>Ga0137451_1000511_pt1 | contig 11900 bp, 9 predicted proteins | sample EasRivERMGT500_2_FD_102336 | JGI IMG/M metagenome (GOLD analysis project Ga0137451, IMG submission 102336) | Soil microbial communities from meander-bound floodplain in the East River, Colorado, USA - East River MetaG ERMGT500_2 | ecosystem: Environmental > Terrestrial > Soil > Floodplain ... | reverse complement strand
TCGTAGATCTGCGCGATGCCGGGATGCTGGAGCCGGCCGAGCACCTGGGATTCGCGCTCGAAGCGTTTGAGCATCTCCCGGCTGGACAGGCCTCCTCTGACGACTTTCAACGCGACCCGGCGCCGGGGGGAGTCCTGCTCAGCCTCGTACACCGTCCCCATGCCGCCTTCGCCAAGAATGCGGATGATGCGATAGCGGCCGATCTGCTGCGGTAGGTGAGGACCGGCAGGCGCCGACGCGGACACGATCGGGTCAAGCCGTCCCCAGATCGGTGAACCGGCGGCGTCATCGCCCGGACTGGCGTGCTGCAGGAGACTCTCCACGTCTACGCGCAACTGCGCGTCGGCAGCGCACGCCTCTGTCAGGAAGGCGGGCCGCGCCTCGGGCTCGCGCTCGAGCGCCAGCTCACAGATGCGCTTGATTTGCTGCCATCGCTCGGGAGTCATAGCGGGGAGCGTCCCACACTCTAGCAAAAAGGACGGCGTGCCCTATACTCCCGAAATTGGCGGCAATGTCGGACCGTAACGATCAAGTTACCAGCCTGCTGCGCGACATGCAGGGCGGCGACAGCGCCGCCGTCGATCGCCTCGTGCCGATCGTGTATCGGGAGCTGCGGAAAATCGCAGGGGCGCTGATGAAACACGAGCGCCCCGACCACACCCTGCAGCCGACGGCCGTCGTTCACGAGGCGCTCATGCGGCTCATGGACGGGGAGCCCGTCAGCTTCGAAAGCCGGGCGCATTTCTTCGCGATCGCCGCGCGGATCATGCGCCGTCTGCTGGTGGATCACGCGCGCCGCCGTGTCGCCGGCAAGCGCGGGGGCGAGGAACTGGAGCAGGTCGAACTGGACGACGGGCTGGTGCTGTCGGTGGAGCAGTCCAGCGACGTGCTTGCCCTGCACGATGCGCTCGACCGGCTGGAACGGCTCGACGAGCGTCAAGCGCGCATCGTCGAGATGCACTACTTCGCCGGCAATTCCATCGACGAGATTGCGGCGATCGTCGGTGTCAGCGAGCGTACCGTCAGACGCGAGCTCCAGACAGCGCGTCTGTATCTACGCCAGCAGCTGAAGCCCCTCAGTACGATCGTCCTGTGACCCTTCGCTCGCGTCGTTCACGCATACTCACGTGGGAGCGCATCCATGGCCGAACCCACGTTTGCCGGCGCCAACAAGGAAAACGACTCATTCCTGGCGCCGCTCGAGCGCCGCTTTGCTCCGACGCTTATCCGCCTGGTCCCGCCCTGGCTCGAGACGTACCACCTGACGCTGATGACCCTCGTCTGGTCGGCGGGCATCATTGCGAGCAGCGCGTTGGCGCGCGGCGACCTGCGGTGGCTCTGGGGCGTGTCAGTGATGATCGCGCTCCAATGGTTGACCGATCACGTGGATGGCAAGGTCGGCAAGGCGCGCGGGACCGGCCTCCTGCGGTGGGGGTACTACATGGACCATCTACTGGACTATGTGTTCCTATGCTCCCTGGTGATCGGCTACGGCGCGCTGGTCCCCGAGTCATCCCGGTTCGCCATGCTCGTGTTGCTCGCGGTGTTCGGCGGATTCATGGTCCACGCCTTTCTCGAGTTCTCCGCGACCGAGCGTTTTCGCATCAGCTCGATGAAGCTCGGCCCGACCGAGTTTCGCCTCGCCCTCATCGCCATCAACACCGCCGTCATCTACACGGGCGTCGACGCGATGGCGCGCGCCGTGCCCTACGTGGCCGGCGGTGGACTCGTGGCCCTCTGCGTTCTCGGATTCAGTGCCCACCGCCGGATCTGGCAGATCGACATGGACGCGAGGAGTCAGAAATGAAATCCGCCCTGCTCGTTGCCTCTCTGCTCGTCGTGATTGCTCTGCCGCGCCACGCACAAGCGCAGGCCTCGCGCCCGCAGGGCCTCACGCGCGAAGTGTTCGTGAATTTCGGCGTCGGACGTGTCTTCCGTTTTGATGACCGGTCGTTCGGCACCGGCCTGGATCTTGGAGGGGGCTTCGCCGTCCGCGGTTCCCGGCTCGGCCTCGAATTCGGGGTGAACCGTTTGAGCGGATTCATACAGCTCTTGTCGCCGTGCACCTTCCCGGGGTGCCAGGGCTCGAGCCTGTCTTCCGCGACGCTCGCGTCGGCCAACGTTCTCTATTACCTGGGGGGCACGCGCGTCCGGCCGTACGTCACTGGCGGCGCCGGCGGATTCTGGTCGCGAGCGACCAGCAATGTGGTCACCGTCGTCGGCAATGTCCCGACGCTCACGATTGTCAGAGACCGCGATGCCGGCGTGTCACTGAACGTGGGTGGCGGCCTTCGAATCGCCGCGGGGAGCAGGTTTTCGCTTCGACCGGACGTGAGGTTCTACGACACGAGCATCCGCTCGCGTCAGAACCTGTCGGTGGTCCGCACGTCGGTGAGCGCCGCGTTCGGCTGGTAGGGCCTAGTGCTTCCGCAGCGTGTTCTTGTAGATCTTGCCGTCCTTCATGATGACGACGAAGTTCTTCCCCGGATTCTCGATCAACGTGATGTTCGCGACCGGATCGCCGTCGACGAGCAGCATGTCGGCGAGCGCGCCTTCCTGGATGACGCCCAACTTGCCGGGATAGGGGTTGCGCTTCCCCGACATCGCCAGCAGCTTGCCGTTGGTTCCGGTGGCCATGACGAGCACCTCGGCAGGGGAGTACCAGCGGGCCAGCCTCGCCAGCAGTACGCCCTGAAGTTGCGCTAACGCCTGGGAGAACAGGATGTCGGTGCCGAACGCCGTCTTGAGGCGGTACTTCTTCGCCAACGCATACGCGGTCTCCGTCGCGGCGAACACTTCCTTGAACTTGTTTCTTTCCTCCGATCCCGGCGGGAAGGCGTCCCCCATTTCGTCGGGAAACAGCTGCAGGCTCAGCCAGATGTCCTGCTTCGCCATCAGCTGGGCGCTGGCGTCGTCCATGAGGTGGCCGTGGTCGATGCACTGCACGCCGGCGGCGATGGCCCGCTGAATGGACGCCGGCGTATACGCGTGCACTGTCACGTACGTCCCCCAGTTCTCTGCCGCTTCCACGGCGGCGCGCAGCTCTGGCTCAGTGAAGGTCGTTGCGTCGAGCGGACTGTGGGGTGATGCGATGCCGCCGCCGGCTGTCAGCTTGATCTGTGCTGCGCCCCGCATCAACTGCTCGCGCACCCGCACGCGCACCTCGTCCGGGTTGTCGGCGAGCATGGCGAAGCCCATCGCTTCAATCCGCGCGGGGGGACCGCCGAGGATGCGAGGCAACTCGAACATTTCACGGAAGTCGCCGTGGCCGCTGGTGACGGTGATGACGGCGCCCGACGGAAACACCCGGGGACCGGCAACGAGCCCCTCGTCGATGGCGCGCTTGAGGTCGAACGACGGCCCGCCCAGATCGCGAACCGTCGTGAATCCGCGCATCAGCGTCGCCGTCGCCTCGGCACTGGCCAGCAGGTTGATGTAGCCAATGTCCGACGCCATGAGAACCGCGGGAGTCGGCCGCACCATCATCGTGTGCCAGTGCGCGTCGATGAGTCCGGGCATCAGCGTGCGTCCGCCGCCGTCGATGAGCGTCGTGTCCGCTCCGGCAGCAGTGGCGATCGGCGTCGACGAGATCCGCTCGATCCGGTTCCCGCGCACGAGCACGTAGGACGGCCCAGAGAGTTGGCTTGCGTTGCCGTCGAAGATGCGGACGTTCTGGAACACTGTGGCGGCCGTCTGGGGCGTTTGCGAATTCAGGGGCGCGGCGAGACCCCACATGAGGACAGCGGCGATTGATCTGACCATCATGTTCGTTCCTCGTTTCGCGGCTCGGCCGCGCGATGTCGTGAGTCAATCGGCGGCAGGCCGGGAGGTAGCCGGGAGATGCGACGCAGGCGTCGCATTGAGGAGTGAGGCTGCACGGGTCGTGCCGATCAGACCGTCACACGCTCCGACGACATGAGGCGGAGTCCACCGTCCCCGGTCAGCGCCAGCTCGTTGACGTGAAAGCTCCCGCGGTACAGGTCGGCTCCGACGGAGCCGAGCTCCACCGACGGCGCCGAGCAGAGGACGATGCCGCCGCTCGTGCCAATCCACTCGTGGTGGCGATGGCCGTGAAAGACCACCACGTGTGACGCGTGCTTCGAGATCGCCGACAGCACGTCCGGCGCATTCATCAGAGAGAGCGCAATCCGATCGCTCAACTTGACCGACCCGACTGGATACTCGACCACATGATGGTGCAGCAGAACGATCCACGCGCGGTCGGGACTGGCATTCAGGATCGCCTTGAGGCCCGCGATCTGCGATCGGCCGACGACGCCAATCGCGTTGGTTGCCGAGAAGTGGCTGCGGGCGTTCGAATCGAGAAGGATCACGCCGCATCCGTCGGCGGCCGACGGCGGCACGACGAGCGGGAAGACTTCCTCCCAGACCTTCGCGATCTCCCATCGTCCGCGCCAGGTTCCACGTTCGGCGAGTCCTCGCAGCCGCGCGGGCCGATCGCCCATCTGCAGGTAGTCGCGCAGCGTGGGCCCCAGCTTGCGGGACGCGCGGTCGATGATGTGGACGCGCTCGCCCTGGATCGCGTCGAGCGCCACGAGAAACCTCATCCGGCGGAGCGCGAACCCGACGCTCCATGGAACATCGAAACGCCCGGTGTTGGTGCGATCGACGATGTTCACGTCGTGATTGCCGGGCACGAACAGCAGCCGCGATCGGATGTCCGGGTAGCCACGGAGCAGATCGAGGAACGCAGCCCATTCCGAGCGCGTGCCGGCATCGGTGACGTCGCCGGTGACGAGCACGCCCTGCAGCGGCGTCGCCGCATGAATCGCGCTCAGCTTGCGGAGTGCGTGTCGCATCCGGTGATTGCCTCGAGGCCCATCGGTGCCGCACTCCATGCGGTAGCCATAACGCTCGCCGACAAGGTGCAGGTCCGAGAGATGAGCGAAGCGGACGACCGGGGCGTTACCGAGTGCCGGCGCCGGCGACCAGTCGCGCAGCGGTCGAATTGCGCCCACCTCTCGGTACAACCAATAGAGGCTCGCGGCGGCGGTCGAGAGGCCGAGGAACATCGCGGCGTTGCTGAAGCCAGCCCTGGCCACGGCCCACGGTTGCATCACCACATCGGCGAGCCCGGGGCTGGCCAGAACGCCGACGCTGTACGCGAGGAGCAGACCGCCGCCGGCCATCAGCGCCGCGGCGAGGACGGTTCCGAGACGGCGGCGGCGATCGAGACTCGCCGACGCAATCGGCGCCACCGATGACAGCCGCTCGATCAGCGAGCTGATCGTCTCGCGCAGCACGACGAAGATCGGAAAGACGAGCGTGTAGTGAAGATGCCAGAGGTTCTCGACGGCTCGCCTGAGGAGCGGTTTGCCGATCCACAGCGCGCCGGCGATGAGCGCGGTCACCGAGAAGGCGGCCAGGAACGGATGCCGGCCGGCCATCGCCAGCGCGTCGAGCTTGCTTCGCCCGTAGGTGAGCAGCAACGGCGGCGCAAGGCCCACCAGCAGCGCCGGCACGATGATGAGCGCGACGAAGGCGATCGACGCCGCCAGGTAGTTGGACTCGAGCGCCGTGGAGATCAGCATGCCGCGCCAGCCGCGTCCGTGCGGACTGGTCCGGTTATCGTCGGCATCGCCGTGACGGAGATCCAGGATTGGAGACACGTCTCATTCCGCCTGGGTGCGCGTGAGTTTCTCCGGTGTCAGCAGCGAGTTCACCTGATCGCGCGACATCAGGCCGGCCGATACGACGAGGTCCGCGATGTTGGCGTGGGTGGTGAGCGCTTCTTTCGCGAGCTTCGTCGCCGCCGCGTAGCCAATGTGCGGAATCAGCGACGTGATCACGCCGACGAACGATCCGGTCTGCGCGGCCAGATGTTCCCGGTTGGCATCGATGCCGGTGACGCAGTTCACGCGCAGCGTGGCCATCGCGGCCGTCATCCACTGCAGGCTCTCGAACAACACATGCGTCATCACCGGCCCGAAGGCATTCAACTGCAGCTGTCCCGCTTCGGCGGCCATCGACACCGTCACGTCGGCGCCCGCGACCACGAACGCGACTTCGTTCACGACTTCGGGAATGACCGGGTTCACTTTGCCCGGCATGATGCTCGACCCCGCCTGCCGTGGCGGCAGCGCGATCTCGCCGAAGCCCGCCTGCGGTCCGGACGCCAGCAGACGGAGGTCGTTGCAGATCTTCGACAGCTTCATCGCGGAGCGCTTCAACGTCGACGACAGATCCATGAACACGGCAACGTCGGTCGTCGCCTCGATGAGATCCGGCGCCGTGACGATGTCGTAGCCGGTGATTGCGGCAAGGTGCACGCGGACCGCATCGGCATAACGCGGATCGGCGGCGATGCCGGTGCCCACGGCCGTGGCGCCAAGATTGACTTCCCAGAGCTGGGTCGTCAGGAGATCGAAGCTCACGAGGTCGTCGGCCAACGTGATCGCAAACGCCTCGAACTCCTGCTGGAGCGTCATCGGCACCGCATCCTGCAGCTGGGTGCGACCCACTTTCAGCACGCCGGCGAAGTCCCGGCCCTTGTCGCGAAATGCCCCCGAGAGCCGTTCGAGTTCGTCGATCAGCCGCTCGATTGACAGGCACAGGCCGATCTTGAGCGCGGTCGGGTAGCTGTCGTTCGTGCTCTGGCTGCGATTCACGTGGTCATTGGGATCGATGTGTTCGTACTCGCCTTTGGCGTGCCCGCTGAGCTCGAGCGCGCGATTGGCGATGACCTCGTTGACGTTCATGTTGGTCGACGTGCCGGCGCCGCCCTGGATGATGTCCACGACGAACTGATCGCGCAGCTTGCCCTGCTTGATTTCTTCGCACGCGCGGTCGATCGCGTCGGCACGCTGCCGGTCGAGCACGCCGATCTCGGCGTTCGCGCGTGCCGCGGCTTGCTTGACGCACGCGTACCCGAAGATCAGATCCGGGTAGATGGAGATGGGCCGCCCGCTGATGGGGAAGTTATCGAGGGCGCGCCGGACGTTGATGCCCCAGTACGCGTCGGCGGGAATCTCTGCAGGTCCGAGGCTGTCGGTTTCGATCCGCGTCGGACCGCTCCAGTCGCTCACCGTGTGACGGGCTCTGAGAAACGCGTCGTCGGCGTGTCGATCCGTCATCGTGTCCTCACGCCCTGTCGTCATGCCATCCGCGTGCCGGTGCGCGATCCGGCACGGAGATTGAAGGCTTGCCCAGGGCATGAGGTTGCTGAGCTACGGCTCCGCGGCCGGCCTCACGGCGCTGGTCGTCTACCTGCTGATTGTCGGCGGGTCGATTCTGCTGCCGTTCGTCGTAGCGGTCTTCGTCTGGTACCTTATCAACGCGCTCGCGACCGTCAGCCGGCGGCTCAGGTTTCGGGGCAGCGTCATGCCCGTGTCCCTGCGTCTGGGGATGGCCACCGTCGTCCTGGCCATGCTTTCGTGGCTGATGTTCACCCTCATCGTGACAAACGTCGGTCAGGTCATCGCGAAAGCGCCGGTGTACGAACAGAACCTTCGCGCCACGGCTCACACCGTGGCCGGACATCTGGGTGTCGAACACGAACTTCCACCGCTGGAGGAACTGTACGCGGGGCGCCTCACCGTGCTGCTCCGCAGCCTGGCGCGCAGTCTCACGAGCCTCATGGGCAGCATCGGGACCGTGGCGATCTACGTCGTCTTCATGCTGCTCGAGCAGCACAGCTTCAGGCGCAAGGTCAGCGCACTGTGCCACGATCCGCTGCGCGAAACGAGAGTGCAGCACGTGCTCGATCGGATCGGCGGGAACATCCAGTCGTACGTCTGGCTGAAGACGATCATGAGTCTCATCGCCGCGGGCGCGAGTTACGTGGTGATGAAGCTGGTGGGCGTGGACCTGGCTGAGTTCTGGGCAGTGCTGATCTTCGGTCTCAACTTCATTCCGTACATCGGATCGTGGCTGGGCGTGATGTTTCCGTCGGCGCTGGCGCTCGTGCAGTTCGACTCGCTGCAGCCGTTTCTCTGGACGGTGGGATTGCTGTCGATCGTACAGTTCACGACCGGCAGCATCGTCGAGCCCAAACTGATGGGGAAGGGGCTCAATCTCAGTCCCGTGGTCATGCTGCTGTCGCTGTCGATCTGGGGCAGCATCTGGGGCCCGGTCGGCATGCTGCTGGCCGTGCCGATGATGGTCGTGTTGATGATCGTCTTCTCACAATTCCACGCGACGCGGCACATCGCGATCCTCATGTCAGCCGACGGCAACGTGGCGTCAGACGGGAGTCACACTCCCGGTCCAACCGCTCAACCCGCCCAGTCGACCGGATCGTCCTGAGTCTGAGCTGGACGCGTTCGCGGCGCCTCGCGGCTCCAGCGTTGGACGAGCTCGATGCACATCTCGGTGGCGCGCCGCATGTCCTGGACGCTGACCCATTCGTGCGGCCCGTGAATGTTCTGCATGCCGGTGAACAGATTCGGCGTCGGCACGCCCATCTCCGTCAGCCGCGAGCCGTCGGTGCCGCCGCGGGTGGGATTGAAGAACGGCTCGACGCTCACTTCGCGGCAGGCCTCACGCGCGAGTTCGACTGGCCGCATGTCCTTCTCGAGCCAGTAACGCATGTTGCGGTACTGCGGCGTGATCGTGCACGCGATGCGGGCTCTGGGCTCCGTCGCCTGCACGGCGGCGCACACCTGCTGCAGCAATTCGCCGTTCGCTCGCAGCCCGTCACGCTCGAAGTCGCGCAGGATGACCTGAACGCTCGCGACCGCCGGGGTGCCGCTGATCTGATACACGTGCAGGAAACCGTCGCGCCCGCTCGTGGTCTCCGGCGTTCGCGTGACGTGCGGCAGCGTGTCCACGATCTTCGCGGCGAGATGCAGCGCGTTCACCAGCTTGTCTTTGGCCTGGCCCGGATGAATCGACACACCAGTGATTCGCACGTCGCCTTTGTCCGCTGAAAACGTCTCGTACACAATCTCGCCCAGCTCGGCGCCGTCGAGCGTGTAGGCGACGTCGGCCTTCAAGTCCTCCGGCAGATGCTTGTTGACGCCGCGGCCGATCTCTTCATCCGGCGTGAATCCGATCCTGATCGTCCCGTGGGGAATCTCCGGATGCTGGAGCAGGTATCTCGCCATCGTCATGATGATGGCGACGCCCGCCTTGTCGTCGGCACCCAGCAGCGTCGTGCCGCTCGCCGTGACGATGTCTTCGCCAATCTTCTTGCCGAGGTACGGGAAGGTGGCCGGCGAGAGCACGATGCCGTGGTCGTCGGGCAGGATGATGTCGCTGCCGTCGTAACGGCGGTGCACGATCGGCTTGACGCCGGTGGCGTTGAAGGCCGGCGCGGTATCCACGTGCGCAAGCAGCGCCACGGGCGGCGCCGCCGTCTTCACCGTCGCCGGGAGCGTCGCCAGGACCACGCCGTAGTCAGTCACACGGACCTCTTTGGCGCCCATCGCCTCCAGCTCGGCGGCGAGCGGTCGCAAGAGGTCGTACTGGCGCTCCGTGCTCGGCGACGTCAGCGATGCCTCGTCGCTCTGCGTGTCGATGCGGATGTAGCGAAGGAATCGCTCTTCGATGTCGTGGTCGAGCTCGGCGCCGGACGGGCGCTTCGCAGGGGCGGATGCGGTGGTCGCGGCCATTTCAGCTGACCTGTTTCAACTGCGCCAGCTCATCGAGGTACACGATCGCCGTCTCGATGCCGCGCTGGAACATCTCGAGACTGTAGTGCTCGTTCGGCGAGTGCAGGCCGTCGTCCTCCAGGCCATAGCCCATCATCACGACCGGAATGTCCATGATGTCGGCGATGTCGGCAACGATCGGGATGCTGCCGCCACCGCGCGTGAAGAGCGGCATCTTGCCCCAGCCCTTCTCGTAGGCGCGCGCCGCCGCCTGCATCACCGGACTGTCGAACGGGAACAACGCCGGCTGACCGACGTTCACCAGCTTCACGTTCACCTTCACTCCGGGCGGGGCGAGCGCGGCGATCCGCGATTCCAGCAGTTCGTAGATCTTGTGCGGGTCCTGGTTGCTGACGAGCCGGCAGCTCACTTTGGCACCGGCTTTCGACGGGACGATCGTCTTCGGTCCGGGTCCAGCCCAGCCGCCCCAGATCCCGTTGATCTCGAGCGTTGGCCGCGCCGAGAGGCGCTCGCGAATGGTGAACCGCTTGTCGCCCCACACGCCAGGGACGCCCGTGGCCTTCTTGTAGGCTGCTTCGGAGAGATCTGTCTTGGCGATCATCTTCCGTTCTTCCGCCGTGAGCTCGACGACGTCGTCGTAGAAGCCGGGGACGGCGACGGTGTTGTCAGGGTTGTAGAGCTTGCTGAGGATTTCAACCAGCGCGAGTGCGGGGTTGTGGGCCGCTCCGCCCCAGAGACCGCTGTGCAGGTCGCTCGACGGCCCCTGGATCTCGATCTCGATGTACGTCATCCCGCGCAGGCTGTGCAGGACGGCGGGCTGGTCGATGGACCCCATGGCCGAATCGCTGACGACACAGAGGTCGGCCTTCACCAGGTCCAGGTGCTCTCGGATGAACGGCGCCAGATTCGGTGACGAGATTTCCTCCTCGCCTTCGAGCAGGAACTTCACGTTGACGGGCGCGCTGCCCGAGGACTCCAGGTACGACTCGAGCGCTTTGACGTGAATGAACAGCTGGCCTTTGTCGTCAGTCGAGCCGCGCGCGTAGACTTTGCCGTCTTTGACGGTCGGTTCGAACGGCGGGGTGTCCCATCCGTCTTCCTTCGCTGCGGGCACGACGTCGTAGTGCCCGTAGACCAGCACGGTCGGCTTGCCCGGGGCGCCCATCCATTCGCCGTAGACCACCGGGTGCCCCGGCGTCGGCATCACGGCGACTTTCTGCAGATTCAATCCGCGTAGATGGTCCGCCAGCCACTCAGCCATTCGCTTGACGTCGCCCTTATGTGCCGGATCGCCACTCAGGCTTGGGATCCGGAGCATCTCGAACAGCTCGTGCTTGAACCTCTCGACGTGCTTGCGTGAATGTGCGCGTGCGGTTTCCGTTGCCGTGCCCGTCGTCGTGCCCATGTTTCTGCCCCCAAGGTCGAGGAGGCCGGTTCACGAAATATGCCAGTGACTCACGGTGGTCGACTCATGCGTATCGCGTGCGGCGATAGCGAATTCCCGCGGCCGGGCACGGTACGCGTCACGCGATGTCGCGGTGCTCCCGTCACGCGCGGGGAGGCTCCGGGGAGCGCCGCTTTGGAACGGGTCTTGATGCACTGACATGTTGAGTCCCCAAGCCGACAATGGGAGGGCCCCATGGCTCATACCGTACGGGCGCACGCAGATGACCACCTGATTCCCGAGGCGCACAAGCCCACGCGCATGGAGCGCCTGTTCTCGACCATCGAGCGGGTCGGCAACAAGGTGCCACATCCGGTCGTGATCTTCGTGCTGCTCATCGGTCTCGTGATTGTGCTGTCCCACATCTTCTACCGCATGGGAGTCAGCGTCACCTACGAGGCCCTCAACCCGGACACCGACAAGCTCGAGACCTCTACGAGGGCCGTTCAGAGCCTGCTGACGCGTGACGGCATCCGGTTCATGTACGCCGGCGTCGTGCAGAACTTCATGAACTTCACGGCGGTGGGCGTGATCATCGTCGCGATGCTCGGCGTGGGAGTCGCCGAGACCGCAGGCCTCGTCAAAGCACTGATCCACAAGTTGGTGATGGTGGCGCCGGCGAGAATGCTGACCTACATTCTCGTGTTCGTCGGCATCCTGTCGAGCATCGCGGCGGATGCCGGCTACCTCGTGCTGATTCCGCTCGCCGCGGCCGCATACGCGAGCGTCGGACGCAATCCGCTTGTCGGTCTGGCTGCGTCCTTTGCGGCGGTCGCCGCGGTCTTCAGCGTCAACATCTTCGTCAAGCCACTCGACGGAATCCTCGTCGGCCTCACGAACGACGCGATCCACCTCACCAATCCGAATCTGTCGATCTCGCTGAC
>Ga0137451_1000510_pt1 | contig 11911 bp, 9 predicted proteins | sample EasRivERMGT500_2_FD_102336 | JGI IMG/M metagenome (GOLD analysis project Ga0137451, IMG submission 102336) | Soil microbial communities from meander-bound floodplain in the East River, Colorado, USA - East River MetaG ERMGT500_2 | ecosystem: Environmental > Terrestrial > Soil > Floodplain ... | reverse complement strand
GGTGACATGGGGGACCCGGGCCCGGATCCGCGCGAGCAGCTTGTCGTAGGCGTCCCGATTTCCAGGCCGGCGCATCCGGCGCAGCACGTCGGATGATGCGTGCTGCAGAGGAAGGTCGACGTACTTGCAGACCTTCTCGCACTCCGCCATCGCGTCGAGCACGTCGTCGGTGATGGTCGTCGGATACAGGTAGAGCAGTCGAATCCACTCGAGGCCGCCGACGTCATTCAGGCGACGAAGCAGCGAGGCCAGTGCTCCGCGTTCGCCGCGGTCGACGCCGAAAAAAGTTGTGTCCTGCGAGATGAGCAGCAGCTCGCGGACGCCCTGGGCGGCAAGCTGCTCTGCCTCGCGAACAACGGAATCGACGTCCCGGCTCCGATAGGCGCCGCGCAGCGTCGGGATGATGCAGAACGCGCACGTGTAATTGCAGCCCTCGGCGATCTTGATGTACGCGTAGTGCTTCGGCGTCGTGAGCAGTCGCGGCGTCGAGGCGTCGTAAAGGTACGTCGGGGCCTGCCTCGCCGAAGGCGGGTGCTCGGTGCTGGGTGCTGAGTGCTCCGTGCCGGGTGCTGAGTGCTCGGTGCCACGCAAGTCCTTGCTCGACTTGAACAGCTTCAACGGAGCCGCCCCATTCGTCGCAGCATGACCGCCCACTGCACCGACGATGTCCGGCACTTCGCCGGTGCCGAGGACGACGTCGATCTCCGGAATCTCCGCTTTCAGTTGATCGCGATAACGCTCGGCGAGGCAGCCGGTGACGACGAGCCGCTTGCAGCCGCCGTCACGCTTGAATTGCGCCATCTCGAGGATGGCGTTGATCGATTCTTCCTTGGCTTCGTCGATGAAGGCGCAGGTGTTGACGACGATGACGTCAGCGTCCTTCGCGTCCGGCGTGATCGAATGTCCGGCCTCGCGCGCGAGACCGAGCATGACTTCGCCGTCGACGAGGTTCTTGGGACAGCCGAGAGAAACGAAACCGACTTTCACGGATAAATCCTGTAAAGCATCCTCGGATACGGAATCGCCTCGCGCAGATGCTCGAGTCCGCAGATCCAGGAGACCACGCGCTCGATGCCCATGCCGAAGCCGGCGTGGGGCACGGAGCCGAAGCGGCGCAGGTCCAGATACCACTCGTACGCCTCGCGGGGCAGCTTGTGTTCTTCGATGCGCTTGAGCAACAGGTCGAAGTCGTCGATGCGCTGACCGCCGCCGATGATTTCGCCGTAGCCTTCGGGCGCGAGCACGTCGACGGAGCGAGAGACCTCGGGCCGGCCCGCGACCGGCTGGAAGTAGAACGCTTTGATCGCGGACGGATAGCCCGTCACCGCAACGGGACCGGCGAAGTGATCGGAGAGCGCTGTTTCGTCCGGACTACCGAAGTCGCCGCCCCATTCGAAGGGCAGCCCTTTCTCCTTCAGCACCCTCGCCGCGTCGTCGTACGTGATGCGCGCAAAGGGCGCCTTGATGGCGGCAAGCTTCGTCGTGTCGCGCTCGAGTACCTTGAGCTCCTTCGCGCGGCGCTCGAGCACGCGCCCGATGATGTCGACCACCAGGCCCTCGGCCAGGTCGATGATGTCTTCGAGCGTCGCGTAGGCGACCTCGGGCTCAACCATCCAGAACTCGGTCAGGTGCCGCCGCGTCTTTGACTTCTCGGCGCGGAACGTCGGGCCGAAGCAGTACACGCGGCCGAGCGCCATCGCGTTCGCCTCGTTGTACAGCTGACCGCTCTGCGTGAGGTACGCGGTCGCGTCGTCGAAGTACTGGACCGGAAAGAGCGTCGTCGTGCCCTCGCAGGCTGACGGCGTGAAGATCGGCGTGTCGGCGAGGATGAAGCCGCGGGTGTTGAAGTAGTCACGGACCGCGTCGATCACTTCGTGCCGCACGCGCAGGATGGCCTGCTGGCGCGCGGAGCGGATCCACAGATGACGCCGATCCATCAGGAAGTCGACGCCGTGCTCTTTCGGCGTAATCGGAAACTCGTGCGCTTCGCCCACGACCTCGAGGCCCGTGGCGTCGATCTCGTAGCCGCCCGGCGCGCGTTTGTCGGCCCGCACCGTGCCGGTCACGGCAATCGAGCTCTCCTGTGAGAGATGGTCGGCCCGCGCGAAGGTCTCGTCGCCCACGGCGGCCTTGGACATCACCGCCTGAATGAAGCCCGAGCCGTCACGGACCTGCAGAAAATGAATCTTGCCGCTGGAACGCCGATTCGCCAGCCATCCTTTAATAGTGACGGCCTGGCCTTCGTGTTTCGCGATGTCTTCGATGTAGACGTGGGACATGGAATTCGATGTGGAGGCCGGGTCTTCAGACCCGGCGACCGGCGGGACTGAAGTCCCGCCCTCCATCAGTCGCTTTCTGAGAACGCAAATGGTTCGGACAACCCATCAAGTATGACCCGAAGGCGGTCCCGGGCGCCAACCGTGCGCGTGAGCACACCGCGCGCATCGCCGCGATCGGCGACCTCGAACACGAGTGGTCCCGCATAGCCCACCTTCCACAATGCCGTCAGCGTGGCCGGCCAGTCGATCGTGCCCTGGAACGGCACGAGGTGGTCGTCGCGGCCGCCGCCGTTGTCGTGGACGTGCGTCGCGATGACATGGCCGGACAGCAGCTCCGCCGCCTCGGGCGCACCGCCGAGCAGATGCGCGTGGCCGAGATCCAGACATACGCCGACGTTGTGATCGTCGAGCTGCTCGACGAGGTCGAGTACGGCTTGCGGAGTCGACAGTTCGTTCGGCATGACCTCGACGGCCAGGCGTACGCCGGCATCGCGCGCCAGCTCGCCGATGGTCTCGAGACTCCGTGTGGCCGAACTCGCGTCGTTCTGGCCGGATGCCGGGGTCTGCTCCCGCGGGACGCCGAGATGCAGCACCATCGTCTTGCACCCGAGCTGTTGGGCGGCCGCGAGCGCGAGCCGCGTCTCGTCGACGGCCTCCTGCCGATCGGACGCGGACGTCGAGGCATTTGAGAACGCGCGTCCCCATCGTCCATCGGTGAAGCGATCGCAGATGGGCGCATGCATGCTGCCGGCCTGGAGCCCCAGTGACGTCAGCCACCCGGCGACGTCATCAACCACGCTGGCGTCGTGGTAGTCGATGTGGGAGCGCGTCGCAAAAATCTCGACGAGCGTGAACCCCTGCGCCGCCATCGCCTCGAGATGGCCTCTGCTCAGACGTTGGCCGTGAAACAGGTGTGTCGACAGGCCGAACTTCATCCCGGTGCACTCACGCTCAGTCGCGGAACTCGTCGATGTGCGGCGCCAGCAGCTCGCGTAGTCTCGCGAAGCGATCGTACTTGAACAGGTTCTCGCGCGCGTACCGAAGAGTACGCGGGATGTATTGAATGTAGACCGTGTTCCGGCGCGCCGTGGTTTGGTAGCCGAACGTGCCGAGCGCCTTCAAATTGCGTTGCAGCGCCATCAGATCGAATCGCCGGCGGAACCCGGCGGCGTCGGCGGCGCGGCCGCCGAGGGCCAGGAAGTAGGCAATCAGCTCGTCGACCGTCCGTTCCGGCAGGTCCACGTACGAGTCGCGCAACAGCGAGACGAGATCGTACGTGTCCGGTCCCATGCGCGCGTCCTGAAAATCGATGATGTGCAGCGTGCCGTCGCACACCATCAGATTCCGGCTGTGGTAGTCACGGTGACAGAGCACGCGCGGTTCCGCAGCGAGTTCCGCCACCACCTTGCCGAGCTCGGACCGAAGCTCCTCACGTGTCGGTGCCGGAAGCACCGCGCCACGGTACGCCTCGAGAAAGTGCTTGATGAAGAAGTCCATCTCCCAGCTGAGCTTCTCGACATCGAAGGCGATCCCAAACGAAACGTACTTCGGATTGGCGAGATCGCGCCCGCGGCGCTGGAAGGTGTCGATGAACGAGACCGCCTCACGGTAGAGCGCGGAGTGCGAGGCAGGGGAGTCGGCGCCCAGATGCGCCTGCAGTGTCACGTCCCCGAGATCGCTCAGCGCCAGCACGCCGAGATCGTCGGCGTGACCGAGCACTCGCGGCACCGGCACCGGCATCGCGGCAAAGAGTTCAGCCGCGTTGACGAACGGCAGCGATGCGTAGTTGAACGGCGTGGCATGCACCGCGAGGACGAACGACTCGCCGCTGGCTGGAAGAATCCGGAAGTACTTGCGATCGGACGCGTCGCCGGTCAGCGACAGCACCCGCAGCGCGGCAACCTGCTTTCGCTGCAGGTATCCGGTGACGGCCTCTGGGATTTGCGGATCGGACATGAGGTTCAGTGTATCGGAGCAGTACGTAGGGCAGACCTTCAGGTCTGCCGGAGCGGAAACACCGCGACGTCTCCGCGCCGCGTCGCGACGTCCGACGCATTCAGCAGCGCCGCCGGCAGCAGAATTGAGCGCTCGGCGCTGAAACCGGCGGGCAGCGAGACCTCGCCGGCCACCACGCACTCGTTGAGCCGGCAGCCAGGTCCGAGCCGGGCGCGGGACCAGACGGCCGTGCGTCGAATGTCCGCCGAGTCGTCGACCACGGCGCCGGCTTCGACCGTCGCGCTGCCCGATTCGGCGGCGAGCTTCGAGACGGCCTCGAGGTAATCCGACGGAGTGCCCACATCGAGAAATCCGGTGTCGGCGGGATATCCAAGGACGTTGAGCGTCCGGGCGCTCAGTCCGGTCGCATACAGGCTCGACACGGTCTCGGCCGGCACGCCGTCCGGCAGCGGTGCGAACAGCGACGCACGCACGATCTGCACGCCGATGAAATGCCACCGCGTCTCACCCGGGGCCGGAGTCCCTCTCGGGACGAACCCGCGCACACGATTCTGCGCGTCGAGCAGCACGCTGTTGTAACGATCCGGCGCGGCGTTCGGGATCAACGCCATCGTCACGTCCGCGCCGCTCGCCTCATGCGCCGCGATCATCGGACCGAGCGCGAAGTCACACAGCGTGTCGCCGTTGACGATCAGAAAGGTCTCAGCGAGCAGCGGCAGCGCGCGTCGTGGACCACCGGCAGATCCCAGCAGCGGCTGCTCCCACGAGTACCGGACATTGAGACCCAGGTGCGCGCCGTCGCCGACGATGGCGGTGATGGTCTCGGGCCGATGATGAAGATTCAGGACGACGTCGCGTACGCCCTCGCGATGCAGCCAGTCGAGTACGCGCTCAACCAGCGTCCGGCCCGCAACAGGAACGGCGGGTTTGGCCACGAGCCGCGTCAGTGGATCGAGACGTGAGCCGATGCCGGCGGTGAGGACGAGGGCGGGAAGCACAAGCTAATTGTATTTAGAGATCTGAGATTTCGAGATTGGGAGATTCAAATCTCTCAATCTCTAAATCGTCAAATCTCTAAATAACATGTCCCGCTCCTCGATCCCCTTCGCCTCGCGCCATCGCGCGTACAGCCGCGGATATGACTCGAGCCGGTAGTCGGCACGCGAGCGGCCAAGCTGTGTGGCGACGCGATCGATGTCGTCAGGCGCGGCCTCGATCTCGACGAAGACGCCAATCGGCGTGTCGTCAATCGTGACGAGCGCCTTCCCAAGCCGGTACTCTTCGCGGCGCTTCTGCGACCGGAACCAGCAGCGGAAGCCGAGGCCGTGCAGGATGGCTTCGGCCACCTCTGCGTCGCCGACGCCTGTTTCGATTTCCTCGCGGCTCTTGATGTGGGCCGGCTGAGCCGGTCCCTTGAACGTCAGGATGGCTCGGGTGCCGTCGCGGCGCACACGCAACGCGGTGCCGGCCTGACGCAGATGCTGTTGCTCGGTGTCGAAAAGCCGATCCTCGAGCAGGCGCTGAGACACTTCGAGGCGGGCACCGGTCGCCGTGATCGACCGGCGCGCCGCCTCGACACTTTCGAACTCGAGCTTGATTTCCTGCTCGAGCATTTACCGCTTGCGAACCAGCAGGAGCTGTTCGCGTCCCTGGCTCCACACGACGATCCGAGCGGTGCGGCCCGAGCCCACGCTGTCGAGGGCCTTGCTCACCTGATCGAGGTTCGTCATGGCCTCGCCGTTGATTCTGAGAATGACATCGCCCTCGGACACACCGGACTGCGCCGCGGTGCCGAGTGGATCGATCCACGTCACGACGGCGCCGGCCTTGCCCGGCACGCGCAAGTCGCGTGCGTCGGACGGCGTCAGCTCCTGGATTCGCATCCCGAAGCCCGTCTCCTTCGAGACGTCGCCACCACGCGCCGACCGGGATCCCGCAGTCTCCTGGCCACCGCGCTCCTGCGCGAGGTTGAGCTCGTCGACCTTGACGCTGAGCGTCAGCGTCTTCTTGTCGCGCACCACCTTGATTGGCACGGTCGTGCCCGGCGCGGTGCCCGTGACCATGCCGATGAGCGAGTCGTTGTCCTTCACCGGCTTGCCGTTGAACTCGACCACGACGTCGTCCATCTTGATGCCGGCGGCCTTGGCCGGGCCCTGCTCGTCAACGTTCGAGACGACCGCTCCGGCCGCGGAGGGCAGGCCGCGATCTTCGGCGTCTTCCTTCGTCAGCCGCGTGCCGGAGAGCTCCACGCCAATGCGGCCGCGCGTGATCTTGCCTTCCTTCAACTGCGGGAGCAGCGTGACGACCCGATTGATCGGCACGGCGAATCCGATCCCGATGTTGCCGCCGGTGCTGTTGTCGCTGTAGATCATCGTGTTGATGCCGACGACCTCGCCGCGGATGTTCAAGAGCGGCCCGCCGGAGTTGCCGCGATTGATTGCCGCGTCCGTCTGAATCATCTCTTCCCACCGCGAGGCGCCGGTCGCGCTCACCGAGGCGCGATACGGACGGCCAACGGCGCTCACGATGCCGACGCTCACGCTGTTCGACAGGCGGAACGGATTGCCGATCGCCATCACCCAGTCACCGGGTGCCATCTGGCCGGAATCGCCGAATTTGATCTCGGTCAGCGGATGATTGGGCACCTGCTTCAGTCTGATGAGCGCGGTGTCGGTCAGTTCGTCGCGTCCGACGATCTCCGCCGCGTAGAGCGAATCGCCCGTGCGCGAGTCAGCGAAGCTGACCTCGATCTTCACCGCGTCTTCGACGACGTGGTTGTTGGTGAGGATGAGACCGGCCTTGTCGATGATGAACCCGCTCCCTGCGCCCGCGGAGTATTCATCCTGCGGCGGCGGCTGCTGTCCGCGTCCTCCGCGGCGGCCGGGCATCTGAAGGCCGAACAGATCGCCCCACGGCTGCGCCTGCGCTTTCACCTGGACGGAGATGCTCACGACCGCCGGGCTCGCGGCTTGCGCGATCGTCCGGAAGGTCGTGGCGTCGATCGTGCCGCTGAACGGCGCGCTGTTGACGACCGGCGTGCTGAACGTGCCGGCGAGAGATGACGGGGTCAGATCGAGCCGGGCCGCGATGACCATGCCCACGACGAGCGAGGCTGCCGCGATGAGTGTGCCGTGAATGAAGGGACGTGTCCTCATGAGTTGTTGCTCCGTGTCATCAGTTGCGAGTCGCAATTCTCACCAAGGTCTGCTGCCGTGGGCCGGTGACCTCTGCCGACTTCGCGCCCACGACCATGTTGATTTCTGTCCGCACGCCGAACGTCTTCGTGTAGATCCCCGGCTCGATCGTGAAGCCCGTGCCGGTGACGAGGCGCCGATCGTCGTGTGTTTCGTAGTCGTCCATGTTGACGCCGTTGCCGTGCACTTCTTCGCCGAGGCTGTGTCCCGTGCGGTGAATGAAGTAGTCACCGAAGCCTGCGGCGGTGATCACGTCGCGCGTCGCGCGGTCCACTTCCCAGCCATGCACGGGTTCGCCGGCCGCGACCGCCGACTGCACCCTGTTCACTGCCGCGTCACGTCCTGCCACGATCACGCCGAATGCCTTCGCGATCTCAGGCGGCGGGTCGCCGGCGAAGCCCGTCCACGTGATGTCGGCGTACACCGCGCCAGGCTGCGGCAACTTGCCCCAGAGATCGAGCAGCAGCAGTTCGTTTGTGCGAATGGGACGTGAGACGTCCTTCGTCGGTCCGTAGTGCGGGTTGCCGGCGTTCTCCTGCGCGGCCACGATCGGCGGATTGTCGAAAATCAGTCCTTCGTCCTTGAACCACTGCACCATCTGTTGCTGCACTTCGTACTCGTGCAGCGGCTGGCCGGCCGACAGCTTCGCGCCGACGAACTCGAAGGTGCGGTCCTTGATCTTGTATAGCTTCTCGGAGGCCGCGCGATGCGTCGCGATGTGCGCGGCGTTCCACGCCGCTTCGAATCGTCCCACCAGGTCGCCTGACGAGATGACGCGCATCCCGAGGCGCCGGATGAAGTCGACCGTGCCGGCGTCCACGCGGGACAGGTGGGGGATGGCGCACTCCGGCGAGTACTCCATCGCGATCACCTTCGAGCCGCGCAGCATCTCGCCGACCCCTTGCTCGAGCTGGCGGCGGCCGGCATAGCTCGCCTTGTCTCCGGGCAGCGCGTCGAGCATGAACGGCTCAATGGCATGGACAAGCTTCTTCGGCGTTCCGGAGGCGGGAATGAAGTAGTACCACCGCCGGGTCGTGTGTTTGCCGCCCAGCCCAGCCATGGCGACGGCGACAGGATTGGAGCCGTGAAAATCGTAGAGAAGCCAGCCGTCGATCTGGTCAATGGCGAGGCTTTTCTGGATGCCGGGGATATCTGGCGCCATTATTTGAGTATACCGGCCTCGTTTGGTTTGACGCAGTGGTTCGGGCCAAGGTTTTGGAGGTGGCCCCTCTATAATCATTCACGCCACCCTGCTGTTCCCCCGGCATTTGGGCCCGTGAGTTGTTAAAATTGTTAACGCTCGCGCTCAAGATCACGATCACGTAAGAGGACTCAGCCATGCGCCGTGTTCTGCCCGTTACCGCTCTGCTCCTCGCGTCCGCGACGCTTGTCCCGACGGCTCAGCAGCCCGCGAGGCCCGCACCGCAGCAGCCGGGCCTGACGTTTCGGGTGGCCGCCAACTTTGTCGAAGTCGACGCCATCGTCACGGACAAAAACGGCGAGCCCGCACGCGATCTCACCTGCGAAGATTTTCAGGTCATCGAAGACGGGAAGCCGCAGAACCTCAGCGTGTGTGCGTTCGTGGACATTCCGGTCGATCGTCCTGATCCGCCGCTCTTCAAAGATCGGATCGTCGAGCCGGACGTCGTGACGAACGAGAAGGCGTTCGACGGCCGCATCTTCATGGTCGTGCTCGACGGGTTTCACGTCGCCGCCTCACGCGGCCTGCACGTACGTCGCGAGGCGGAGAAGTTCATCGACAAATACATGGGTGAGAACGACATCGCCGCGGTCGTGCAGGTCGGCAATCCCGGCGCGGGTCAGGAGTTCACGGGCAATAAACGCCTGCTGAAGGCGTCGATTGCGAAATTCGCCGGACAGAGCCTGCCGTCGATTACGGCCAGCCTGAACGCAGACGCGCTGGCGAAGAACAACGAGCAGTTCGAGGGCCACGATCCCGGGCCGGCCGTGGACACGAACGCGCAAGTGCGCGAATACATGGCGCGGCAGTCGATGGACAGCATCCGGCGTCTGTCCGAGTACCTGGCGGACCTCTCCGGCCGCCGAAAGGCCGTGTTGCTCTTCAGCGAGGGCATCGGCATCGACTTTCTGCAGCCGCCGCAGCCGATCTGCATCGGGTGTCCCGCGCCGCCGAATCTCGAGCCGATCCGCATGAGCCAGCGCGACATGGTCTCCGCCGCCAGCCGGAGCAACGTCAGCATCTACACGATCGATCCGCGCGGCCTCACGAGCGGCACTGAAGACCTGGTGCAGATCGGCGGGATCGCCTCGGCGCCTGAGGAAGGCTCGACGCTCCGCAACTATTCCAATCCGGCCCTGCCGAGCACCATGCAGACCGAAGTCATTCGCGCGCAGGATTCCCTGCGCGAGTTTGCCGAGGCGACCGGCGGCCTGGCGATGGTCAACAAGAACGACATGGACGACGCGTTCCGTCGCATCGTCAAGGACAACAGCTCGTACTACGTGCTGGGCTATCAGTCGGCGGATCCGCGACACGATGGACGCTTCCATCGCGTTCAAGTGAAAGTGAAGCGGCCGGGGCTGCAAGTGCGGACCCGCAGCGGCTACTCCGCACCGGCGAACAAGCCGGCGGCGAAGCCGGTGGATCCCGTCGTGCAGTTGCTCCGAAGCCCGGCGCCGGTCGGCGGCCTCGGCATTCGTGCCACCCCGAGCATCATCAAGGGCCTGATGCTCAAGAGCACCGTGCATCTCACGCTCGAGTTCAGCGGAAAGGATTTTCCGCTCAAGCCGTCCGGAGGCCTGTTCACGAACGAGATCGAGATCGAATACATGGCCCTCGACATGAAGGGCGTCTCGCAGGCGGGCACGCGTGAGAACGCAAAGGTGCAATTGCGCCCGGCGTCGAAGGCCGCTCTGGCAGAGACCGGCATACGGGCGGTCATTGAGTTCGAGTTGGCGCCCGGTCGCTATCAGCTGCGTGTTGCGGCGCAGGAGAAGCTCACCGGCCGGAAGGGCAGCGTGTTTGCGGACCTCGATGTGCCGGATCTCGGTACTGTGCGGCTCGGCATGAGCGACATGCTGCTCACGAGTTCGAGCGCCACGCGTACGCCGACGCCGAACAACACGAGCACGATTGGAAAGCTCCTGCCAACGCCGACCACGACCTCACGCGTCTTCAGCGCCTCCGACACGCTCACGGCCGCGGCGTCGATTTACGACAACGACACGCGCGCGCCGCACCGCGTCGACCTGAAGGCAACCGTCCGTTCCGACAGCGGCGCTCAGCTCTTCCTGAAAGAGGACATTAAGGAAAGCGCCACCATGACCGGCGCCAAGGGCGGCGCGAGCTGGGTCATCGAGATTCCGCTGAAGGGGATGGCGCCGGGACGCTACGTGCTGGCGATCGAAGCGAACTCGCGGCTGAAGGAAGTGGATCCAGTCCGTAAGGAAGTCGAATTCACGATCAAGTAGCGTCTAGATTTCCCCGTTCCAATCCTCGGCGTCCGTGGACGTCGAGCGGAACACTTCCAGGTGCCACTTGCCGCCGCCCCAGGGCTCGATGACGTCTGCCGCGACGACGTCGACGAGGATCTCGGCGTAGGTGCGATGCTCGGGATCCTTCTCGAGGTGGTACGCCTCGTCATCCCAGACAAACGACGGATAGAGCAGCAGAGTCAGGAAGAGATCGTAGCCATCGTCGACCACGAGCAGCTGGCCCACCGGCCGCTTCTGGGTTGAGTGGTAGACGAGGTATTTCTCGGCGCTGTGCGCCCGGATGTAGCGCTTAAGCGTGAACTCACGCGCGACGATGTCTTCGACCGCAATCTTCTTGTCCCAGCAGTCGCGGCAGTAGCGCTCGTCACCCCGAGGTTCGGCGACTTCTTTCGCGCTGCAGAGCGCACAACGGATAGGTTCGGCAACCTTTCGAGCCATGTGGAAAGATCATATCGACCCCGGGGGGCGAAACAACCATGATTTCCAGTCGACCCGGGCTCGACAGGTCTTGTCTACGTCAGCGTTGCGGTCCGGCACGCAGGGGCATACGCCTTCGTCGCGTAGTCCTTCATCATGCGGCGGGCCGAGAATCTCGGCGTGATCGTATAAATCGCCTGCTGCACCATCGCGACCCAGCGGCGCGGGATGCCGCGGGCATCGCGCTCATAGAAGGCCGGGACGACATCGCTCTCGAGCAGTTTGTAGAGCGCCTCGGCGTCCGCGTGATCGCCGGCGTCCTGATCCCCGGGATGTGAGCCGCCGTCAATCACCCAGCCGTTCGATCCGTTGAAGCCTTCGGCCCACCATCCGTCACCGATGCTCAAGTGCAACACGCCGTTCATGCCGGCCTTCATGCCGCTGGTGCCGCTGGCCTCCATCGGCTTGCGAGGCGTGTTGAGCCACACGTCGCAACCCTGGACGAGCAGATGCGCCACGTGCAGGTCGTAGTCGTCGATGAACGCGATGCGGCCGCCGAACTTCGGATCGAGCGCATGGCGGAAGACC
>Ga0137451_1000509_pt1 | contig 11917 bp, 8 predicted proteins | sample EasRivERMGT500_2_FD_102336 | JGI IMG/M metagenome (GOLD analysis project Ga0137451, IMG submission 102336) | Soil microbial communities from meander-bound floodplain in the East River, Colorado, USA - East River MetaG ERMGT500_2 | ecosystem: Environmental > Terrestrial > Soil > Floodplain ... | reverse complement strand
TGAACACCCAGATCGGTCTCATCGCCGAGATGATCCAGTCGTTCGAGGCCGAGGACACGCCGCTGCAGAAGAAGCTCGAGCACCTGGGCAAGGTTCTCGGAACGGCGTGCCTCGCCATCTGCGCGCTGGTGTTCGTCTACGGCCTGTTCCGCGATACGCACCTCGCCGATGCTCTGAACAGCGGCTTCCTGAACTATCTGGAGGCCGAGAAGAAGGACATCATCAATCTGTTCATGACCGCGGTGAGCCTCGCCATCGCCGCGGTTCCGGAAGGTCTCCCGGCCATCGTGACCATCTGCCTCGCCCTGGGGATGCAGCGGATGATCAAACACCATGCCCTGATCCGGAAGCTCCCCGCCGTGGAAACGCTCGGCTGCGCCACCGTGGTTTGTTCCGACAAGACGGGCACCCTGACGCAGAACCAGATGACCGTGGTTCAGGGATGGGCAGGGGGCAAGCGGTTCCGCATAACCGGAGAAGGCTACAGCCCGAGCGGAGAGTTCTTCATCGGCACGGAGCCCTTCGTTCCGCACACCGATCCGGACGCAACGATGCTGCTGCAGGGCGCATTGGTCTGCAACGACGCGAAATTGGAGGAAAAGTGCGACGAAGCCGGGAAGCCCTCGTGGCAGATCATCGGCGATCCGACCGAAGGCGCCATGGTCGTGGCCGCCGCAAAGAGCGGTTACCGGCGTGACGAGATGGAAAAGGCTCTGCCCCGGATTCAGGAGATTCCCTTCGATTCGGACCGAAAGCGGATGAGCACGATCCACAGCCGTGATGGTGGCAAGGCCCAGGCTGCCGGCTTCAGCTATCCGCCGGTTTTCGCCTTCGTCAAGGGAGCGCCCGATGTCATCCTCGACCTGTGCGGCCACAAGCTGGAGAGCGGTCAGGCCGTCGGCCTGACGGAGGACATGCGCCGCGCGGTCCTCGAGCAGAACCGCGATATGGCGAGCAACGCGCTGCGGGTGCTCGCAGTGGCGTATCGCCCGCTTCAGGAAGTCCCGGCAGTCGTGAGCCCGGAAACCGTCGAGAAGGATCTCATCTTCATCGGGCTCCTGGGCATGATCGACCCGCCGCGGCCGGAGGTGGTCGAGGCGATCAAAGTAGCCAGTGGGGCCGGACTGAAGAGCGTCATGGTGACCGGCGATTACAAGGACACCGCCGAGGCCATCGCCCGGGACATCGGCCTGCTGACCCCGGGCGGGTTGGTGCTGACCGGTCCCGAGATAGAAAAACTGAGCGACGAGGAACTGGCCGCGAAGGCCGACAAGCTCGACGTATGCTGCCGCGTCTCGCCCCAGCACAAGACGAGGATCGTGGATGCGTTCAAGGCGCGCGGCCACGTCGTGGCGATGACCGGTGACGGCGTGAACGATGCGCCTGCCCTGAAACGCGCGAATATCGGCGTCGCGATGGGCATCACCGGCACGGACGTAGCGAAGCAGACCGCGGACATGGTCCTCACCGACGACAATTTCGCCAGCATCGTCGCCGCCATCGAGCAGGGGCGGATCATCTATTCCAACATCCGCAAGTTCGTGTACTTCCTGCTCGCCTGCAACGTCGGGGAGATCCTCATCATCTTCGCCGCCATGCTGATGGGCATGCCCATCCCATTGCGGCCGGTTCAGCTGCTTTGGCTGAATCTGGTCAGCGACGGCGCGCCGGCGCTCGCCCTGGGACTGGAGAAGGGCGATCCCGACATCATGAAGCATCCGCCGAGATCCCCGAAGGAGCCGATCATCAACAGGGACATGGCGATCGGTATCGGCGTGATCGGGGTTGTCGACGCCATTGCCATTCTGACGGTCTTCTATCTGGCCCTGCAGCGCTATCCTGATCAGTTGGCCGCAGCCCAGACCATTGCCTTCGTTACTCTCTGCAGTTCGGAGCTGATCCGCGCGTTTACCGCCCGGTCCGAGTACCACAGCGTCTTCTCCATCGGCGTGTTTTCCAACCGCTGGATGGTCTGGGCCGTCGCGGTGTCGTTCCTGCTGGTCCTCGCGGTGGTGTACGTGCCGTTCCTCAGGCCGTTCTTCGACACCGTGCCGCTTACTGCGGGCGACTGGCTGTTGATGCTGCCGTTCTTCTTCGCCTCGCCGGTTGCGATGGAGCTGCTCAAGGTTTACTTCCGGAATCGAACGGCAAGGCCGATGGAAACAGCGCAGCAGGGCGCAAGTCTCGCATCGATCTCGCAACAATTCTCAGGAGGGAACACCATGCTGAAGGTACTTATCCCGGTCGACGGCTCCCGCAATTGCCAGTTCGCGGTGAAGCATGTCATCAAGGAATTCATGAACAACACGGCGATGGAGATTCACTTGCTGAACGTTCAGCCGCCGTTCAGCAGATACATCGCGCGCTTTGTCAGCAAGAAGAGCCTCCACGACCACCACCGCGATGAATCGGAAAAGGCGCTGGGCCCTATCAAGCAGATGCTCGGCGGCTTCAGCATTCCCTACTCGGCGCACGCGGCGGTGGGCGAGAGGGCGAAAACCATCACCGATACGGCCCGCCGCTTGCGCTGCGACCACATCGTGATGAGCACCGCACGCAAGGACTCGCTCACCCGGCTGGTAGAGAACTCGCTCATCAACAAGGTGCTCGAGCTGACTTCGGTGCCGGTCGAGGTGATCGCGGGCGAGGAAGTCTCGAAGTGGGAGCGCTACGGCATTCCGGCCGGCATCGGCGCGGCGCTTGCACTGGTTTTCGCCACAGTGGACTAATCTGCCTTGCGCAGAGCCGTGATCGCGAAACCGGACTGACGCCCTTCTGAATTGCGGCAATCGGACAAGCGCCGCTAGTTTCCCTTCTTCTCCTTGTCGCTGAGCAGCTTGAACGTCCCAATCGCCTTGGCGAGCAGTGCGCCCTTGTCGTCGCGCGCCTCGCTCTCGCAGAACGCGGTGGATTTCCCGCCGTGGAGCACGCGGCCTTCGGCGGTCACTTTGTCGCCGAAGCTGCCTTTCATGAAGCCGACGCTCAAATCGACGGTCAGCACGCCGCCGACCACGCCGTAGTGGCCGCGCACCGCCCAACTCATGACGAGGTCGAGCATGGTCATGATCACCCCGCCGTGCGTCGCGCCCCAGCTGTTCAGGAGCTCCGGGCGCTTTTGCAGAGAAACGACCGCGTGTTCCCGGGTCATCTCGACGAGCTGAACGCCGAGGTGCTCGGTGAAGGGAATCTTGACCCCCGGTGTCGCGGGGCTTCCTTCAGGCGACACTCGCGCCCCCGTCGACGGCGATGATCTGCCCGGCGATGTGGCGCGAGGCGTCCGAGGCGAGCAAGGCCACAACCCCCTTCAGGTCCTCTCCGTCGCCGAGCCGGTGCAGCGGTGAGCGGGCGATGATGCTCTTGCCGAAGACTGAGTAGAGGCCGACGCGTCTCACAATCGCCCTCCTAGGAAGCGCGTTTACTGTGCGAGCTTGAAGCTGACGAGTTCAACGCGTCGGTCCAGCGGGGGCGTGGACGCCTTGAACTCCGAAAGGACGACGCGGCGAACTTCAGGTGAATACCAGGAAGTCCCGTGAAAGTCGTTCCTGGCACGACCAGCCCTTCTCTGCTCTAAATAGGTGATCTTCAACGCTTTGAATTCTCCCGCGGCAGTCTTCACCGTCTCCCATCCTTCAACACGGCTAGCCCGCGTAACGTTCCATTGACGTCCGCCGCTCAAGTAGGAATATGTCCCTTCCCATTTCTTTCCGGGCGTGAGGGGAAAACTGAAAGTTGGGATGTAAGGCTCGTACTTCTGGTCTCCCAAGACCATCGGATTCATCTCGCGTGTGTACTGGTCACCACGCGAGGTTTCATGGCTACTGTCAGACACCCATTCGATCGTCACCACGTACTTTGCGTTCCAGCTACGATCGACTTTGTCTGTCCGCACATAGGTCCAGCTATCGCCGGGCTTGAAGGATGGCACCCCGACTTGTTCTCCCGACTGCGCCCACCCCAGCGAAGCGAAGGCGAGACTGAACAGCGCTAAAAAGGTGCGCTTTATGTTGTCCCCTTTCGTATCAGTGTGCCGGCAAGCCGCCGGCGGGCGACGCTTGGCGGGGCTTCCTTCAGGCGACACTCGCGCCTCCGTCGACGGCGATGATCTGTCCGGTGATGTGGCGCGAGGCGTCGGAGGCGAGAAGTGCCACAACCCCCTTCAGGTCCTCCCCGTCGCCGAGCCGGTGCAGCGGCGAGCGGGCGATGATTTTCTCGCCGAGAGTCGCGAGCGACGCGCGCGTCATCTTCGAAGGAAAGAATCCCGGCGCGATCGCGTTCACCGTGATGTTGTACTCGCCCCATTCCGCGGCGAGGGCGCGCGTGAAATTCACCAGACCCCCTTTGGTCGTGTTGTACGCGAGCGTCTTCAGCATCCCCACCGGGTTGCCGCGCAAGCCCGCGATCGAAGCGACGTTGATGATTCTGCCGTAGCGGTTCGGGATCATCGAGCGCTTCCCCACCGCCTGGGTCACGAGGAAGTTTCCGGTCAGATTCAGGTTCACCAGTTTCTGCCACGCTTCGAGTGGATGATCTTCCGCGGGCGCGCCCCAGGTGGCGCCCGCGTTGTTGACGAGGATGTCCACCCGTCCATAGCACTCGAGGAGCTTCGAAACCATCGGGTTGATCGCCTCGGGCCGGGAAATGTCGCAGGCGAGCGCGAGCGCCTCGATGCGCTGACCGTCGAGGTGCTCGCGCGCACGCTCCAGCTCTTCGGGTTTCCTCGCGGCGATCGCGAGCTTCGCGCCCATCTCGCCGAGCGCCTCGGCGATCTGCAGCCCGAGCCCCCGCGAGCCGCCGGTGACGAGCGCGATTTTTCCGGTGAGATCGAGAAGTTTTTTTACGCTCACGGTCGTTGGGCTCAGTTAAAGAACTTGTTCTCGGCTGCGAGCCTGGCAAGCAGCGGCGCGGCCTGCCAGCACTCGCCATGATAACCATTCCTGTATTTTTCGATCGCGGCGAGGACGTTCTTCAGGCCCACCGTATCGGCGTAGAACATCGGCCCCCCGCGGAAGCGGGGAAAGCCGTAGCCGGTGAGATAGACGATGTCGATGTCCACCGCCCGGAGCGCAATGCCCTCCTCGAGGATGCGCGCGCCCTCGTTGGCGAGCGCGAACATGCAGCGCTCGACGATTTCGCGCTCGCCGATCGAACGCGGCGAGAGGCCCGCCTCCTTGCGGCAGTCGTCGATCAGTTTTTCGACGGCGGGATCGGGAATCGGGGTCCGGCTCCCCGCTTCGTACTTGTAGAAGCCCGCGCCGGTCTTCTGGCCGAAACGCCCGAGCTCGCAGATCCGGTCGGGAATTTTCGAGTAGGCGAATTCCGCGCGCTCGAGGGTGCGGCGCTTGCGCACGTACCAGCCGATGTCGTTGCCGGCGAGGTCCGACATCGCATACGGGCCCATGGCCAGGCCCCAATCCTGGAGCGCCTTGTCCACCTGTTGCGGAGACGCGCCCTCGTCGAGCAGGAATCCGGCCTGCTGCAGGTAGCGCTCGAGCATCCGGTTGCCGATGAAGCCGTCGCACACGCCGGACACGACGGCGGTCTTGCCGAGCGTCTTGGCGAGCTTCATCGCCGTGGCGAGCGCCTCCTTCGAGGTCTTCGCGCCGCGCACGACTTCGAGCAGCCGCATCACGTTCGCAGGGGAGAAGAAATGCGTGCCGATCACCGCCTCGGGGCGCGAGGTCGTCTGCGCGATCGCATCGACGTCGAGGGTCGAGGTATTGGTGGCGAGGATCGCGCCGCGCTTCATCGCCGAATCGAGCTTGGCGAAAACCCCTTTCTTTACGTCCATGTCCTCGAACGCCGCCTCGATGGCGATGTCGGCGTCGCCGATGTCCTCGTAGGCGAGCGTCGGCGAGATACGCGCGAGGCGTCGGTCCATTTCGTCTTGCGCGAGCCGGCCGCGCGCGACGCTGCCGGCGTAGTTCTTGCGGATCGTGGCGAGGCCGCGGTCGAGCCGTTCCTGGTTCATCTCCAGGAGCCGCACCGGAATGCCGGCGTTGGCGAAAACCATGGCGATGCCGCCGCCCATGGTGCCCGCGCCGATGATCGCGGCGCTGCGGATTTCGAATGTCCGCGTGCCTTCCGGTATGTCGGGGATCTTGGCTACCGCACGCTCGCCGAAAAACGCATGGCGCAGCGCCTTCGATTCGGCGGAGGCGAGGAGCTCCTCGAAGCAGCGGCGCTCGAATTTCACGCCTTCCTCGAAGGGGAGCTTCACCGCCGCTTCGACCGCGTCCACGCACTTCGCGGGAGCGGGATAGCCGCGATATCCCTTTGCGATTCTCTTTCGTGCTTCGGCGAAGAAGGTGTCCGGGTTGTCGATTTTCGCCGGCTGGTCGCGCAGCTTGCGCAGCGGCCGCGCCTCGGCGATGATTTTGTCTGCAAAGGCGAGCGCGCCTTTCAGCAGATCGCCTTCGATGAGTTCGTCGATGAGCGGCGTTCCGGCGACCGTCTCCGACTTGACCGCGTCGCCCGAGACGATCATCTCCAGCGCGCGCTCCGCGCCGAGGGCGCGCGGCAGCCGCTGCGTCCCGCCGGCCCCCGGAAGAAGGCCGAGCTTCACTTCGGGGAGCGCGAGTTGTGTGCCGGGCGAGGCGACGCGGTAATGGCATCCGAGCGACAACTCGAGCCCTCCACCCATCGCGAAGCCGTGGATCGCCGCCACCACGGGTTTGGGCGAGGCCTCGATCGCCGCGATCAGCTCGCGCAGGTTCGGGGAAGCGAGTGCGGCCGGCGTGTTGAATTCGCGGATCTCGGCGCCCGAAGAAAAGCCCCGCCCGCCTCCGTTCAGCACGATCGCCTTCACCGCGGGATCGTCGATCGCCTTCCGCAAAGCCTCTCGCACGGCGACGCGCAGCGCGTGAGCGAACGTGTTCATCGGCGGGTTGTTGAAGCCGATCGCCGCGACCGCGCCGCGGGTGGAATATTTTGCCGCGCTCATGAAATCCTCCGGGCCACGATTGTAGATTGACAGCGATTTACGCGCAGGGTAATTTTCGCCGGCCCCCTGTCGAAAAGACGCCCCCCGGAGAGAACCCATGCGCGGCCTCATCATGGACATGCCGCTGCTCGTGTCGTCGCTGATCGCGCACGCCGACCGCAGCCACGGCGACACCGAGATCGTGTCGCGCACCGTGGAAGGGCCCGGCAAGGACGGCGCCGGCGCCGTGCACCGCTACACCTACTCGCAGGCGCACCAGCGCTCGAAGCAGCTCGCGCAGGCGCTCGCGCGGCTGGGGGTGAAGGAAGGCGAGCGCATCGGCACGCTCGCCTGGAACGGCTTCCGGCACTTCGAGCTGTACTACGGCGTCTCGGGGATGGGCGCGGTGGTGCATACGATCAATCCGCGGCTTTTTCACGAGCAGCTCGTCTATATCGTCAACCATGCCGAGGACGCGTACGTCTTCTTCGATCTGAGCTTCGTGCCGCTCGCCGAGAAGCTCGCGCCGGAGTGCAAGGGGGTGAAGGGCTGGGTGGCGATGACCGACCGCGCCCACATGCCCGACGTGAATTTACCGAATCGGCTCTGTTACGAGGAGCTGCTTGCGCGCGAGGATGGAGACTACGAATGGCCGCAGTTCGACGAGTGGACCGCCGCCGGGCTGTGCTACAGCTCCGGCACGACGGGCCACCCCAAGGGCGTGCTCTATGCCAATCGCTCCACCATCCTGCACGCGTACGCTGCCTCTACGCCCGACGTGTTCAACTGCTCGGCCCGCTCGGTGATCCTGCCCGTGGTGCCGATGTTCCACGTCAACGCCTGGGGCATTCCCTATTTAGCGCCGCTGAACGGCGCGAAACTCGTGTTTCCGGGGGCGGGGCTGGATGGCAAGAGCCTCTACGAGCTGTTCGAGTCGGAAAAGGTCACCGACACCGCCGGAGTGCCGACGGTCTGGTTGAACCTGCTCGCCTACCTGAAAGAGAGCCGGCTGAAATTCAGCACGCTCAGGCGGGTCGTCGTCGGCGGCTCGGCGTGCCCTCCGGCGATGATCGACACGTTCCGCGACGACTACGGCGTGCACTGCCAGCACGCCTGGGGAATGACCGAGATGAGTCCCTTGGGCAGCTTCTGTACGCTCAAGGGCAAGCACGAGTCGCTGCCCCGGGAGAAAAAGCACGAGGTGGAGTGCAAGCAGGGGCGCACGATCTACGGCGTGGAAATGAAGATTGTCGACGGCGAGGGCAAGGAGCTGCCGCGCGACGGCAAGGCGTTCGGCGATCTGCTGGTGCGCGGGCCGTGGGTGCTGCGCGAATACTACAAGGGCGAAGGCGGGAACCCCTTGCGCGACGGATGGTTTCCGACGGGCGACGTCGCCACCATCGACCCGGACGGCTACATGCAGATCACCGACCGCTCGAAGGACGTGATCAAGTCCGGCGGCGAGTGGATCAGCTCGATCGATCTGGAGAACATCGCCGTCGCGCATCCGGCGATCGCGGAAGCGGCGGTGATCGGCGTGCGCCACGCAAAATGGGACGAGCGGCCGCTCGTGATCGCAGTGAAGAGGCCCGGCGCGAGCGTCACCCGCGAGGAGCTGCTCGAGTTCTACGAAGGCAAGGTCGCGAAATGGTGGAAGCCCGACGACGTCGCGTTCGTCGAGCAACTGCCGCACACCGCGACAGGCAAGCTCCTGAAGACCAAGCTGCGGCAGGACTTCAGGGATTACAAGCTTCCGACGGCCTGAACGAACCATGGCGTTCCGCAAGTCCCGCCGGGATTTCCTCAAGGTCTCCGCCGCCGTCGGGGGCGGCCTTGCGCTCGAGTTGACGCTCCCGAGGGGCGTGCTCGCTCAGAGCTCGGATCGCAGGGGCGTAAGCGGGCGCTTACGCTCGTATACAGGTCCCGAATTGACGGCCTGGATCGTCATCCATTCCGACGAGCGCGTCGTGATCCGCATCGCGCGCTCGGAGATGGGGCAGGGCAGCTCCACCGGCCTTGCCATGCTCATCGCCGAGGAGCTCGAGTGCGACTGGAAGAAAGTCCGCACTGAATTCGTAGCGACGAGCGAACAGCTCCGCCGCAACCGCCCCTGGGGTCCGATGGCGACGAGCGGCAGCCGCTCGATCCGCGATTCCCAGGAGACCTTGCGCCGCGCGGGCGCCGCCGCGCGCGAGATGCTGATCGCGGCGGCGGCGCAGAGGTGGAAGGTGCCCGAGTCCGAATGCGACGCGGAGAACGGCCTGATCATCCACGGACCCTCGCAGAGGAGGCTGCGCTTCGGGCAAGTGGCCCAGGCGGCATCGAAGCTGGAACCGCCCTGGGAAGTGAAGCTCAAGGATCCCAAAGACTGGAATCTCATCGGCAAGCCGGCGCACCGCCTCGACATTCCCGACAAGGTGACGGGCAAGCCGCTCTTCGGCATCGACGTTCAGCTGCCCGGCATGGTGTACGCGGCGATCGCGCAGTGCCCGGTGTTCGGCGGCAAGGTTGGAAGCGTCGCCGACGAGCAGATCAGGGGCCTGCGAGGTCTGATCAAGGTGGTGCGGCTCGAGGACGCGGTCGCCGTGGTCGCCGACAACTGGTGGCGCGCGAACCGGATGCTCAAGCTCGTTCCGATCGAATGGGACGCCGGCGCGAACGGCGGCGCTTCGACCGAGAGCATCCGCGAGTTCGTCCGCTTCGGCCTGGAGGATTCCAGCGTCCCGGTGGCGCGCGACGAGGGCAACGTCGAGACGGCTTTCGCCTCGGCCGCAAAGCTGATCGAAGCCGAGTACCACGCGCCTTTCCTGAATCACGCGCCGCTCGAGCCGATGAATTGCACCGCGCTCGTGAAGAACGGTCGCGTCGAGGTCTGGGCGCCGACCCAGGACGCCGAGGCCACCCACGCCGCGGCGGCGGCGACCGCGGGCGTTCCGATCGAAAACGTGGAAGTCCACCTGACGCACCTGGGCGGAGGTTTCGGGCGGCGAAGTTTCCAGGATTACACGCGCCAGGCCGTGTCGATCGCGAAAACGATGGAAGGTGTGCCGGTGAAGCTCCTCTGGTCGCGCGAAGAGGACATGCAGCACGACTATTACCGCCCCATGACGCTGATGCGCTTCAAGGCTGGAATCGATGCGGCCGGAAACGTGACGGCTTTGCGGGTGCGCGAAGCGAGCCATTCGATCATGGCCGGTATCAGGCCGGAGCAAATCAAGGACGGCATCGATCGGCATGCGCTCGGCGGGATCATCGATTCTCCCTACAGCGTGCCGAACCTGCGCATCGAGTTCGCGATGCGAAACAGCCACGTGCCCGTGGGCTTCATGCGCACCGTGTTCCATTCACAGAACCCCTTCATGCGCGAGTGCTTCGTCGATGAGATGGCGTATGCCGCTGAAAAAGACCCTTACGAATTCCGCCGCGCCATGCTGAAGACCAAGCCCAAGGACCTGGGTATTCTCGACGCGGTCGCGAAAGCCGCGGCTTGGGGTTCAGCGCTTCCCGCCGGGGTGCACCGCGGCATCGCGGTGCAGGATTCGCACGGCAGCTATGCCGCCCCGGTGTTCGAGGTGTCGGTGAGCGGTGCGGGCGAGCTGGACATCAAGCGCGTGGTGGTCGCCGTGGACCCCGGCCACGTCGTCAATCCGGATTCGGCGGAGGCGCAGGTGCAAAGCTGCGTCGCCTACGGACTGACCTCGGCGCTGTGGGGCGAAATCACCTTGAAGGACGGCCGCGTCGAGCAGTCCAATTTCAACGACTACCGCATCATGAAGATCGCCGAGATGCCGAGGAGGATCGACGTGGTGCTTGCCCCGAGCGGCGGGTTCTGGGGCGGGATGGGCGAGACGCCGCTCGCTCCGCTCGCACCGGCGCTCGCCAACGCAATCTTCGCCGCGACCGGCAAGCGGATCCGGGCGCTGCCGCTCAAACATCACGATCTGCGCAGAGCCTGATGCAGCCGACTGCGCGAAACCCACGGTGATATTTCCATGATCAGGCTTACCGTCAACGGCACGCCGCGCGTGGCCGATGTCGAACCGGAAATGCCCCTGCTGTGGGTGCTGCGAGACGTGCTCGACGTCAAGGGGCCCAAGTACGGCTGCGGCATCGGCCAATGCGGCGCCTGCACCGTTCACGTCAACGGCGAGCCGGTGCGCTCGTGCTCCTTTCCCGTTTCCGCCGCGGCGGGGAAGCAGGTGCTGACGATCGAAGGTCTTGCGCAACGCGGCCGAATGCACCCGGTGCAGAAAGCCTGGATCGACCACGAAGTACCGCAGTGCGGCTACTGCCAGTCCGGCCAGATCATGGCCGCGGTGGCGCTCCTGAAGAAGAACCCCGATCCGGGCGACAGCGACATCGACGCGGCGATGACCAACCTGTGCCGCTGCGGCACCTATGTGCGCATTCGCGCGGCGATTCACGCCGCCGCAAGGTCGATGATGCCGGCGAAGCGTTAGCGTGAGGACCGCTAGCGATCGGCGGCTCCCCGTGAGAACAGCATCTGCGCATCGGGCTTGCCGGGAACGCGATCGGGCGAGATGTTCCACGACATCGTGATGCGCGGACGGGTTCCAAGGTACGCGGCCACCATGTGCACCCATTCGCTGGGAAAGATGAGCATCGATCCTGGGCGCAGGTCCGGGATGAGCAGGTTGGTCATGCGTCCTTCTTCGGCCTGGCAGCACGACCGCAGCCGCGGGTCGCAGAAGCAGAACTTGCCTGCAAAGGGATCCACGGCTCCGCCGGCAACGGCGTCCGCCTGCGAACCATCGTCGCCGTGGGCGGGCACGTCGCCGGGATCGAGCAGGTAGAGCACGCTCGCCGTGGTGCGCACGTGACTGTGCGGCATGCAGAAATCGCCCCTGCGATAGATGCTGGCCCAGCCGTCGTCCACCACCGCGGTGGAGCTGCCGGTGACGATGCGAAACAGCGCGAGCGCGCGACGTTGAACCAGCTCGGCTTCGAGCGAGCCCCACTCATCGAGCCGCCTGACCT
>Ga0137451_1000506_pt1 | contig 11932 bp, 9 predicted proteins | sample EasRivERMGT500_2_FD_102336 | JGI IMG/M metagenome (GOLD analysis project Ga0137451, IMG submission 102336) | Soil microbial communities from meander-bound floodplain in the East River, Colorado, USA - East River MetaG ERMGT500_2 | ecosystem: Environmental > Terrestrial > Soil > Floodplain ... | reverse complement strand
GCAATACCCGATCAACAACTACAACGTGTCCGTGAACATCGCGAACTACGCGCACTTCACCGAGTCGCTCGGCGACATGCCGATGGACTTCTACACGCTGCCGGAAGATCAGGAGAAGGCGCGCCCGCAGTTTGCGCAGGCGAAAGAAATGCTGGACGCCTACGCGAAGTACTTCGGCGAGTTCCCGTTCAAGAAGGACGGCTACAAGCTGATCCAGGTGCCGTACACGGGGATGGAGCACCAGACCGCCGTGACGTACGGCAACGGCTTCCGTAACGGATACGGCGGCCGCGACTGGACCGGCGTCGGCATCAGCCCGAAGTTCGACTTCATCATCATCCACGAGAGCGGCCATGAGTACTTCGGCAACGCCGTCTCGGCCGCGGACGTGTCGGACATGTGGATTCAGGAAGGCTGGTGCACGTACCTCGAAGGCCTGTACGTCGAGTACCGCTGGGGCAAGGACGATGCGCTCAAGTACTTGAACGGCTACAAGAGCAAGGTGCAGCACACGTCGACGGTCATTCAGCCGCGCGGCATCCATCGCTCGCCGATGGGCAACGACCAGTACTTCAAGGGCGCGCTGTTCATCAACACGCTGCGCTCCGTCGTCAACGACGACACGAAGTGGTTCAAGCTGATCTACGACATGTTCCAGAAGTTCAAGTACCAGAACATCATGACGGAGGACATGGTCGCGTTCTTCAACGCGCAGACCGGCAGGAACTTCACGCCGCTCTTCGATCAGTACCTCCGCCACACCGCGATTCCGACGCTCGAGCTGAAGTTCGATGCCTCGACTACGCTCGGCACAGGTGCCGCCACGACGGTGCAGTACCGCTGGAAGGTGGACGAGGCCGGCTTCAACATGCCCGTGAAGGTCGGCAAGGCCGGCGCGTGGCAGGTCATTCAGCCGACCGCTGAGTGGAAGTCGATGCCGACGACGTTGACGAAAGACACGTTCGAAGTCGCCACCGACCTGTACTTCGTGAACGTGACCAAGTCGTAGTGACACGGTTTCTCGTCCACGCGGCCCTGGCGCTGGTCAGCGTGCTCTTTGGCCTCAACTACGTCATCGCGAAGATCGCGCTCCGCGAAGTCACACCGCTCGATCTCGTCGTCATCCGCGCCTGGGGCGCCGCGGCACTCCTCTTCGGCGTGTCGTGGATGCGCCGTCGATCCGCGCAGGCCCCGGCCGCGAAGCTGACCGTCAGCGACGTCGGCCAGCTCTTCGTCTTCAGCCTGCTGGGCGTCTCGATCAACCAGCTGGTCTTTCTCGAAGGCCTGTTCCGATCCACCGCGACGAACGCCGCGTTGGTACTCGTGGCCTCTCCGGTGCTGACGCTGGCGATTGCGGTGCTCCTCCGGCGCGAGCGTGCGTCGGTGACCGGTGGCATCGGCATCGGCCTCGGCATCACGGGCGCGCTGCTCCTGATCCTTCCCCGCGGCCGCCTGGATATGAGCTCCGCGGCAGCGCTCGGCAATCTCTTCCTGCTCGGCAGCGCCCTGTCGTACTCGCTCTACCTCGTGTTCACGCGGCCGATTCTGTCGCGGCACGATCCGCTTCGTGTCGTCAGCTGGCTGTTTCTGCTCGCTGCGTTGACCGTGACGCCCATGGACATCGGCGGCATGCGCAAAGTCTTTGCGACGGGCCTCTCGCCCGCGGGCTGGGCGAGCATCATCTATGCGATCGTCGGCGCGACGGCCATCCCGTACCTGCTGAACAACTGGGCGCTCTCTCGCGTGAAGTCGTCGGTCGTCGCGGTCTACATCCTGCTGCAGCCGCTCGTCGCCGGCGTTCTCGGCCGTGTGTACCTCGGCGAGCGTTTTGGTCCGCACGCGGCTGTCGCTGGGGCGCTGGTCGTCAGCGGCGTGATTCTGTCGGCGTTGCGGAAGACCTGAAAGCATGTGGAGGCGTCCCGCCCTCCACGAGAGGTCAGCGCGGCACGATCCACGTCCCCGCGATCCTGTCCTGCCATCCCCGCGTGGGTCGTAGAGTCGCGACGATGGCGCCAGCGGCGAAGACGATGGCCGGCGCCGCGATGATGGCAAACGAACTCAGATGTACGGTCGCGTAGACTGCGTCTTTCATGAGCACCGGGTACCTGATCACCAGCACCAGCATCGCGACCGCGGGAGTCCACGTGACGACGGCCCGTATGAACGCGCGCGCGCGCGTGGCTCTCCGGCCTCGACCGTCGACCACCGCGAGGCCGAAGATCCTGAGCAGCAAGCCGCCTCGAAATGCCAGGGCGAATGCCAGGCCGAATGCCGCTGTGAGAGCGAGGGACACGCCGGTCATGATCACGCCGACGACCTGTGAGGCGATTCCGGCGCGCCGCTGCTGGCCTTCAAGATCCTTTTTCTGCACGTCCATGAACTTGCCGAGCGAGGCCCTGGCGGCCGCCAGTTCTTCCGGCGAAACGCTGGGATGTGCCGCGAGCACGCGATCGATGTGCGGCCGATACGGCGTGAGCTGCCCGGCGGTCAGCGGGCTGGTCCACAGCGTCGGGTTCGTCATCGTGGCGCGAAACGTCCCTGCGATGTACGTCTCGATCTGACGGCGTTCGAGATCCGACTCCGGGTCCTTGCGTTGCGAGACCTCGTTGAGATGCTTCAGCGCCTCACGAAACGCGTCCATGTCCGGCGTCGTCTGGGCAATCGTGCGCAGGCCGATCGCGATGAGCACGCCGAATGCCAGTCCGGCCAGCGGGGCGAGGAGCGGCAGCCACACCGATGCGGCACGCCGCCAGGGCTCGACGACATCAGGCATCGGCTGCACCGCGGCCACCTGCGTCGTGATGTCGGCCGGCGACGCGAACGTTCCCGCCTGCAGCATGTCGATCAGGGCGCGTCCGGACATCGCGAGTGTCGGAGGCAACGCCGCCGCGCCAGTCGGCGTACTCGAGGCGCCTGCCAGACCGCGGGTCGCGACCGCCGCGAGCCATCGCTGCGCTGATGGAAGATCGGCCGGCGCGCCAACGGGATCTGCCGGGACACCAGGCGCGCGAAAGTCGAGCAGCTTGGCGTGTCCGTTGCGCGTGATCCACACGCGATCGAGTGTGAGCGCGCCGAGCGATCCGTCCTTCAGTCCCGCATCGACCTCGGTCGCCAGATCGAGCAGCCATCGCCGCACCGCGCCCCATCGCTGTGGTTTCGGGATCCGCGCGAGTGGCAGGCCATCGAACGCCTCGTAGGCATCCCATGCCTCCGACTCCGCTCGTCGTCCGCTGAGCCAGCGGAGTCGCGCGACGCGTCCGAGATCGCGCAAGCGCGGCGCGATCGGCGCCGTGCCGGGCGGCAGCACGTGCAGCCAGACGCGTCGCTTCAGCTGCAGATCGAAGCCGGGACGCAGCTCACCGGCGTCCGTCGAACCCAGTGACGCGATGACGTTGTATGGACCTGCGTGCGTGGCGCGCGCGAGCGGTGTCACCGCCGGATCCGTGGGCAGGTCGACGGCGGCGACGGCCGCTCGTGCCCGACGACGAATGACGCGCGTGCCGCTCAATCGATCCTGCAGCGCAGCGTTGCCGTTCCGCCGGCGCGCGGTCACGAAGAGCAGCGCGAGGAGAACGTAGTACACGACCGACACCCCGGCGGCGAGCATCGGGTCACGCGTCAGCGCAGCACTGTCTGTGCTGAAGAGGGTGCCGTACATCGCAAGCGGCACGGTGGTGAGCATCGCGGGCGTCTGATAGACGGCGGCGCGTCCCAACGCGCGTGCGAAGCCCGGGCGCTGACTTTCGGTCGCCGTGACGAGCTGCATGCCGAGCACCATCTTGCCGACCGACGCACCCCATCGCCACTCGAGCACGCTGAAGTACGTCAGCCAGTACGGCAGCTGCAGGATCGCCATCCACCACTGCGCGGTGACTGACCCGCCGGAGAACATGTAGTACATCGTCACCGGCAGGAACAGCAGCATGAACAGCGCCTGATCCAGCACACCGGCGAGAAAGCGCCGCCGCAGGCTGGCGGGCACGGTCGCCGCGGAGCTGAACGGCCGCAGCAGGTCTTCGAGCGCGGCGTACGTCGCCGGCCGCTGCTCGCGGCCTTTTGACAGGCAACGCGTCACGATCTCCGCGAGCGCCGGAGGAACACCTGCGCGCATTTCGCGCGGTGAACGCGGCGGCTCGGTGGTCACACGCGTGACGAGCGTCGTCAGATCGCGATCGTCGAACGGGGGCTGGCCGGTCAGGAGATAGAACAGCGTGCCGCCGACCGCGTAGATGTCTGCGCGCACGTCGAGCTCTTCGCCGCGGATCTGCTCCGGCGCCGCGTACTGCGGCGTGCCGAGAAACATGCCGGTCTGCTCCTGCCGGGCGTGCGTGGAGATCGACAGTCCGAAGTCGCCGACCTTCACGGCGCCGTTCAGATCGACGAAGCAGTTGGCGGGCTTGACGTCGCGATGCAGCACGCCGGCGCGCGCGGCGGCTTCGAGTCCCGCGACCACCTGCAGAATCATGTCCACGGCCTGGGCGGGTGGAAGCGGACCGTTCGCCTGCACGAGATCGCGCAAGGTGCCGCCCGAGAGCAACTCCATCGTGATGACCGGCGCCCCGTCGATTTCTTCGCTGCCGAAGATGTAGACCGTGTGCGGATGCGTGATCGACGCGGCCTGCTGGCCTTCGCTGAGGAAACGGGCGAGATCGTCCTCGCCGGCGAGCGCGCTGTTCAAGACTTTGATCGCGACGCGACGTCCGTGCTCGACGTGCTCGGCTTCGTAGACATCACCCATCCCGCCGCGGCCGAGCAGGCGGCCGATGCGATACGCGCCGAACATCTGACCCGGCACGAGCTTCGGCGCCACACGACGCCGGCCTGACGCGGAGCGCGACGACAGGACGGTCAAGTCGTTGCCGCTGACGCTCGCGATCCGTGTGTCGTCGGTCGCGATGATTCGCGTCTCGTCGCCGGCATTGGCGTCGGATGGAGAAATCGTCGGCGCTGACGCGACCTCATGCTCGCACGCCGGGCAGAGGTCGCCCGTCGCGGTGAGTGGGAGGCCGGCGCCGCAGCGCGCGCAGCGTGAAAGTCGGGTCGCGTCGTCCATCGAAATCGTGTGGGTCGTATGGAGGCTGGGTCTTTAGACCCGGCGACATCATCTCCGCATTAATTGCCGGAGCAATTGTTGTCTGAAGTGCGTCGCCTGGGCCTCGCGCAGGGTGTCGCCGTCAGCGCCCGGCGGCGATGCGATGAGCAGCGTCATGCTGCCCATTTCGTCGAACGAGCCGCGGCCCCAGCGAACGGCCTGCGGTGGACTGTGGGGGTTGCGCGGATTCGCGTCCGAGTTGTCGTAGATGATCTCAGTCTCGATCTTCGTGCCTTTCGGCAGCGCGAACGGCGTCTTGTAGAAGTAGGAATCCTGCCAGCCGAAATCCCAGTCCTTGATCCAGAGCAGGCCCTGCGTTTTGCCGTTCGGCAACTTCGCCGTCATCTTCATCTCGCGCGCCAGGTAATGCGCGTGACCGCGTGCGCCGTACGACTGCACGTCGACCGGCAGCTCGAACGAATCGCGAATCACGAAACGCTTCTCACCGGCGGCAATGTCGATGCCGGCGGCGAAGCCGAACACCGGCGGCACCTGAATGCCGCTCAGCGACTTCGAGGGTGGCGTCTTCGAGAAGTAGATCGCGATCTTGCCGTTCTCGGTCTCCGCTTTGCCGGACGGATGCAGGTGCAACTGCAGAATCAGGTTCGACTGTTTCGGAAACGGCTGCGCGATGCCGTCCGGATAGAAGCGCGGCGTCACGCCCGGAACCCATCCGCCGAGCCCGGACGAGGACTCGCCGGCGCCGGCCAGCGCGCCACCGGCCTGACCCTGCGCACCGCGGCCCTGCAGCAATCCACGGCCTCTGCCTGCACCGCCGGCACCGGCCGCGCCCGCACGCGCGCCACGTGCGAGGCCGCCGAGACCGGGAATCGCTTCGTCGTCACCGACGGCGACGCCGGCCGGGCTGACGAAGTACAGCGCGTGATGCACGACCGAACGCGCGCTTGGCTGATAGTCGATCGCGGTGATCCAGCGATCGTCCGGCGCATTCACGGTGAGCGTCACGTTGCGATAGAGGTCCTGGCTCTCGGCCGGTACCGCGATGGGCCGCGGCAACGTCACGACGAGATCCGGCTCGCCGAGGGCCCAGCCGGCCGGGAACGTCGGCGGTGCCGGAATTTTCGACGCATCGCCGAGCGGCATGCCGCCGTCCACCCATCGTGTGAGCGTGTCGAGATGCGCGTCGGTCAGCCGCCGTTCGTCGAGGAATTCAGGAAATCCGTCGGCGCGGCTTGCGTGCCACGGTGGCATGTAGCGACGCGATGTCACATCGACGATCGTCCTGCCGCGCTTCCGGACGTCGTCGTAGGACATCAACGAGAATGGCGCCGACTGTCCCGGCCGATGACAGGTCGTGCAGTTGCCGTAGACGATCGGGGCGACGTCGACGAATGTTGGTGCGTCGGGCGCCGTGCTGTACGTAGGGCGGACCTTTAGGTCCGCCGCGTCATGCCGGACCTGAAGGTCCGGCCTACGTACGTCGGCCGCGAACATTCCCGTCGCCGCGAGGGTCAGCACCGCCGCGATCGCCATCGTGCGTCTCGTCACGATCATTTCCTCTCAATGAAACAGCCGACGGGCGTGGTCTCCGGCGTCGGCACGGGCTTCCCGTCGAGCACGGCGTCGAGCGCGACGCGAAGGTCGCGTTGCGTAGGCGCGCGCCGCTGCTGGCCGATCGTCTGATACCAGTCGTCGATGCGGCCGCGGTAGACGCGGCCGCGGCTGGTGTAGACGGCGGCTTCCGGCGTCGCCATCGCGTCAACCGCTTTCGTCAGCGTGAAGTTCGCGTCGATGACGGCCGTGGCGGCAATCGCCGGATGGAACGCTTTCAGATTCGCGCGGGCGGCAGCGGTCGTGAGCTTCGGGTCGGCGTACACCAACCACGTTCGCACGCCGCGTTTGCCGTATTCGGCAGTGATCCGATCGATCTCCGGTGAGTATCGCGAGGAGATCGGGCACTCCGCGTTCACGAAGAACAGGAGGTGGACCGTGCCGGCGGCCGGCGACAGGGGCGTGGACGTGCGGCCGTCGAGATCGCGGACGGAGATCGGCGCCGGCGCCTGCAAAAGCGCGAGAGAGACGATGGCAGAGGCGATCCACCCGGGCATCGTGCGGTTCAAGTCTAACGGCGTTTGACGTGCGCGGTACCATGTGCCGGTGCAGTTACGCCTGCCATGGGAACGCCGCCCGGCGACGACATCGCCGAAGCCGCCCGCTGAACGGCAACTGGTGATCGAGGGTGAGTCTGTCGCACTGGCCATCGTGCGTCATCGCCTCGCGCGGCGTTACGTCGTGCGCGTAACGGAGGACGGGTCGGTGAGGCTGACGGTGCCGCGCGGCGCCTCGATTTCCGGGGGATTGCGATTCGCGGAGCGTCAGACGGGATGGATCGCGCGTGAGCGCCGCCGGCAGCGCGAGCGTTCGGCGCCATGGAAGCCGGGCCACCCGGTCTGGTTCCGCGGCGAGGTCCTGCCACTCGAGATCGACACGACGGGCTTCCGTGTCGGTCTGGAAGCAATCAAGCGCGGCCGCGCGAAAGAGGTCCGCGACGCCGTGCAGACGCACCTGCGCGCGCTGGCGAGCCGCGAGCTGACCGCGCGCTGCATGGAACTGGCGGCCGAGGTCGGGCTGAAAGTCGGGCGCGTGTCGATCCGCGATCAGAAGTCACGCTGGGGCGCATGCTCGTCCCGGCGCGTCATCACCCTCAACTGGCGTCTGATTCAGATGCCGGCGCCAGTCTCGGACTACGTGATCTTCCACGAGCTGATGCACATCCGGCAGCCCAATCACTCGCGCAAGTTCTGGCGCGAGGTCGATTCAGTGTGTTCGTGGTGGCGCGACGCGGAACGGTGGCTGCGAAAGCACGGGCGAGAGATTCTGTAGCTTGGCAGACCTGAAGGTCTGCCCTACGACGTTCGGTCTGCCAGCCTTAACAGCACATCGACAATCGCCGTGCCGAATGCGCCCTCGTCGCCGGCAGCCGGATCGTCGGCGCGCAGGCCGTAGGACTTCGAGATCTCGCTGACGTACCAGTCTTCGGCTTTGGAGAACTTCGCCGTCGACGCCGCGTCCTTGCGCTGACATTCGAGCAGGCCCTGAATGAAGCCGAGTCGTTCGGTGGCGCCGAGCTCGTGCCAGTACTCGCCGGAGAACGCACCGCGCCAGCCTGTGCCCGGCGGCGTTTTGCGCGCGTCGTCTTCCAGGAGATCGGAAATCGGCAGACGCCGATCGGCGGGCGCGGACTTCAGACGGGATTCGAGCCGCGTCTGATACGCCGCGGCGGATCCTGAGAACTGCACGGGGCCGCGCAGCTTCCACGCGTAGTACGTCGCGTAGCCGGCTACGACTTGCGTGCGCTGTTCTTGCGGGAGCGAGAGCCACCATTCGCCGTCATGCCCGGCAGCGCGGGCCGGGTCTGAAGACCCGGCCTCCACGGGTGGCAAGAACAGAAGGACGAGCAGAAAGATCATCAGTGCGACAGGCCGTAGATGAGGTAGTTCACGCCGAACTTGAACGCCTCGTTGGTCGGGTCGACCGGGTAGAAGCCGCGCGCGGAGTGCTCCATGTAGTCGCCGATGTCCATGTTGTAGTTGATCACGACCATCAGCCGGCGGCTGGGCTTGCCCTTCTCGTGAATCCCGTAGAACTCGCCCCTGAGGCCCCGCGCGCCGATGTTGCCGGGATAGGGCACGTCCAGCGACTTGATGTCGAAGAAGCAATGAAAGACCGGATGCGACAGCGGCAGGCGCTCGATCTCGGCATCCGGCAACACGCGGCGCATGGCCGTTTCGAATACCGCCCACTCGTTGTCGTAGTGGAAGTCGTCGACGATCAGGAAGCCGCCCTTCGCAAGGTAACGGCGCAGGCCTTCGACTTCAGCGTCCGTCGGATGCCAGTACCCCGGCTCCGAGAGATACGCGACCGGGAATTTCAGCAACTCGGGATCGTCCATCCGGAAGATGTTCCCGCTGGCCGGATTTGGATGAGGCCGCATCGCGGTGACGGCATGGAGGATCTTGTTGAGGTTGTCTTCCATGTCGGGCCAGTCGTACGACCAGCCGGGATAGAACCCATAGTAGAGACGCGCGAGGACGAAGCGGCCGTCGTACGCGACGGTCGGCGGAATGAACCCGCGCCAGTTCTGCGCGGAAACGGGCAATGCCAGAGCGAGCAGTATCGCCAGCAGAACAGCTCGTCGTACCACGGTGGCGAAATCATACGCTGACTTCGCGCCACTCGCCCGGCTCGAGCGTTCCGAGTTCGACATCCCCGAATGCGACGCGGTGCAGTCGTGTAACTTCGTGGTCGGCGGCGTCGAAGAGGCGGCGGATCTCACGGTTCCTGCCCTCCACGAGATCGACGATGAGATGCGTCTCGCGGCCGGAGGCCTTGCGAATCTCGACGCGCGCGGCCGACAGCCGCTCGGTGCCGCCGCGCGATGCCTGGACGTCGACGCCGGTTTCGATTCGGCGTGCGGTGTCCGGCTCGACGCGTCCCCGCACGGTGACGACGTATCGGCGGATGGTGCGATTGGCGGGATCCGTCAGGCGATTCGCGAGGTCCGTGTCGTTCGTGAGCAGCAGCAAGCCGGTCGACGCGCGATCCAGCCGTCCGACGGCGACGAGTCCCACGGCCGCGTCCCCGAGCACATCGAAGACGGTCTTGCGTCCTTCGGGATCGCGTCGCGTGGTGACGACCCCGCGCGGTTTGTGAAACGCGATCATCCGGCGTGACGCCTGCGGTCCAGCTGCGACGTCGTCGATCTCAATCCGCGCACGGTCCGCCGGGATCTGCTGCGTAGGCTTCGTGATGACGCGGCCGTCCACGCGCACGCGTCCCGCGAGTATCAACGCGCGGGCGTCCTTGCGAGACGCCAGGCCGCGCTTCGACAGGGTGCGATCGAGCGAGGTGAGTTTGGGCATCGGGGAATCGGGTAATCGTTGATCGGGGAATCGCTTATCGGCCTATCGGGGAATCGGTAATCGGTAATCGAAGTGGGCAATCGGCTAATCAGTCGCGAATCGAGAATCGGGCGGCGGCGGACGATTGCAAGATTCCAGATTCGATTGCCAGATTCCCGGATTCCCAGATTGTCCGATAAACGATTCCCCGATTGACGACTACCCGATTTGCCCGATTCAATCTAACGTGCCGGCGGGCCGAACTGGTCGTCGAAGAGCGCGCCGAACTCACCGAGGATCATCGCGGTGGCGCCCCAGACGATGTGTGAACCGGTCTTGAGGTACGGCAGGTCAACAATGATGTTTTCTCGCGGCCGCCGGTCCCATCCGGTGCGCCCGCGGTCGAGCAGTTCCTGCACCGGCGCTTCCAGCACCTCGGCAACTTCACGCGCTTCGGGACGAAACACGGGCCGCGTGTCCATGATGCCGATGAACGGAAACACGACGAAGTTGCTGACGATCACGAAGAACGACGACAGCGCGCCGACGATGCGGACCGAGTCTCGCTCGATGCCGATCTCTTCGTGCGCTTCGCGAAGTGCTGCGTCGACCGGCGCTTCCCCTTCGTCGATGGCGCCGCCCGGCAGGCTGATTTGACCCGGATGATGCGGGAGATCGTGACGCCGCATCGTGAGCGGCAGCGTCGGCCCTGTGGCGCCAGGATAGAGAAGGATGAGTGCCGCAGCTCGCCGGGCGGTGTCGGGCACGAGATCCGGAGCCCAGCCTTTGTGCGCCGGGCGCGGCGCGAACCGTCGTTGTGCGTCAGGACCGGGAAGAGGATCGTTGAGGCGTCTGGTGAGAAATGCCTCGATGGACGTTAAATCAGAGAACACGACAGAACATCTTACGTCTACCTTTTGTCACCTTCCTGTTTCGCCAGAATGTTAGTGTCGGCTCTTATGAAAGGCCGGTCTGTTCCACTCATCATCGCGGTTCTCCTGTTTCTAGTCACCGCCGGCGCCGTGTCGGTGGCTCAGCAAGGGACGTCGCCGACAGCACGGCCTGGCGCTCTCGGGCGCGGTGAGGCGCTGTTGCCGAACGGCTGGCGCATCGCGCCCGCAGGACGGCATCTGTCGATTGGCGATCTGCCGCTCAATCTGCTGCTCTCGCCCGACGGGCGATCGCTGATCGTCTCGAACAACGGCCACACCAAGCCGACGTTGCGCGTGGTCGATCTCACCCGCGGCTACGTCGCGCAGACGGTGCAGCTCGACGACGCGTGGCTGGGGCTCGCGTGGCATCCGGACGGCACGAAGTTGTACTCGTCGGGCGCCGCGTCGAACAGCGTCATCGAACTGTCGTGGCGCAACAGCCGGCTCGCGCGTGAGCGCACGTTTCAGCTGGCGCCGAAGTCTGAGACGCCGACGCAGGGCACGAATCGTCCCAACCCGACACCGCAGAGCTTTGTCGGTGGGTTGGCGGTCAGCGCGGATGGCACACGGCTCGCCGCCCTGCACGTGCTCGGCCTGAAAGTGAACATCGTCGATCTCGAAAGCGGGGAAGTGCGGACCACGGTCAACGTGCCGGCCGAGCCCTACGCTGCGTTGTTCTCACGCGACGGCTCGACGCTGTTCGTCTCGTTGTGGGGCGGCGCGCGCATCCTGATGCTCGACGGACGCACGCTCGCCACAAAAGGCGAGGTCGTCGTCGGCGAACATCCGAACGCGATGGTGCAGGCGGCAGACGGCCGTCTGTTCGTCGCGTGCGCGAACACCAACGCGGTGTGGGTGGTGGATCCGGCGGCGATGAAAGCCACCGAGCAGATCGCCGTCGCGCTGTATCCGAACGCGCCGCCCGGCTCGACGCCGAACGCGCTGGCACTGTCTCCCGACAGCCGCCGCCTGCTCGTCGCGAATGCCGACAACAACACGGTGGGGCTGATGGACGTCTCTCAGCCGGGCAGGAGCCACGCGATGGG
>Ga0137451_1000503_pt1 | contig 11948 bp, 9 predicted proteins | sample EasRivERMGT500_2_FD_102336 | JGI IMG/M metagenome (GOLD analysis project Ga0137451, IMG submission 102336) | Soil microbial communities from meander-bound floodplain in the East River, Colorado, USA - East River MetaG ERMGT500_2 | ecosystem: Environmental > Terrestrial > Soil > Floodplain ... | reverse complement strand
GGCGCGGCCCGCCTGCGCGCGCAGCGCCTCGCTCCCCGTCGCGTCGATTCCGCACGCAGCGATCACCGTCTCGGGTGCGCCCTTCACCGCCACCACCGCGCGCCCTTCGGTATTGCGCCAGGCGTGGCACACGGCGAGGAACGTTTCGCTCAGTGAGTAATCGCGGTCGAGCCGCCAGGCGGCGCGCCATTGCGCCGCTTCGGGCGAATGGCGCGAGGCGGCGGCGAGGACCGCGTTCTCCATAGGATCGAAAGGCGCGAGCTCGCTCGCCAGCGCGGCGTGGGAGAGGACTTCGCGCGCGCCTCGGGAAAGCGGCGAATCGGACGCAAGACCGACCCAGGCGTCTCCGACGAAAACCTCCTTCACCGCCATGCGGTTCTCGGTAAGCGTCCCGGTCTTGTCCACGCACAGGACGGTCGAAGCCCCTAGCATCTCGATCGCCGGCATGCGCCTCGTCAGCACGCCGTGACGCGCGATGCGCCAGGCTCCGAGCGCGAGAAACACGGTGAGGACGACCGGAAATTCCTCCGGGATGATCGCCATCGCGAGCGTGAGCCCGGAGAGTACGCTCTCCACCCAGCCGCTGCGCAGCGCCATATACAGAAGCGCGGCGAGCACGCTCAAGCCCACCGCAAACACGGCGACGAGCTTGACGACTCTCGCCGTTTCGCGCTCGAGCGTGGTCCGCTCGGGCTCGATCTCGCGCAGCGCCCGGCCGATCCGGCCGAGTTCGGTGTGCGGCCCGGTAGCCGCGACCTCGGCGTAGCCGTGGCCCTTCACCACCAGCGTTCCGGAAAACACCTTGCCCGCCTGCAGCGGAACACCCTCCCCCGGCAAACGCTTTTCCGCGGGAAGCGACTCGCCGGTCAGCAGCGACTCATCCACCATCAAATCATTCGCCGCGAGCAGTTGCGCGTCCGCGGCGACGCGGTCGCCCTCCGAAAGGATCAGCACGTCGCCGCGAACCACATTCGCTCCCGCGACGCGGCTCTGGCGGCCGTCGCGGACCACCAGCGCGCGCGGGCTCGACAGGTCGCGCAGCGCGTCGAGCGCGCGCTCGGTCTTTCTCTTCTGCGCCACCGTGATGCCGATGACGACGAGTATCGATGCCGCCAGCACCAGCGCTTCGGCCAAGTCCCCGATCAGGAGATAGATTCCGGAGGCCGCGCACAGGAGCAGGAACATCGGCTCGCGCAGGACCTCGATGACCAGGCGCACGGTGCCCGAGCGCTTCGCGGCGGGAAGACTGTTCGGACCCTCCTCGCGAAGGCGCCTCGCGGCCTCCGCGCCGGGTAAACCGGCAAGCCGGGGCTTCAATCGCGAATCCATGCTGGTCCAATCCTACCCGGCGGAGGACTGAATCCGTTGACGCAGGTCAAGATCACGGGAACCGGGGACAGACCCCGGTTTCCACAGGCGGAGGGGTCGTCGCCTCCGGAGTTTGACGCAGATCAACAGGCGGGCCTGCGCACCGTTTATCTTGGGAGCCATGGATCGTCCCGCAAACTATCAGGAGGTTCACCGTGCTCTACAGGAGAATTCTCGTCCCCGTTGATGGAAGCCCGACCTCGATGGCCGGGCTTAAGGAGGCCGTCAGACTCGCGAAGAACCAGCAGGCGAAGCTCTGCTTGTTGCATGTCGTCGACGAAACGATCGTCTTCAACACCCCGGAAGGCGGGATCAATATCGGGCCGATTTTGGAGGACATGAAACGCGGCGGGAAACGGCTGCTTCGAAAGGCGGAGAAATTCGCTGTGGCGCAGGGCGTCAAGCCGGTATCCGATCTGCGGGAAAGCGTCGGTGCACGGGTCGCGGACGCGATCATGTGGCAGGCGAAGCGCTGGCGCGCCGACCTGATCGTGATGGGAACTCACGGGCGCCGCGGGGTGAACCGGATGCTCATGGGCAGCGACGCGGAGCTCGTCGTGCGCAACGTCTCGGTGCCCGTGCTTCTGGTTCACGCCAAAGGACGCTCCCGGAGTGCGGGTGGGCGGCGGAAGCGGAAATGACGCGCCCAAAGCGGGAGCGGTCGAAAGGGCATGCCATGGAAGCGCCTCTCCAAATCGTCGTCCGCAACATTTCTCACTCCGCCGCGCTCGAAGCGCGCGTTCGCGAGGATGTCGCCAAGCTGGAGGCGTTTCACCCGCGCATCGTGAGCTGCCGCGTCACGGTCGAGGAGCTGCAAAAGCGTCGGCGCCAAGGCCGGCATTTCCGGGTCTCCATCGACCTGCGCGTGCCCGGCAGGGAAATCGTCGCCAGCCACGACCACGACGAGGCCGTCTATGTCGCGCTGCGCGAAGCGTTTCACTCGGCGAGGCGCCAGCTCGAGGACACCGTGAGGGTCATGCGCGGCGATGTGAAGGTTCACGGAACCGGTGAGGGAAACGAACCGGATCGAAAGGAGCGACCATGAAAGGCGAACGGGGCGGCTTTCGGCCCGTGCGCCGGGAACAGCTGCTCGAGGGGCTCGGGCACGACAGCTACAAATCCAAGGTCAAGCTTCCCGACCCCACGCGCTGCCCGGGCTGCGGTGCGGTCTTTCGCAACGGCCGCTGGACGTGGGAGACCGCGACCAAGGATGCGCCTGAGCATAAGTGTCCGGCGTGCAAGCGCATCCGTGACGAGTTTCCCGCAGGCTACGTCGCGCTCGGCGGCGAGTTTTTCCTCGAGCACGCCGACGAGATCCTGCACCTGGTGAAGCACTGCGAGGAAAAGGAAAAGGCCGCGCACCCGGTGCAAAGGATCATGGCGATCGAGAAAAAAAAGGACGGCGTGGTCGTCACCACGACCGACGTGCATCTTGCGCGAACCATCGCCGAGCGCGTCCACGACGCGTTCAAGGGCAGCCTTGCCTTTCATTACAACAAGGGAGACAACCTCCTGCGCGCGACCTGGAAGCGCTGAGTCGCGCCCTCCGCAGTCGCTGCCGTTCACGGGACGACGCGATATCGGCGAGAAACCTCATCCATTCATGCCTTTCCGCCGAGGCACGCAGAAGAGCCATTCCGACCGCGCGACGGAACGCGAGTCGCGGCCGGTCGATATCGCGGAAGCATCGCGGACGGATCCCGACTCATTATTCGTCCGGCTGGACGCGTCGCCCCACGGGTTGACGCGGCGGGTCGCGGCCGCGCGTCTGGGCGCGGGACTGAACGTCGTGGCGCGCGAAGCCCCCATGGCGCCTTTCCGGCGGCTGCTTCAGCTTTTCATCAGCCCACTCCCCCTGCTTCTGGTCGCGCTCGCCTTGTTGGCGGAATTGAGTGGAGAATCGCGCGGCGCGCTCGTCATCGTCGCGATGGTGGTTGCTTCGGTGCTGCTCTCGTGGTTCCAGGAATTCCGCTCGGGCCGGGCGGCCGAGCGCCTGCGTGCGATGGTGCACACCACGGCCACGGTAGCGCGCCGCGACAGCGCCAGGGCCGAATCCAAGCAGCACGAGATCCCCCTTTCGCGGGTGGTTCCGGGAGACCTCGTTCAACTCGCAGCCGGGGACATGGTTCCCGCCGACGTGCGATTGATCGCGTCGAAGGACCTGTTCGTGGATCAATCGGCGCTCACGGGCGAATCGATGCTGGCCGAAAAGCACGCGGTCGCGCCGGCCGGGGGCGGCGCGATCGAATTCGAGCTTCCGGACATCGCTTTCATGGGCACGCACGTGGTGAGCGGCACCGCAACCGCGCTGGTCTTTGCGACCGGGTCGCGCACGCGTTTCGGCTCGATCGCCGAATCCATGGCGGTCGAAGCCGAGCCGACGAGCTTCGATCTGGGCGTGCGGCGCTTCATCGGGCTCCTGCTGCGCTTCATGCTCGTGATGGTTCCATTGGTTTTCCTGATCAACGGCTTCTCCAAAGGAAACTGGCTCGAGGCCTTCCTCTTCGCCGTCGCGGTAGCGGTCGGGTTGACGCCGGAACTGTTGCCCATGGTGGTGACCGTCAACCTCGCCAAGGGGGCGCTCGCCATGTCGCGCAAGAAGGTCATCGTGAAGCGCCTGAGCGCGATTCAGAACCTCGGCGCGATGAACGTGCTGTGTACCGACAAGACCGGGACGCTCACGCAGAACAAGGTAATTCTCGAGAAGCACGTGGACATTTTTGGGGACGAAAGCCGGCACGTGCTCGAGCTCGCCTACCTCAACAGCCATTTCCAGTCGGGCCTGAAGAACCTTCTCGACATAGCCATCCTCGAGCACGCCGAGATGCGCGAGCACGTCCACGTTCCTCGCAGCTATCGCAAGATCGATGAAGTGCCTTTCGATTTTCTGCGCCGGCGCATGTCGGTGATGGTCGCGCGCGACACGACGCACCACGTCATGATCTGCAAGGGCGCGCCGGAGGAAACCGTCGCGGTGTGCACGCACTTCGAGGAAAAGGGCAAGGTCGTTCCCCTCACGGAGGCGCACCGCGTTGATCTGCTTCCAGTCATCCGCGATCTGAACGAGGAAGGCTTTCGCGTGATCGCGGTGGCGTACAAGCACGTCCCCGCATCGAAAACCACTTGCAGCGGCACCGACGAGTCGGGACTCGTCCTCGCCGGCTACGTCGCGTTTCTCGATCCGCCCAAGGAAAGCGCGGCCGGCGCCGTTCGGGCGCTGCATGAGCGCGGCGTGCAGGTAAAGGTGCTGACCGGCGACAACGAGGTCGTGACGAAAAGAGTCTGCGCCATGGTCGGAATCGAGCCCGGCACGGTCGTGCTCGGCAACGAGTTGGAGCGCATGGATGACGCGGCGCTGGGGCAGGTCGCGGCGCGAACGGCGGTGTTCGCGAAGCTCGCACCAAGCCAGAAAGCGCGGATCATCACCGCCCTGCGCTCAGGCGGCCACGTCGTCGGCTATCTCGGCGACGGCATCAACGACGGGCCCGCGCTGCGGGCCGCCGACGTGGGCGTATCGGTGGACGGCGCGGCGGACATCGCCAAGGAATCCGCCGACATCATCCTCTTGGAAAAGAGCCTGCTCGTCCTCGGAGAAGGCGTGATAGAAGGTAGGCGCGTGTTCGCAAACATCGTGAAGTACATCCGCATGGGCGCGAGTTCGGCCTTCGGCAATATGGTCTCCGTGTTGGGGGCGAGCGCTTTCCTACCTTTTCTGCCGATGGCGCCGGTACAGGTGCTGCTGAACAACTTGCTCTACGACGTGTCGCAGACCGCGCTCGCAACGGACAGCGTCGACGCCGCCTATCTCGCGCGGCCGCGCAAGTGGGACATCGGCAACATCGGCCGCTACATGCTCGTGTTCGGGCCGATCAGCTCGCTGTTCGACTACGCCACCTACTTCACGCTGCTCTACGCGTTCCAGGCGCGCGAGAACCCGAGCTTGTTCCAGACGGGATGGTTCGTCGAATCGGTGCTGTCGCAGACGCTGATCGTGTACGTGATCCGCACCGGCGGCGTGCCTTTCGTCGACGGCAGACCGAGTGCACCGCTGATGATCGCCACGCTGGCGGTCTGCGTCAGCGCGATGTGGCTGCCGTTCTCGGATCTCGCGCCGCTCTTCGGCCTGACGCCGCTGCCGCCTGGGTATTTCCTCGCGCTCGCCGCGATTCTTTCCTGCTACCTGCTGCTCACGCAATCGGTCAAGGCGGCGCTGGTGCGGCGCTTCGGGCTGGACTGAGAAAGAGAAAGGAATCGCCATGCTGATCGGGGTGCCGAGGGAAATCAAGGTGCACGAGTATCGCGTGGGCCTCACGCCGGAGAGCGTGTCCGCGCTCGTCGCCGAAGGCCACGGCGTACTGGTCGAAACCCGGGCCGGCGCCGGAATCGGCGCCGAAGACGCGCAATACGTTAAAGCCGGCGCTGCGGTCGCAGCCACGTCCGAGGAGATCTTCGCGCGGGCGGAGATGATCGTGAAAGTGAAGGAGCCGCTCGCCCCCGAGCGCGCGCGGCTGCGCCCGGGGCAGGCGCTGTTTACGTACCTGCATCTCGCGCCCGACCCGGAACAGGTCCGCGATCTCGTGGCGAGCGGCGTGATCGCCATCGCCTACGAGACCGTAACGTCGGCGTCGGGCGGCCTGCCGCTGCTCGCGCCCATGTCGGTCGTCGCCGGCAGGATGGCGATCCAGGTCGCTGCGCACTACCTCGAGCGGCCGCAGGGCGGGCGCGGCATCCTGATTCCCGGAACGGACGGCGTGCCGCCGGGCCGCGTCCTGGTGCTCGGCGCGGGCGTAGTCGGCGCCAACGCCGCCGCGACCGCGCTCGGCATGGGCGGAGCGGTGACGGTGCTCAACCGCTCGAGCGGGCCGCTGCGCCGGCTGCAATCCCAACTGGGACCGCGCCTGCGAACGGGCGCCTCCACGCCGCAGGACATCGAGCGGGAATTGCGCGATGCGGACGCGGTAATCGGCGCAGCCCTCGTGCCGGGGGCGCGTGCGCCGAAGCTCGTCACGCGAGCAATGCTCGCCGTGATGAAGCCGGGTGCGGTGATCGTCGACGTCTCCATCGACCAGGGCGGCTGCTTCGAAACCTCGCGCCCGACCACGCACGCGGAACCGGTGTACACGGTGGAAGGCATCATCCATTACTGCGTCGCCAACATGCCCGGTGCAGTGCCGCGCACTTCGACCTATGCGCTCGACCACGCCACCCTGCCGTTCGTGAAGGTGCTCGCCGGACGTGGCGTCATTGAGGCCCTGCGCGCCGACCCGCACCTGCGCAACGGGCTCAACGTCTGCCGTGGGAGGATCACGCGCAAGGAAGTCGCCGACGCGCTAGGACATCCGTACGTGGACGCACTGCAGGCCCTCGATCACTGAGGGCGCCGGCCGCCGGGGCGCAGTCAGTGCTCGGGCACGCGCGGCACCGATTCCTCGGCCGGCTCGCCGGTCTCGGGATCGATCCACTCGGCGATGCCGATTTCCGCTTCGGCTTCCTCCAGCGTCTCTCCGGGCTCAACCGCCGCATCGTCCCGATACTGCATGTCCTGCACGGCCTCGATCAGCGTGGCGAAGGGACCGAATTCCTCCGCTCCGGTCTTTGACTGCCAATAGAAGAATCCGCCGGGCCGCTCGATCGTGCGCGTGCTGCCGAACTCGGGAGGTGTTTCCGGGATGACCTGGGTCATGTAAAGCTCCTGATTCAGAGAATTTGTGCGCGCCCTCACATGTCCATGTCGCCCATGGGGGACCTGCCGGCGGGACTTCGCTCCGGGATCTGCGCGATCATGCAGTCGGTGGTGAGGATCAGCCCGGCGATCGAAGCCGCGTTCTGCAGCGCGCAGCGCGTCACCTTGCAGGGATCGAGTATGCCCATCTTCACCATGTCGCCGTATTCACCGGTGAGCGCGTTGTAGCCGAAATTGCCTTCGCCTCGCTGCACCTTGTCGATCACCACCGAGGGTTCCTGCCCCGCGTTCGAGGCAATCTGCCGCAGCGGCTCCTCGAGCGCCCGCAGCACGATCTTGATGCCCGCGTCCTGGTCGGCGTTCTCGCCGCGCAGGCCGGCCAGTGGTCCGCGGACGCGCAGCAGCGCGATCCCGCCACCGGGCAGCACGCCCTCCTCGACCGCTGCGCGCGTCGCGTGCAGCGCGTCCTCGACGCGCGCCTTTTTTTCCTTCATTTCCATTTCCGTCGCGGCGCCGACTTTCACGACGGCGACGCCGCCGGCGAGCTTCGCGACGCGCTCCTGGAGCTTTTCCTTGTCGTAGTCGCTGGTCGTGTCCTTGATCTGCGCGCGCAAATCCACGACCCGAGCGTTGATCTTCGCGGGATCGCCTGCGCCGCCGATGATAATGGTGTCATCCTTGTCGACTTCCACGCGCTTGGCGCGGCCGAGCTGATCGAGCGCGGCTTTTTCCAGCGTCAGCCCTACTTCCTCGGCGATCACCCGACCGGCGGTGAGCACCGCAATGTCTTCGAGCATCGCTTTGCGCCGGTCGCCAAAACCCGGGGCCTTGACCGCACAGGCCTTGATCACGCCGCGCAGCATGTTGACAACGAGCGTGGCGAGCGCCTCGCCTTCGACCTCCTCGGCGATCACCAGCAGCGGCTTGCCCGCCTTCGCCACCTGCTCGAGCAGCGGCAGGAGATCCCGGATCGCGGAGATCTTCTTGTCGTGGATCAAAATGTAGGGATCTTCGAGCACGCAGCGCTGTTTCTCCGCGGTGTTGATGAAATACGGCGAAAGGTAACCCCGGTCGAACTGCATGCCCTCGACGACCTCGAGCTCGCTCGCGAGCCCGGTGCCGTCCTCGACCGTGATCACGCCCTCCTTGCCCACCTTCTCCATGGCGTTGGCGACGATCTCTCCGATCACCCGGTCGGAGTTCGCAGAGATGGTCGCGACCTGGGCGATTTCGGTGCGCGCGCCGCACGGCTTGGCGAGCTTGCCCAGCTCGGCAACGACCGCGGTGACCGCGGCCTCGATGCCGCGCTTCAGATCCATGGGGTTCATGCCGGCCGAGACGTACTTCATCCCCTCGAAAACGATCCCGGCTGCAAGCAGCGTCGCGGTGGTCGTGCCGTCTCCGGCGACATCCGCGGTCTTGGAGGCGACTTCCTTCACCATCTGCGCGCCCATGTTCTCGAAGCGGTCCTCGAGCTCGATTTCCTTCGCCACCACGACGCCGGAATTGATGACGATGGGGGCGCCGAACGACCTTTCCAGGACGACGGTACGCGCCTTTGGCCCGAGCGTGCCCCGCACGGCGTTGGCGAGAACTCGCACGCCGGCCATGATCTTGGCGTGGGCGTCTTCGTGGAAAATAATTTGCTTCGCGGCCATGTGCTGATCCTCGCAGGAGAGTAGTTAGCAATTAAGATAGCGCCGGCACGATCCTTCCGTTTGATTCAAGTCAAACCCGGGCACGCTCACAAAAAAAGAAACCCGCCATCCGCGGGGATGGCGGGTGCGGCGGAGACCCCGGGTCGAGCTTTTAGCACTGGCCGGTCTGAGGCTGCCTCCATCCCTCGCGGCGCCGAGAAACGCTGCGAACTTCGGCCTGATTTCAGGCCCCTCATCTTTGCGTCCTCATCTCCCTGGTAAGGGAATTTTGTACGCCAGCCAGCTTAGTCCAGAGAAATGCGGGCGCTTTGATCCAGGTCAAACAAGCCCCCGTCTGGTTGGCTCGGCGCCATGGCGGGAAAAATGCGAGCTTGGGTTGATGCATGTCAAGGGCTAATACAGGAAGCCGCTTACGCTTTGTCATCCATCGGAGGAAGGATCATGCGTCCAGTCAAACTCGCCATTTTCATGACATTCCTGCTGTCGCTGTCCGCCTGCGCCACTGCACGCGTGGGCCGGGATTTCGATCTTTCGGCCTTCGATTCCAAGGTTCAGCAGGGCGTTACCACTCAGGTCGAGGTGCGAGGCTGGCTTGGCATGCCGACTGGCATCGGAACGTCTGTCGACACCAGCGGACAACGCTACGAAGAGTGGACCTTCTACTACGGCGAGGGCCGTTTTCCCAACATGACCGATGCGCGCCTGAAGATCCTGCAGATCAAGTTCGATCAACGAGGCGTGGTACGCGCGTACAACTGGTCAGCGGAAGGCAAATAGCCGGGGGTCTCCATGTATTCCCGCTCGATATTCCGCCGCGATCCGACCGGCGGCAGGCTGTTCGAGGACCGCGCCGATGCGGCGAGAGAGCTTGCCGCAGCGCTCGCCGCATACCGCGGCAAGAACCCGCTCGTGCTCGCCATCCCGCGCGGAGCCGTGCCGATGGGGCGGATCCTCGCGGATGAGCTGGGCGGCGAGTTGGACGTCGTGCTCGTGCGCAAGCTGCGCGCTCCGCTCAGCCCGGAGTTCGCCGTCGGCGCGATCGAGGAAAGCGGCTGGGCCCACATCGCAGATCACGCCTCCTCCTCAGGCGCCGACGAAGCCTATCTCCAAACGGAAAAACAGACGCAGCTCGAAGCGCTGCGCGCGCGCAGAAGCATGTACACCCCGGCGCGCGCGCCGCTCGATCCCGCGGGGCGCACCGTCATCGTCGTCGACGACGGGCTCGCAACCGGCGAGACCATGATCGCGGCGTTGCACGCGGTGCGATCGAGGAAACCATCGCGGCTCGTGTGCGCGGTGCCCGTCGCCGCGCCGGACAGCCTGCACCGCGTCGCGCACTATGCCGACGAGGTCGTGTGCCTGCATGCACCGGCGGACTTCCAAGCCGTCGGCCAGTTCTATGTCTCGTTCGAACAGGTCGAGGACGAGGACGTGGTCGCGCTGCTCAAGGCAACGAGCAAGCGCACCGAAAGGCTCAAGGACGGGGCTTGACACAGATCAATACGCGACCCTTTTGGGCGGCTATTGTGAGATTACTTGGAACTGATATACAGCTCACCGTGAGCAACTGAACAACCGCGATTATCCCTATTCGATCGAGGAAGGAGCACAGTCATGAGTACCCTCTGGATTGTCGTCATCGGCGTGTTGACCAGCTATCTGGCGTACAACCTCTACGCCAAACGCATCGACCGGAACATCATCCAGTCCGACGCCAAGCGGGCGACCCCAGCGCGGATGTACATGGACGGCGTGGATTTCATGCCGACCAGCCGCAACATCCTCTTCGGGTATCACTTCAAGGCGATCGCGGCCGCCGGGCCCATCGTGGGACCGATCACCGCCGCCAATCTCTGGGGTTGGTCGCCGTCGCTGGCATGGCTGGTCCTGGGCGTCAGCTTCATCGGCTGGGTGAGCGACTATTCCGCGATCATGGTCGCGGTGCGGAACGACGGGAACAGCCTGTCGGCGATCGCGCACAAGCTCATCGCACCCCGCACGCGCACGATCCTCTTCGTATTCATCTTCTTCTACCTGATGCTGCTCGCCGGCGCGTTCATCGGCATCCTGGCGGCGATCCTGTCCGCGCGTCCGGACGTCCCGTTCGGCATCGTCATGCTCGCGCTGATGGGGCTCCTCGCCGGGCAGATGATGTACCGCTGGAAGATGGGCATCATGAGTGTCACGGTTTTCGTCGTCGCCCTCACGCTCGCCGGCATGGTGGCCGGACCGTGGGGCCAGCACCGCGATGAAAAAGGCGCCCTCGTGCAAGGGCCGGTCGCGGCGGCGATCGTGACGGTGAATAGCGCCGTGGACAGCATCAACGATCGCCAGCCGCTCTTCTCGGTCGAAGACCCGACGATGGCGGATCCGAGGATCCCGGCGCCGGGCAAGGACGGGAAGCGTCCGACCACGCCGGCGTATGACTCGGCCACCGGCCTGCTCAAGACGCTGCCGAATTACCTCATGTGGATGGTGTTCCTCTTCGCCTTCAGCTACATGGGAGCCAACATGCCGATCTGGCGCTTCGCGCAACCGGTGAACTACATCGGCTTCTGGATCACTTCGATTACGATCCTGCTCAGCGCGCTCGGCATGGTCGTCGCGCCGCTCCTCGGCACCAAGGACGTGTCGGGCGCCCTGATCGGCGCGTTCGCGCTCCCGGCCTTCAAGGACCTCGGCTTCGCGATCGAAGCCGGAAAGGCATGGCAGCCGCTGTGGCCGATGCTCTTCGTCACCATCGCGTGCGGCGCGATCTCGGGCTGGCACGCTCTGGTCGGCTCGATCGGCACCGCGCGCCAGCTCGAATACGACACCGACGGACTGCCGGTCGGCGCAGGAGCGATGTTGTATGGCGAGTTCTCCCTGGCCCTGCTGTCTCTGACTGCCGTCTCCATCGCCGGAGCGGGCGGCGGCGGCGGCCGGTTCGCGGTCGGCGTCGGCAAGCTCGTGTACGCCGGGACCTTCGGGCTCATCCCGGAGGTGTTCGGCACCGCGCTCGGCTTCGCCACCTTCGTGATCATCGTGCTCACGGTCACCCAGCTCGTCTTCCGCGTGATGCGCGTGACGCTCGCCGAGTGGGTGGGCGATGCGATCCCGCCCATGCGCAACATGCACGTCGCGAGCTTCATCTCGATGGGCTTCACGGCCGCGCTGGTGCTCACCGGCACCTGGGTCTACCTGTGGCAGATGTTCGGCGCCTCCAACCAGCTGATGGCGGCCCTGAGCCTGCTCGTGGT
>Ga0137451_1000502_pt1 | contig 11953 bp, 7 predicted proteins | sample EasRivERMGT500_2_FD_102336 | JGI IMG/M metagenome (GOLD analysis project Ga0137451, IMG submission 102336) | Soil microbial communities from meander-bound floodplain in the East River, Colorado, USA - East River MetaG ERMGT500_2 | ecosystem: Environmental > Terrestrial > Soil > Floodplain ... | reverse complement strand
GCGTAGGCGGTGCCCGCGGCGACGAACGACGAAAGCGATCCAGCTTCGGTGATGCCCTCTTCCAGAATCTGTCCGTCTTTCGCTTCCTTGTAGTACAGCAGCGTGTCGCTGTCGACCGGCTCGTAGACCTGACCGATGCTCGAGTAAATGCCGACGGCCCGGAAGAGCGACTCCATGCCGAACGTACGCGCTTCGTCGGGAACGATCGGCACCACGAGCTTGCCGACTTCGGGATCGCGCAGCAGCTTGGACAACAGTTTCACGAACACCATCGTCGTCGAGGCCTTGCGCTCGCCGGTGCCCTTGAAGAACTCCTCGTAGACCTCTTCCTGAACCGGTTTCAGCGGCTCGACCGTCACCACGCGACGCGGCACGGGACCGCCGAGCGCCTTGCGGCGTTCGTGCAGGTAGACCTCTTCCGGACTCGAATCGTCGGGCCGGTAGAACGGCGCGTCCGCGATGCGGTCGTCCGGCACCGGGATGCCGAAGCGGTCGCGGAACGATTTCAGCTCCGGCTCGGTCATCTTCTTCTGCTGGTGCGTGATGTTCTTGCCTTCGCCGGCGTCGCCGAGGCCGTAGCCCTTGATTGTCCGCGCGAGCACCACAGTCGGCGCACCGCGGTGCATCGTCGCTGCACGGAACGCGTTGTAGACCTTGATCGGATCGTGTCCGCCGACGCGCATCTTCTTGAGGTCCGCGTCGGAGAGGTGCTCGACCATCTGCTTGAGCTTGGGATCGACGCCCCAGAAGTGCTCGCGCAGATACGCGCCGTCTTCAACCACGAACCGCTGATACTCGCCGTCAACGACCTCGCCCATTCGCTTGGCGAGCAGGCCTTCGGTGTCGGCTTCGAGAAGCGGATCCCAGTCCGAACCCCAGAGCACCTTGATGACGTTCCAGCCGGCGCCGCGGAAGACCGCTTCGAGCTCCTGGATGATCTGGCCGTTGCCGCGAACCGGACCGTCGAGGCGCTGCAGATTGCAGTTGATGACGAAGATGAGGTTGTCGAGCTTTTCACGCGAAGCCAGCGTGATGGCGCCGAGCGCTTCGGGCTCGTCCGTTTCGCCGTCGCCGAGAAACGCCCAGACTTTCTGATCTGAGGGCGGCTTCAGCCCGCGATTCTCGAGGTACTTTGCGTAGCGGGCCTGGTAGATCGACATGATGGGACCGAGGCCCATCGAGACTGTCGGGAACTCCCAGTAATCCGGCATCAGCCACGGATGCGGATAGGACGACAGGCCGCCGCCCTTGCGAAGCTCGTGACGGAAGTTGTGAAGATGCTGCTCGGTGAGCCGGCCTTCGAGATAACCGCGCGCGTAGATGCCCGGCGAGGCGTGGCCCTGGTAGTAGACGATGTCCGCGTCGTGACCGGCATCCTTGCCGCGGAAGAAGTGGTTGAACCCGACCTCGTAGAGCGTCGCCGACGACGCGTAGGTCGAGATGTGGCCGCCGATGCCGTCCGACTCGCGATTGGCGCGCACGACCATGGCCAGCGCGTTCCAGCGAATCAGGCTCTTGATGCGGCGCTCGATCTCACGGTCTCCGGGATAGAACACTTCCTCGTGGAGCGGGATCGTGTTGATGTACGGCGTGTTCGACGTGAACGGTTCCTTGACGCCGGCGACGCGTGCCCGGGTGCGGAGCGCCTCGAGCAGCCGCATGACGCGGCCCTTGTCGCCCTGCTCGAGGACGTAGTCGAGCGATTCGAGCCATTCACGAGTTTCCTGCGCTTCGAGTGCGGCAGCTTCGGCGGGTGCGAGGTTCTTCATGATGAGATCGGCCTCTGTAAAACCTTCCTATTGTACCTCACTGACAAGACGCGAAGATCGCGAAGGCACGAAGCGCGAAGGACGGTTGGTGCACAATAACCTCATGAGGAAAGCGCTCTCTGCTCTGGCTTTAATTGGACTGACCATGAATTCAGGCTGCGATACCCCGCCCCCACCATCGTCCTCTTCCTCCTCCGCATCGAACGCCGGCGAATCGGCGGCCGTCGCGACCCTGGAGAAGAAGATCCGCAAGTTTGCACCTGTGGACATCAGCGCGAATGTCGCCGCGCTGCCGGAGAGCGAACGCGAGGCGGTGACGCACTTGGTTCGCGCTGCGGAACTCTTCGACAAGCTGTTCATGATCCAGTCGTGGGCGGGCGACCCGGCGTTGCTCGCGAAACTCCAGGCCGACAAGTCGCCCGAGGGTCAGGCCGAGTTGCACCTGTTCATGATCAACAAGGGGCCGTGGTCGCGCATCGACCACAACGAGCCGTTCCTGCGCGCGCCCGTGCCGCCGAAACCGCCACAAGCCAACTTCTATCCGGCGGATGCGACCAAGGAAGAAGTCGAGGCGTGGTTCAAGACGCTGACCGGCAAGGCGCATGACGACGCGACCGGCTTTTACTCGGTCATTCGCCGCGGCCCGGATGGCAAGCTCACCGCGGTGCCCTACAGCGTTGAATACCGCGACATCCTGACGCAGGTCGGCGACGAACTGAAGAAGGCCGCGGCCGCCACGAAGCAGCCGACGCTGAAAGCGTTCCTCGAAAAGCGCGCGGCGGCCTTCCAGTCCAACGACTACTTCGACAGCGACATGGCCTGGATGGAGCTCGACGCGTCCATCGAGCCGACCATCGGTCCGTACGAGACGTACGAAGACGAATGGTTCGGATACAAGGCGGCGTTCGAGGCGTTCATCACGCTGCGCGACGACGTGGAGACGAAGAAGCTCGGCATCTTCGGCAAGGAGCTGCAGGGCCTCGAGAACGCGCTGCCCATCGACGCGAAATACCGCAATCCGAAGCTGGGCGCCCTTGCGCCGCTCACCGTCGTCAACGTCGTGTTCGCGTCCGGCGACGGCAACCGCGGAGTCCAGACCGCCGCCTTCAACCTGCCGAACGACGACCGCGTCGTCAGTCAGAAGGGCGCCAAGCGCGTGATGTTGAAGAACGTGCAGGACGCCAAGTTCGCGAAGGTGCTGGTGCCGATTTCCGGCATCGCGCTGCCCGCGGCGGACCGCAGCAAGGTCTCGTTCGACGCGTTCTTCACGCACATCCTGATGCACGAAGTGATGCACGGCCTGGGCCCGCAGCAAGTCGGCAAGACGGGCGAGGCCGTGCGCAAGGCGCTGAAGGACACCTATGGTGCGCTCGAAGAAGCGAAGGCCGACATCTCAGGTCTGTGGGCGCTTCAACAGCTCGCCGACAAGGGCGTGATCTCCCCCGAAATCGCCAAGTCGATGTACACCACGTTCCTCGCGTCGTCGTTCCGCACCTTCCGGTTCGGTATCAACGAAGCGCACGGCAAAGGCATGGCGCTGCAGTTCAACACGCTGCTCGATCGCGGCGCCTTCGTCGTGAATCCGGACGGGACGTTCTCGGTGGACGACACGAAGATCAAGAGCGCGGTCGCCGATCTGACGCGCGAGATCATGACGATTCAGGCCGAAGGCAACTACGCCGCCGCGAAGGCGCTGCTCACAAAGATGGTGGTCGTGCGGCCCGAAGTGCAGAAGGTTCTCGACCGGCTGCAGGATGTGCCGGTGGATATCGAGCCGAGGTTTACGGTGGTTCGGTGAAGCCGGTTTCTGGCTTTTGCCTTTTGGCTTTTGGCTTTTGGCTTTTGGCTTTTGGCTTTTGGCTTAGTTTTCCGTCGCGTCGATCTGACCGACGTCTGTCCGGTCCAGCATTTTGCCGACCATCAGGCTGCCCAGCATTGTTTCGACGAAGAGGGTTGCGGCGGCGAAGATAGCTGGCAGCAGCACGTGCACTGAGTCTGTCGCCCAATACAGCACCATCATGACGAGGCCGCCGACGATTGCCGCCGGAATGATGGCGACCGCCAGGACCACCAGCAAGCCGACCATCATGATCATCCGCTGGCCCATGACGTCGATGCCGCGGGCCTGACGTGCGCCAATGGACACCCATGAGGGCCACATCACGGCGATCGCGTTCTGCACGAGCAATTGCACGAGGATGATGCCCGGCGCCAGGAGCATCGCCGAGAGGGCCCAGGACGGCGGCAGCTTGAGTCGCGGCGCGGTGAAGAGTGCCGCGATCGCGCAGAACCAGCAGATCACCGTGAGGATCGTGGCGGGCGCGAGCATTTCTCCGCGCACCAGTGCGGAGCCACGCACCGGCCAGGTGCGCAGCACGGCGAGATTCGCGAGGTCGTGGCGCAAGTCGTTGCGCGCCAACTGCGGCCCCATCAGCACCGTGATGAAAAACACCACCGTGGAGAGCACGGCGACCATGCCGGTGACACCGCCGCGCGACCCGCCGCGCGCCACCATGAAGCCGAAGACGACGAAGATCGGAGTCAACCGCAGCAGCGTCTTCAGCGAGAAATACCGGCCGACGACAATCAGGTTCTTCCAGAGAATCGCGGTCTCCGGCCGGCCTTCGAGCGCGAGCGTGAACGGCGTGGCTTTCGACGCGGCTTTCGGCGCCGTCGGCTGAAGTCCCTTGCGAACCTTCGCCACCTTCTCCGCCAGCTCGGCGGACGCTTCCTCGAACTTTGCGTCCGACCGCACGACCCACACGTAGTTGAGCGCGAGAATGCCGACGGCCGCCGGCAACGCCGCCGCAAACGCTTGCGGCGACTCCGAGAACGGCAGCTTCGAGATGGCGCGGAACGGCCACAAGACGACGCTGGCGGCGCCCGTCGAGAAGAGGCGCCGCAGTTCGTCCAGGACCTCCACGCCGCTCGTCATCAGCGCCAGCACAGGCCAGTCGAGTCCGACCGTGCCGACCAGGACGATCAGCGAGACGCCGACGACGGCGGCAGGCAGCCACTGGCGCGCGAGGCCCGAGAGGCCGTGCGTCCCGAGGCTCTCGCGGCTGAGCGAGACACCGGTGAGGTGCAGGTTGATCACCGCCATCACGATCGACACGCCGAGAAAGAACATCCAGCCGCTCGCGGCGCCCGACGGCCGCAGGAACAGCGTCATGATCGCGCTGCCGATGAGCGCGCCGAGCTGCGACCGCAGCACCCGGTAACGAATCAGCTGCTTGCGCGTGAACGGCGCGGGAAACAGGAATTGCACGTCGGCGCGTGAGAACGCCAGCGCCGGCCGGCTTTTGCTCGGCCAGATCCACGCGATCGCGGCGATGCTGAACAGCGCCACGGCGCCGAACAACTCGACGCTCGCGTGTGCGCCCGACATGAAGGCCAGCGCGCCGCCGCCGGCGCCCACCGGCCCCCGCGGCGAGCGCGGCCGCCAGAACAGGAAATAGAAATAGGCGATGCCGACGACGAGCCCGATGAGATAACGCGGCTCACGCAGCCGCTTGATGCGGACGCGCAGCCGGTTCCGCATCGAGCAGAGCGTGAGATAGACGAGCGGGCCCATCAGGACTCGCGGCCGGTCACGGTCAGGAAGATCTGTTCGAGACTCGAGCCGACGCCGGCCATTTCCGCCTGCGCCGAGAGCTCGGCCATGGTCCCGTCCGCGAGCTTGGTGCCGCGATTGATGATCACGATGCGCGTGCAGATCTCTTCGACCAGGTGCAGCAGGTGCGACGACACGATCACCGCGCCGCCCGCGCGGCCGCGCGCCACGATCGTGCCTTTCATGTGCCGGATCCCGAGCGGGTCGAGCCCCGTGAGCGGCTCGTCGAACAGGAGCGCCATCGGATCGTGCAGCAGGCCGCACGCGATCGCGACCTTCTGCTTCATGCCCCGCGACAACTCCGCCGGCAGCGAATGTTCCTTGCCGCCGAGCTGCAGCTCGTCGAGCAGCGCCTTCGCGCGCGCGTCGAAGTCACGCACCTGGTAGATCCGCGCCGTGAGACGCAGATGCTCCATCACGGTGAGGTAGTCGAACAGCTGCGGCTCGTCTGCCATGAAGGCGATCTGCCGCTTCGCCTCCACCGGTTCTTTCACGATGTCGTGACCGCCGATCGCGATCGTTCCCGTGCTCGGCGCCTGAATGCCGACGATGCACCGGAGCGTCGACGTCTTCCCCGCTCCGTTCGGCCCGATCAGCCCGACGATCTCGCCGGGATTGACGGTGAAGGAGAAGTCGTTGACGGCTTTCAGCTGGCCGTAAGTCTTCGTTAAGTGGCTGACGCTGATCATCTAGAAAGAACTTACAAGAAGGTTCCGGAAGGGTTCCGGAAGGTTCCGGAAGGTTCCGACGGATGCCTGGAGGTTCGGAACGCTTCGAACCTGCCGGAACCCTCCGGAACCCCTCGGAACCTTGCGGAACCTCTCACTTCACTGCTTCTTAATCGTCATCCCCGTCAACTGCGCGATCGCCGAGAACGTCGTCTGCGCGGCATTGAGGCCGAGGCGGAAATCCTTGTCCGTGAACGTCGTCCACACGTCGAGCGGCGTGTGCCACGTGGGGTTCCACCCCGCGCCGGTCTGCGCGCCGCGTTCGTTTTCGCGGAGGCTGATCGCCGCGATGATGTCCTTGAACGGGTCGGAGTCCGTGTTCGTCATGTGCGGGCCGACGGCCGCCGGATAGTCGGTCGCGTATTTCTCGTTCGCGGCCTTGAAGAAGAACGCGAGCTTCATCGCGTCCTCGGCCTTCACCGCCTGCGACTGGAACTCGATGTTCACGTCGGCCTCGGGACGCTGATCCTTCGCCACCTGCAGCACTGGACGGCCCTGCGCGTCGAGCTGCGGTTTGCCGTCGGGCCCGCGGACGGGCTGCGGCATGCCGTGGTCCCACATCATCATGTCGTGCTGGATCATGCCGAGCCACTTCGGCTCGGGATACTTGCCTGAGCCTTTCGGATTCTCGATGCCCTGCAGATCCTTGCGCTGATCGACGTAGGCGCGGGCGCCGTTCAGTCCGGTTTCTTCGTTGTTCCACAGCGCGAAGCGGATCGAGCGCTCCGTCTGAATGTCCGCCGAGTGGAACACACGCGCAAGTTCCATCACCAGCGCCGTTCCGGAACCGTCGTCGTTCACGGCTTCATTGACGCCGTGGCCGTCCATGTGAGCGCCGAGGATGTACATCTCGTTCGGACGGGTCGTGCCGATCTTTGTGCAGAAGACGAGCTGGCGTTCGCCGTCGACCGGCTCTTCGGTGTTCAGCGCGCGAATGCGCTCGTCCGGCTGACGCATCAGGTCGCGGTTGACGCCGTAGGACGTCGACCATCCAAAGATGGTCGCGCCGCTCGATGCCGTGGTCGCGCCGCGCCCGACTTCACCGCCAGTCGGCGTCGGCCGGCCCGCTCCCTGGTTTCCACCGCGCCCGCCGCCGCCACCGCCGCGCTGTCCGCCGCCGCCACCCGCTGCGGCTTGTCCGCCGGCACCAGCGCCAGCCGCGCCTGCACCGGCAGCACCCGCGCCTGCGGCACCCGCGGCCTGAGCGCCGCCGGCTGCTGCACCAGCGCCGCGCCCCTGGCCCGCCGAAGCTGCGGCGCCAGCCGCGTTAGCGGAGGCGGCCGCACCACCGGCCGCAGCACCTGCTGCTCCAGCGCCCGCGGCTCCACGCTGTCCGCCGCCTCCGCCGCGGTTTGCACCGCCGCCTGCCGAATATTGGTAGGTGACGCGCTCGGTGTTCGTGCAGCCGAAGCTCTTGAGCTGCGCTTCGATCCAGTCGACGGCGTCACGATTACGCTTCGTGCCTTGCCGGCGATCGCCGAACTGCGTGAGGCCCTTGAGTGTGGTCTTGTAATTCGCGAGCGTCAGCCGCGAGACTGCGAGCGCGATCGGATCCTCAGCCGCCGGCTGCGCTGGAGCCTGCCCGGCTCCGGCTCCGCCACCGCCCTGACGACCAGCACCTTGTGCTTGTCCCTGCGCACCGCCCTGCTGTCCGCCGCCTTGCGCGAGCAGCACCAGACCGGTTGTCGCACACGCCACCGCCACTACGCCGAGCCATCGCCGTACTTGCATGATCTGCCTCCCGAGCAAAGGCAGTTTAACTCACGAAGGTGCTGGGTGCTCGGTGCTGGGTGCTTGGTGCAGTACGTAGGGCGGACCGAACTTTGGTCCGCCGAGAGTGCGTGCGCGGTTACGTCTGAAACCCGCCGTTGGCCCGGATGTACGGCACCAGCCCGCCGGCGCTGAGGATTGACAGCATGATGCCGGGCAGCGGCGCGCCGGCCACCGTGCGTCCGGTCGTGACGTTTTTGACGGACGCTCCCGTGGCGATGAACTCAATGGAGAGCGCCTGTCCTTCAGCAATGCCCTTCGTGTCGCACTCAATCGGGATGAGCCCGTTGTTGATCGCGTTACGGAAGAACGTGCGCGAGAAACTCTCCGCGAGGACGGCCGGAATACCGGCCCCCAGGATGACCGTCGTGGCAATTTCCATCGCCGACCCGCAGCCGAAGTTCCGGCCCGCCACGATGAGATCGCCCGGGCGGACGGATGCGGCAAAGGCCGGATGCGTCGACTCGAACAAGTACTGCTTCAACACCGACACGTCCAGCGTGTCCCGCTTGCGCGTGGAGCTGATGATGTAGTCGGTGTTGACGTGATCACCGAATTTGCGCGCGCGCCCGTCGATTGTCATCGCGGGTCCGTAATCTTTCCAGTCGCAGCAGCTGCCGCGCAAGCTGCCGGCGACGCGAGATAGATCGACGCGGTTGCGTTGCCCATTCGCGCCTTGAAGTTCCGGTTCGCGGTTGAGATTACGTTCATGCCGTCGCCGGGGATGACGCCGCTGGTGCCGCAGCACGCGCCGCAACCGGGCGTCGTGATCACCGCGCCCATCGCCGTGAGTTTCGCAAGCGAGCCGTCGGCCTCGAGACGCGCGCGCACGTCGGCCGATGCCGGCGTGACGACGAGTTGGACGCCGCGAGCAACGCGTCCGCCCCATCGGCTCAGCACCGCCAGCGCCGTGTGAATGTCGGAGACGCGACCGCCGGTGCACGTGCCGATGAAGACCATCTGGATGGGTTGGCCGACCGCTTCCTCGATCAGCAGCACCTTGTCGGGTGAATGCGGCATCGCGACTCTCGGCGACAGCTCGCCCAGCGTCAGCGTCACCTCACGCGCGTACTCGACGTCGCTGTCGCTCTCCACCGGCTCCCACCCGGGGCTCGCGCGTCCCTTGAGGTACTCCTCGGTGACGCTGTCGATCGGAACCATCGCGGTCTTGGCGCCCATCTCGACGGCCAGGTTCGTGAACACGAGACGCTCTTCGAGAGAGAACTGAGCGAGCGCAGGACCTTCGAATTCAATCGCCTGATAGCTCGCGCCCTCGGCGCCCACTTCGCCGACGAGTGCCAGCGCGACGTCTTTCGCAGAGAGGCCGCGTGGACGCCATCCAGTCAGCGTCACGCGAAGCGTTTCAGGCACCTTCAGCCAGATCTGGCCCGTCATCATCGCCGCCGCCAGGTCGGACGACCCGATCCCCGTCGCAAAGAGATTCAGGGCGCCGCACGTGACGGTGTGACTGTCGGCGCCCACGACGAGATCGCCCGGCCGCACGCGCCCGCGCTCGACGACCACCTGATGACTGATGCCGTCCCCGACGTTGAGGACCTCGATGCCGTAGCGCTCGCCGAACGCCCGCACGCGCTCGTGCAACGCCCGCGTCGAGTTGGTCTCCGGCGGCGAGTAATGATCGAGCGCGAACAGAATCTTCGACGGGTCGAACACGCTCGTGCCGCCCATCTGCTCGAAGTAGTCAATCGCCATCGGCGCCGACGCGTCCGTGCCGATCACCATGTCGACGTTGCACACGACGATGTCGCCGGCGAATGCGGGCTGGCCGCATTTCGTCGAGAGGATCTTCTCGGAGATTGTTCGTCCTGTGCGCGTCATGAGAATTCAGATCTCAGTACGTAGGCCGGGCCTCTCAGGCCCGGCAGATCGGCGGACCTAAGAGGTCCGCCCTACGTACTGCTGGGATTCCAATTTACCCACCACTGTCGCACCAACCAGGTTGCCGATCGTGTTCACCGTCGTGCGGCACATGTCGAGCGGGCGATCCACACCAGCCACAAGAGCAATTCCCGCCGCTGCCCCTTCGTGCAGCCCCAACGCATTCAGCACAATCATCGTCGTCACGAGTGAGCTGCCCGGCACTCCCGCGCCGGCAAAGGCGGCCGCGGCGGACAAGGCTCCGATCGTCAGCAGCTCGACCAGGCCGAGGTGCATGCCGGCGAGCTGGGCGATGAACACCGCGGTCACGGCCTTATAGGCGGCCGCGCCATTCTTATTGATCGTCGTGCCGGTCGGCAGGGCAAATCCGGCGACATCCCGTGGGACGCCCAGGCGGCCGGCCGCGGCCATGCTCACCGGCAATGCGGCCGTCGATGACGCCGTTGAGAATGCGAGCAACAACGCATCCGATGCCGTTCTAAAGAACGTCGCGATTCCGATGCGCCCGACGCTGCGCAGGATGGGCAGCAGGACCAGCGAGACGTGGAGGACGAGCACGATCACCACGACCGCCATGTACCACAGCAGGTTCTGCAGGACCGCGGGACCTGAGCGCGTGATCAGAACAGCGATCAGCACGAACACCGCGATCGGCGCCAGCTTCATCACCCAGCCAATCACGACGCCGGCGAGATCGTTCACGCCTTCGAAGAACGCGACGACCGGCCGCCGGCGGTCGGCGCTGATCACGGTCGCGGCTGCGCCGAAGATGCACACTGCCAGGATGAGCGGCAGCAGGTCGCCCTGCGCCGCAGCGGCAATCGGATTCTGCGGCGTCATGTCGATGATGGACTGCGCCCACGACGGGTACGTCCGCGCCGGCTCCGCGCTGACCGAAGATTCGAGGCGCGCGGACACCGCCGGGAGCGCACTCATGTCCAGCCCGCGGCCGACATGAAGCAGCGCGGCCACCGTCACGCCAATCGCGGCCGCGATGATCGTCGTCGACAGAAACCACGCAAGCGTGCGTCCGCCAATCCGTCCGAGCCTTCCAACGTCACCAAGCGACGCGATGCCCGTGAACAGGCTGGCAATGACCAGCGGCACGACGACCATCGTGATCAGGCGGATGAAGATGATGCCGAGCGGCTCGGTGGAGAGGATGAACGTTCGCAGTGGCGCGGATCCTGTGGCCGTCGCAATCGTGCCGACGAGCACACCCGCGAGCAACGCGAGGAGAATTCGGACCGACAGACTCACAGCGCCTCGGCGAGTGCCCCAAGCGTGCGATCGACGTCGTCGATGTTGATGTCGCCCATGTGACCGATGCGGAAGCCCGAGCCTTCGAACTTGCCGAGGCCGGAGGCGACTTCGATCCCGCGCGCCCGCAAGGCTGCGCGGAGCGGACCAGGGTCTTTTCCCGCCGGCATCGCCACCGCGGTCAGTGTCGGCGCGAGACGACGAAGCGCGGGGCACTGGCGGCCGAGGCCGAGTTTCGCGAGGCCTGCGCGCGTGCGTTCCGCCACCTGCACGTGCCGGCGAAACACCTGCGGCAGTCCTTCCTCATGCATGATGCGCAGCGCTTCCGCGACCTGCATGATCGGATGCACCGGCGGCGTGCCATTCGTCATCGGGTGCGCCGCCGTGACGCTCTTCTTGATCTCTGGAAAATCCCAATACCCGCGCGGCAACGTCGCGCGAGACGATGCGGCCCAGGCGCGCTCGCTCATGACGGCGAACGAGACGCCCGGGCTCGACATCAGACATTTCTGCGACGCAGTGACTGCGACGTCCACTCCCCACTCGTCCATCTCGAACGGCATGCCGCCGATTGCGGAGATGCCGTCCACCAGCATCAATGCGCCATGCGACGCCGCGATCCGGCTGATGCCTTCCACGTCGTTCTCGACACCCGTGGACGTGTCGCAATACGCAATCGCCACAGCCTTGATGCCGGGTCGTGACGTCAGCAGCGTCGTCAACTCTGCATTGTCGATGTCGCTCGACCAGTCGCGTGCGATTTGATGCGCGACCATGCCGTGGTACTCGGCAATCGTCGCCCAGAGCGCGCCGAATCTTCCGTTGGAGCAGACGGCGATCTCGTCGCCGGGACGGAACAGATTGCAAAGGGTGGCCTCCATCGAGCCGCGGCCGGTCGTATGCACGGGCAGGAT
>Ga0137451_1000501_pt1 | contig 11954 bp, 8 predicted proteins | sample EasRivERMGT500_2_FD_102336 | JGI IMG/M metagenome (GOLD analysis project Ga0137451, IMG submission 102336) | Soil microbial communities from meander-bound floodplain in the East River, Colorado, USA - East River MetaG ERMGT500_2 | ecosystem: Environmental > Terrestrial > Soil > Floodplain ... | reverse complement strand
CCCAGGTGCGGATCGCGCCCGAGCACCTGGACGAGCTGCAGCTCAACCTGCTGCGCAGCCACGCGGCGGGGGTGGGCGCGCCGCTCTCCCCGCTCGTCGTGCGCGCCATCCTCGCGCTGCGCGCCAACTGCCTCGCGCGCGGGCATTCGGGGCTCAGGCCTAAGACGCTCGAGCGGATGATCGAGCTTCTCGCCCGCGACATCGTCCCGGTGGTGCCGGAGAAGGGATCGGTCGGTGCTTCCGGAGACTTGGCACCGCTCGCGCACCTGGCCTTGGCACTCGTCGGCGAGGGCGAGGTGTTCGTGCGCGGCCGGCGGCAGACCTCGCGATCGGCGCTTCGGAAGGCGCGGCTTGCTCCGCTGACGCTCGGCCCCAAGGAAGGGATCGCGCTCATCAACGGCACGCAGGTCATGACCGCGATCGGGATCCTGGCGCTTGTCCGCGCGGAGCGCCTCGCGCGGATCGCCGATGCCGTCGGCGCCATGACGCTCGACGCGCTCCGAGGCTCGCACCGTGCGTTCGACCGCCGCATCCACGACGCGCGGCCCCAGCGCGGGCAGCGCGCCTCCGCCGCGAACCTCCGCAAGCTCCTGCGCGCCTCCGAGATCGAGCGCTCCCACGCCGATTGCGGCCGCGTCCAGGACGCCTACTCGCTCCGGTGCATGCCTCAGGTGCACGGCGCGGTCCGCGACACGCTCCGGCACGTCAGGGAGGTGCTCGCGATCGAGATCAACGCCTCGACCGACAACCCGATGGTCTTCGCGGAGGACGGCGAGCTCGTGTCCGGGGGCAACTTCCACGGGCAGCCCGTGTCGCTCGCCCTCGACCACCTCGGTGTCGCGGTCTGCTCGCTCGGAACCATCAGCGAGCGGCGGATCGAGCGCCTGGTCAACCCGGCGCTGTCGGACCTCCCGGCGTTCCTTGCGGAGGACGCCGGGCTCAACTCCGGCTTCATGATGGCGCACGTGACCGCGGCGGCCCTGGTGTCCGAGAACAAGGTTCTCGCCCATCCGGCGAGCGTCGATTCCGTCCCGACCTCCGCCGGAAAGGAGGATCACGTCTCGATGGGGGTCCACGCGGCGCGCAAGGCGGCCGAGATCGTGGACAACGTCGAGATCGTGCTCGCGATCGAGCTTCTGGCGGCGGCCCAGGCGCTCGACTTCGCGGCACCGCTTCGCGGCGGGCGCGGCGTCGTCGCGGGACATCGTGCCATTCGGCGGCGCGTGCGGAGGCTCCGCCGCGACCGCGTGTTGGCACCCGACATCGAGGCCGCGAGGGAGGCGCTCGCCTCCGGGGCGTGGCTCCACGAGGTGGAGCGCGCGGCGGGTGCCTTGGAGTGAGTGGAGGTGGTGGACGGCAAGGGGATCGAACCCTCGACCTCGGCGTTGCGAACGCCGCGCTCTCCCAGCTGAGCTAGCCGCCCAATTCCACCGCGCGAGACCTTGGTGGGGCGTGCAGGATTTGAACCTGCGACTTCCACCGTGTGAAGATGGCACTCTACCGCTGAGTTAACGCCCCGCGGTCAAGCCCGCGCTTTATAGCACGCTCAGGCCGGAGGCGCCCAACGCCCGACGATCCAACCGGAGAGCGCTCCGAAGACCGTTCCCGTGATCAGAATCGGCACGTACGCCTTGGTGATGATCGCGTCGGGAAGGCTCGTCAGAATCCCGACGATGACCCCCGAAACGACGGGCGGCACGGGCAGGCGGACGGTCGCGGCGAAAAAGCCCAGCGCGAAGCGCGAGCAGAAGGCCGCGAGCAGGGCCGTTCGCTTGTCCGGGAAGCTCAGCGGAAGCATGAGCAGCACGTCCAGGATGCCGAGGATCAGTCCCAGCCCGCAACCGATCGTCACGCGCGACATGCCGTCCCCTCCCCGCGAGTGTACTTGACCCCCCGAGAGCGAACGCGCATATTCCCCGGCGCTTTGAGCGCGCCCGAGACCGGAAACGGCCATGTCCTCCTCCTCACCGACGACCGCGAGGAGGCGGCGCGCCTATCCCGCTGGATCGCCTCGACCGGGCTCGAGGTCGTCGTCGTCTCCGGCGCCGAGAAGTTCCTCCTGAACGAGGGCGACGACGAGAGCGTGCACCTCGTCGTCACCGATCTCGACACCGACGACCCCGCGGTTCTCATCCTCCTCGAGCGCCTGGTCGGCGGCGACCTCTTCCGCGGCCTCCCGCAGCTCCACGTCGTGCGAGATCTCGCGCTGCTGTCGCGCCTGCGGCAGACCCACCCGCAGCTCATCGCGTTTTCGGTCGCGGCTCCCCCCGCGGGCGAGGACTTCCAGGCGCGGGTGCGCCTCGCGGCGGAGATCGGCCGTCTCCGCCGGGAGAGCGCGAGGCACTCGATCCGCGACGGGCTCACGGGCCTGCTCAACCGCCGCTATCTCCTGCTGCGGCTCGAGGAGGAGTTCTCCCGGGCGCGCCGGTACCGCACGCCGCTGTCGCTCGCCCTGCTCGACATCGACCACTTGAAGGACGTCAACGACACCCACGGCCTGACCGCGGGCGACGTCGTCATCCACCGGATCGGCCAGATCCTGCGCGGCCAGATGCGCCGCGAGGACGTCTTGGGACGGATCGGCGAGGACGTGTTCGGGATCGTCCTCAACGGGAACCGGTTCCGCGGCGCCGCGGTGTTCGCCAACAAGGTCCGTACGGAGGTCGCGGAGGCCGTGCTCGACTTCCGCGACATGGAGCTTCAGGTCACGATCTCGGCCGGCATCACGACGTTCCCCGACAACCCCGCGATCCGTACCTCGGAGGATCTGCTGCGCATCGCCGAGAACGCCCTGCGCGAGGCGAAGTCCCGCGGCGGCAATCGCGTGTTCATCGACGAGGGGGTCATGAAGAAGGAGCGCCGGGTCGTCCTCGTCGCCGACCCGGACGCCGACCTGCTCGACCTCGCCGAGGACCTGCTGTCCCTGGACGACTTCCGCGTGGTCAAGGCGAGCTCGGCCCGCACGGCGCTCGAGACGCTCAGGTTCCGCCGGCCCGACCTCGTCGTGCTCGACCTCACCCTGTCCGATCCCGAGTCAGGACGCCCGCTGGTCGAGTCGGTCCAGCAGCTCTTCCCGGGGATCCGCTTCCCGATCATCGGCCTGTCGCGGGATCCCGACGCGGATCCCGACCGGCTCGCGCGCTTCGGGGTCGACCGGTTCATCACGAAGCCGTTCAGCATCTCCCTGCTTCGCAGCGCCGCGCGGGAGCTGCTCGAATCGTACCGGGTGTAGCATCCCGGCGTGCGTCCCGCCCTCCTCCTCGCCGTGGCCGTCGGCACCGCGGCGGTCTCCGGACTGACGCTCGACGGTGCGCGCGAGGCCGCGGGTGGATGCGGTCGCGCGCTGACCGCCGGGCGGGCTGACGGGCTCAAGCCGTACCTCCCCGCCCGCGGCAAGGTCCACCTGGCGCTCGCGCGGTTGGGGCCGGAGGAGGGGATGTTCGCGGCCGGCCAGGTGGTTGCGGTCTTCCGGGACTTCCTCGCGTCGGGGCGCGTCGCGTCGTTCGACGTCTCCGGCGTGAGCGGGGACGAGCGGGCCGGCGCGCAAGCGCTCGCGCGCGTCGCGATCACCGACCGCGACGGGAGACGCGCGACGATCGGGCTGCGCCTGGGCTTCCAGCCCGAGGACGGCCGCTGGGTCTTGCGGGAGGTCAAGGAAACGAGCGAATGAGGCGGGGCGGGCTCGTCCTGCTTCTCGCGCTTCCCCTCGCGGTCCTCGTGGGCGGCCGGGTCGCGGCGTGGCGTGTGTCGGCGCTTGCCGGGGACGCTGCCCGGGCGGACCTCGCGGCCAAGGCGGCCGCCGCCACCGCGCGCTTTCGCGAGCTCGTCGGCGAAGCGGGAAGCGCCGCCCAGCGCACGCTGGCTTCCGGTCCCGCCGCCGCGCGATCGGGGCTCTCCCGCGAGCTGGCGGAGCGCCTGGAGGGAGCCGGCGTCGTCCGGTCCGGAAGCTACGAGACTTGGGATGGAACGCCGCTCGAGGCGTCCTGGGTGCCCGGAGGGCCGGGGGCGGGCTGGGCGGTCGTCAGCCGCGGCGTCCGGACGAGCCTGGCCTCGCGGTCGGAAACCGGTCCCGACGGCCGCCATGCGATCGTCTCGTTCACCCTCGAGATCGCCCCGGGGGTCCCGTCCGCCGCCCCCGCCCTCCCCAGCCGCTGCGAGGGAGCGACGATCCGCTGGACGTTCCCGGGCTCACCCGGCGGCGCTTCTGCCGCCGAGACGTTCAATCCCGGCCCCCCCGCGCGGCTGTCGGTCCCGGTCCTCGACCCGAGGGACGGCGTCGCCGCGGTCGTCACCGTCGAGCAGCTCCCCGCCGCCCACGTGGCGATGCAGGAGCGTGCGCGATCCGACGCGCTCGCCGCGCTGCTCTTCGCGGCGCTCCTCGCCGCGGCGACCATGCGGCGTCCCGCGTCCCTCGACGGACGGCGCCTGCTCGCGATCGCCCTCGCGGTTGTCGCTGCGAGGCTCGCGCTGGTCTGGGGGCGCAGCTTCGAGGAGCTCCTGCCGCGCTCGCTCGGCTCGCCCTCCCTCTACGGCCGCGGCGAGGGATGGGGCCTCATCGCCTCCCCGGCCGCGCTGGCCGCGACCGCGGCCGCGGGATTCCTCCTCGCCCGCGCGTTCGCGCGCTGGGCGTCGAGCCGCGCGCCCCTCACCGCGGCTTCGACCTTGAGCCTCGCCGCCACGGCGCTGCTCGGTGCCTCGCTCGCGCGGGACGCGCGCGTCCCCGTTCCCCGGTTCGACCTGTCCTCGGCCGCGGGGCTGACGCTCGCGCTCGCCTTGGGGCTTTCCGTCGCGGCGACCGCGGAGCTTCTCGCGGCCTTGATGCGCGGACGCTCGCGCATCGCGTGGAGCCTGGCGGCGATCGTGCCGGTCACGGCACTCGCGCTCACCGCCCTCCATCGCGATACGGCGCGGGTGGCCGACGAGCGGCTGAGGACCGCGTACGCGCCGCTCGTGCTGGAGCAGTCGGCGCGCCGGAGGCAGGCGCTCGCCTCCGCCGTCTCCGAGGCCGCGGCCTCGCGGCAGGCCGCGCTGGCGGATGCCGCGTTTCCCCTGTGGGTGGCAAGCGACCTCTTCCAGCAGGGCTTCGCCTCCTCGCTCGACGTCGTCGAAGCGGACGGCGATCGCGTCAGCCACTTCGGGTTCGGCCTTCCCGAGCTGTCCGGTCAGCGCGAGAGTGTTCCTCACCCGCAAGGGCCGGACGGACGCCCCGTGGTCGTGGAGGAATCGGTCTCCTTCGGCGCCTCGATCGAGCGGGTGCTCCACGCGGACGCGCCGGTGGCCGCAGCACCGGGAGCGCGGATCGTCGGTCACGTGCTCGAGGACCCCGCGAACCTTCCGTTCCTCCCCGGCAACGCCCCCTACCTGCGCGCGCTCGGGCGCGCGGGGTCGGGGACGACCGAGGCGCTGACCGACGAGCCGGACTACGTGCTCTACGCCGGCGACGGCCGCGTGCTCCTCTCGACGCTCCACCAGCCGCCGGCGGCCACGCCCGCGCTCCGAGAGCTCGGGCGCCGGCAGGAGACGACCGAGCTCCCCGCCGCCGGGGCGCGGTACCGCGCCTTGCCGCTCCTCGACGCGGGGCGCCTCCATCTGTTGCTGGTCCCCGCGCGCGGCGTGCTCGACGTGCTCGGCGACGGAGTGCGCCTGCTGCTGATCGCAGGCTTGCTCGTTCTCGGCGCCTCGGTGCTGTCCGCGCTGGTCGCACCCGGAGGAGGGCGCCGGATCCTGGATCTCGTACGCGCGTCGTTCTACCGCAAGCTGCTCGGCGCCGTGATCGCGGCTTCCCTCGTGCCGCTCGTGGGGCTCGCGTTCCTGCTACGAGGGGCGATTGCGCGGCACGGCGAGGCCGAGCTGACGGAGTCAGCCGCCGCCGTGGTCGCCGCGGCGCAGCGGGTCGTCGCGGACTACCAGTCCACGGGAGACGAGGACCCGGGGCTCCCGCCGCTCCCCCTCACCGACGACGTGCTCGTGTGGCTGCGCCGGGTCGTCGGCCAGGAGATCCACCTCTACGAAGGCGGGGTGCTCGCGGCGACCTCGAAGCCGGAGATGTTCGACTCGGCGCTGCGCCTGCCGCGCCTGCCGGGGGAGATCCGGAGCATGATCGTGGAAGGCGGGCGCCCGTTCGTCGTGCGGCGCGAGGCGCTCGGTGCCGTGATCCTGCCGGTCGCCTACGCGCGCGCCGACCTGAAGGGCGGTCCTGCCGACGCGATCCTCGCGATCCCGCTCGTCCTCGAGCAGCGCACGTTCGCCCGATCGCTCGAGCGGCTCATCGAGCTGCTGCTCCTCGGGACGACCGCGCTGGCGGGGCTGCTCGCGGGCTCGGCGGCGCTGCTCGCCCGCCAGGTCGCGGGACCGGTGAGGCGCTTGGCCGACGCGTCGCGGCGGATCGCGGGCGGCGACTACACGCCGCGCCTGGCGTCGCGATCGCGCGACGAGATGGGATCGCTCGTGGCGGACTTCAACTCGATGGCGGGTGCGCTTTCCGAGCAGCGTGCCGACCTCATCCGCCGGCGGGACTACATCGAGGCCGTGCTGCGCCACGCGACGACCGGCGTCGTGTCGGTGGATGCGGACGGGCGCGTCGTGACCATCAACCCCGCGGCGTCGAGCCTGCTCGCCGAGGAAGGGCGCGCGCCGAGCTTGGGCGAGCGCCTCCGCGACGTGCTCGCCCGCTCGGAGCGCTTCCGTCCGCTCGCCGCAGCGCTTTCGGCGACGCCCGAGGCCGCCGGGGCGCCGATCGACGTGGACGTCGGAGAGGGTCAAGACCGCCGCCGCATCCGCGTCGTGCGCGCGCAGCTTCCGGACCCCGCGGGCGGCCCGCTGGGCGCGATCGTTCTCCTCGACGACGTGACGAGCCTCATGCGCGGCAACCAGCTCGAGGCGTGGGCGGAGATGGCGCGCTCGATCGCGCACGAGATCAAGAACCCGCTGACGCCGATCCAGCTCTCGGCGGAGCACGTGCGCCGCCTGCTCGCCGACCGCGGCGTGCTCCCCTCGGCCGAGATCGACGCCTGCCTCGACGCGATCGTGCGCCAGGTCCGGGACCTGCGCGACATCTCGCAGGCGTTTTCGACCTACGCGAGGCTCCCCGACCTCGCGCTCGAGCCCGCGGACCCCGCGTCGTTCCTCTCCGAGGTCGTGGCGCCCTACCGTTCCTCGCCGCCCCCCGGGATCGAGGTGCGCGAGGACCACGGCGAGGCGCCGGCGGTCCGGATCGACCGCCGGATCCTCGCCCGTGCCTTCGTCAACCTGATCGCCAACGCGGTCGAGGCGATGCCGGCGGGCGGCACGCTCACGGTCGGCTCGCGACCGAGCTCCGATCGCTCGGGCGTCCTGCTCTTCGTGACCGACACGGGCGAAGGGATCGACGCCGCCGCGCGCGCGCGGCTGTTCGAGCCTTACTTCTCGACCAAGTCCTCCGGCACCGGCTTGGGGCTTGCGATCGTGCGGCGGGTCGTCGAGGCGCACGGCGGCACGATCGAGGTGGCGACCGCTCCGGGGTCGGGCACGACCTTCACGGTGCGCCTGCCCGCAGCCTCTTAGCGCGGGCTTATACTTCGCGCGTGTGGTACGCCGAGGGCCTGCGCTTCACCTGCCGCCCCGACTGCGGGCGGTGCTGCACGCGGCACGGCGATTACGATTACGTCTACCTCTCGCCCGAAGACGTGCGTGCGCTCGCGGGCCACTTCGCCCTGTCCGTCGCGGCATTCCGCCGCCGTCACACCCGGAAGGACGGCGGGCACACCATCTTGAGGATGGATGGGCCCGCGTGCCCCTTCCTGGAGGGATCCCGTTGCTCCGTCTACGACGCGCGACCCCGGCAGTGCCGGACCTTCCCGTTCTGGCCGGAGAACCTCAAGAGCCGTACGCGGTGGGAATCCCTGGCGACGTTTTGTCCCGGGATCGGGGAGGGCGGCCGTGTCCCGCTCCTGACGATCCGCGAGCACCTCGCCACGCCCGAAGATCCCTGAGCCTTCTGGCCGTGGCGGTCGTCGCCCTCGGCTGCGGCCGGAGCGACGCCCCCGGGAACCCCGCCCCCGCGGCCGGCCAAGGGGCGCCCCAGCGAGGGGGTACGCTCGTCGTCGGCGCCATCACCGACGCGGATGCGTGGAACGAGTACGTCTCGCAGCAGACCACCGCGATCAACCTCCTGCGCCGGATCTATCTCCGCCTCGCGCAGGAGCAGGGGGACACCAAGGACCATCCCCCGTCCTTCCAGCCGCTGCTCGCCAACACCTGGTCGTTCGGGGGCGACGGGCTGACGCTGACGTTCCGGCTGCGCGGCGGCGCGTGGAGCGACGGGACCCCGATCACGGCGAACGACGTGCGGTTCACCTGGAAGGCCCAGACCTCGCCCGAGGTCGCATGGCCGGGCGCGTCCTCGAAGGAGCGCATCAAGGACGTCCGCGCGGTCGATGCGACCACGGTCGAGTTCGTCTTCGACCGCGCCTACCCCGAGATGCTCGCGGACGCGGTGGAGGGGGGGATCGTGCCGGAGCACGTCTTCGGCAAGGTTCCGTTCAAGGACTGGCGCACGCACGACTGGTCCACCGCGGGGATCGGCTCCGGGCCGTTCCTGCTCTCCTCCTGGAAGCCCGGCGAGGAGATCGCGCTCGTGCGCAACCCTCGCTACCTCGACCCGGTGCGTCCCTACGTGGACGGCGTGGTCGTACGGGTGGTCCCGGACATGGGCAACCTCCAGACCCAGCTCCTGTCCGGGAGCGTCGATCTCATCGACGGGGTTTCCCCCGCGGACGCGAAGCGCCTGGACGGAGCGCGGGGCGCCTCGCTCATCCCGTACGACAACCCGATGTTCGACTACATCGGGTGGAACGGCGCGAAGCCGCCCTTCGACGATCCGGCGGTACGGCGCGCGCTCACGCTCGCGATCGACCGGGAGGCCGTCGTCGACGATCTCCTGTTCGGGTACGGCCGCGTGAGCGCCGGACCCTTGCTCTCGAGCTGGTGGCCGGCCGACGCGACGCTCAAACCGTGGCCCTACGATCCCCAGGAGGCGGAGCGCATCCTGACCCAGAAGGGCTACGGCCGCGACCATCCCTTGAAGCTCGAGCTGATGAGCAACGCCGGGAACCGCTTGCGCGAGGCGGTCGCGGTGAAGGTCCAGGAGCAGCTCGCGAAAGTGGGCGTCGCCGCCACGCCGCGAACCGTCGAGATGCGCGCGCTGCGCGAGGCGAGCGCTTCGGGCCGCTATGACGCCTACATCGGCGGCTGGCGCTTCTCCGGGAAGCTCGACTTGAAGTCGATCTTCGGCTCCGGCTCGCTTCCGCCCGGCGGCTCGAACGTCGTCGCCTACCGTTCTCCCGAGACCGACCGGCTGATCGGGGCGTTGGGCACCGCCACCGACTGGCGCGGCGCCAAGTCAGCCTACGCGCAGATCGCGCGGCAGCTCCACTCCGACCAGCCCTACACGTTCCTGTACGAGGCGGAGCGGCTCGTGGCGATCGGTCCCCGCGTGAGGGGCGCCGTCGTGGACGTGCCGGCCGATCCCTTCGCGCGCCTGGAGCGCATCTGGCTCGCGCGCTGAGCCGGTCCGTCCTCCGCTTCGTCGCGCGCCGGCTCGCGGCGGGCCTCCTCCTCGTCCTCGCGGTGCTGACCGCGACGTTCGTCCTCGTCGAGGCCGCCCCCGGGACTGCCGCCGATCTTCTCGCCGAGGAGAGGCCGCTTCCGCCCGAGGCGCGCGCACGCCTCGAGGCGGCTTTCGGCCTGGACCGCCCTCCCCTCGCCCGCTACGGCGCGTGGATTGCGGCGGCGGCACGCGGCGACCTCGGGTGGTCCACCTCCCGCGGCCGGCCCGTATCCCAAGTGCTCGGCGCGGCGCTCCCCGCGACGCTCCTGCTCGCCGGATGCGGCCTGACAGTGCAGCTCGTGCTGGGGCTGTCGCTCGGGACGCTCCACGTCTGGAGGCCGAGGGGCGGAGTCGACCACGTCGCCTCGGTCGCCGGGCTGACGGTCGCGTCGGTCCCGACCTTCTGGCTGGGGCTGATGGCGATCCTGGCGCTCGCCTACCGCCTGCCGCTGTTCCCTCCGTCCTCGTCGCACTCGATCGGGGCCGAGGCCTGGTCCCCCGCGGCGCGCGCGCTCGACGCGGTCTGGCACGCCGCGCTCCCCGGTGCGGTGCTCGGCGTCGGCGCGGCGGCGGCGCTGGCGCGCTACGTCCGCGCCGGGCTCTTGCGAGCGCTCGGCGAGGGGTTCGTGCGCGCGGCGAAGGCCCGCGGGGTTCCCCCCGGCACCCTCGTCGTGCGCCACGCTCTGCGCGCGACGCTCCCCCCGATCGTCACGCTCACGGGTATCTCGCTCCCCACCCTCGTCTCCGGCTCGCTCGTCGTCGAGGTCGTCTTCGGCCGGCCGGGGATGGGGCGCCTCGCCTACGACGCCGTGCTGGCGCGGGACCTGCCGGTCGTGCTCGGCACGGTCCTCGCCGGCACCGTCCTCGTCGTCGCGGGGACCCTCGCCGCCGATCTCGGTCTCGCCTGGGCGGACCCGCGCGCTCGCGCCGCGGTCGCGGGGGGCGGATGAGAGGCCCGGCGCGCTGGGGCGCGGTCTTGATCGGCGCCTGGGCGATCGCGGCGGTCCTGGCACCGGTGCTTCCGCTGCGCGACCCGTCGGCCCAGCCCGACGGCCTCGTGCTCCGGACGCTCCCTCCGCTCGCGCGCGCGTGGGAGGTGCGGCTCCCGGACGGCACGAGACGCTACGCGCACGAGGTCCGGCGCGCGGAGGACGGACGGGCCACGATGCGCCGCGGCGCGTCGTGGTCGGAGCTGCCGGACGGCGCCCAGACGCACCGCCGCACCTTCGTCTTGGGGACCGACCTGCTCGGGCGCGACCTGTTGAGCCGGCTCGTGTGGGGAGCGCGTGCGTCGCTTCTCGCCGGCGGCCTCGCCGCGCTCGTCGCGCTGATCCTCGGGACCGCCGTCGGGCTCACCGCGGGGATCGCCGGCGGATGGACCGACGCCGTCCTCATGAGAATCACCGACGGCGCTCTCTCGGTGCCGCGCCTGTTCCTGCTCGTGCTGCTTTCGGCCCTGTTCCGCCCGTCGCTGCCGCTCGCCGTGCTCGCCATCGGCGGGACGAGCTGGATGGTCGCCGCCCGCCTCGTGCGCGGGGAGGTGCTCGCCCTCTCGGAGCGGCCGTTCGTCCAAGCGGCGCGCAGCGCGGGCGCCCGCCCGCTGCGGCTCGCCGCGCTCCACGTGCTGCCGGCGATCGCCACGCTCGTCGCGGTCGAGGCGTCGCTGCGCTTCGGCCAGAGCGTGTTGCTCGAGGGCTCGCTGAGCTTCCTGGGCCTCGGGGTGCCCCCGCCGACGCCGACCTGGGGTGGCTTGATCGCGGACGGACGCGACCGCCTGCTGGACGCGTGGTGGATCGCCTTCTGGCCCGGCGCCGCCCTCGCGGGCGTCGTCGTCGCCACGCAGTGGATCGCGGACGGCGTGCAGGGTGATATCGTGATTTGGCCTCGGGAGGAACGCACGTGAACGCTCGACGCGCCTTCGCCGCCAGCATCCTCGCGCTCACGCTCTCGGGCGCCGTCAGGTCCCAGGAGCCGACGCCGGAAGCCCCGCCGGCGCCGGCGGCGCCGGCGGCGCCGACCCCCGGAGCCCCCGCCCCCGCCGCTCTCGCCGACGCGAAGGAGGCGTTCCGCAAGGGAAGCTGTCCGGAGGCGCTCGAAGCCGTGCTCAAGGTGCTCCAGGAGGCGCCGAAGAACCTCGAGGGTCTGTACATCGCGGGAGCCTGCGAGCGGCAGCTCGGCCAGCTCGAAGAAGCCGCCCTCGAGGCCTCTGAAGAGCCGCGTGCAGAGCTCGTTTTTCTCCGCCGTGACGACGAAGAGATCGAGCCGGCCGTCGCCGTCGTAGTCGGCCCACAGCGCCAGGGCGGCATTCCCGACGCCGCCGAGCCCGACACGTTCGCTCACGTCCTCGAAGCGACCGTCGCCCGTGTTG
>Ga0137451_1000499_pt1 | contig 11963 bp, 15 predicted proteins | sample EasRivERMGT500_2_FD_102336 | JGI IMG/M metagenome (GOLD analysis project Ga0137451, IMG submission 102336) | Soil microbial communities from meander-bound floodplain in the East River, Colorado, USA - East River MetaG ERMGT500_2 | ecosystem: Environmental > Terrestrial > Soil > Floodplain ... | reverse complement strand
CGGCTCTGCAGCAGAAAATGCGAGTACTGGTCGCGGCTGTCCTGGTCCATGCCGCCCCCGGCGTGGCGGCTCGCCTGATAGCGAAGGTAGAGCGAGTAATGCTCGACCCGAAAACGCAGGCTCGTCACCGCGGACTGCAGCGCCTCGTGCTTTCCCCAGGCCCGCCGTTGGCTGCGCGAGGCGCGAAACTCCTCGACCGGGACGCGCACCGGAACGCACGCGCGGCAGTGGTCGCAGTAGGGCCGGTAGGTGAAGATGCCGCTGCGGCGGAAGCCGAGGCGCACCAGATCGGCGTAGAGGTCGTTGCCGATCAAGTGACTTGGAGTGGCGACCTGCGAGCGCGCCATCCTGCCCGGCAGATAGCTGCACGGGTAGGGCGCAGTCACGTAGAACTGCAGTACTGCGTGCGGCAGATCGTTCAGCTTCGACATGGCTCGTGCACGAAGGATGCGTCGGACCAACTGCCCGGCGAGCGCGGATAGTGTATCAACTCTTCGAGCAACCGGGAAAACCGTCGCCGCGGAATCTGTCGAGCGCCAAGCGACTCCAGGTGCCGCGTGCGCATCTGGCAGTCGATAAGCCGAAATTCGGCCGACTTCAGATGCGCGACCAGAGCGACCAGCGCGATCTTGGAGGCGTCTCTGCCGCGCGAGAACATCGACTCGCCGAAAAACACCTGGCCGACCGCGACGCCGTAAAGTCCTCCGGCAAGCGCTCCATCGATCCAGGTTTCGACCGAGTGCGCGCAGCCCAGTCCGTGCAGGCCGCGGTAAGCTTCGAGCATTCGGCCGGTGATCCACGTGCCGGCTTCGCTCGCGCGCGGCGCCGCGCAGCCCGCCATGACTTCATCGAAGGCCGAATCGAAGCGCACTTCGTAACGGCGATTGCGCAGGGTTTTTTCGAGCGAGCGTGAGATCTTGAGTTCCTCGGGAAACAAAATCATGCGCGGGTCCGGACTCCACCAAAGGATCGGATCGCCTTCGGTAAACCACGGGAAGATCCCGTGACGATACCCTTCGAGCAGGCGCTCGGAAGACAGGTCGCCCCCCGCGGCTAAGAGCCCGTTCGGATCTTTGAGCGCCGACTGGATCGGCGGGAAGGGTGTGCTGCGCTCCAGCCAGGGAATCATTCCCTCAATCTCGCCTTCAGCATTTCACCTGCTGCCTGCAGTACTCGGTCAGCTCGCTGACGATGCAACTGCCCGCGACGGCGGCGCGGGCTTGCCCCCTGTGGTCGACCGCGAGGCGGAATTCGTACTTGGTGAAAAACTCGTTGAATAGCTCCCCGCCCAGGGTCCCGACGGCGTATAAGCCGTCGCTCTTTGGATCGTAATCGAGAAGGATCGCCGCCAGCGGCTGCGGCGCGGGGCCCGCCACCACTTTCGCGCCCTCGGAAGGGTCGTATTGGCTATGCTCCGAGCAGCAGTGGATCACGCGGGCAAATTTGCTTCCGGCCGATTTCTCGCCGCGGTAGCTGATGAAGCTGATCTCGCGGGTGGGATAGGTCAATCGATGGGCGCAGATCGCGGAGTAGGCGACGATGTTTTGGTCCGCGCCGGCGCCGCCCGGCCACCGGTAGATCTGCTCGTCGGCCGTCTTGAGCTGCGCCGAAGGTTTAGCCGGCCTGCCGAGGTTCAGCAGAAAACAGGGCGTGCCGGAAAACGGGTAGTGAAAGATGAAATTGCGGTTTGCAGCGAGCGCGCGCGCTCTGAGCGGCCGGCCCCCGGGCTCGACCAGCCGGGCACGGGAATAGAACTGCGGCTTTGCGTCGACCGCGACCGCCGGCAACGAAACGCCGAGCGCCGAGGCGGCGCAGGCGACCATGAAATCGCGTCTGTGCATGGGAAATCCGTCGCAACGCTAAGGGGTACGGGTGGACCCTGTCAACTGGGCGGGCGGACCGGCGGGCTTGCCCGCGAGGGCGAGGCCTCTGAATCGCACGCGATTTGGGCGAAGCACCGAATTGGTGCAAAATGCGAACCCACAGGCACTCCAGCCTGCGGCGCACGCAAGGGAGGAGCACCCAATGACAAGAGTTCGCTGTCGTTTTTCCCTTATTGTTTTCCTTTTGATCTCGTTGCTGCTTCACGCGCCGTTCGCCGCGGCAGCCGAGCCGCCGAAACTGGACGCTGCGAACACCGCGTGGATGCTCACCGCGTCGGTGCTCGTCCTGTTCATGACGCTCCCGGGCCTCGCGCTGTTCTACGCCGGGCTGGTGCGCTCGCGTAACGTGCTCTCGGTTCTGATGCAATGCTTCGCGATCACCTGCGTGGTGACGCTCGCATGGGTGATCTTCGTCTACAGCATCGCCTTCGGCGACGGCGGCGCGAGCAACGCCTGGTACGGCGGGTTCGCCAAGTCCTTCATGTCCGGGATCGGAGTGGGCACACTCAAGGGCAACATTCCGGAGACGGTGTTCTCGATGTTCCAGCTCACCTTCGCGATCATCACGCCGGCGCTCGTCCTCGGCGCCTATGCCGAGCGCGTGAAGTTCTCGGGCATGCTGCTCTTCAGCCTGCTGTGGCTCGTCTTCGTCTACGCCCCGGTTGCGCACTGGGTGTGGGGCGACGGCTGGCTGGGGAAGATGGGGATCATGGATTTCGCGGGCGGCACCGTCGTGCACCTGAACGCGGGCATGGCGGCGCTGGTCTGCGCGCTGGTGCTCGGCCGCCGCCGCGGCTTCCCGGATACCGCGATGCCGCCCCACAACATGACGATGACGGTGACCGGCGCTTGCATGCTGTGGGTAGGCTGGTTCGGCTTCAACGCGGGCAGCGCGCTGGCGGCCGACGGCACTGCGGGCATGGCGATGCTGGTAACCCATATCGGCGCGGCGACCGGGGCGTTCGCCTGGATGGTCTGCGAATGGGTGCGCTTCGGCAAGCCCTCGGCGCTCGGTATCGTGACCGGCATGGTCGCGGGGCTCGGAACGATCACGCCGGCGTCGGGCTTCGTCGGGCCGATCGGCGCCCTTGTTATCGGCGGCGCCGCCGGCGTTGCATGCTTCTTCGCCACCAATTTCATGAAGCGCTCGCTCAAAGTGGACGACTCGCTCGACGTGTTCCCGGTGCACGGGGTCGGCGGCGCACTCGGAACGACGCTCACCGGTGTTTTCGCCGCGGCCTATTTCGGCGGCGTGGGCTATCCCGACAAGGTGACGATGGGCGGTCAGGTGCTGGTGCAGCTCACCGGAGTGCTCGCGGTTGCGGTGTGGTCCGGCGTGGTCACCTGGATCCTGCTCAAGCTGAGCGATGCGGTGGCCGGGATGCGCGTGCAGCCGGAGGAGGAAAACGAAGGCCTCGACACGGTGCTGCACAACGAGCAGGGGTACAACCTCTAAACCCGGACGCTCACGCGCCGGGTTTAGGTACGCGCGATCGAACGGACGCCTAGGGTACGGGAGCCGCGGCTCCCGAGCCCTGATCGCCGTTCATCGCGCGTTCAGGCCCCAGTGTCATTCCCGCGCAAGCGGGAATCCAGAGTCTTCGGCGGAAGGATCTCGCCCGCGTGCAGGCGAAACTTCCCTTCTTTCCTGTCGGAGAAGAAGTGCCGCAGCGTCGTCGAGGTTGTGCGGAAGGCGATCGCGTCCCAGGGGATTTCGCTTTCGCTGAATAGCCGCACTTCCAGCGTTTCCTCGCCTGCGGCGAACTTTTGTTCGAACAGCCGTGCGCGGTAGAACAGGTGCACTTGATTCACGTGCGGGACGGACAGAAGCGAAAACGCTTCGCCGAGTTCGACGCGCGCTCTCGCTTCCTCCATGGTTTCGCGCAGCGCGCCTTGAGCGGTGGTTTCGCCGAGCTCCATGAATCCGGCGGGAAGCGTCCAAAACCCGTGACGCGGCTCGATCGCGCGACGGCACAAGAGGATCCGGTCTTCCCATTCCGGGATGGTGCCGACCACCATGACCGGATTGCGATAGTGGATCGTGCCGCAGTTGTCGCAGACGTGACGCGGAATGGAATCGCCGGGCGGCACGCGCAGCGCCACCTTGGCGCCGCAGTTCGAGCAGAAGTTCATCGGCGGGAAAGAGATGCGGCTATGAAGCTGGACGCCGGACCAGCGCCGGCAATTCGTCGAGGCTCTTGATCGTGTAGTCGGGCGCGGCGCCCAGCTCGTCAACCGGCGCCCCGGTCCGGTTGATCCAGAAGACGCGAAAGCCGAAGGATTTTGCCCCGCACGCGTCCCAGCAGTTGCTCGAAACAAATCCTATCGCGGCCTTCGGCAGGCGCAGCCGACCCACGGCAAGCCGGTAGACATCGGGCGAGGGCTTGTAGATTTTCCGTTGATCGACACTGATGACTGTTCCGACGAGGTCGCGCAGTCCGGCGTTCGCCACCACTGGCCGCAGCATGGCCGGCGATCCGTTCGAGAGGATCGCAAGCTTGAGCTTCATGGCCTTGAGTTCGGCGAGTGCGCCACGCACTTCGGGGAAGGTCGCGAGTCCGAGGTAGGCTTCGCTGAGCTTGCGGCGGCGTTCTTCGTCGAGTGGGAGTCCAAGCGCCGCGCAAGCGTAGCGCAGGCCGGCTGCGGTAACTCGACCGAAGTCTTCATAGCGCCGCATGAGGCTGCGCTGCCAGGTGTATTCGAGCTGCTTGGTGCGCCACAGCGCGCTCAACGCGGCGCCTTTGCCCGGCCAGAGCTCCTCGCAAAGCGCGATCACGGAGTGCACGTCGAAAAGCGTGCCGTAGGCGTCGAATACCAGCGCGCGCAGGGGCGGCAAGGGCTTTCTCCAGGAGATCGTCGAGGCGCCCCGAGTATACTCGCGCGATGCCGGACCGTTATCGCGAGGTCTACGACAGTTTCAAATGGCAGGTGCCGGTGCGTTTCAACATGGCCGTCGCCTGCTGCGGCCGGCACGCACAGGACCGCACCCGTTTCGCTCTCTACTGGGAAGACGAGGGCGGGGCCACCGCCGCCTACACGTTCTGGGACTTGCAGCAGCATGCGAACCGGCTTTCGAATGCGCTCGCGGGCCTGGGCATAAAGCGCGGCGACCGGGTCGCCATCATCCTGCCGCAGCGCGTGGAAACGGCGATAGCGCATATTGCCTGCTACCAGATGGGCGCCGTGGCGATGCCGCTTTCGGTGCTGTTCGGCCCGGAGGCGCTGGAGTACCGCCTCCAGGATAGTGAAACGGTCGCGGCTCTGGTCGATCCCGCATCGCTGCCGAACCTTGCCCAGATTCGCGACAGGCTTCCGCTGCTGAAAATCGTCATCGGCGTCGCGGGCGCTCGGGAATCCTGGGCGCGGCCGTGGGAGACGCTACTTGAAAAAGCGTCGTGTCACTTCACTCCGGTCGATACCGCGGCGGACGAACCCGCGCTGCTCGTCTATACCAGCGGCACAACCGGCCCGCCCAAGGGGGCGCTCATGCCGCAGCGCGTGCTCCTCGGGAACATTCCAGGCTTCGTGCATTCGCACGATCTCTTTCCCCAGGACGGGGATCTCTTCTGGTCGCCGGCCGACTGGGCGTGGACGGGCGGGCTGATGGACGCGCTGCTTCCGTCGCTGGTTCACGGAGTTCCGCTGCTCGGCTACCGCGGCCGCTTCGATCCCGAAAAGGCATTCTGGTTGATGCAGAAATACGGCGTGCGCAACACCTTCCTCTTTCCGACTGCACTCAAGATGATGATGAAGGCGGTGCCACGGCCCAAAGAGCGTTACGAGCTTTCGCTGCGTTCGGTCATGAGCGCCGGAGAATCCGTGGGCGAGACGGTGTTCGCCTGGAGCCGAGAGGCGCTTGGCGTCACCATCAATGAAATGTTCGGCCAGACCGAGATCAACTACATCGTCGGCAATTCGCACACGCTTTGGCCGGCCAAGCCGGGCTCGATCGGCCGGCCGTATCCGGGCCATCGCGTCGCCTGCATCGACGACGAGGGCAACGAGGTTCCGGTGGGCGAAATCGGGGAAGTGGCGGCCCGGGACGAAGGCGATCCGGTGTTTTTTCTCGAGTACTGGAAGAATCCCGAAGCGACAAGAAAAAAATACACCGGCAAGTGGTGCCGCACCGGCGATCTCGCGAAGCGCGACGAAGACGGAGATTTCTGGTACCAGGGCCGCGCCGACGACATGTTCAAGAGCGCCGGCTACCGCATCGGCCCCTCCGAGATCGAGAACTGCCTGGTCAAACATCCCGCGGTCGCCAACGCCGCCGTGGTCGGCAGCCCGGACCCGGAGCGCACCAACATCGTCAAGGCCTTCATCGTGCTCACGCCGGGTTACCGTCCTTCCGTCGAACTGGAAACGGAGCTGCAGCAGCACGTGCGCGGCAAGCTCGCCCCTTACGAATACCCCAAGGAGATAGAATTCATCGAAGCTCTGCCGATGACGACCACGGGCAAGGTGCAGCGGCGGGTATTGCGAATGCGGGAAGAGGAAAGGAAGGGCAAAGGCCAAGCATGAATGTCGATCTGATCGGCGCCGTCGCCGGCACGCTTACCACCATCGCTTTCATTCCTCAGGTATGGCGCATCTGGACGACGCGCTCGGCGCGCGACCTGTCCCTGCTCATGTATTCGATCTTCACCTGCGGCGTGGCGCTGTGGTTCATTTACGGCCTGGAGCTCGGCGCCTGGCCGATCATTGCATGCAACGGCATGACGCTGCTGCTCGCCGGGACGGTGCTGGCGATGAAACTCAGGTTCGGCTAGCCTGCGGCACCATGAAGCTCTACACGTTCTTCCGTTCCTCGGCCTCGTTTCGCGTGCGGATCGCGATGAACTGGAAGGGGCTCAAATACGAGCCGGCGCTCGTCAGCCTGCCCAAAGGCGAGCATCTCGCCGCGGCGTACAAATCGATCAATTCCCAGGGCCTGGTCCCGGCGCTCGATGACGCGGGACACATTCTCACCCAGTCGCTCGCGATCATCGAATACCTTGACGAGGTTCACCCGGGACCGAAGTTATTGCCCTCCGACCCGCTCGACCGCGCGTATGTGCGCGCTTTTTCGCAGATCGTCGCGTGCGAGATCCACCCGCTCAACAACCTGCGCACGCTGAAATACATCCGCCGTGCGTACAAGCTCGACGAGGAGGGGGTCAACGCCTGGTACCGCCACTGGATCGCCGACGGATTCCGGATGCTTGAGTCGTTCCTCACCGAACACGGCAAACACGGGAAATTCTGCTTCCGCGACCAGATCACCATGGCCGATTGCTGCCTGGTGCCTCAGGTGTTCAACGCGCAGCGCTACCACTGCGACCTGAAGCCGTATCCGACGGTCATGCGGATACACGAGGCGTGCATGAAGCTCGAGCCCTTCATCCAGGCCCAGCCATCGAAGCAACCCGACGCTAGTGTCCCGTAACGGAGATCGTTGGCATGAGGTAGTAGACCGTGAATACCATCAGGGGAATCCCGATTCCCTCACGTGACGACAAACGGATTGACCACCGTCAGTTGCCCTTCAAAAGTACGGCCGGTTTCCAGGTCCTCGGTGTAGAGCGTATCGCAGCCGGATAGCAAGGCCGCGGCGACGACCAAAGCGTCCCAATACGAAATCTGGGTCTGGGCCTCGATTTCCATGGCCTTCTCGACCACTCGGGGGTCCAGGGACACGACGTTACAGCCGGCGATCAATTCCGCCGCCAGCTCGTGCCGGGTCGGGAGGTCCATGCCGAGCTTGGTTCGGCAGACGTTCAGGAACTCGCTGACCACCTGCACGCTGATGGTCGGCTGCTTTTCGAGTATGCCCTCCGCGATGGCGATCTTCGCCTCATCCTTGGCAAACGCGTAGACGACGACGTTTGTGTCAGCGAAGGCCGGCACGGTCGTAAAGCGCTTCCCTCTCGATCTTTACGCCGTCATAGCGCCCGCGATACTGGCGGAACAGCGAGAGATCGACCCGTCGCTGAGCGGGGACAACCGTCACTTTTTGCCCCCTGAGACTCTCGACAAATCGCAAAATCCTGCCTGCCTCGGGGTCGGGCAATCCCTTTACCAGCTCATAGATTCGATCGGCGATTCCCATATCGTGCCTCGCATGATCCTTTGTCGCGTTAGTGTATCCTTTGTCGGCACCGCGCACACCTGTCGCGCAATGAAGGGCGCAGGAGGAATGGGCAAGTCCTCTTCCGTCGAAGCTGCCGCGAACGCGATCACCGCGCGGACCCAGTACCCACATCAGAGTGCAAGACTATGAGAGTAGCGACGACCGCCCGGCGACCGGCAGCCAACCGTGCCGGAGCACGCGAAGCAACGCCGGCCCCCAAATCGACCGCTTACGGGCGTGCCGTGCTGCGCGCTATCGACCGCATGAAAGCTGCCGGCCCGTGGAAATTCGCCCCGAAATCGAGTGACCGCTACTTCAAGCGGTGAAGTACCTGCTCGATACCTGTACGCGTGGTTAGCCGGCAGCTTCTTGCAGCGAGCGCACTGCAATGAGGTCTTTGTCCCCAACTTGCCGAAGATCCTCGGTGTGCAGCGTGAGTAGTGCTTGGGTACGGCCGGAGGCAGCCACAAACTCGACCTCAAATGCATCGGGCGCGTGCACCTCTACGATCGCCCCGAGATCGCCGCGGCAAAGCTTGGCGTCCGGAACATCGTGAGTAAGAGCGACGGTGTCGAGCAGCTTGTACATGGCTCACTCCGGAAATGCGGTGACGAACGCGGGTTGCTCCTTGTCCGGTGGCAGTAACAGACCGAAATAAAGCGGGCTTTGCGCCCGGACGGTCCGATCAGGATACCACTGACAGATCGTCACGCAGGCGTTGCCAACTCTCAGGCGCGTAACCTAGCGCGAAGAAGACCGCTGCCTTGAAGCGCCCGATTGGGTGGCTTGCAGACAGAAGGTAGTCACGGACTTTCGAGGGCTCGACTACGGCGCGGTCCGCATAGGGAAGCATGCCGAAGTGTACTAGGGTGCTGGTAACTGCCGGCTAACATCCGGCACTTCCTCAGAATTCCAAGTCTTGTCGTCGAGAACTGGCTCCAGTCGGAGAGATTGTTTCACCGCTGGCTGCTCTGCTAGGAGGCTGCTACCGCTTGAAACCGGACCGGGGCCTGACGCGGGCCGCCTCCGGCCCGGCCTTTCTCGCGACGAACAGGACATTGGAGAACGGGGTGCCCTCGCTCATCGGCTGCGACTCGACGGAGAAACCGCGTCCTTCAAGCTCTGCGATCCACTCGGCGGCGCTGCGGTAATGCAGTTGCGGGCAGAACTCGCCGCGCAGTGCGGCGGCGAATCGCTCGCTCCACCGGCTCATCGCGAACGCGAATCCGCCGCCCGCATCGGTTTCGCGCACCAACAGCAGCCCGCCGGCGGCAAGCGCTCCCGCGGCCTTGTCGATCAGGCGCTCTTGCTCATCTTTGGCGAGATAGAACAGCACGTCCAGCATCGTGATTACCGAGCATTGCGGCAATTCCAGCTCGCGCAGGTCGCCTTGAATCACCTGTACGCCGTCGCCCAGCGCGAGGCGCGCAGCCCGCACCCGGCGCTCGCTCCGCTCGATTCCCCGCGAGCCGAGGTTCAACGGAGGAGCGGGCCAATCCCGCGGCCACACGCCAGCCTGGTATTGTTCTTTCGCCGCCTTGAGCAGCGACAACAGAATGCCCTGGCCGCAACCCAGGTCGAGCAGACTTCCCCGGTCCGGCAGCAGGCCGCGGCGCAGCAGGGAAAAGAAGACCGGATCGTGGCGCAGCTTGCCCCTGGCGAAATGCCACGCGTAGCGTCCCGCCCCTATGTAGGGCCGTGTCGCGGCCTCGAGGAGCGGACTGAGGTGGGGATCCATAGAATGACTGCGTCGAAGAGGAGCGTCAGATGGCGCGTGATGGGCTGGTCGAATTCGGGGTGCCGACCCTGAGCTTGTGCGGTTCGCGGTGGTCAATGCCGAGGGCTTGGACGCTGTGATCGCGTCCCTCTTCGCACCCCCGCTCGACCCTGACTAGGGTCGCAGGCCGGAGGGCACTAGCAACGAAAGATTAGAAGTCGCGGTTGTCATAACTTCTTCACCCATTCGATATCCCTTAGTGTCGCGACTCTCTGGCGGATGGCATCAGCATAGGCCACCCCAATTCTGGACTGCTCTGCCTTAATCGCTGCTTCGCGCACAAGCTGCTGATGCCTTTCGGGCGATTCACGAGTAGAAAGAAACTCTAGCATCCGACCAGTAAACCCATCAGGTGGAGGAAGCGCGTTGGGGTTGGCAGCTGCACGACTAGGAACCTCGCTATGTTGGGCCATCGCGCGCAGCTTAAGGGTGGACAATTCTTCACCTAGGGCTACGATTTTTTGGTCTAGCACTTTTCGATCCACGGGGCGCAGATCACGTAGCAAAACGGACTCCTTCGCAACTTTGGTTAGACAGGCAGGCACGTCAATCGCAAAGCGCCTTTCCGCGAGAGAGGGCCTTGCGGAAGCGGATTTTCCAAGACCCGTTAGCGACTCGGGCGGATCAAGAACCCCAGTGCATTCAGCTCCCGCGAAGAAGACATAGTCTTTGATTACCGCGGCCCGAACGCGCGCATAGGCATTCTCAAGTGCAGCATTCGCGTCTTTGAGTTCACCTTCCTTCTTTGCAATTGCCTCATCGAGAAGCGCCTTTTGATAGAGTGGTATCACCGTGAAATATATTGCTCCGACAGTGAATAGAAGGAGTCCGAACTGCGAGAGATGACTTAGTCGCTGGAGCCAGACATCGAGTTGTTGGTTTTCTCGCAGGGGATTACCCATCTGCTTGTCGGTGCGTGAAGGTGGTGGGCGAAGTGGCTTTCGGCGAAACGGGCGCGGCATACAATTTCTAACGCAGCCCATAACCGGCGAAAAAAAGCAGAGCGACGAAGGAGCAGCGCTTTTTGCTGTCCGAGTTGATGCATTTGTTAGGGCTATTCAGTCTCACTTCTTAAACTCAATTTTTAGAGGAAGCTCTGACATTGCGTAATGCACAAATTGCCCACCCAATTCTGTCAACTCGTAACCTTCCTCTTCGTCAAACGCCGACGCGGGAGGTTTAGGCCCGCTGCCTTTGGGATTGCGCTCAGTCTTTTTGGGTATGAAGTTCCCGTGATAATCGACGTCTCTGTGTTGCCTGATTACGCTACCAGTACTTAGGTCACGGAATAGCAATTTATACAGGTCCGCATCAGCGGAGTTCTCTCGCACAGGTCCCTTTCCAATTTTTCTCCAGATTGCGCCGCGAGTTATGCCGCTACTGTTATAGATTGCCCCAATAACCTGGAAATGCATTTCAGAGTACTGGTTGATCCAATCTATGTACATGCGCACAACATCGTCACTGGATAATTGTGACGCGGCCGCATTGGAAAGGATATTCCTTATGTACACTCTTTTTTCTTCGCTCTCTGCACCAGACCACTCACGAAAAGTCTTCTTCACGAGGGACTGATATTCCTCGCTTTCCACGCGCTTGGCTATAGCCTCATCTTGAAGATCGAGACGCGCCATAATCTCGATGATTGTTTCTTCTTTTTCTTTGATCTCATCTTGAAGCATACGAACCCAATGCTCAAAGAAACGGTTGACCTTTTCTTGCTCGCCTTCTGACCAAGCGCCTGCGATTGCAGAGAGGACACCACCTGCAAACGGAACTACACCACCGACTACTTGTAATGCCCCGCGCGAAATCTTTGCGACTTTGCCGGATTCCGGCAATTTCAAGTCGTCACCGTCATCCGTTTCGCCAGCCATCAAGGATTCCTTTTTGCCTTAACGTTTCGCATCAGTAGCGCGCCGAGACCACACCAGCAAAGTACGACCCTGCTGTTCCGCGCGTCCACCGCATGCGGCTGTCAGACACCGCCTCACGGTATTCGAAGCTGGCCGGATCGAATGGCTGAGTTTGCTGCCGCATACGCCAACGCCTCGCTGCCAATCGACACTTGGACCTTGCCCCTGTTTTTCGTATCCCATAGCTGAGACCCTCATGCGGCTTGCTTTTCTTGATCGGCGAGCCAACGCTGCTCAAACTGCATCGGACTGACATAGGCCAGCGTCGAATGCAGCCT
>Ga0137451_1000498_pt1 | contig 11978 bp, 7 predicted proteins | sample EasRivERMGT500_2_FD_102336 | JGI IMG/M metagenome (GOLD analysis project Ga0137451, IMG submission 102336) | Soil microbial communities from meander-bound floodplain in the East River, Colorado, USA - East River MetaG ERMGT500_2 | ecosystem: Environmental > Terrestrial > Soil > Floodplain ... | reverse complement strand
GTCACGATGCACGTCGAGTCGGCCCGCAAGGCCTGGGGCCTCAAGGCCGGCGTGCCAACCGATGTCGCGATCTATGCGCACGGCGGGCTGACCGGCGAAGGCGACGCGGCGGAAACGGCGGCGAAGTGGATACCGGCGCTGTACGATGCGCGGATTTTCCCGATTTTCCTGATGTGGGAAACCGACCTCTGGTCCACGCTCAAGAACCGCCTTGCCGACCTGGTCGCTGGCCAGCCCCGTCCAACGGCCGGGCTGGGCGATCAGTTGAAACGCTTCTGGAACCGCCGCCTGGAGCAGCTGCTCGCCATGCCGGGCTCGAGCATCTGGGGCGAAATGAAGCAGAACGCCGACGCCATATCGGCGGGGGAAAAGAGCGGAGGGCGCATCCTGTACGAGTGCGCAAACCAGTCGCCCTGGTTCACCAGGACTCCGGTGCGCCTGCATCTCATCGGCCACTCGGCGGGATCAATCGCGCACAGCCACATCGTGCACCGGCTGTGCGAACGGGGGTGGACATTCGATACCTTGAACCTGATGGCGCCTGCGGTAACCGTCAAGCTGTTCAACGAGACGGTAATTCCGCGACTCAGGGACGGGAAGGTGAAGCGGCTCAACGAATTTCATCTCACTGACGTAGTGGAGCAAGCTGACCCCACGTGCAAGCCGATACTGTACTACACGCGTTCACTGCTCTACCTGGTATCGGAGTCGTTCGAGCACGGGAAACAAACGCCGCTGGTCGGGATGGAGAAGTACTTCGACCAGCATATCGGCCGGCTCGGGCTCAAGAACGTGAAAACGTGGACTTCGCCTGCCGGCGCGAGCCAGAGCACCACCCACGGCGGTTTCGACGACGACAAGGCTACGCGAGATAGCGTGATCAGCCTGATCACAACCGGCAAGTTGACCACGGCATGAGGCAAACGGCGATGTCGCGATCGGCGCTGGCACCCGGGTCCGGATCGGGGCCCGGAAACGAATCTTCATCTGCGCGGCTCGAGCACCATTAGGAAGCGGAGAGTCCTGCCTTAAACGCGGTATCGGATACAGGAGGATGAGATGACCGAACGAACGAAGATTTGCATAGATCGCGTTCTGCCGCGAAACCTGATGCGGCTGCAGCCGACGCGGCGCGGTCCGGATCGCGTGGTGCGAGCGATCAATCCTATCGGCACCACGTGGATGAATGGCTCCACCCTGCGCGTGCGATTCATGGGCGGCACTGCGGCACAGCGCGCGATCGCGCACGAGCAGGCGGGATGGTGGTCGCAGGCGGCCAATCTCAAATTCCAGTTCAACGATGCCCCTAATGCTGACATTCGCATCGCGTTCGACGCCGCCGATGGCGCGTGGTCCTATATCGGCACCGAATGCCGGGATATTCCGTTGAACCAGCCCACGATGAACCTGGGGTTTCTCGATGGCGGCACTGCGGCGCACGAGTTCGGGCACGCGATCGGGCTCGCGCACGAGCATCAGAGCCCGCATGGAGGGATCGTCTGGAACGAAGCAGTCGTGATCCAGGAGATGGCGAAGTCGCCTAATTTTTGGGACGCGGACACCACGCGCCACAACATCCTGCGCAAGTACGCCGCGAACCAGGTCAACGGCACCGCATTCGATCCCGACTCGATCATGCTCTATTTCTTCCCTGCCGAGTGGACGCGGAACGGCGTAGGCACCGAGGCGAATGAAGTGCTTTCGCGCCTGGACAGGGAATTCGTCGCCGGGGCGAAGATGTACCCGGGCCGGGGCCCGACCGTGGCCACCGCGACCGGATTGGCGGTGAACTCGACACGGCGCACCCAGGCCTCCATCGGCAAGGCGGGCGAAGAGGACATCTTCAAGTTCACGGCGGACCGGGACGGGCGTTACGTGATCGACACGAGAGGACCGACCGACGTGGTGATGAAGCTGTTCGGCCCGGGCAGCGAGACTGCACTGATTGCCGAGGATGACGACAGCGGCGTCGACACCAACGCTCGCATCACTGCCAACCTGGTCGCGGGCGGCTACTTCATCCAGGTGAGGCACTACAACACCCGCAGCGGGATGGGGAACTACACGGTGAAGGTGCGCAGGGTATGAAGGCACACAATCAGCTCGCATACGATGTCTACTTCACGTTTCTGGAAATTGAGAATCTCGCTCCGACTCTGATGGTGCAACAAGAGCGTCCGGGCATGCTGGGCATCCGCGTTCGCGGCGGCGTGAACAATGCAGCGGCGCGGACGCGGCGGGAACGGGGCTAGGGTAACTATTCCGGGATCTGGAAAAGCTCACTCCGACGGGAGCGAACCATGACAACACCAAGCGAAGACGGCGCCAGTCAAAACCGGCCACTGGACTTTGACGCGGTACTCAAAACGGAAGGCGACGCAGGTTGCCGACCGCCCGGCAAGTCGCTTGGTCTTGCGTTTTCGGGCGGCGGTATACGCAGCGCTACCTTTAACCTTGGCGTGATCCAGGCGCTGGGTGAACTGCGCTTACTGCGTCGCTTCGACTACCTCTCGACAATCTCCGGCGGGGGCTATATCGGGGGCTGGCTGTCGATGTTCATCCGCCGCCGGGCCGGGGGCGACGTCGGCCGGGCCGAGGAAGAGCTCGAAAAGCGCGACGGCGGCCTGGAGAATCCCGCGATCCGGTTCCTGCGCTCCTTCAGCAACTACCTCACGCCGCGAGTGGGCATGAGCGCCGACACGCTCACCGCGGTGGCGACTTACCTGCGCAACCTGCTTCTCACCTTGAGCGTGCTAATCACGTTCCTCGGCGCGGCGCTGATCCTGCCGCGCATCGTGGTGCTCGGCGAGAAACATCTGTCGTCGTGGCAAGGCTTCGAGCGCGACCTCGGATACGAGGCCATCATGTTCGCCCTGCTGCTGGTCACGACCTGTATCGTGGCCCTCAATCTGTTCTACCGGCCCGCCGGGAAGGGGATGCGCTGGCCCTGGTATACGCACTGGATCTGCCTCGTCGGCCTGGTCGACCTGCCGGTCGTCGCGGGGGCAGTGACCGCCACGAGCTACTACATTCGGGCGTTCGAAGGGAACCCGCCCCATGCCCAGATATGGATCCCCTCTGTGATGCTGGTTTACGTGGTCCTATGGCTCGTCGGAGTGATCGTCGCCCGCCTTTACCCGACCGAAGCGAAGCACGGCTACACCCGTATGGGCCTTTCGACGCGGCACGTGCTGTGGTTCCTGGCGTTCCTGTTTTTCGCATTGCTGGCGGGTGCGCTGGGCGGCGCTGCGCTGTTCGGGGTAGCCAAGGCGATCGCCGCGATGCCCGAACCCGACCGGCTCTGGGCGGCGGCGGTGTTCGGCCCGCCGGCGATCATCATTATTTTTCTTCTCATGGTGGTCGCGCACGTCGGGCTCATGGCCCGCAAGTTCACCGAGAGCGACCGGGAGCTCTGGAGCACGCTCGGCGCACGGCTCCTCCGGATAGCGGTGGCGTGGGCCGTCTTCTTCGCGATCGCGCTCTACGGACCCGCCGCGGTGGGGTTCGCCAACGAGTGGGTGGCGGGGGCGGGCGGCGTTGCCTGGATCGTCAGCACCCTGTTCGGCGTCTTTGCCGGAAACAGCAAGGCGACGGGTAAACCGGATTCCAAGCCCTGGATTGAAATCCTGACGCGGCTCGCTCCGTACGTATTTATTCTCGGATTGCTGATCCTCCTCTCCTGGAGCGTGCACAAGGCGCTGATCCTGAGTCACGAAAAATTGACGGGTTCAGCGGCCGTCGCATCCGTTCCGCAAACTGCGGCCACCGTTCAGCCCGGCATCTATCTGCACGCGACACCGACGCCGGGCGCGCCGGTCGTGACGGTACGGGAAATCGAGCGCCCGGGCACGTGGGATCAGTTCCTCGCGCAAGCGCGCGGCGAATACCCGAACCTCAAGGCCTGGTTCGATCCGGTCTACGCGCTTCCGCTGATCCTGGCCGGAGCGCTCCTGGCCACGCTGCTGCTGACGTGGCGGATCAACATCAACCTGTTTTCGCTGCACCATTTCTATCGCAATCGGCTTACGAGGTGCTACCTCGGCGCCACCAATGACAACCGCCAGGCGCACCCGCTCACCGGGTTCGACCCCGAGGATGACGTGCGCCTGTCGGAGCTTCGCAAGCAGAAGCCGCTGCATATCCTGGGCACGGCGATCAATCTCAATCGCGGCAAGCAGCTCGCGTGGCAGAGCCGGCGCGCCGCCTCGTTTGCGTTCACGCCGTTCCACGCGGGATACGAACCGGCGTCACGCCAGGTAGTTGGCGGCTATCGGGATACGGGGTTCTATGGCCTGGACTCGGACGGCACTTCGATCCAGCTCGGCACGGTAATCGCGATCTCGGGTGCGGCTGCCAGCCCGAACATGGGATACCACACCTCGCCGGCGGTGGCGTTCTTGTTGACGGTGTTCAACGTGCGTCTGGGCCACTGGTGCGGCAATACGTCCGATCGCAGGGCCTGGCGCTGGCGCGATCCACTGTTCAGCTTGCGCTATTGGTGGGCCGAGCTCACGGGCAGTGCGGACCAGAATTATCCCTTCGTCAGCCTCAGCGACGGCGGGCATTTCGAAAATCTCGGTATCTACGAGCTGGTGCGGCGCCGCTGCGGCCTGATTCTCGCGAGCGACGCCGGCGCCGACCCGAAATACGCCTTCGACGACCTCGCCGAGGCGATGCGCAAGTGCTACACCGATTTCGGGGTGGAGATCGTGTTTGACCCCAAGTTCACGGTGGACGCGATCCGTCCCGAACGCAAAAGCAAGCTGGGCGAGCGTCACTATGCGATCGCCAAGATCATATACCCGGACAAGACGCCCCCCGCCATCCTGATCTACTGGAAATCGTCGCTCACCGCCAACCTGCCGCCGGACATCATGAACTACCGGCGCACCCGAAAGGACTTTCCGCACGAGACGACCGCGGACCAGTTCTTCGACGAATCGCAGTTTGAAAGCTATCGTCACCTCGGCTACGAAGTCGCCAAGCGGTCGATCACGGCGATGCGCGAAAGCGGCGAGCTTCCCGAGGCGCTGCGATAGGTGGCCAGACAGACACGGGTCGGAGGAAATTTGCCATGTCAAAGCTAATTGTCTATTGCGCCGATGGCACCTGGAACGGTCCCGGTCAGGACGAAAACGACGATCGCGAACCCGATCCAACCAATGTTTACAAGCTTTTCGTGGGGCTTGCCGGCCAGCCGGCCACAGAAACGCGCGATGCCGACGAGCAGGAAAAAGAGCTGCGGCAGAACGGCCGGAGCGTGCAGGTCGCCAAGTACGTACACGGGGTGGGTGACTCGCGCAATCCCATCAAGAAGCTGATGGGCGGCGCGTTCGGGGCCGGTACGATCTCGCGCATCGTGCGCGGATATACATATATCTCGCGCAATTACGAATCGGGCGACCACATCGTGGTGGCCGGATTCAGCCGGGGAGCATACACCGCACGGGCGCTCGCTGGATTGATTGTGTCGCAGGGCGTGCTGGCGAAACGCCTGACCGGCGACAAGACGCAGGCGTACCGGTACGGCGCCCAAGCGTGGTATCGCTATCGCAAGACCTCGAAACGACCGGGGCTCCTGCCGCGCCTCGTCGAAGTGGCCGCCGATCTGCCGGCGTTCCTGTCCCGGGACGAACTCACGGCGAACGATCTGATTCCCGTGGAGCGGATCAGGGCCGTTGCCGCGTGGGACACTGTCGGGGCGCTGGGAATTCCGAGGTACACCGAAGACGACCGGGTCGACGCCTTCAGGTTCACGGATGCGCGCCTCAGCCCGAAAGTGGACCGCGGGTTTCACGCGGTCTCACTGGACGAGCAGCGTATCGATTTCACTCCGACCCTGTGGGATCAGGCCGACAACGTCGCCCAAGTGGCGTTTCCCGGCGCGCACGCCGACGTCGGCGGCGGCTATCCCATCCAAACCGGCGAAAGCGGACTTTCGGACATCGCTTTGGACTGGATGACCGAACAGCTGGCCGGCGTAGGCGTTCAATTCGATGATCCGGTCTTCACGCCCTTTCGCCCGGATTCCGGGGGGATTGCGCACAAGCCCTGGCAGCATCCTCCGTTCAATGCGCCGGGCAAGGCTGCGCCGCGAGATCTGAACGGAAAGGGCCTTGAGGCACACGAGTCCATCGGCAAGCGCTTGAATGCGGGCCCGGTTACCCACGAACCCGGCGAGCCCCCCGCCCCGTACGTGCCCACGAACTGGCAGCCGTAGGCGTCTACAACGAAAAGAGTTTGCGATGTCCAACATCTGCCACCTCTGGGCACCTCTGTCCCTTCTTGGTATTGGCGTCCTGACGGTCGTCGACCAGGACGAAGAACCCGTGCCCCGTGCATGGGGACATGGTGCCCCTGCCTTGGTGGTCCTCCACGAGCGGTGGCAGGGGTGTCGGGGAAATGGCTGGCCGCATCCTACCCGGACAGCCCGGCTTCCCTCTGGAGCCTGGACCTGCGGGTCTGGATGGAGCAGGCCTGCCGGATTGCCAATCGCGAACTAGAGCCCAACGAATGGCGCGAGATGGTTGGTCCTTTTCCCTACGAAAAAACCTGCTCCGTCGACGGCTCCGTTGCTTCTCAGAGAGGGCCGCTCGGACGATAGCCCATTTTGGAGCCGTTTTCCGTCGATGGAACGTACGTTTTCGGACCCCGGTTTGCTAAGTAAGAGGTTGAACCGGAAGCGCGCGGAATTGCGGTTCCAGTCACCCTTGGCGAAAATCATCGCGTTCTGCTCCGGCGACCCGGCCGGAAAGTAGATGACCGACATGCGCATCGGCGGCATTCAGTGCCGTATAACGGGTGCGACACGCGGTATTGTTCGCTGGGACGCGATTACTTCTGAAACGCCAGCGAACAGAACTGAGAAACGCGCTGCGCCGACGTCCGCAGGAACAACGCGAACGAACGTCTTTTCGTTATCTGCCCGTCGAGCACGTCGAGCGCCGCGGCGTGAAACCGGCGGCGGGTGCGGTCGGGGCCCTCGAGCAAGCCCAAGCCTGGAATTTGCTCCGTTTAGATCTTCATCTGATTCCGTCCACGGAAGCAGACGAAGCTCAACGGAACATCGCCTGCACCGGGACACCGGGGCATGACTCCGTTGCTGCCACCGTACTCGGATCGTCGGGTGGAATCGGCAGGCCCGGGCACTGACAAGCGTACGGAATCTCCGGCGAAACCCACTCGCTCCATTGCTTGCGGCTCATGTTGCGGGTCAGCTTGGCGCAGACTTCGTCGGGCCAGGCCTTGGGGGCGGGCCATAGGCGCACGGAGCCCCCGCCGGCCGAGACAAAGCGTGTACCGTCGGCGCTGTAAGCCACGCTACTAGCCCCGCGCTTGCTGCTTGCGAGCGGAACACCGATTGCCTGGCCGGTCCTGGCATCCCACAGGCGCATGCCATCGCTGTGGCCGGACACGATGCGTCTGCTGTCGGGGCTGAAGGCGATGCTATCCACCACACCTTTGAGGCCGGCAAGCGGATCGCCGAGCGGATCGCCGATCAGCCGCCCCGACTTGGCGTCCCACAAGCGCAGCATGCCGTCCAGACCGCCGGAAGCAATCCGGCTGCCGTCTGGACTGTACGCTACGCTCTTGACCCCGCTCCGGTGACCTCCCGTTAGCGGCTCGCCAATCGACCTGCCGGTATGGCCATCCCAGAGGCGCAGTGCTTTATCGTTGTTGCCTGAAGAGACTACGCGATTGCCGTCGGGGCTGAACGCCACGCAGTTCACCCAATCTGTCGAGCCCACATGCCCTTGGCCGATCTCCTGGCCGGTCTTCGCATTCCACAGTCGTATGCCGTCGTAATCACTGGACGCAATGCGGCTGCTGTCGGGGCTGTAGGCTACGCTGGCCGCGCTGTCGCGGCTCGCGATCGGGTTACCGATCAGTTGGCCAGTCGCGGCATCCCACTGGCGCAGCGTCTTGTCGTCACCGCTGGATACGATGCGGGTGTTGTCGGGGCTGTAGGCCACACTGATGACCGCCCTGTCATGACCCGCAAGCGGAGGAATGATCGGCTGGCGCGTCCTGGCATCCCAGCGGTGCAAGGCGCCTTCCGAACCACCGCCGACGATACGGCTGCCGTCGGGGCTGAAGACGACGCTTGCCACACCCGCTGTTGGCCCTTCGAGTGGCGCACCGATGAGCTGGCCGATCTCCGCGTCCCACAGTCGCAGCGACCGGTCGCGGCCGCCGGCGGAGACGATGCGGCTGCCATCGGGGCTGTAGGCCACGCTCCAGGGCAAGTCCCGATGCCCTTCGAGCGGGGCAGCAATCGGCTTGCCTGTCCCGGCGTCCCACAGACGCAACGTATGGTCCCCATTGCCGGTAATGATACGGCTGCCGTTGGGGCTAAAGGCGACGCTTGCAACCCCGTTTCCAAGTCCCTTTTGCGGGTCGCCGATCGGTTCCCCGGCGTTCGCGTCCCACAGGCGCAGCGTGCCATCGTTACTGACCGAAACGAAGCGGCTGCCGTCGCGGCTGTAGGCCATGCTTGTCACCACCTGCGAGTGTCCCTTGCGCGGGCCGCCGATCGGCTCACCGGTCTTGGCGTCCCACCAGCGCAGGGTGCCGTCGAGCCCGGCCGAAACGATGCGGCTGCCGTCAGGGCTGTAGGCTATGCTCGCCACCCCTTTGTCTTGCCCCTTGAGCGGCTCGCCAATCGCCTGCCCGGAAAGGCCGTCCCACAGTCGTGGCTTGCCTTCGAGCCCATCCAGCGAAATGATGCGGCTGCCATCGGGGCTGAAGATTACTATCGTCACCCATCCCCTGTGTTCTTCGGGGGGCCCGCCAATGGGCTGGCCCGTCCTGGCGTCCCACAGCCGAAGGGTCCTGTCGCTACTGGCCGAGACGATTCGGCTGCCGTCGGGGCTGTAAGCCAAGCTTGTTATTCCCCCTTTGTGCTTGTCGAACGAGACAGCGATCGGCTGGGCGGTATTGGCATCCCACAAGCGAAGCGTACCGTCCCCGCCGCCAGAGACGATTCGGCTGCCGTCGGGGCTATAGGCTGCAGTCGTCACGGCTGCCGGGGCCATCATGAGTTTGACCAGGTTCGGACGCTGCAACAGCCCGGCCAGCAGGCCGCCGTCCGCGTCGGCGCCCGGCGCGATGCGATTTGCGGCCAGCAACTCGAGCAGCGCGCGCTCATCGCCGCCCGCTCTCTGGCCGGAGAGCCTGGGCTGCGCCTCGGCGATGAGACGTAGCGAAACTGCGCGTCGCAACTCCGCGCGTGCCCGCTCGGCGCTGTCGTTGGCCATCTTCGTGGCAACACCCAGGGCGATGGCTAGCATGGCAAGACTCGTCACGACGGCGCGAACCACCCATCGCCAGCCGACATTCGACTTGAACCGGGCCGGCGCGGTAGCCAGGCGATCGACGAGTGCCTCGCTGGCGATGCCGTTCCGGACGGCTTCCGAAGACTCATCCAGCCATATCCGGTCCTGGAATCGCAGCCAGCTCTGCGCGTTTTCCGCGAGCGCCGGGTCCTGCAGCGCGCCGCCCACGTTGATCGGGATCACCGGCCTCGAGGGGTGCCGGCGCCTGAATTCCTCGACTTCCTTGCGCATCCAGCGCGGCCTTTCGACCGCGCCGTGGTTGGCGATAACTACCAGCGTCTTCGAACGCTGCAGGGCGGTGCGCAGGCTGCCGTCGAGCTCGTCGCCGGGCGGTGCTTCGTCCTCGCTGAAGAAGACGGTGAAGTCGCGCTCGCGCAGACGGCGCGCGAGATCGGAAGCATAGCTCTGCGTCCCTCGCGGCGGCGCCCCGAGGGCGAACGAGATGAAAATGTCATAGCCAAACGCCCGGGAGGCGAAGCTTCGCTTCGGCCGTGTCGGACCCGTGCCATTCGATTTCACGCGTGGTTGAACCATCAGGTGTCGCTGTTTCGTAGCCTACTCCACCCGAGGTAGATCGGGGCATTGCCAGACGCTTGGGTTTCTCGGATCTATTTAATTAGGCGCTTGATGGCTGCCTCTGCATTGACGATCAGTCGGCCGCTCGTGATTCCTTCCTTCGAGAGTTCTTTTTGAAGCTGCCGGTACGACGCCAGCGCGCCGGCGAGATCGCCGCTGGCTTCCTGCAACTGAGCGAGCATGGCGAGGTAGTTATGGAACTTGTCCTTTGGCAGTTGACTCTCCGGGTAAAGCCAGCGAAACGTGGCGAGGTGATCCGCCGCCGGGAGCGCCGACAGAAACCGGAATTCTTCATGATCGTTGAGGAGCCGGTCGTAATAGATGTTCCAGAGCCTCCACGTGTCCGAACGATCCGCAGCGCCAGCCGGCATCGCCTCGCCCTTCTTCCGCATATCATTCGCGATTCGCACGGCTTCGCTTTCCAGTTCCGGGTCGCGTACCCACAGCAGCGCGGAGATCTGCATGTGGCGCACGTACTCTCGCTTGCGGCCGGATTCCAGGGCGACGGAAAAATGCTCCTTGGCTTCCGCAAGCGGGCCTCGTTTCCTCAAGATCTCGAATCCCCACATGGCGTGTGCGAAGACGTTTTTTGGATCAGCCTCGATCGCGCGGCGATAATGCTGCACGGGATCGAGCCCGCCCACCCCTTCGCGCAACCGGAAAAAATCCGCCCATCCCATATGGGCCGACAGATCCGCGAAACGTTGGCCCTGCCGAGCGGCCGCTCCACGTGACAACACCGGAAACACTTTGTCGGCGATGTTCTTGAGGCTGCCGCCCAACTGGCTGCCGCGGGCGTTTTCGAGCCACTCCATGGCCAGCCGCTCCCAAGCGTCGATCAGGTCGGTGGACTTGGGCTGGCTGGCGTTTGCTTGCGCGAGAGCATCCCATGCGCCGGCGTAGTTCCCTGAATCGGCCAATAGCTGGCTTTGCTTCAGGACCGCCGCCACCTGCCGGACCTGCTCGCGCCGGTCCAAATGCCAGGACAGCGCCTGCCACACGCCGCCGGCCAGGAGCAGCGCAACGAGCGCCAGGAGCGCCAATCCCTGTGGCCTCAGAAACCAGTGCCACCATGGCGCGGCTACGCGGGCGACTTCGGCGGTGACCTCGGCCGCAATGTCCCCCCGTGGCTTAAGCATCGTGACCGCGCGCGCGAACGCGGGAATGGCGTGTTTGGGAGTCTGATCGACCAGGACAGGAAGCAGGTGTCCGGCCGGATGTCCCCATTTTTGTTCTGCGAACTTGAGCTCCGTGAGGGTGTATCGTCCATCCGTAACGGCTTCACGGCTGATGAGGAAGATGAACAAATCGCTCTCTTCGATCGCGGCGCGTATCCGCGCATCAAAGGTTTCCCCCGGCGGCAGCGCCGAGCGGTCGCGAAAAACGGAATGACCCTCACCCTTCAGCGACAGCGCGATGCGTGTGGCTACTTCGTCCTGCTCTGAAGAGTACGAAAGAAAGATGGTGCGCTTCATTGCTCCGGCCCCGGCCGTCACTCGCTGACACTGTGCGGCTTCGCGCCGTGATCCGTCAAGGGCGCGCAGCGCGCGGCGGGAAACGTAAATGGGGCCCCGGCAATTTTGACGACAACTGAATAAATGGAGAAGTCAATGGCGGCGGAGTACTTGAGCCCAAACAAATATTGTGATGTGCGGCAGCGACACCATGACGCAGACCGACATCGATCGGGGAATCGTTAACGTCGTGATCGGCTTCGCGCCGCTCAAGCCCGCGGCGTTGATGCTCCGCGGCGCGGAAGCCAAAACAAGGTCATCACCCGGGCTGGCAGTCGCTGCCGAGAGCCGGGGCATGGCCAAGTGCCGGGAGAATTGATCCAGATCAGTACGCCACCCGGCGCGCGGACGTAAAAAGAAATCGCTTTGTGCTGTCAAGGAGTATCCGGCGCCGCACCCGGGTACTGCGTGGCGCAAAGTACCAGGGCCAGTGAAGCGATCCTTTGTCTGGCCCAATCAGCCTCCTTCAGGGGGTTGACGCGAAGCCGGCCGGGCCGAGCGCCCCGGTACCCCGAGCGGGTCCAAACGGCGATGCGTGGTCAGTGACGGCCGG
>Ga0137451_1000497_pt1 | contig 11988 bp, 11 predicted proteins | sample EasRivERMGT500_2_FD_102336 | JGI IMG/M metagenome (GOLD analysis project Ga0137451, IMG submission 102336) | Soil microbial communities from meander-bound floodplain in the East River, Colorado, USA - East River MetaG ERMGT500_2 | ecosystem: Environmental > Terrestrial > Soil > Floodplain ... | reverse complement strand
TGAATGGAGAAGTGGAGGTTTACCTGCTGCGCAATAAGCTAAGTTCTTTTGTTGAGGTAGATAATATTTTCGATGAAACCTGCCGTGATCTTCTTGGCTCTCAAAAACCCGGTCGTTGGTTTATGGGCGGGTTTAAACTAACCCTGAACAAATAAAAAAAAAATTACGCCGGGTTGAGGTTCGAATACCTACTCATTCATTGTGAGATTTTCACCAACACCCGCTTTTAACTGAGGAACCTGGTAAATGATTACCTGACTTCGGTTGTTAGTGAAGTGGCTGACAGCAGAGAAAGACTTTATTTCGAACACCAGCAACGGCGTTAATATAATTCGTATAGTTTTATCTTTTAGTAATTAATAAATTTAGAGCAAAATATTCCCAAATATCAATTTTTTGGTGAAAATATTTCCATAACTATGATTTTTGGATCATAATATCGTATTTTTAGATTAAAATATTTACAATAAATAACCATTTGGGTGTAAATATTTCCAAGTAAATTAAAACATTTGATTAGAAGGAAAATATTACTATGAATAGATTGCAGGAAATCATAATAGGCACAAAGGAGCGGTCAAAGGAAATCGGCAAGCTGGAAAAGCAGGGGTTAGTTCGAAAAATAGCGCCCAGGGTATATACTTCGAGCCTGGAGGAAGCACCTGAAAAAATTGTTCGGCGCAACTGGTACCGCCTTGTCTCAGACCTGTTCCCAGACGCTTTTTTAAGTCACCGAAGCGCCTTAGAGCGAATACCCACTCCGGGGGGACATCTTTACCTGACTCGCAATTACAAGGGAACCGTTGAATTGCCTGGCCTTACCCTGCATTTTATAAAAGGCCCTGATCCTTTGGAAGACGATGTGCTTTTTTTTGGAAATCTCAAAGCGTCTGGTCTCGCCCGCGCCTACCTGGAAAATTTGCAAAGGACCAAAGGATCTGGTGAGGAATCTAAAACCTTGAGCCGGGAGCAACTCGAAGAAAAAATAGAAGCGTATTTAAGAGTAAAAGGTGAAGGCGCATTAAATAAAGTGCGGGACAGAGCAAAAGAAATTGCTCCTCAACTCGGCATGGAAAAGGAATTAGTTGAACTCAACCAATTAATTACTGATCTGCTGGGGACGGGTTTATCAAAGAACCTGATAAGTCCGGTTGCCAGGGCAAGAGTGCTGGGAGAACCGGTAGACCCGGAAAGAATTCAGCTTTTTGAATCGTTATATGAACAGTTAGTCAAAAAAGATTATCCCGATTACCCCGATAAAAATGTCAGTATTCAGTCGTATCAGAATTTTGCTTTTTTTGAAAGCTATTTTTCCAACTTTATCGAAGGGACAGAGTTTACCGTAGATGAAGCCAGGCAAATCATAGCAACAGCTATGCCATTGCCTGCCAGGGACGAAGATTCACACGATGTGCTTGGCACTTATCAGATCGTTTCCAACCGCAAGGAAATGTCCATCTTACCAAAAAATCCGGACAATTTTCTTCAGGTAATGAAAGAAAGACATGCTATACTATTGAGTGCAAGAATATCAAAGAGTCCCGGTGAGTTTAAGGATAAAAATAATCGTGCCGGTGATACTGAGTTTGTTGACATGGAACTGGTACCGGGAACATTGAAAAAAGGATATGAATGGTATAGTTTATTGCAACATCCTTTTGCAAAAGCAGCCTACATGACGTTCTTAGTAAGTGAGGTTCATCCCTTTTTAGATGGAAACGGCAGAATCGCAAGAGTTATGATGAATGCAGAGTTAAGTTCACGAGAATTATCCAGGATTATTATACCGACTGTATACAGGGAAGATTACATGGGAGCTTTAAAGAAACTGACCAAACAAAGAGATGGTGATGCGTATATCCGGATGCTCTTACGTGGGTGGGAATTCAGCAGTTATATTTACGATGACAATCTGGATGCTATGGAAGAATATCTTAAAGACTGTAATGCCTTTTTGACTCATAAGGAGGGTTACTTAAAAATCATTCCCAGAAATAAATAAACGGGATCTATTATTGAAACAATAAAGGATGCTTTGAAAGCATCATGGATTGACGCCGTTGTGGGTGTTCAAAAAATGTACTCTTTCTGTTATCGGGTTTTTCATCAACAACCCGATCTTTTTACAGTTTCGGTTGTTGGCTAGCAACGAAGCGAGAGGATGAAGAAGGAACACTAACAACAGCAAAAAAATAGGAAAGCATACAATTCTGTAATTTACAGTAAGGGAAAATTAACCAACAAAGAACTAAAATCATTGATCATGATAAAAAAATTTAATTGGGAAACGGTTCCAACCGAGGATGTAAACCCTTCTATGGCCAGAAAAATTGTTTCGGGAGAAAAACTGATGATCGCCAGAATGAAATTCAAAGATGGTTTTCTGGTACCATTGCATAGCCATATACATGAACAGGTTACCCAGGTAATTTCCGGTTCGATGCGTTTTTGGTTTGGAGAAAATAAAGAACAATCCATGGACTTATATCCGGGAGATGTGGTGGTAATTCCGTCAAATCTGCCGCATGAAGCGCTGATGATCGGTGAAGTAGAAGAAATAGATACCTGGGCCCCTCCCCGACAGGATTGGTTGGATAAAACTGATGATTACTTAAGAAAATAATTTATGGAATTCGGACTAAAAAATAAAGTAGCCTTTGTGGCCGCTTCCAGCCAGGGACTCGGAAAAGCTGTTGCGCTTGAACTTGCAGAAGAAGGTGCAAGGGTAATTATTTGCGGACGTAATAAAGAGAATCTCGAACATACAAAACATGAAATAGAAAAAAGAAGTAACAGAGAAGTGCTGGCCCTCGCCGGAGATCTATCGGTTGCTTCTGAAAGAGAGCAAATCATTCAAAGCGCCTTACAAGCTTACAACACCATAGATATCCTGGTCACCAATACGGGTGGGCCGCCCGCAGGAAAATTTGAAGAGCTCAAACAGGAAGATTGGGACCAGGCATACAAAAGCCTGCTGACAAGTGTCGTCGGTTTGGTGAATGGTTTTCTGCCCGGCATGAAACAACAGCGATGGGGAAGAATTATTTCCATTACATCCATGGCGGTAAAACAACCGGTCAATAACCTGATTCTATCCAACTCGGTCAGGGCTTCAGTAGCAGGTTTAGTGAAGACCCTGTCCAATGAATTAGCCATGTATAATATCACTGTTAATAATGTAATGCCGGGTTATACAGAAACTGAAAGACTGAAAATACTAATCGAAAGCGATCCATCCTTTGCTTCAGCGAAAAGCGAAATACCATTAGGACGTTTTGGAACTCCGGAAGAGTTTGCTGCGGCCGTTACATTTTTAGCAAGCGAACGTGCCAGTTATATTACAGGCGTTTCACTGGCAGTAGATGGAGGATGGATTAAAAGCATGCTTTGAGATAGTGAGCCGGTGTTGGTGTTCGGATATAATACTCATTCATTTGTGAGATTTTTCACCAACACCTCACATTTTGACTGAGGAAAGAGGCTAAATAACAATGATTAAACGATTCAGCAATGAAACCAACAGTCAGCTTAATTTCCTTTCTTTTTATTTACTGCACCGGCTTTGCGCAAATGACGAAAGCACCCGCTTATCCACTCATCACACACGATCCTTATTTCAGCATCTGGTCGTTCAGTGATACATTGAATCAAAGCACCACCAGACACTGGACAGGAAAAGATCATTCCATGTTAGGTATGATGAGTGTGGATGGCAAGCTCTACAAATTCATGGGTGAACCCGAACATCCATTGAGAGTGCTGCTGACTGTAGCAGATGATAAAATCTCAAACAGCAGCTTCACTACAGAAAAACCCGGAGATACCTGGTCAGCATTGAATTACGACGATAGCCAATGGCAGGAGGGAAGGGGAATGTTCGGAAGTAAGGAATCAGGTGCACAAACAATCTGGACGAGTAAGGATATCTGGATCAGGAAAACATTTGAAGCAGATGAACCCGATATTCATCAGCTTATGCTGCTGATGAAATGGGATGATAACACGGAAGTTTATCTGAATGGGAAAATAGTCATGTCAACCACCTGTTGCGCTTCGGGTTACCAGGAATCGATCCTGTCAAAGGAAAACAATTCTATTTTGGAAAAAGGAAAAAATGTTCTCGCCATTCATTGCGTGAATACAGGTGGTCCCGGTTTTGTTGATGCAGGGTTGTACGATATCCTGCCGGGGTTTTCCATAGAGAATGCGATTCAAAAGAAAGTTGAGATCACAGCGACACAAACGACTTACGATTTCACCTGCGGGCCGGTTCATCTTCAATTGAATTTTTTATCACCGCTTCTTGCAAATGACCTGGATCTTTTATCGAAACCGGTTTCATTTGTCAATTTTAAAATGAGTGCAACGGATAAAAAGAATCATCGCGCCGAATTATTTTTTGGAATTTCAACCAGTGCAGCCGTAAATACACCAACGCAGGAAATAATGGTAAGCAGGGATTCTGTTGCAGATATTGTACTGCTTAAGGCCGGCACAAAAGAGCAACCTGTATTACAAAAAAAAGGTGATGACCTGCGCATCGACTGGGGTTATCTCTTCCTGGCAGCATTAAAAAACGAAAGACCGTTTGTATTTGCGGACGATGAAACAAAGATCCTTCGCGGAGTTACCCTTCAGTCCCTGGCACAGCCAAATGAATCAACTTTAAAAGGGCATCAATATTTGTTGGGTTGCTCTTATGTTTTCCAAACGCTGAATGCAAATGAAATAAACAGAACAATCCTTCTTGGCTATGATGACGGGTATTCCATTCAGTATTTTCACCAGGACCTGCAGGCGTGGTGGAAAAAAAATTACCCTTCCATGCAGGATCTGTTGAGCAAGTCTGCTAAAGAATATCTTTCGATCAAAAAAAGATGCGATGCTTTCGACCGGCAATTATACAGCCATGCACTGCGCGCAGGTGGTGACAAGTATGCAAAACTCTGTGTGCTTGCTTACCGGCAGTCGCTCGCTGCGCACAAACTGGTGAGAGGTCCGCATGATGAACTATTCTTTCCGCAAAAAGAAAATTTCAGCAATGGTTCCATCTGGACAGTGGATGTAACCTACCCTTCTGCGCCACTCGCATTGATTTACAATCCTGATCTTCTCAAAGGCATGACCGATCCTTTGTTTGAGTATAGTGAATCTGGTAAATGGAAAAAACCTTTTCCTGCGCATGACCTCGGCACCTATCCTATTGCTAATGGTCAAACTTATGGAGAAGACATGCCCGTGGAAGAAGCAGGCAATATGATCATTCTTTCTGCTGCTATTTGTAAAGCTGAGAACAAAGCTGACTATGCAAAAAAACATTGGAATACATTGAACCAATGGGTTGAATTTTTGGTGAAGGATGGATTTGATCCTGCCAACCAGTTGTGCACAGATGATTTTGCAGGCCACCTCGCAAGGAATGCGAACCTCTCCATGAAAGCGATCGTGGGCATTGCATGTTACGCAATGATGGCGGACATGCTGAGAGAAAAAACCATTGCTGAAAAATACAGGAGCATTGCAAAAGACTATGCAGCAAGCTGGCAAACGCTGGCAAATGATAGAGATCACTATGCCCTGACTTTTGATAAAAAAGGAAGCTGGAGTCAGAAGTACAATCTTGTATGGGACAAACTGCTCAACCTTCATTTGTTCCCGGAAACAGTGTATGCAAAAGAAGTCAGATACTATTTGCGAAAACAAAATGAATTTGGATTACCATTAGATAGCAGGAGGACGTACACGAAATCCGATTGGATACTGTGGACAGCAACACTCGCCGGTAACCAGAAAGATTTTGAGGCACTCGTTGCACCTGTTTATAAATATGCCACACAAACACCTTCGCGTGTTCCGCTGAGCGACTGGCATGAAACCACCGATGGTACACAGGTAGGTTTCCAGGCAAGAAGCGTGGTGGGTGGGTATTTTATCAGAATGCTGGAATGGAAATGGAAAAAAGCTGCCGGGGGAAAAGCTGCGAGCTTCTAGCTACGAGCTGCGAGCAGAGTCTTCAAATCATGGAGACTGCTGCGGATCATTGGGTGGGTGTATAATGTAGTCTTTTAGGTTTTCCATTTGCTGTATTTTTTGTGTAAAGCAATAATTATAGTTATTCTCAAAAACTAATTCAAATTCAAAAAGCGGAGCATTTATATTACTTATATTATTATACACAATCATCACTTCTATTATACCATTTGTTCCGCAGCTATCAAAAGTTGAGGTAGCATTGTAACTATCAGTATTGATGTTTTTAACCTTAATTTTAAATGCTTTTTTGCCTATGTTTTTGAGTGTTGCTTTATATTTTAAAGGTGATTGATCACGTATTAAACCGCCTGGTTCAAATACAGGAACCCTTTGTTCTAATGAAAGCATCTGTTCGAGCGCAAACCGTTTTTCAAGGACTTCGCTTTGTTTTTGTAATTGTCCTGTTTGCCTTGCTAATTCTTCAGTTATGTCTACAAGCTCCTTTATTTTCTTCGACTGTAATAACGAAATAATTGCTACAATTAATGCCGCTATTCCAACAACAACCTGCATCCAAGTACCGAAATCACCAAAGTCAGTTAGTAGTATCATAAATATTTTTTTGGGGTTAGAGTCCAATCAGGTCGCAAAACAACATCATAGATTCAAAGGGTTAGAGCAAACAAATTTACACCGATGTTGGTGCTCGAATGCAATACTCCTCATCTTGAGATTTTTCACCAACACCCCGCATTTTAACTGAGGAACCGGGTAAAAGACTACCTGGCTTCGGTTGCTGGGGAGGAGGCTGACAAAGGAAGGAGGATTTATTTTGAACAGCAACGGCGTAACCCGCTGGTTTATGAGATAAGGGGTCAATAATATTTCCAGACAAGTTTTGAGAACTTAATAAATGGAACGAGTCAGCTTATCTCTTGTTTATTTTGGCTTTCATTGAATTCGTATTGATAATTTAATAAGTCCAGTTCATTATCGGCATAATGCAGATCTTTAATGAACTGATCCCTGCAGCTAACTGCTATACCTGGCAACCCAAGATAATACATGATTCCATCTCTGAGATTTTTATAAAAAGAAGAGTAATATTTTTTTCTTTTAGCAAATTGTTCTGCGGGCAACTCATCGTTTAATAGTTTTTTCAGGTAATCAATATATAAATGCAGTTCCGCAATAAACATATGTGGCCTGTTGGTATTCGTAAGAATATTTGTTCTTCCATAAATATGGTCTGTCATAGTTTGCAGCGAAACTACTTTGGAGAAATTAACTATATTCGGTCCGGGGCAAATCGTTACCGCATTCAGTGTCTTAATAAAGGTCTGCTTATAACTGATTGCAGCAGCATTGCTCAGGCCAATACATAAACATTCTTTGTCCAATACATCCTTTAGTCGTTTTTCATACTCAGGTTCGGGCAGATCAAGCGATTGCAGCTGTGCGATTTTTAATTTTTGATATTTGTGTGATGCTGTACAAATCGGTTCTTTTGTAAACTCTGTATTAAATGCCAGGTACTTTTCGGTACAGGGACTGCCGGGTTTTCCATTTTTAATACGTAATAATCTTTCCTTATCAGCACTGGTTCCTCTCAAATAATAAAACCTCACGCCTAATGGAGAACTTTGGCTCAACACTATATCTTTTTCCTTTGCAGCACACAAAAGCTTCAGTGTATCTTCGTCAACTGTGGTAGCTTCCGGCACCAGCAAAAAGGGTGTTCCCCATCCGGTACTTTCCATATTATAATTGCGGCGTAAAAATTGATCTTCTGCATGTGTGCCAATCCCTCCCTGTACAGAAAATATCATTTTGGGCGGATAAATAAATTGCTTGTTATTCTTTTTCAGCAGTGCTGCATTGTAGATTTCGAAAAGTGTATCAATAAGTTCCTGTGTGTTCGATTTAAACTCTTCCAGTATGGGCCCCAGCAAATAGCCTTCTGTTGCAAAAGTATGGCCACCACAATTCAAACCAGATTCTATCCTAAACTCACTTACCCAAATCCCTTTTTTGGCCAAATATTTTCCTTGTATTAATGCAGAACGATAATCACTAACCTTTACAATTACTTTTTTTGTAAACGCTCCATCTTCATTTACATCAAATTCATTGCAACTTCCTAAATAATTATACAATCTGGGGTTCATACCAGCAGAAAAAACCACAGAAGAATTTGAAAGTTTACTTTTGGCATAACCTCTCAGTGCAGCTACTGCATCAGAACCGTCTGCCAGCAAATCGCCATTTTTATTATAATTCTCCCGGTCTGTTTTGGTCATAATGTTAACATCAATACTTCCTGGCTTTATTTGTCCCCGCAAATAATTTTCCATTTTTTCCTTTTCCGGTTGGTTACTTGTGTTTACCATTTGGCGATACAATTGTTTTAATGTACTATCATCCGGCAGCATCTCAAAATATTTCACTATTTCAGAACCTGTTTCAAAAGCAGCTTTCCTGAGTTTTTCTACCTGTGCATATACAATTGTATTGACAAGGTCAAGATAATCGGTAATCCTTTTGGCCCGGTAGTCCTCTTCATGATTGGAGATAGGGTGATACTCCTGGTTGATAGTTGGATAATAATGCTTTCTCATCATCTCCACTAACTTGTCTTCAATAATTGAAATAACGGATGAAATCCCGAATCGGGCAACTTTTATCGGGCTATCTATAGTGTAAGCTAAGCCCATTACCGGAATATGAAATGTATGTTGGGAAGGATAATACATGAATTTCGTTTACGATTAATAAAATTTATACAATATGCTCAAAGAAATACAAATTGCCAGTTGACAAAAGCAATCTTTGTCCATTTTAAGAAATGAGAAAAACAAATAAATGCCCTAATTTTTACTATCCGTTATCATCCCGGTTTTACTCCTTTTCCATATGATCTTTTTCCCGAACCCCAATTGACTATCGGTCATCTTTATTGCATTTAACCGGATAGTAACCACTTTACCTTTTATAGCCAACGCCATAGGATTTTTTTTGTGATAAATTAAAGATGCATCTTTTGCCAGCGGGTGAAGCGGTTCTAACACTTCTCCCTGTAACTGTATGCCTTTAGGTAAAAGCTTGTTTAGTTTATCCGGCAAAATTGTTCCGGCAATAACCGGATTGCTTATCAGGAAAGCTGAATGATGAGCGTCATCCGAAGATTTGAAATATAATAAACCGTCTCCACTATTAAATACATAATAACAACTGAAGCAATAAGGAGCTCCATGTTCCCCGGTGCAGCAAATAGTGGCACAGGTCTGTTGCAATAAAAAACGGATGATTATTTCGTTCATAATATTCATACTATTTTAACCCTTTCCCTTTTGGCGAACTTTTGTTTCTTCCTTTTGAATGCCGCATCGTATTGTAGTGAGCGGCTCAAGAGCAACTACCTGAGTTGCTTTACCCTTTTCATCAAGTGCCACGAAAGTGAAATAAGCTTCACGGTTAAACATTTCTTTTCAACCAATACCTTCCGGGCATAAGCTTGTACTAAAATTTCCATAGAGGTATTAAAAGCTCTTGTCATTTTGGCGTAGATAAGGATAATATCTCCAACATTTGCCGCTGAATTAAAATCAACATGATTAATTGAAGCAGTTACACAAATATTACCCGAATGTGTTTGGTCACATATGGCTGCGGTAATATCCATCCACTCCACCATACGGCCAGGCCATAATATTTATTTTGTTCGTCAGTATAGTGAGCAAAAGTTAAATTTTGATAACTGTGGAAAAGTAACTTTAGTCATGTTATTGGAGCTGGTCAGATGATTTTCGTCATGTTTACGCCGGTTGGTGTTCGAATATCTACTCATTCATCTTGAGATTTTTCACCAACACCCCTGCTGTCCTGAGTGTTCCTTAAATAAAGAATGATCGAACGCTGTCCGGAGACTGTGTCTCCGGATCAAGCCCGCAGGGCTTGTTATCAACAATGGAATCATTAGGTAATCTTTTTTTCACTCGGTATTTTAATCCTATTTCTAATAAAGAAAATCTTGATTTTTCAGTTCCCCCCGGGGTCATGCCCGAACGAAATTTAAAAATGCAGAAATGTTAATGGCAGACACCGGGAGTTAGTAAACGGGATAAAGAAATATGATAAGCTGATGCATATAGATGTGCTTCAGTAACTTTAATCCCGGGGTTTGCCCGGATCATTTTTTTGTCTTGTGTTTTTCCTATGGGCAAGTCCCGGGCGGACAGAAAATACCAGAATCGTTTTCCGAAGTATTTGTTGATGGCGTTGCAAAGTGGATGAGAATATCAACAACAAGTTTCCTGTTGAACCGGAGGACATTTTACCGTTCCATAGCTGCAAAATACACAACAATCACCGGCAAGCGGCTTTAAAATGGTCTTGCATTCTTCACACTCGTAAAAGTATTGACAGGCATCAACAGGCATTGTTTCTTCCTTTTGATGGCCGCAAACCGGGCAGGTAATAACTGAATGTAAAATTATAGTATGGCTCATAAATGATTTGTAAAAAATCCTCTGTTTAGCTTATTGATCTGATAATTCCTTCATGATTTTTCAATCAATAACAGACACACCATTCGCGTCAGTAGTCAGCACGTCACTCATATAATTAAAGAAGGGACGCATTTTTTTAAATACATCATTTACTTTATATAAAAAATCAGGACTGCAGACTTCTTTATCTGTAAACTCATGTTTAAAAAGAAATTGTTTATAACGAAGCAAATCAATAGCAGGATGATCTTTAGCATAACCCCGTGGAGCTGAGCTTACCTGTTCTCCTATCATTTTTCCAAATGTTTTTAAAAGGGTTTTGTCAGCAAGCAGCTTTTTCCAATCTTTATAATTTAATTCAATATCCTGTCTTATTCTTTTCATATCGTTCTGTTCCGGGCCCCAGAAACCACCCTCCAAAAATGAGCCTCCGGGCTTGATTTTAAAATAGTATCCCCCGCGCAATTTTTTTGTAGCCCTTTTGAAAGCACCATTCCAATGGGTGTTGTAAGGCGTTTTGTCTTTAGAAAAGCGCACATCTTTATAAATCCTGAACAGGCTTTCTTTCCCGGATCGGGTCTCAATTTTATCATGCTTATTCATTTCAGACAGTAAGGCATCGGCAAAAGCAATGATATTGTTGTGCGCTTCAATGTATTTGTCTTTGTGTTTATTAAACCAGTCACGGTTATTGTTTTTTGAAAGTGTTTTCAAAAAATCAATAGATCCTTTTTTTATAACAATTGGTGCCATAATTTCCTTTGTTATTTTGTTTTCTTTTTCTTTGCCTTTTTTGCTTTTTTATTAAAAACAAGAGAAAGATTTATCCAATAATCAAAATCTTTTCTTGTTTTAATTCCTTCATTATTTACAAGGACAAAGCCCTTCATCGGCTTACCGGTAAAATCCATCTGATGACAACCATTTTTTTGAAGAACTTCGTCATAGATAGCCGGATCAATACGACACATTAATTCGCCTTTATAAATACCCACACACATTTTTCCATTCACCATAAATGTTAAGCCCCCCATCATTTTCTTTTCCTCAACTTTATTCGGTCCGGAAAGGGCTTGCCGGATTCTGTCTGCTAATTTTTCATCGTATGCCATAGTTAATTTGTTTTACCTATCTTTTTCGCGGTTGAAAAATCTTTTTGTTGAACGATACCATTACAGGAACATGATCGCTGTATTTAATCCAAGACTCATAGTCGCCTATTTCGACTGACTTCAGATGTTCAAGCATGTCAATAGAAGCAAAACAATAGTCGATGTGGTAGGTTTTGTGTTTGTGTTTGTACAGGTAAAATGTCGCATGCTGTTCTTTCCCTTGTTCCTGATCGAAATGTTTATGATAAACGCTATGAATTTCCTTTGCTTCCAGTTTTTTAACAACGGTCGAATGATTTCCTTCGCGTTTGGGTTTATCCCAAATTGTGTTGCTGTTAAAGTCGCCGATTAATATTGTCTTTTTGTTTGTAATTAATGAGTCATAATGATGAATT
>Ga0137451_1000495_pt1 | contig 12011 bp, 20 predicted proteins | sample EasRivERMGT500_2_FD_102336 | JGI IMG/M metagenome (GOLD analysis project Ga0137451, IMG submission 102336) | Soil microbial communities from meander-bound floodplain in the East River, Colorado, USA - East River MetaG ERMGT500_2 | ecosystem: Environmental > Terrestrial > Soil > Floodplain ... | reverse complement strand
TTGTTTTCCAATCATCTGTGAAGTCTCCGTCGTATAGGTCAGTGAGAATACTGATAGCTTGCGGGTCTGCCACTAAGCTAGCTCGAAACTCAGAGGCGCAAATAAAGCAAGAGCTAGTATCTCGTATCTTCCCAGTCTTTGTTGTATACGCCGTTGATAGTTCTTTGAGTATGCCTTGAATACTAGAGCGCCCCGTAATTATTCTGGTGTTATCAACTATCTTCACCAATCTTTTTGCCATCTTTATAGGCACACCTTTACGAACTGCCGCAGAATCTCCAATCAAGAATGTATAGATGTTGGGATAAAGAATATATGCAGTAGCCTTATCCTTACGTTTTCTCAGATATACATTTCTTTTCATTACTGCGCTAAGAGCAGATAGAGCACTCCAGTAGAAAAACTTGCGCGGAGGTTCCAGACCGGAAGTGGCGTCAAGAATCTCATTGACCCAATTATGCTTGTTTGGCATTAGCCCTATTAGCTTCTAAAATTCGTTTTCTTTTTCTAGTTACTTCTTCTCTGTCCCTCGCATTATCGCTATATGAGCCGATGTAAAGATGGCGAGGATTCCAACAATTTTTATTGAAACAAATAGTAGGTCTATGCAAGACTATATTTTTTGAATTTAAATCATACCCTAAAAATAAATTAGCTGCTACTCTATGTATAAGTTCTTTTTTATTTTTGAAATATATTTGTCCGTATCCATTTCTAGTAGTATATCCATGCCAAAGCCAGCATCCAGTTTGTTTGTTTCTTGTTGTGTTTCTTCTAAGTCTAAACATTATGCTGATAGAGGAAGACACTTTATCTTCTCCAAGTCTTTGTAGTTCTCTCTGCCTATGGTGAAATCAGCAGGAATTATTAGTTTATAATCCCGCTGGAAAGTCCCAAAACTAAAATCAATCGGGCGCTCAAGTTCTTCTCTAGCAACGCCAACGTATTCAGATATCTGATTCTCGTTAGATGGTATAAGTGCAAGCAGTGCGTCGTGAGCTTCGAGCACATACTTGACCCAAGGTAAGCGACGAGCAATACGCATACCAGCGTGCTTAGTCTGATTACTAACCACTGACTGCGGCAAATAACTATAAGCTTCTTTGAGAAGGTCATTAGACCACCTATCAAAAAACATACGTCGTGTGCCGCGCGACATCACATTTCCATAGGGGTCATATAGTAATGGCCCATCCAATATCCGGTCTTTATTTAATTTCTCTTCTACTGTAGCATGGAAAATACCACGAATCTTAGGGCAGTTCTTATGGAATTCTTCTAAGATTTTACCTGCTCTCCATTCAGATATCTTTAGGTCAAAACCATACTTCTTAGCATCCGTATTTACGTTCATCATAAACGTATGTTTCTGGATGCCCAAGTTACCAGCATGTCTGCCTGTCTTCCCAATGAACCGCCGCATATCTTCTTTATCTAGTGTAGCCTTGCAGGTATACACATCAGGAAGTTCTTTGAAAACCCAAGTCGCTACCTGCCAGTGTAAATCAAATGCAGGATTATCTAGCAGCGCCAGTGATTCCCAGTCTTCAGCGAGAACAAAAACTACCCTAGCTTCGGCTTGTGAAAGGTCAGCATTGATGAAGATGTATTTATCATCAGGAATATACATTTCGCAGATGTCAGCACCTATATCACCATGCTTCGTTAATGTCTGGAATGCAACTCCCATAGACTTCTCAGGACGAATAGGCGCAGCAATATTGCTAGTGCTTGTTCTGTCAGTTTCAGTTCCGCATATGTTATAGCACGTTCGCATTCTACCGTCGTAATCTGGTTTAGCGAGGATATATGTAGAAACAGTTTTACGTATCTTCCGTTCCTCAAGAATATCTGACAGGATATTTTTCGTTCGCTCTGATTTAGCATTGTTCGCCATTAACGCAGTGAGCGTTTCTTCATCTGCTGACGGAGTTTTAATCTTTGAACCATCCTTCTTCTTTCTAACTTTAAAACGCATAGGTAACTTAAGGTCTGTATAAACACACCTAATGACTTGAGGCGTCGAACCAACGTTGAGGTCATAACCTAAGTTCCCTGTTGTCCTAGCGTGAACTGTCTCGTAGAGTAGAAGATACTTATCTAGTAGCTGTTGCCTCTTTACTTCATCAACTCTAAATCCCACTCGCTCCATGTCTAGATAGAAGCGATGCCTTGGCATATAGCAGGTATGATAAAGCTCGATAAGTCCAAGCTCTGTCATCTCTTCATACTGGCAATCATGCACTTCTTCGGTTACTGGTGCATCTTTGGCATTGTAAAGAAGTCTACGCTCGTAGCTATCTTTCTTAATGTCAAACTCTTTACGCTCATCTTTATAGTATGGCTCTCTCGTATATATACTGGAAAGGAAGCCTAAGAATTTTGGCATCTCTGGATTCAATACATGGGATGCAATACTCGTATCCCCCCATAGCATATCTAATACAAATCCTAGCCTTAGTATCTTGTCTTCATCATACTTAAAGTTCTGTCCTATCTTTTTAATCTTTGGGTCGTTTAAAACTTCTGCTGCTGCTTTCCAGATATGAGCTAGCTCAGTTGCTGGTATGCCTCTCACGTTGACGCAGGACATTGCATCAAACAATGGGATTGACATACCCTGTGCGCGCCCTGCACTAAAACTCATACAGTCGGGGACGCACTTTAGAGCTTCGATATCTACGGCAGTTTTACCATTCTTATAAATCTCTTCAACAAACCGATAGAAGTGCAGGCTACCGTGGCAAATCTCCAGCGTGCGTTCGGGTAAATCTAGAGTCTCTGTCAGCGATTCTTCCAACGCCCGCGCTATATCATGTCTTATGACTTGCTTGTAAAGAAATTTAAAAACTCCACGGCCCGATTCAATGTCGTCATTCTGGTAAAGTAAATTCGCCGGGTGCCACGTTGCTACGACTTTCGGAATTCCCTGAATAGAGGGAAGTATAGAGCCGCGCCAGTTGCCAATCCCTTTCTTACCAGTAAGAGCCGTCAACGCGCGCTCGCCTAATGCCAGTATGCAATTAGGTTTTACACTTTCTATCTCATCCCACAGTAATTTAACTTGTGTATCTAGGTCTGGCTCGCCGGGATTCCAAATTGTGAAATCGTTATTAGGTGGTCGATATTTTCTGACGTTAGTAACATAAACTTGATTGCGACTTGAGCCAGCTTCTTCTAAAAACTTATCTAGTAACTCACCAGATGGCCCAACAAAGGGCCGCCCTTGCTCATCTTCATTTTTACCGGGCGCTTCTCCAACTATCATCAGTCTGCTGGAGAATGGCCCCATACCCGGAACGAACTTCGCCATTAGGCTATGACCTGCATCTTTGGTTTAATTGATACTGGACCGTAGTTTACTTTATCTATGTTTTGAATTGGATAGTTGTATCTAATCTGAGCGTGGACATGCTCGATGAAATGAACTTTATCTATGATGGTAAAGTTTTTCATTTGTGGATGTTTGCTTGAATCAAATATAACTTTGTCTATCTCGCCGTTCTTATATTCAATCCATGCCGTGACGATAAAGTCGTTCATCTTAATCATGGCTATCTTTATCTATACGGATTCACTAGTCTTTGCATCAGATGTGCGAGTAATACTATGTCTCTCTGCGTTTGCTTCACTCTTCCTAATATTATTCTCTTATCAGCATCAGAGTCTAGGTCTTCTTTATACTGCTTGATATTTCTGGTTCGCATTTCTTCTAGTTCTTCCCACACTTTATCCATGTAGTCACTCCAGAAACTCATAAAGTAAAACTAGGGGGCGGTTTAATTCCCCCTAGCACCTAGTCCTTATCGTCTTCGTCTTCGTCTTCCGTTAGCTCGACGATATCAGATTCATCGTCGTCATCGAAGTCATCATCGTCAGAGTTATCAACGATGTTGGTGCTGTCTTCGTTGGTGTCTTCAGCGTCGTCGTCTTTCTCTACTGGCTCTGGCACTGGTGTTTTCTTTAGTGGCATCTCTCTTCTCCTATTAAACTAAACCATTCAGCACGATTGCTGCATTGCAGTCCATCCGAACTTCCCGAAGCTTTCGGAGCGCGGCACTTCTATCCGCACAGTCTGGCACTAACCGAAGAATTTCTTTTGCCAGTGCTATTTGCAGTTCCCTGAGAACTTCCATCTTCTCAGTTTGTTCTGCACTGGGACCGTGGTAGGTGAACACTTCCTTTACGTTGTCAAGTGTGACTGGCATCTTGTTCTCCTATGCTAGTAAATTAAGCAGCCAGTTTTTTGGATATGGTAAAACTGGCAAAACCATCCATGCTAACTAGAGGGTGCCACCGCGCAGCATGGCCTACTGCGTCTGGTCTAATGACCAGCCCCTGAGTTAGCGCGGCTCTTAAATTGTTAGTGAGTTAGTGTGAGCAGGTAGGATTTTTTAAATGGAAACCCTACCATAAAACCATATCAGCCTACTAGTAAGAGTTAAACGGCTAGGAAAAACCCCTACTCTTATAGGCTAATTCTTACACCGTGCGAAAGCCATCCACTTCGTTAGTCGGACGACCGTTGTATTCCCCACGCTTAACGTGAACCTTGATGTTCTTCCCAACGGAATCCTCAAGGTCATACGTCTTGCCTTCCGTGAATTCCCCACCGACCGCAGTGACGAACTGGTTGAGCAAGGGAGCAAACACTTCGTTAAAGGTAGTACGAAGTCTGACTCCTTCGTCATCTCCCGCTGCAACACGAAATCCCAAATTCCGATTCAAAGAACCGGGATTCTTCGATGTTTGAGAAGCGGGTGACTCTTCATACTTGTCCACTACACAGTCAAACCAGCCGGGTTTGAGTAACTTACTGGAATTTACGTCATCCTTGGTAATTGTTAATTTTGTACCCATGATACTCAGTCTCTCCTTGTTTTCACAGTTGGTTGTCTTACAGTGATTGAAACTTCTTTGTTTGTTTTCTATTCCATAGTTTAGTCCTTTCGTTTTTGCACTCCCTACATTGACGACCCTTTGAACTATATACAGTGTTGTCAACAGTAAGTTCATGGCCTCTTTTACAGTGTGTTATTACTCTGTCTGCCATGTTTTGTGCGTTAGTTCCTATATAGAGATGTTCAGGATTCCAGCAATCTACAAACTTGCATGTTCCATCTTTAGTTTTATGTAAAACATGAAGCTTGGATTTAAAATCAAAATCCTGAGTAATCCACATTATCAATCTACTAACTAAAATATACTTTCCTTTGTAACCAATTCGTGGTCTACCTAAAGATAGATATCCTAGCCAGCGCCAGCATTCTCCATCCATTGACTTATACTTGTTAAGTCGGGCCAGCACTTTCTCTTTCTCGGTCATTTGAGTGGAGTAACATTTAGCTCGCCATTGATAATCTGATAAAGTGTTTTAGGATATGTAACATCCATCAACTTTGGGAGGTCGCAACTGGTGCGAGCGAAATCATCACCAACATTTTGTGTGGTAATCATGTATCTTACGTTACCACTATTCATATCTTTATCACAATATGCGTGCCAGATTTCATCGAAGTATCCCGGCAGTTTAGCTGCCACTTTCTTTCCTGCTGTTACTAGCGACCGGCTTACTGTCACACCCTGAGTTTTGAGATTCTTTTCTTCTGTTCTCACTACATGAGCCAACATGAAAAAGTTTGTGTTATGTATCTTGTGTAGTTTGAACTTTGAATGTTGCACTAATCTAGTCAGACCAGAAGATTCAGCGTTGTAATCTTCGATTTCATTAACTGAAATACCGCCAACTTTCTTGTTACCACCACCCTTAACATCTGTCACTTGCACTAGTAAACTATCAACAGATGTAGTCAATGTATCCCAAACTATACCACCAGTATAGGGATGACCATCTTTAATAAAAGACTCTAGCTTTTCTACTGCTTCATTGTAAGTCTCAAAATGGTCAAACTCAAGCTTATCTAAAAAGGAAGGGTTACGTTTCTTCCAAAAATTAATTACAGCTTTTATCTTCCCGTCAAAATCGAAAAAATACATCGGCCCTTTTTCAAGCCAACTACTAGCAGCTATGGATTTACCACAGCCCGGTTCGGATTTCAATAAAACAAATAAAGCTTTATTGTCTCGGTATTCGTTAGCTTTCATATCGTTTTCTAACCTCACTAATTAAATTATCCCCAGTAAGTTTTCTTGTGTCTGTTAGTTCTAGTATTCTGTAGTCTATGTTGTCACTCAAAATTTCAAGAGCCTGTGTTAGTCTTAGCCAGTAGCATATCAGCCAGTAAACTAACGTTGACTGTAGGCTTTTCTTTTTTGTTCCGCTTAAGATTACTTTCAAGTTCTTTATTGTAAGGGAGTCTGGTGCAATCTTTGCAATGTGGCTTTCTAAGGAAGTTTCCATTTTTATCCTTTCTCATTACGCAAACATCCCCACACCGCCAGCATATACTATTCTTTCCTTCTACTAATTCTTCAGCTATATAGTGGTTACAATCAGGGAGCGCACAAGCAAACACTCTATAGGCTTTATTCTTCCCTATTACCTTCCTAACATACTTATGAACGTGATTAGCTTTTCTTACTATCATCTTTATCCTCTTGGTTTTGGACTTTCGATGCACAATCTGGACACCCCGAACACTTAATCCGCCCCACAGGGAAACATATCCAGCCTGTGCCTTTACAGGTCAATCGTGTAGTCCTAATTGGGAATATGTCAAACTTCCTACTGCATACATCACAGCGAAATAACATATACCCTTTATAGCTAGATATCTGCTCCATCAATCGCCTGTCATCATTGGTGCAGTGTGGGCATTGTATGCTATCCATCATGCTGCCTTTATTATCTCATTGAGCTTTTCATCAAACTCAGTATCTCTATCCTGCGGCGACCACTTCTTACCTACGATATATTCATTCTGCATGAGCCACTCTCTACTATCTCCCGGCTCATTGATGCAGAGCTTATTAAAGATGCATCCCGAATACTTATCGCAGCTAGTGAAGTTCTGCGGCCACGTTTCCGTTTCAATATAGAATACTAATTGTTGCGCCCACCAGATTGTATTGCTTCTCCACTCTTCTAGCACCGAAGCATCATAACTTATCGGCACCCGCCTAAACCGGTCGGCGGGTTTAAGAGTTTTTTGAAATCCAACTTTATTTATAACTACGTCTGATACATCTAAACAATATGCATAACCTTTAAACTGATTTGACAATCCAATATAAGTAGAATCTTGGTTACGCCGACTGGATTTGTGGTCAACTATTGCCTCACCATGCGAAGACTGCACTACTAAATCTACGATGCCTTCATAGATGACTCGTAAGTTCTCGTCATCGGATTCGTAAATTATCCTAGCGAATGGCTTCTCTACATGGAGAGGGGTCCACAGTTCTCCGTCGAAAAACTTAAAATATTCAGTGGCATGAAAGATAACTTCTTCACTATCTTCCACATCCTGTTGCAAGTTTAATACAGCATGTTCCCGCCCGAGCCGCACTGCAATATCCACACACCGATAATAATCTAAATCAGGTCGTTTAATTCTCAGTGTGTAGAATACTTTAAATATCAGATGCAATAAATCTCCCGACTCCAATGCCTCAGCTTTGAAGTTCGGTCTTAGATTCTTATTGTGGTATAGGTCAGTCTTATAGCCGCATGTCTGAAGGCTATTAAGTAACTGACTATCCAACACTACGTTTCGGTCTATCATGTTAGTAAATCTTCCGATTGGAGCCGCATCTTATATCCATTTGGTGTAATGACTACACAGATATATCTACGCAAAGTATTATCCCAATGAACTTCCTCTACTGTGCAGATATGGTCGGTGCCTGCTATCCTAACAGTCTCACCAACTTTAATCTTGCACTCTTTAACCTTTATATCCGGTTGCATTGATAGCATCCTCTAAATCAATTAACACCCAATATTTTGGTCTGACATCTCTAGGGTCAGCCGTTACATGAAACTCATCTTCACTATATACGAACGCCGCTGCTTCAAATGGCCCATTATCCACTACACAAATCAGCGCGCGTCCTTCGGGAACTTCACTAAAGCTTTTAGGCTTATGTTGTAGTGCTTCCGCTCCCTCAAATCTAGACTGTATTTGTTGAAGCTTTCCCTTAGACTCCGGTAGATTTATATAATATCCCATCTTATTTACCCCTTAATTTACTTTTAATTGTTTGACTAACGCTTCCGCTCTCTCTAATGCCTGCATCTCTTGATTACCTGCCATAATGCATACTCTAGCTACTAACTCTCTATCACCTTTTGTGAACGCCAGATACTTCGGCCCGTCTATGATTATAAACGAAGCGTGAACGCCTGTCAAGGTCGGGTCGGCCAAGAATATTTGACTATACTTCTCTATCAGTAAGCTTAGTCTAACTTCAATAGCCTTTAAAACTTTAGCATCTGCTTCGGCTAACTCTTTCTTAGACTTCTTTGATTTGCTAGGCATCTTAGAGCCTCTTCAAAAGATTACTCAGATGTAGAAACTCAGGACTAACATACTGCTTGCTGATAAAATCCCTTAGCTCTGCCTGTTCTTTTCTATTCAATGTTAGCAATTCTGTTATTGGACTGCAATTCTTACAGAGATAAGCAAACTCTGCTGGATATCCCGATATCATCCCAGTATCTTGACAGTCTAAACATTTGAACATTTTAAATTCTCTCAACTGTTCTAATCTCTGTTCCTGCGGGAAGAAAGTATGACTCACTGGCTTCGCCCGGAATCAAATACTCTACTTCCACTAACTGCCCTGATATCGTTAAAGTCGCCGGAATCTTTTTAATTACTCTGCCTTCTAGCTGTGGAAATCTATTAGTTAACTCAGCACAAAGCCGGGAGCCGCGCATCCCTTTATGTGCTCGGACCAGATTTATAGCACACTCGTGCGCCTCTGTCATTAGGCCATTGCCCACTTTTTACCCCCACGCTTCTCATAGATTGCTGCCACCAAGCCGCGCACTGTATCTGTTTCATCCCACGCAATAACTTCTGAGTCTCCCATTGTTTGCTTTACTGACTGGCGTTTCTTCTCAATAAGCTCAGTAAACATTTCATCTACTGTGCCTACTGCAATAGGATACTTTGCCTGCACTATGTTGCGCTGCCCTATACGCTGCAATCTCTTCTCAGCTTGTTCTTCATTAGCTGGATTCCATTGCCGCTCCATCATAATTAGCACGTTGCAACTATCTTGCAGTCCGTCTAATCCCTCTCCCGATGCCAGCGTGCCAAGCACTAACACCCTAAGTCTAGGGTCATTACTAAACTTACGCTTGATATTTTCTTTAGTATCGTTGCTAGTTTTCTCAGTAATCGCTGCCCAGTCACAGTCGTTAGCTTTACATACTGTGTCTAGCTGCTTGATTAAAACATCGCGCGCAATATGGTGATGGAGAAAAACAATACACTTTTCTCCGGTGTTATCTAAAGTATCCTGAATATTTTCAACTACTGCACTTATCTTAGCGAGCGCCGTTATCTGGCGCATCTTGTTTAAATACGATAAGATATGCTGGTGCTGTGCAAAGCCGTTTAGTTCTCCTTCGTTAGTCTCTATGAAATCAACTAACTCGCCTTCGGTCCTGTCATATGCTTTGCGTAAATCTTTATCAATATCTAAGTATTGAAAATCCCTGATTAAATCAGGCAGGTCTGGCATTACATCTTTCTGCTCAAACCTAATGATGAAATCTTCAGTGTTCCGCCTAAACTCTAGCTCATTTCTTAAGCCACCCACTTTATAGCGATAGCCATCCCAATACTTATCTACGTAACGCGCCTCATAGTATGCTTGGCTTGGAAATCTCTCCGGCTTAAGTAAATTAAGAATAGAGAAATATTCGCCGCTGTGATTCTTAATAGGAGTGCCAGATATCCCCATGACGTAGGGTTTATCACGGCAGATTCTCCTGACATTATTTGCTCGTTGGCTTGTAGGATTCTTGATATGTTGGCATTCATCAATGATAACTGTCTTAACATTATCGAAAGCAGCATACTTTTCATCGCTTAGTCTCCGCAGTAAATCATACGAGATGATATACATCTGAGCGTTTGGGAGAATGAAATCACTAGAGCTTTCGATTATCTGAATCGGTAAATCTAGGTCAATCCAATTAACGGATTGCTTCATCCACTGGAATGCAAGATTGCTCTTGCAAATCACCATTGCCGGTAGCATCTTTGCCCTGTTAGTTCTCAGTGCAAGAGCCGCGCAGATTGTTTTACCTAATCCCTGTTCGTGAAAGATTCCTACCCGACCACCAGCTTTTAAAATAAACTCCAGTGTATACTTCTGAAATTCAAATGGCGTATGGTTAGTTAGAAAGCTTTGTAATTTATCAGTTGGTTCAATTCTATCTAACTCTCTAGTAAACATTGAATGTCCGCATTGCAGCTTGACCATAAACTCCCGGCCAAACTTCAAACGCGAAACTTCAATAGCTACCTTTCCACAGTTTTTACATTTGATATGTTTTGTAACGCTAGCCATTATTTTTTCTTTTCTATGATTCTTAATTCACCGTAGATAACAAACTTAGTTCCTTTTTTTAGGTCTATTCTTAAACCAACTATTACTGGATATCCACACTCTGTTACTACTGGCGTATCGGATGGAAGAAAATTAATTTCATCTAATAGCTCACCTACTGTGCTTACTTTACCAGCCACAGCTAGCTCGCTTCGCTCGCTCGTTTCGCAGCCCACATCTTTTTACCGTTTGCCGCTAACTTTTTCCTGCCTGCTGGAGTCTGTGTCCAGTGCGGGCGATGCTTACCATACTTCCCGCCACCCCTAACTTTCTTAGGAGTCTTACCTTTCGCTTGCTCACTGATAATAGTCTGCGCTAGGTCAGCGTCATATCCCAGTAGGTCAAGCAGCATGTCTCTTTCTTTGTTTATTTCTTCCAGCCTTACTCTTGCGCCTAGCTTTAGAAGTTCTTGTTTTGATATAGTCATAATATTTAATCTGCTCAGTTATTCCCAGTTGGTCTGCTAGTAATGTTGCTATAACGAAACTGCTAGAGCAATTATACTGTGTAGCTATTGCATCTACACGTTTCTTAATTGACTCTAGAAGTGTTGCTGTCTTTGGGATACGTTTGAATCCTCTCGGTTGAATAAACATCTTCCTGTTCTCTCATCTTTGAACTTAATTCCACTATCTCTTGGTGAATTTGTTTGGCTGCCGTTGTTAATTCAAGATATCTACTCAGTAATTGTTTTCTTGTCATCTTTGTTTTGCCCAGTCTGTTAGTTTTTATATGCGTTAGTTTTCATTGCCATTAGTTTTTCTTTACTTTCCCGTTCTTCCTTCATCTCCGGGTAAATCTTCTCTATCATGCAATCGCAGAAACCCATACGCAGCATGGATAGTTGGATTCTCTTAAACAATATTGGATTATGCCGCATCATATCTACCAGATAAGAGCCTAGCATAAGCATATCGTTCTTAGTGCTAATCTCAGCAAAGGCGCGCGCGATTTTAATCACTGTTGGCGTTTCAGCTAACTTAGCTACTGCCTCTGTTGTCTCCAGTAAATCCTTAGCGAAGAAAGAAAAGATTTTCAGGTTCTCTTCCTCTTCATCCAACTTTACTGGAGAGGTTCCTTCCATTAGGAAATCTATTAGCTCTTCCAGTGAATTAAAATCTTTAATAGTCATCTTATTGCCTAGTTAAACTAAAGTTGCTGCCCTGCCTAGAAGCCTTTGACACTCTGTTGCCTGTAGTCAACAAAATGCTGGCGGTCTTGCGCTGATGAACCTTGAAATTGGCTAGTTAGTGTATGGCACCATCTTAATGAGTCGCCCCAATAAGACCTAGCACTATCATTTTCTATCAGACGCGCACTAGACTAGGACAGCATTAAACTATTTCTTAAACTCCCAGTTTTTTGCAAACTCTTCTAAAGTTTGAAAGTTAGTAGGGGGAAGCTCGTTATCTTCCTCACCTAATTCTTCTATTAATTTCTCTTCTGCTTTCCATTGTTCTTCTTCCTGAGCACGCCATTCACTA
>Ga0137451_1000494_pt1 | contig 12016 bp, 8 predicted proteins | sample EasRivERMGT500_2_FD_102336 | JGI IMG/M metagenome (GOLD analysis project Ga0137451, IMG submission 102336) | Soil microbial communities from meander-bound floodplain in the East River, Colorado, USA - East River MetaG ERMGT500_2 | ecosystem: Environmental > Terrestrial > Soil > Floodplain ... | reverse complement strand
GTCCAGGAAACGGTGAGCTATGGGAGAAGGTGGCTGAACCCGAAGGCATACGACGGGATGCCGCGCGAGATACGCCGCGCCTGCGAGAAGCTCTTCGCCGATGGCTGCCTGATCCACCGCATGGGCGGGCGCCCGGTGGCGGTCGACGAAGCGAAGATGAGCGAGCACTGGAGCGTGTGCAAGACGGGCACAAACGCCTATATCAATGGCCCGGGCCTCTGCCACAACATCATGGGGCAGCAGGACTCCATCAACAATTTTTGGAATATGGCCGATGAGATCGTGATGCGAGGAATCCCGAAACATATCGTCGACTCGCAGATCCTCAATCCCGAGACGGTCAAGAAATCCGGCACGGTCAACGAGCTCCTGTTTACGCGCACCGGCGGCGTCGACATGTCCAAAGCGTTCGTCACGATTCCCACAGCCCAGTTGCACCAGGGGCTGATGCCGGTCGCCGAGATGATGCGCCAGTATACGCGCGAAGCCGATAACATCCAACCTGCCCTGTTTGGCGGCGGCGATCCGGCGCCCACCTGGCGCCAGGACCAACAGCAGAAGGCCGGCGCCCTCCAGGGTCTGCAACTTCCCTTTGAAAGCATGCAGAACTTCGTGTCAGACGTGCTCGAGGATGGCATCCGCCTGGGAGCGCGCTTCGGCGTGGGCTCGGTGTCGGTCCCCTCGACCGGCTTCGGCGAAGTGGGCGAGTCGATCGACATGGGCGAGCTCTCCGAGGAAGGCTGGCACATCGAAGCCGCGGACACCGCGCCGCAGTCCTATGGCGAGAAGGTCACCAAGCTCAGCGGGCTCGCGCAGGAGGCGCCGCAGTTAGCGCAGAGTATTGGACTCGGCCACCCGATTAATGCCGCACAAACGAAAGCCTATTTTGGCGTAGATGACTTCTATGCGCCGGGCGAGTTCCTGTTCACGATGGTCATGAACCGGATCCAGAAGCTGCTCTCCGAGCCGACGATTCCGCCGCAACTCGACGAGATGGGCCAGCCTCTGGTCGACCCGATGAGCGGCATGCCGGCGGTCGAAACCAGTTCAGTTCCCGTCGATCCGTTCCTCGACCAGGACCACACGACGATCGCGACAATGATCCGCGAATGGTGCATGTCGCCTGCCGGCCAGCAGGCCGAGCAAGACCCCACTCTCTACTTCCAGAACGTGAAGCTCCACGGGCAGGAACAGGACCAGGCTGCCCAGGCGGCGGCGATGGCCATGGCCCCGCCGCCCGCAGAATCTGCGCCGGCCGCTGCTCCGCCCGCGTAAAGTCATGTTATAAATACCTTCAATGGAAGATTCCGGAGCTCTAGCTGCAGCGGCCTCGCCGGCAGCTACGTCGATCAGCGCCGAGATCGACACGATGTTTGCTGATGCCGTCAGCGATTCGACGAACGATTCCCCCTCAGAGGAATCGGCCGCTCCGGAGACCACGCCCAATCCGCAAGACTCCACCGTCCAGCCCAAGACGGCCATCGATTTCGAGCCAGGCGACGATGAAGCTCCGGCTCCCACCCCCGCCGAACCGGAAAAAGCAGCAGTGGCCGCCAAGCCCGCCGAGCCCCTCGAGGCCGTGCCGGTAGGCGACGAAGATGCGCCCGGCGAAGAGTACGAACAGCGCGGCAAGAAGTGGATCCGGTATCCGGAAGCCCGCGGGCGGGAAGTGTACGCCGGCTACCAGACTGCCAAGGTCTTATCGAAGGAGCTCGGCCTCGACGGGCCGGTCACGCCGGAAATCGTCAGGACGCTGGCGAACGACAAAACCATCCTCGATCACATCGATTTTGATGTGATGTCCCCGGACCCGGCCGAACAGGCCCGTGCGTTCCGGTATCTGTTCACCACCGCCAAGAAAGCGTACGACGGTAATCACGCCGCGCACAACCCGCACGAGACGATGGCCGACGCGCTGCTCTATGCCGCGTCCCAGTCCGCGCCGGAAGTGATTCAAGGACTCGAGCAGCGGATCACCCAGGAGACGCTCAACCGCCTCTATCAGAAGGCCGTCGCCACCGGGCTCGAGACCCAGGCCGGCCAGGATCTCCTCGCTTCGGTCCAGCGCACCGACCAGGCGCTGACCGGCACGTTCCGCAAACGCTCCGAGCTCGCCAACGCACAGAAGGCCGTAGATCCTCTCGCGGCCCGGACCAAAGAGCTCGAAACCAGAGAGGGCAAGATTCAAGAGTTAGAGAGCCGCCAGGCTAAGGAAGATTGGGATCGATGGAGCGACGATACGAACCTCGCCGTCGATTCTGCGATTGTCGGCGCCATTACCGGCGCCCTGAAGCCCGTGGCCGCCTCACTCGAAAAGTTTCCCCAAACGCAGCAGAACGTTGAATTACGTCTGCGTGAGGAGATTAAGTCCGTATTCCGCACCGACCAAAGATTCAAGGCCGAGCGGGATCGGTACGTCAAGCAAGCCTCGATTGCCGGAACTGAACAGATCCGGGATGGGTGGCGAGCGCGCATCGTTCAGCTATACACCTCCACGGCAGAACGGGTGCTTCGAGAAAAAGCACCGCCAATTCTGTCCGAGTCCGCCCAGGCTCTCAAGGCCAAAAGCGATAAGACTCACGAGAGGCTCAAAGGTACGCAGCAGCTACGCGGGACACCGGCGGGAGGGCACGCTCCCAACGGTACGACGGCACCATCGACCGGCAACGGCAAGTTCGACAGTAAATCCTGGGCGAGCGAGTTCGAAGCCGCTTTCAATTAACGCTTTCCGTCCGCGCGTGGCGTTTTCTACTCATCGCAGGAGAACTCCATGGCAACCGACCTCGTATTCGCGCAAATGGAAAAAGTTGCGCCTAAGTTACCCGATTGGTTTGGCCGTTTTGACACCGTTGTCAATATGATCAATTCCAAAGCGGATGTTGAAAAAGTGTCCGAGCGCGACTTCCGCGCTACCTACCTGACGACCAATGGTGGGCGCGTGGGCACTTACAATCCTGACGGTGGCGGCCTGGGACTGGGCTCGGCGCAAGAAGGCGGTGTGATGATCACCACCTACTTCCCGTTCTCTTTCCGCGGCCAGATCACCCAGCTTGCTTCGCGCGCCACGGCGGCCGCCGAGCAATCCCGGCTGCAGGGCTTCAAGAAGCTCCTGAAAACCATGATCCCGGACTTCGCCGACTTCATTGACCGCGCCTGGCACATGGGCGATGGCACGGCGGTGCTCGGCACCTCGCTCTCGTTCTCGACCGTGGGCGGTAAGACTGTGTACGTCATGGATACCACCAATGGCGTCCAGGGCTTCCGAAGGGGGGAGTGGTACAACGTCTACGACAGCACTTTGACAACCCCGAAAGCCGGCGGACCGTTCAAACTGTCGACGATCAACTATTCGACCCGTGCGCTGACCTTTGCGGTCACGATCGCCGGCGCTGCTACCGGCGACAAGATCGTCTTTGAGGGTACTTCCGGCGCCACGCCGGCCGGTCTCAAGGGTTTGCTGTATCACAATAACATCGCCACCTCCGGCACTACGCACGGTGTGAACCGCGCCAACGAACCGGAGATTTTGGTGAATGTGCGCGACGGCGGAGCCTCCGTTCCCACGGTCCAAATGGGCATGCAGATCGCCCATCAGATCATCGAGCGGCGCAAGATCGATCAGGGTACGCCTTCCGGCATGATGGCGCTGGTGAATCAGAAACAGCAGGCCAACATCAGGCAGAACGTGTACGACATCGCCAACTACGACCTGACCAACGGCAAGGCCAATGCCGACATCGGCGTGAAGGTCGACATGCGGTTCATGTTCGCCGGCATCCCGGCTTGGGTGGATCCGCACCAGGCCACCAACCGCATCGATTACATCACTCCGCAAGACTGGTCGATTGCCGAGATCGACCCAGTCGGCTGGTTCGAAATGAATGGAAACAAGCTGTTTCCGCTCTACGCCGCCGATGGCTCGCCGGCCGCCACGGCGTGGTTTGCGCTGTATGTCCTGCGCGACTATCTCTGCCAGAATTTCGGAAATGCTGGCGTTATTTATAACCTGGCCCAACCGGTGTACTAGGCACGAGGCGGTGGGGCCGGGCTGACTAACCGGCCCCGCTTTTCATAGAGTTGCGGGGTTTCGTCGAACAATCTCTAACAATCTGGAATTGACATGGAACAGAAACTACTGTCCGAGCTCAATGGCCGGCTCGCCTGCGAGTTCGGCCGGAACCATTTCGGCGAGCCCAACTATAAGTGGTCCCTGACCCAGGATCTGTGGGGCTTCGAGCACAAAGGCCACCTGGTTCCCCGTCAGATCCTCACGCCGGCCGGGCCGCTCTGGGCCGTCGAGAGCCGCTACGAGAGGTTCACCGTGGCCGACATCGTGGGTGCAAACCGCTGGGCCTTCTCCAAGTGGAGCCACATGCGGCGCGGCGAGTGGCTGGCCATCTTCGGCGAGACCTGGCCGTACCCGAACCGGGGCGAGTATCACCTGGTCGGCAGCCCGATGCCGGATGGCGAAGAGCCCTGCCATAAGTCGACCGAGACGCTCATCTTCCACCTCCGGATCCACCTGGGTATGACGCTCGAGGACCATGAGCAGGATCTGCTGGTGAAGCTCGAGGAGAAGAAGCGCATCGAGAGCGGCCCGGTCGCCGACGAGATCGACGATGCAATGTTTGCCTTTGATCACCTCCCCGGAGCCAAAGACAACGTGTCCATCCCCACCAAGGAATTCCGGGAGAACTATCAGGAGCAATCATGAGCAAAACCATCGTTTCCATCTGGCCCATGCAGGAGACAGCCTACCGGGCCGGGCACATGCCCAAGCGCCCCGGCGACTCAAACCTGTTCGTCCTCGAGCCGGCGTCCGTCGAGAGGCCGTTCCTGTTGACGGTCGTTGAGTTCGACAACCTCATCTACATGGGGAAGGGCGTCCACCAGACGATCACCATCCCTGCCTACGAGACCGCCGCCGACCTGGTGAACCAGTGGCGCGATCACAAGAACATGCCGGATGACGCGGGGCTCCCCGGGATCTGGCTCTGCTCGATCGACAACCCGAGCGTAGACCAGGTGCGCGGCCTGCCCGAAATGGACGAGGCATACGAGAAGCAGGTGACCTTTGCGTCCTCAAAAGTACGAGAGGCGCGGCTCCATGCCGCGCAGAACGAATGGCGCAATATTACCAAGCTCCATCTGTTCATGGGAAAGCTCATGAACATCCAGGGCGAACCCTGGCAGGACTTCGATAGTAAGCTCCAACTGGGCAAGATCCGCTGCCGCTACTGTGACGCTCCCATGGCGCCCCACGCGGCCATCTGCGGCACCTGCCGTGAGATTGTGAATGTGGAGAAGTACAATCAGATCCGCGCCGAGCAGAACCTTCCCCCAAAGGTGATCGCCGCGGCGCCGCCGAAGCCGAACTAGAGGACTTACCCTATGGCTATCCCCACCGTTGAGCAAGCGATCGAAGAGGCTGCTTTCCACCTCGGAGACATTAAGAAGCGCCGGTTTACCATGCCGGATCTTCAGGCGGCGGTGGGGCTCGCCTGGCGGGAAATGATCGATGAGATGGTGCTGTGCCAGGACTCGCACGTCGAGTTGAAGACCCTCTACGTGCTGCCGGTCGGCAAGCTCACGCTGACTCCGCTCGAGGCGGCCATCACCAACTTCGGCTCCCTGATCCGGCTCGAGGAGCGGCCGGCGGGCAGCGACAAGAACACGGCATTCTTCCCGGTCGACTACACCGAGATCATGCCGCTTCCCTGGTCTCCCACCGACCGCCTGGTCTACTACTCCTGGCGCAACGGCACGTTCGAGTTTTCCGAGGCCACCAAGCCGATCGAGATCCGCTTCACCTACCTGGCAAGCGGAGAACTGCCGACCTCCGGCACGCTCGGCATCGATAACTGCCTGACGGTGGTGGGCAAACTGGCCGCGGCGCTGGTCGGCCCCACCAAGGGTCTTGAAAAGATTCCAGATCGGCTTCGTAGAGAGGTCTACGTAGCCCCCAATCACATGCAGGCGCTGATTCAACCGAGTCTGCGCATGCAGCAGGAACGGCGCGTTCAGCCCGCAGCATACTCTGTGGGCTCAAACCGGCGCCGTCCCCGCGGCCACCACCCCATCTTTGGACCGTAAATTTACCGTACTGGAGAAAATGGAAACCCCATGTCCTTTCTAACTGAGAACATCCCGGGCACGCCGCTGAAGAAGTCGCGCACGCCCCAAATCCTGCAGGGCACCCTCACCCAGGCGCAACTCAATGCCGGCTACACCGTGCCTGGCCTCGAGAACCGTACCGTGCAGCTTCAGGACTTCCGCTTTAAGATGAACGGAACCTTCGGCGGCCTGACCGATATGCGCCTCCAGACCACCGAGGCAACGCCCACAGTCGCCTTAACGATCCCCGTGGCTGGCATGGGTGATGCCGTCATCCACACCGTGGATATCGGTACACATACGCTGGCTGCGGCGTTCTGGTCTCCGCTTCCCCGCGGCACCGGCCTGGCCATGGTGAAGACCGGCGCTGCCGCGACCGGCGGAACCTCGATCGACTACACCATCACGTACCTCCTGGACTCCTAAGGGGGGAGCCTCGCCTTGAGCCTCTCCGAACTGAAACAGCGCGCGGTGCAGGATCTCCGGGGCTCGTGGACGCGAGCCCGCACCGAACCCGCCGGCTCGCGCGCCCAGAACACCTACCAGACCAACCGGGCCTCGCGGGCCGAGAACGTGCGCTACGACGGCGGGCGCGTGATCGGCCGCGACGGGTTCATCGCCGGGAGCGCCGCCACCGGCAAGATGACGATGATGTACCAGTGGCTCGGCTTTGCGACCACCGGCGTCTTCACCACCGCGGCCCCCATCAACTACATCGTCACGTTCGAGAATGGCGCGATCCGCGTGCGGGATCTCTACAACAACACGCAAACGACGGCCGAGGCGATCCCCGCCGCTTACGGGGCCACCGTCGTCGAAGCCGGTGACCGGGTGTACATCTCCACCTATGACTCCTCGTTAAAGGGCGCCAGCGAAGTGCGCGTCCTCTTTCCCACGGTGACGCCGCCGCAGATCTACAAGGGGTTCATGGGGCCGATGGCCGTGAATCCGACTTTCGGCGAGCCGGCCGCCGGCCAGGTGACCGCCGGCCTTCACATGTACGGCTACATCGTCACCTCGAAAAGCGGCGCGCAAATCAAGCCGTCGCCCTATGCCGGGGGAATCTTCAAGCCGGTGGCCTTCACCTCGTCTCCCAGCAAACAGGTGGAAATCAGCATCGCCGCGGCGTGGCCCGCCGATGCCGCGTTCGTGAGCCCGATCATGACCACCGTCGAGAACCTCGAGAAGTTCTTCATTGTGCCGGGCCTCGAGGTCGCCGTCGCGAGCGGGACCACTTATACGGCCCGAATGTATATCGACATTTCCGATGAGGTGCTGGAAGCCAGCGGCACCGAGGTGCTCGACCAGTTCAACTACCTGTCGCAGAATTCGGCCGGCGTGGGTCCGTTCTCCCCGTCCAATCTGGCGATGATCGGCCGGCGCATTGCGTACTTTTACGGCAACAAGGTCTATATCTCGGACCAGGACGATTACGAGCGGATCACCGAGGACCAGCACGTCCTCCAGGTTCCCGGCCAGCGGTGGTTGGTGACCGGCTGCCAGATCCGCGGCGTCAATTACTTTTTCGGACCCAAGTGGACCTATGCCTGCGTCGACAACGAGGACGTCCCGGTCCTATGGGCTGCACCGTACAGCGTCTCGCAGGCCCACGGCACCACCGCGATTCACGGTGTCTGCGTGAATACCAGCGGGGACATGGCCTGGGTGGCGAACGAAGTCGGTCTGTGGGAATTTACCGGCGCCTTCGACGCGATTCCGGTCTCGGACATGAACGAACCGGAATGGCAGAGGATCAACTGGGCGGCCGCGCAGACAACGCTCTGGATCGTCGACGACGTGATCGGCCAGCGCGTGATGGTCTACGCACCGCTCGACGGAGCCGGTGTGAATACGCACCGGCTGACGTGGTCCTACACCCGCGGGCGCGGCCCCACCCAGGTGGACTTCTCCATCGATACGCTCCCGGCTTCCTCGGCCGCGATGGTGCGCGAGCAGGTAAGCCAGCGCTCGCGGCTGTGGCAGGGGCCCAATGCCGCCGCGCCGATCCTCATCGAGACCTTCACCGCTCTCGACGACAACGGCGTCCCCATCACCGCGATCTGGGAATCCGGCGAAGTCTTCAAGCGGCGGCGCGAGGCTTCGTCGATCGACCTAAAGGTCCAGGCGATCGAGGTGAAGGTTAAGGGAGTCGGCATCCTCCGCACGCGCGTCTACGAAGCCAGCCGCAACCTCTTTGAAGACCTGGCAACCAACGACCTCAAGGAGCTCCCGCGCGACGCGATCGAAATGGGCTGCGACGTGATGAGCCACGACGCCACGGTGGAATTTAAAACCAGCGGGCTTTCCGAGCGCATGGACATCAACGATTTCACGGTTTTCTATGTGCCCTGGCTGACCGGGCGTTAGATAATCCAAAGAATGGCTGACAAGCTGACGGTCACGTCGATTCGTCCTGACGTGAACTCTATCCGCACCAAGGGCACCTTCCCGCTGGTGGCCGAGGCGCTGGACCGGATCGACGGGAGCGTGTCGAGGATCGCCGGCTTCGTGAACAGCCTGGAGACCGGGACCACCGTCATCGAAGCGCCGCCGGTCGAGCCGCCGCCCGAGGGCGCCATCATGATCCGCGTGGCCTACGAGAGCTTATAGATGCCTGGTGAACTGTTTTACGCCGATACAATCGAACGCACGCTCAACTCCAAGCTGGGTGAGATGGTGTCCGTGCTGGACGTATCGCCCACCGCGGGCAAGGGCACGGTCGACGAAGCGCCGGTATTTTCCAAGGCGTACGCATCGAAGATCGCCAAGGGCGGCGGCGTCGTTTATGTGCCGGGCGCCGTGGGGGCCGGCTACCGTTTCAACCTGCCGCTGAATCTCACCGGAACCGTGCCGATCGAGTTCGTGGGAGAGGGGCGCGCCTCGAAGATCTTCCGCGGCGCCGCCATGCCTGCGGGCAAAGGCATGATCGATCTCACCGGAGCCAAGAGCATCACCTTCCGGCGCCTGTTCTTCGACGGCGCGGTCACCGCCTCGGCGGCCTTCGACTACGCGGCCTTCGGCAGCGATCCGGCGCATCCGCTGCTCACGACCAATTCGATGTTCTGGCTGCATGGCGCCGAGGACATCACCTTCATCGATTGCGATTTTGAACATACCGGCGGGTACTCCCACTACCTCGATGCGCGGGCCGCCAAGGTCAAGGGTATCCGGTTCATCAACTGCCGGTGGCGCAACAACCGCCCGCACACGATCGGAACCGGCGCCGACCTGAGCTTCGGCAGTCCGACCGGGGGCATCCTCTACCAGAACCAGGGGACCGGCGGGAACCGCGTGGAGGATCTGACCGTGCGCGGCTGCCGGTTCGCGCGCGGCACCGGGCGCGGCGTCTGGGGACACGGCTACGGCTACGACACGCTGCACACCAGGATTCACGTCGACCACAACACGTTCGAGGACTACGGGCTCAACGCCGTCATCCCCGGCAACACGATCGGTGGAAGCGTGATCGGCAACAGCTTCCGGCGGATCGGCTACATCTGCTCGGACGACACTGCACCGAGCGTGCCGAAGTGGCACCCAGGCAATAAGCCCGCCGCGATTGGAGGCTATGGCGTCACCAAGCTGGTCCCTTACACCGGCAACGCTTTCGTCTCGATCAACGGCGCGGCGATCAACGCTGACGGCTATTGCTACGGCGCGATCTCCGGCAACGTCATTCGCGTTCCACGCGCGGGGGAGCCGGAATATACCGAGGATCTGATCGCCTCCTCCGGCGCCGGCCAGGGGATCATTCTCGCCAACGGAGCCGATCGCGAGGGCGCCTCGGGCGTCACGATCACCGGCAACAGTTGCGACAACCTGAGCGGCACGGCGATCGGTCTCTACTCTGCGCGGCGCTGCTACGCCTCAGCGAACCTCATCGTCGTTGTCACCACCGCTCCGGCGGGCGCTCCTATCGTGATCGGGGGCCTCGGCGGCGGGTCCAATCAGAACGCCACCGATAACCTCGTCACCGAAAACATGATTCACTATTCGCCGGCGACCAAGCAGGCGGCGATCGTGGAAGACGACCAGTTCCGGGCGTTCACGCCCACTGACGCAAATAGCGTCGTCAAGAACCGCATCATTGGCAACGAGTGGGTCTTTGAGTTTAAGCGAGCTCCGCTATCGAACAGCAACACGGGCCTCCATTTCACAACGAACACCTCGACCGACACCCAGAGCAGGCATGGCATCCAGCGCGAGGGCCAGGCGTCTGACTCAAGTTCGGCGCTGCGCGTCTATGTGCAGGACGGCGGCGCGTTCGGTTACCTGCACATGCAGCTACAGGCATACCGTGCCATTGGAGCCCGCGGTCCATTGTTGAACGTGTCCGAGTCCGGTCCCGGCATTGTGGACGATGAGGGCAACCCCGAAGTCCGAGACGGGGTGATCTCCACCGGGCCGAGCGTGAACTCGCCCTACGGCAACGCCATGATCACCGGCATGGTTCACGCCACCGGATACATGGCGTTCTCCGATGCCACATTCTGGGATGGCCGAGCCGACCTGCTACCCGGCCCGCCTGAAGCGGACGGCTGGGCGCTCCTGCGCTGGGACCACTTACTCAACCGCTGGCGGCAATCGGTGGAAGGCGGCGGCGCGGCGGGTCCGCGCATATGGACAGACTTCGCCGCGGGCGGCGGTACGGCGGGGAATCCGGCCGGGACGAATGGGCAAGTGCAGTTCAACGAGAACGGGGCGTTTGGCGCTTCTCCCACCTTCACTTTCACGGGCGGCCCCAACCCGAAAGTGAATGTCACGACCACCCAATACTATCCCGCGATCGAAGTCTACAACGGCTATGTTCTATCCGGGGAGGGAGTCGGCTTCAACATGATGGACGAGCCGTGGCCCGCAGACGCGGGCAGGGTGCGGTTATACGCCGGCATGGATGGGCAGATGTATATCTCGTCGAATGAAGGGCCGTATGTCCCCTTCAGCGCCGGGACGCCCGCTGGCTCGGACAGTCAGGTTCAGTTCAACAAAGACGGAAAGTTCGGAGCCTCCGGCAACTTCGTCTGGGATGAGGCCGGCCAGGAGATCGCCATCCAGACGAAGATCAATACGGTTGGCTTGACGGTATTCAACGGATTCATTCAAGCCGCGCAGGGCTACGGCATCAGCATGACGGCCGAGCCTCCGGTCTCGGAAGCCAATCAGGTGCGGATCTACGCGGGCGTCGACGGGACAATCTTCAAGTCGTCTAATACGCAGGCGTACGGTCCCTTCGGGAATCCCGATGGATCAGATAGCCAGATCCAGTTCAACAGAGCAGGGAATTTCGGCGCGAGCGGCAACCTCGTCTGGGACGATCTCGGTCAGGAGATTGCCATTCAGACGAAGCCTAATACAGTTGGCCTGACGGTGTTCAACGGCTTCATCCAGGCGGCGCAGGGTTACGGCTACACCATGATTGACGGCTCCACCGCGCAGCCTGCCAAATCGGAGTTTGGCCAAGTGCGGCTCTACGCCGACACCAACGGCTGGATGTACATTTCGACGAACGGGGGGGACTACGGTCCCGTCGTTAATGGGCCGGCCGGTAATGACACCTGGATACAGTACAACAAGGACGGCGTGTTCTGGGCCTCGGAACACTTCATCTACAACGAGACGATCCAGACCATGACGGTCGACGGCGGGGTGGCTCTCGAGACGCTTACGTTCACCCAGCTTACGGCCTCGGCGGGACCGCCACCGCAACCGCCTCGCGCGCCTACCGGCAAGGTGCGGCTCTACGCCGACACCAACGGGCTGATGTACATCTCGACGAGCACCCAGCCCTACAGGCCCCTCGGTCTCAGTCCCGCCGGCGGGGACGGCGATATCCAGTTCAACGACAAGGGAGCTTTCGGCGCTAACAGCGTATTCTACTGGAACAACACGCTGGTTCAATTGT
>Ga0137451_1000492_pt1 | contig 12029 bp, 10 predicted proteins | sample EasRivERMGT500_2_FD_102336 | JGI IMG/M metagenome (GOLD analysis project Ga0137451, IMG submission 102336) | Soil microbial communities from meander-bound floodplain in the East River, Colorado, USA - East River MetaG ERMGT500_2 | ecosystem: Environmental > Terrestrial > Soil > Floodplain ... | reverse complement strand
CTGATGGCGAGCCTGCTCTACGGGGCGGGCCTGCGCCTGCGCGAATGCCTGAAGCTGCGCGTGAAGGACGTGGACTTGAAGCGCGCAACGCGCGCCGCCGGCATCGCGAAGCACGTGAGCTGCCATACCCTGCGCCACTCCTTTGCCACCCACCTGCTTCAATCGGGTTCCGACATCAGGACGGTGCAGGAGTTGCTCGGGCAGTCTGACGTCTCGACCACGATGATCTACACGCACGTGCTGAATAAGGGTGGCCGCGGGGTGAAGAGCCCTCTCGATCGCATCGAGCAGCCGCGTGCAGCGTATCGTGCGCACTCGCAGAAACCGCAGCGAATGGGCGATGTGACGGTGCGACTCGTCACCTCGGCGCCCCGGGAATCGCCAGCTCAGATCAGCTTGACGAGCTGCTTGCCGAAGTTCTTGCCCGCCAGCATGCCGATGAAGGCCGACGGCGCGCTGCGCAGGCCCTCGGCGACCGTTTCCCGGTACTTGATCTTTCCCTCGGACAGCCATTGAGCGAGGTCCGCTAAGGCCGCCGGCCAGCGCGGCAGGTGGTCGGTCACGATGAAGCCCTGCAGCTTCACGCGATTGACGAGGAGCGCGCCCGCATTCTTCATGGCATAGGGCTCGGCGGCGTTGTACTGCGAAATCAATCCGCACAGCGGGATGCGCGCAAACGGGTTGAGCCGGCGCAGCACGATGTCGAGGATTTCTCCGCCGACGTTGTCGAAGTACACGTCGATGCCCTTGGGCGTGGCCTGCGACAGGTCCTCCCACAGCCGGCCCGCCTTGTAGTCCACGCAGGCATCCAAGCCCAGCTCCTCGACCACGTAGCGGCACTTGTCCGGCCCGCCGGCGATGCCGACCGCGCGGCAGCCGCGGATTTTCGCGATCTGCCCTACGACAGCGCCGACCGCGCCCGAGGCGGCGGACACGACCACCGTTTCGCCCGCCTTGGGCTGCCCGAAATCGAGCAGCCCTATATAGGCCGTGACGCCGGGCATGCCGACCACGCCGAGGTAGGCCGAAAGCGGAACGCGCGGGTCCGCGATCCTGCTCACGCCGGCGCCGTCGCTGGCGGCGTAGAGCTGCCAGCCGAAGGCGCCCACGACCTTGTCGCCGGGCTTGAACTTCGGATGGCGCGAGGCCGCGACTTCGCCGACTGCGCCGCCCACCATCACTGCGCCCAATTCGACCGGTTTGGCGTAGGACTTGGCGTCGTTCATGCGCCCGCGCATGTACGGATCGAGCGACAGATAGCGACTGCGCACGAGAAACTGGCCGTCGCCGATTTCCGGCACGGCGGTCTCCACCAGCCGGAAGTCGCTTTCCTGCGGCGCGCCGGTGGGGCGCCGCGCCAGAAGGACTTGCAGATTTTTTTCGCTCATCGTCCGCGCCGGGTCTACGCTGTGCGCTGCGCGCGGTCTTTCTCGTTTTGCTCTTTGATCGCCGCGCGGGCTTTCTGCCAGTCCGCATCGGTCCACGCGGAGAGCTCGGTGAAGGAAGCGCCGTTGGCGAGCCAGCCGCCGCCGTCGAGCGCGATCGTCTGGCCGGTGAGCCACTCGCAGCCCTCGGCCATGAGGAAAACGGCGAGGTTCTGCAGCTCTTGCATCTTCCCCGAGCGCCGCATCGGGTTGATCGCCGCGGTGTCCTTGTCCGCGTCGCGTCCGGGGGCGAGGCGCTTGCCCGCGCCTTCGGTCGGGAAAGTCCCCGGCGCGATGGCGTTCAGGCGTATGCCATAGCGCCCCCATTCGACCGCGAGCGACTGTGTCATCACGTGCACGCCCGCTTTCGACATCGCAGAGGGCACGACGAAAGGCGAGCCTGTCCAAACCCAGGTGACGACAATGGACACGACCGAGCCCTTGTGGCCGCCGGCGATCCAGCGCTTGCCGACGGCCTGCGTCGTGTAGAAGGTGCCGTGCAGCACGATGTTGGCGACGGCGTCGAAGCCGCGCGGCGAGAGGTCCTGCGTGCGCGAGATGAAATTTCCGGCGGCGTTGTTGACAAGGCCGGTGAGCGGCCCTCCGTCGTCCCAGATCGCCTGCACCATCGTGTCCACCGCTTGAGCGTCTCGGATGTCCACGCCGTGACATTTGACCGAGCCGCCATGCTTGGCCATCAGCTCGGCGGCGGTCTTGTCCAGTACCGGTTTCCTGCGGCCGCAGATGGTCAGGTCGGCGCCGAGCTCGAGGTACTTCGCCGCCATCTCGCGCCCGAGCCCCGTGCCGCCGCCGGTGACGAGGATGCGCTTGCCTTTGAGCAGGTCTTTCCGGAACACGGCTAGACGGTGAGAACGATCTTGCCGATGTGCTGGCTCGACTCCATCAGCTCGTGCGCCTTGGCGGCTTCCGCAAGCGCAAAGGTCTTGTGGATCACCGCCTTGATCTTTCCCGATGCGATGAGCGGCCAGACTCGCTCGCGAAGGTTCCTCGCGATCGCTCCCTTGAATTCGACCGAGCGCGGGCGCAGGCCCGAGCCCGAGATCGTCAGCCGCCGGCGCAGGATCTCCGAGAGGTTGATCGTCGCCTTGGTGCCGCCCAAGAAAGAGATCACGGCGATTCGCCCGTCGTCGGCGAGGCACTTCAGCTCGCGCTCGACGTAGTCGCCGCCGACCATGTCGAGGATGACGTTGACCCCCTTGCCGGCTGTGGCCTCCTTCACCACCGCGGCAAAATCCTCGGTCTTGTAATTGATGGCGCGGTCGGCGCCGAGCTTGACGCAGGCTTCGCACTTCTCGGCGCTCCCCGCCGTCGCGAACACCTTGTGGCCGAAGGCCTTAACGATTTGGATTGCGGTGACGCCGATGCCCGAGGACCCGCCTTGCACAAGGAAGGATTCGCCGGGCGCGAGGCGCGCGCGGTCGAAGACGTTGCTCCACACGGTGAAAAAGGTTTCGGGGAGCGATGCCGCTTCGATGGGCGTCATGCCTTTCGGAATCGGCAGGCATTGCGGCCCGGGCGCGGTGCAGTACTCGGCGTAGCCGCCGCCCTGCACGAGCGCGGTCGCCATGTCGCCGACGCGCCAGTCCTTCACGCCTTCGCCGAGGGCGACGATCGTGCCCGCGAGCTCGAGGCCCGGAATGTCGGATGCTCCCGGCGGCACGGGATAGTGGCCGGTGCGCTGCATGACGTCAGGGCGGTTCACGCCCGCCGCGGCGACGCGGATCAATACTTCGCCCGATTTGGGCTGAGGGACGGGGCGCATGCCGATTTTCAGCACCTTGGGTTTCCCCGGCTGAGTGATCTCGACCGCGCGCATGGTGTTTGGGATGGTCATTGTTTTCGCCGTCATTCCCGCGAACGTTTCACCGTCATTCCCGCGAAAGCGGGAATCAAGTGTCGTTAGTCGAAAGTCGCTGGGTTCCCGCTTGCGCGGGGACGACGGAGATTCTACCGCACGACGCGTGGAGAATTTGTATTTCGTTAGAATGGCGGTGCCATGCCACTGCCTCCACCCGCTTCACTCGGAATTCCACTAGAAGAAATCGATACGCCTGCCCTGATCCTCGATCTGGACGCGCTGGAGCGCAACATCGCTCGCATGGCGGAGGCTGTGAACGGACGCGCCGTGCGGCTACGCCCGCATGCAAAGAGCCACAAATCCGCCGAGATCGCAAAGCGGCAGATCGCTGCGGGCGCGGTCGGCATCTGCTGCCAGAAGGTGAGCGAGGCGCAGGCGCTGGTCGCGGGCGGCGTCGCCGACGTGCTCATCACCAACGAGATCGTCGGAAAACAGAAGATCGCGCGGCTTGCCCGGCTCACGCGCGAGGCCAAGGTCGCCGTGCTTGCGGACGACGCCGGGAACGTCGGGGATCTGGACTCGGCGGCGCGCGCCGAAGGCGTGCGGCTCGACGTGCTGGTCGAGCTCAACGTCGGCGCCGATCGCTGCGGCGTCGAGCCCGGAGAGCAGGCGTTCGCGCTTGCCGCCCGCATCGCCGCCTGTCGGAATCTGCGTTTCGCCGGCCTGCACGCCTATCACGGCTCGGCGCAGCACCTGCGCGAGGCGGGCGAACGCCGCGCCGCGATCGCCGCCGCAACGGAAAAGACCCGGATCACCAGGCTCTTGATCGAAAAGGCCGGACTCACCTGCGAGACGATCACCGGCGCGGGCACGGGCACATTTCTCCTGGAGAGCGCCAGCCGCGTGTTCAACGAGATCCAGCCGGGCTCGTACGTGTTCATGGACGCGGACTACAACCGCAACTCATGGGAGGAGGGCTGGCCGCGCTTCGAGCAGAGCCTGTTCGTGCTCGCGACCGTGATGAGCGTGCCGGCCGTGGGCCGCGCGGTGGTCGATGCCGGTCTCAAGGCCTCCAGCGTCGACTCGGGTATGCCGCTCGTGCACGAGCGTCCGGGTGTCGAGTATGTAAAAGCATCGGACGAGCACGGCGTGCTGAAAATCGCGGCGGGGGCAACAGCGCCGAAGCTCGGCGAGAAGCTCCTGCTCGTGCCGGGCCATTGTGACCCGACCGTCAACCTCTACGACTGGTTCGTGGGCGTGCGCAAGGGACGGGTCGAGGCTTTGTGGCCGGTCAGCGCGCGCGGGGCGCTTTTCTAGGAGGAAGCAATCAAGACCCGTTGCGCACTGCGTTGCGCAACCAGGCCAGAAAGGCCTTGACCGGCGGGCGATCCGCCGCTTGGGGAGCAACGATGACATAGTAAGCGCCCCAGTTGACGGCCTTATCCTCAAATGGAGCGACGAGCAGGCGGTCCCGCAAGAAACGCGAGAGCAACGGACTCTTGCCGATGGCCAAGCCCTGCGCTCCAAGCGCCGCCTGGATCGCTTGATCGTAGTGGGAAAAGCTGACTGTGCGGACCGGTTTTAGACCCGTCAGGTCAACCGCTCGCAGCCAGATCGGCCAGTCGTTCCAGGGGCTGCCGTCATCCCGGGTCGAGTCGAACCGCAACCATACGTGCCGCGCGAGGTCCTCGGGGCTTCGCAAGGGGCGCGAGCGGTCCTGCAGGACCGCCGGCGCACACACGGGAAACGCCTTTTCCTTCATGAGAAGAACCGCACCGCCCGGCGGGGTTCCGGCGAGAAAAAGCCGGATACCGATATCGATGCGCTCCCGCTCCAGATCCAGAATGTTGTTGCTCGCGGCAACGCGTACCTCGATGTCCGGGTGCAGACTCGTGAACTCGGATAGCCTTGGAACCAGCCAGAGAGCCGCGAAGGACGTGACCGTGGTGACCGTGACTTGCTGGGCCGCTTTCGACCCGGACAACTGATCCGTCGCTTGGTCGATCAGCTTGAACGCGTCGCCAACCGCGCGATACAACAACTGCCCCGATTCGGTTAGCTTCAGGCCGCGGTGGACGCGCCGGAACAACTGCGAGCCCAGCTGCTCTTCCAGCGTTCTCACTTCGCGGCTGACGGCGGATTGCGTGACGAACAATTCCTTCGCGGCCCGAGTAAGGCTTTGATGCCGGGCGGCCGCCTCGAACCCCTTGAGCAGATCCAGAGACAACCTTGAGCGGCCCTTTGCCATTCCTTCAACTCATGGAAGCCCGTAAAAAAGATCGCTTGAGCCGTTGACGTGCCCTTGTGACAATTCCGCCGCAATGATAGCAGAGGAGGCAGCGATGATCGGCACGAAGCGCGCTGGTGAGTCGAACAGAACCGACAAGATCAGCGGGGGCGACGAGACATCGAAGCGTATTCCACGAATTGGCATATTGAGTCCCGCTACCGCGTCGGGGATGCAGGATTGGTGGAAAGCGTTGAAGGAAGGGCTCGAGCAGCTCGGCTACGTCGAAGGCGAGAGTATCGAATTCGTCTGGCGTTTCGCCGACGGCAGATTCGAGCGATTGCCCGGCCTTGCCGAGGAGCTGGTCAGGCTTGAAGTCGACGTCATCATGCCCGCGACTCCGCCGGCGATCCTGGCCGCCAAGTCGGCAACGACGACCCTACCCATTGTCTTTCCGCTCGGCTCGGATCCGGTGGAAACCGGCCTCGTCTCAAGCCTGGAGCGTCCGGGAGGCAACATCACCGGAATGGCGACCATGTCGTGGCAGCAAAGCCGGCCGCGGATGGCCTTGGTGCGCGAAATCATGCCGGCGGCACGTCACGTTGTGCTGATTCGCCACTCGGCGAACGCCGCCCTCGAGCTGCAGGTGCGGGAGTCGCGTCTGGCGGCGGCGGATCTTCAAATCGAGCTTCTCGTGCTGGAGTATGCAGTCGCCGAAGAGATCGAGCGCGCATTTGAGATCGCGACCGGCAAGAAAGCCGAAGCGTTGCTGGTCTTGTCCGACCCGTTGGCCTTCAGCAATGCAGACAGAATTGCCGTGCTGTCGACGCAATACCGGATTCCCGTCGTCTCGCCTTTCCGCGAGATTACCGAAGCGGGAGGAGTGCTGGGTTATGGACCGGACTTGTCCAGGCTATTTCACCGCAGCGCGCCTTTGGTCCATCAGATCCTGAACGGGACGAAGGCGGGCGACCTTCCGATCGGGCACCCGAGCGAATTCGAGCTGAGTGTGAACTTGAAATCAGCGCGGACGCTCGGGGTGACGATCCCGGGTTCCCTGCTGTCGCGCGCCTCGCACGTGATTCAATAGAATGGAGCGCTGCTTCGAGACACGTCCTCACACCGGCTCTCTCCCGAGAGGGGCAGGAAATCAACCCCAAACGTTCTTCGCTACCTCCAGCACCAGCCCAAGCTTCCTCCACTGGTCATCGGCGGTGAGCTTGTTGCCGTGGTGGGTGCTCGAGAAGCCGCATTGCGGCGAGAGGCACAGGTTTTCCAGCGGCACGTACTTCGAGGCCGCGTCGATGCGCCGCTTGATGTCGTCCTTTTTCTCCAGCTCCGGCAGCTTGGAGCTGACCAGGCCCAGCACGACGATCTTGCCCTTCGGCACGAAGCGCAGCGGCTCGAAGCCCCCCGCCCGGTCGGTGTCGTACTCGAGGAAAAAGGCATCGACGTCCAGCTTCGAGAACGCCGTTTCGGCGACGAAGTCGTAGCTTCCGCTCGCGAGCCAGGTGCTCTTGAAGTTGCCGCGGCAGGTGTGGATGGCGACCGTCATGTCCTCAGGCACGTCGCGGATCGCCGCGTTGACCGCGTCGGCGTACATGGCCGTGTCCTTCTTCGGGTCGTCGCCGAGCTTCCTGAAGTTTTCCTGCACCTTCGGGTCGCCCATCATGGCGATCGTCGTGTCGTCGATCTGCAGGTAGCGGCAGCCCGCCTTGTACAGGTCGGCGATCTCCTCGCGGTACGCTTTCGTGAGGTCGGCCCAGAACTCGTCGAGGTCCGGATAGGTTTTCTTCATGCTCGCGCGGTCGCCGCGCGCGTGCAGCATCGCCGGCGATGGCATGGTGAACTTGGGCGTTTTCTTCGCGACCGACTTCAGGAACTTGAAGTGCTCGAGCATGGAGGGCTTGGTGCGCCGGATCTTGCTCTTCACCATCATGAAAGGCGGCTGCTCTTCGGTGTTCTTGAACTTCGCCTCTCCGTAGGCGTCACCCGCGGCGAGCTCCACGCCGTCGAAGCCGTGGATGAAATCGATGTGCCACCAGTCGCGGCGGAACTCGCCGTCGGTGACGACCTGCATTCCCACGGATTCCTGCTTCGCGACGGCCTCGCGGATGTGCTTTTCCTGCACGGCGCGAAGCTGCTCGGCGCTCAGCTCGCCGCGCTTCGCCTTCGCGCGGGCGTCGGCCAGCTCCGCGGGCCTGAGCAGGCTGCCGACGTGATCGGCGCGAAATGGGGGTTGGGTTCGTTGTGTCATCGGGGACTCCGGGAGTGTGAAGCAGCGGGCTGCGGAATACGAATTTCAGGCGAAGCGCGCGGCCGTGTCAACCCATTTCTTAGTCCCACTTCGAATGTGGGATCGCAGTGGGACGCACTTTTGAGGCGGGCCGGACTACAATAGCGGCCCGTCGGCGCACTCGCGCCGCGTCGATCCACCAGGGGAGCGGGAATGATACGCAGCACCGACCGGATTCTCACCACGCACGCCGGCGCGCTGCCGCGCCCGCAGGACCTGTGGACGATGATCGTCGCGAGAGCGAGCGGCCAGGCCTACGACAAGGAGGCCCTTCCGATGCGCCTCAGGGGCGCGGTCGCCGAGGTTGTGCGCAAGCAGGTCGAGTGCGGTCTGGACAGCGTCAACGACGGCGAGCTCTCCAAGTCGAGCTTCACAAGCTACGTCCGCGAGCGGCTCTCCGGATTCGAAGCTCGCGAAACCAAGCCCGGCGAAGGCCCGAAGCCGCTGAGCGTCATGAGCCGCGACATGCGCAGATTCGCGGAGTATTTCTCCGGCAAGCACGGCGGGTTCGGCTGGGCCGGTTTCCGCGCGAGCCAGGTTTTTTGCACCGGGCCGCTCAAATACGTCGGGCACGCCGCGCTCCGCGAAGACCTCGAGAACTTCAAGGCCGCGCTCCAGGGCGTGCGCGTCGCCGAAGCCTTCCTGCCGGCCAATACGCCGGGGACGATCGAGCACTGGCTGCGAAACGAGCACTACGCGTCCGACGAGGAATTTCTCTACGCCATCGCCGAGGCGATGCGCGAGGAATACCAGGCGATCGTGGAGGCGGGGTTTCTCCTGCAGATCGACGATCCCGACCTGCCCGACGGCTGGCAGATGTATCCGGAGATGAGCGTCAAGGATTACCGCAAGTACGCGACGCTTCGGGTCGATGCGCTCAACCACGCCCTGCGCGACATTCCGAGAGAGAAGATCCGGCTGCACGTCTGCTGGGGCAGTTTCCACGGCCCGCACCAGAACGACATCCCCCTGCGGGACATCATCGACATCATTTTCCGCGTGCGCGCGTCGAGCTACTCGATCGAGGCCTCCAATCCCGTACACGAGCACGAATGGGAGATCTTCCAGAAGGTGAAGCTGCCCAAGGACGCGATGCTCATCCCCGGGGTCGTCGGGCATTGCAGCGACTTCATCGAGCATCCGGAACTCGTCGCGCAGCGCCTGGTGCGCTACGCGAAGCTCGTCGGCCGGGAAAACGTCATGGCCGGAACCGATTGCGGCCTGGGCCCGCGCGTGGGTCACGCGAACATCGCCTGGGCCAAGCTCGAAGCGATGGCCCAGGGCGCGCGCCTTGCGAGCAAGCAGCTGTGGAAGCGGCGCGCCAAGGCGCCCAAGCGCGGCGGCGCGCACAAGAGAAAGGTGCGTCGCTAGGGAACCTCCACCTCGAGGTCACGCGGCTATTTCTTTCGTAGCGGTCTTTTGCTCCCCGGCTGGAAAAAACAGCGCGGCGGAAAAGGTCGCAAGCGCCAGCGCTCCCAGAACGAAATAGAGCAGCCTGAAATCCCCGCTCGATTTGTAGACCCATGCGACCAGCGGCACGGCCAGGGCGCTTGCGGAGAACGAGACCACGTAGCGAACGGCGTAGGCGCGGGCGCGCCAGGCTTCCGCGGTGTAGCGGGCGATCATCGCATCGTTGATCGGGATTTGTCCGAACACGAAGAACATCATCGCCACTGCGACGAGGAGCATCGCGACGTTGTCGGCGATTCCGGCGAGGACGAGCAGCGGAACCTGCAGGGCGACCACCGGCACGAACACCGACTTCAGCGACCGGTGGTCCAGCCACCAGCCGACGCACAGCTGCGCCATCGCCGCGATCAGGTACACCGCGCAGACGAGCGCCCCGATTCCGAAAGTCGATTGAGTTAGCGCCGAGAGCCGTTCGTCAAAGACCTTGGGCATGGCGATCGTGGTCGCGTTGAAGATCACGCCGCCGCAAGCGGTGGCCACGGTCAGGATCGCGAAGACCCGGACGAGATCGGTGCGCGAGATCCGGTAGGGCTCGGTTTTTCGCGCGGGTGCTCGCTGCTGTGCTTCCCGCGGCTGCAGCGCAAAGGCGATCCCGACCGCGATCGCAATCGCGCCCGGAACGATGAAGGCCGCGCGCCAGCCGGCCAGGTCGGCGAGCGCCCCCGCCGAGAGCGCCGAAAACGCGACGCCCACGTTGCCGAAAACGCCGTTCACTCCCAGCACCTTGCCGACGTTGTCGCGGCCCGCAACGAGCATGGCGATTCCGACCGGGTGGTAGATCGCGCCGAACACGCCGATCAGCGTGATGCCGAGGGCGATCTGCACGGGGCTCTGGGCGAGTCCGGTGAGCACGCTCGCCGCGCCCATGCCGATGAAGAACACGACCATCATGCCGAAACGGCTCCAGCGGTCGGCGAGCCACCCCGCGGGGATCGAGCAGGCGCCGAAGGCGATGAAACCGCCCATGGAAAGCGGCAGGAGCTCCGCGTAGCCCACGTCCAGCTCCTTTCCCATGGCGAGAACCACGGTCGGGAAAATCAGTATCAGCAGATGGTCGAACGTGTGTCCCAGATTCAGGAACAGGCTCGTGCGGCGAGAGGCGTTCATGGACGAATCATAACCGGGCACGCCTCTCGACGCTGGAGCCGGCCGGGCGATGCAGGAACAAATCCATGGGGCGGCGTGTTATCCACGGGAAATGGGTGTAATTTAACAGGAGTCGAGAAGGGAGCATCCATGGCACGGGTCCGGATTTTCGTCACGTTCGCAGCATGCCTTGTGGCGTTGGGTTCTGTTTCCGCGCAGGAGCCGAAAGAGAAGCCGCAATCCCAGAAATCCCAACAGGCGCAAGGGCAGGGTGAAGCCGAGGAGGTGCTCGGTGCCGTCGTGCGGGTGAAGATGAAAGCCATTCCCGGCGCGCGGAGCAACCGCAACCTCGGTGAGAGCCGCGAAGGCACCGGCGTCGTGATCGACGATCGCGGGCACGTCGTCACGATCGGCTATATCGTCATCGAAGCCGATTCGATCGAGATCACGACCCAGGACGACAGGACGGTCCCCGCAACGCTGGTCGGCTACGACCATGCGAGCGGTTTTGGACTGCTGCGCTCGGGCGCGCCGCTTGGCGTGAAGCCGATGCCTTTTGGGCAGGCGGCCGATCTTGCCCTGCGCGAGCCGGTCATGGTCCTTCCGGCGGGCGGGCGCGAGATGGCGAGCCTCGCGTACGTTATCTCCAAGCGCAAGTTTGCGGCGAGCTGGGAATACATGCTCGACTCCGCTATTTTCACCGCACCTGCGACTGACCGCTGGGCCGGGGCCGCGCTCGTGAGCCGCGAAGGGAAGCTCGTCGGCATCGGCTCGCTCCTGGTGCGCGAGACGATCGAGGGCGGGTCGCAGGTCCCGGGGAACATGTTCGTTCCGATCGACTTGCTCAGGCCGATACTCGCCGATCTCATCGCGAAAGGGCGCAGGAAAGAACCGGCGCGTCCATGGATGGGTCTGGCGACCGAGGAGCTGCACGGGCGCTTGTTCGTCACCCGGGTTTCGCCCGAGGGCCCCGCGGACAAAGCCGGGATCAAGAACGGCGACATCATCGTGGGCGTCGGCCGCGATGCGGTGACAAGCCACGAGGAGCTATACGTTAAAGTGTGGGGGCTGGGCGCGGCCGGGATCGACGTGCCGCTCAAGATCCTGCAGGGCCTCGACGTGCGCGAGTTGAAGCTGCGCTCGATCGACCGCTTCCAGTACTTCAAGGAAAAGCCGACCTACTAAAAACAAACCGGGGACAGACCACATTTTGTTCTTCAAAACCGTGGCTTGTCCCCGGTTTCGGCGTCCATGAGCACGCAGTTCGTCGGCACCATGCCGGTGCAGGAGCGCCACCGTTTCGACGTTGGGGCGCTCGAACGTTATCTCCACAGCCATATCGAAGGATTCTCGGGGCCGCTCTCGGCCGAGCAGTTCAAGGGCGGGCAATCCAATCCGACCTATCTTCTCCGCGCCGCAGGCGCGCGCTACGTGCTGCGCGCCAAGCCCGGCCCGGCGGCGAAGCTGCTGCCCTCGGCGCACGCCGTGGAGCGCGAGTTCCGCGTGATCACGGCGCTCAGGCTTGCGGGCATGCCCGTGCCCCGGACCTTTTGCTTGTGCGAGGACGAGAGCGTCATCGGCCGCTCGTTCTACGTCATGGACTACGTCGAGGGCCGCGTGCTGTGGGAGCAGTCGCTTCCGGGGATGACAAAGCCCGAGCGCGCGGCGATCTACGACGAGATGAACCGCGTCATCGCGGCGCTTCAT
>Ga0137451_1000490_pt1 | contig 12051 bp, 8 predicted proteins | sample EasRivERMGT500_2_FD_102336 | JGI IMG/M metagenome (GOLD analysis project Ga0137451, IMG submission 102336) | Soil microbial communities from meander-bound floodplain in the East River, Colorado, USA - East River MetaG ERMGT500_2 | ecosystem: Environmental > Terrestrial > Soil > Floodplain ... | reverse complement strand
TGGCAGGAGGGTCCCTGCTTCCGGTTCCGGGGCCTTCTTCTCCTTGCAGCCCCCGAACTTACCGCCGAGCGCCGACAGCCGTGAGATCAGGTCAGGCGGAGCGCCCACGCCCTCGCCGTTGTCCACAGTCGACCAGGTCACCAGCATGTCCGCACGCAGGGACTTGTCGTTGCTATTCGTCACGATGCCGATCAGCCGGGCCGAGTTGCCGCTGACCGAAGCGCACAGGATCTCTCCGTGCACGTTCAGGGGCTGCCCTCCGCCCGTCTGGTCGTGATACTCGAACTGACCCTTCGCCGTGTCGTCAACGAACTTTCCGTCCGCGCCGGTGCCGATGGCGTGGAATGAGAACGAGATGTCCTGCTGGCCTCTCAGGCCTTTGTCGAAAAAGTTGCCGTGCCCGTTGACATCGTCGGCGTCTGAGCTCACTTCGGACGGGTCCTTTTCTTCGAGAAGTTTTGGAGGTCCAGCGGCCGTCTCGTCTTCGTGCACCTGAATGTTGCCGCCGATGATGTCGACGAGGTCCGACCCCGCCGGCACCTTCTCCGCTCCCTCTTCCTCCTCTTTGGGCTTGGGCGTGAATCCGCAGCCTTCCCTCGGGCCTTTCTGACCGGCCGACGACAGGCGTGACAGCCGGTCCGGAGCATCCGCCGAACCCTCACCGTTGTCTTCGGCTTGCCAGGCGACGATGTCATCGACCGCGATGTTGAGGTCGTTGCTCCGCGTCACGATGCCGAGGAAGGACGCCAGGTTGCCGTTCACAGAGACGCAAATGACGTCGCCGTGCACCGTCAAGTCGGGCCCGACGCCGGTCTGATCGTGGTATTCAAACTGGCCCTTCGCTGAGCGACTCTTTTCTCCCTCGATGGGGATGCCGTGGAAGGAGAAGGAGATGTCCTGGATGATCTTCTTGCCGCCAACAAGAACGTTGCCGTGGCCTGTGACGTGACGGGCAGTGCCGGGGTCTTTGAAGTCCTCGTTGTCCACGATCTCGATCTTGTTCGCGCAGACAATGCCGTCGCCGTTCTTATCCGGCGGCGTGCCGCGCTCCCAGTCGACGGCGAGAAAGCCGTCAGGACAGCCGGAGTCTTCCTCGAGGATTACTGCGGGACCAGCCAGGGTCTCGAGCTCTTCCAGACCCTGCGTGTACGCGACGACACCGAACGTAGCGAATGCGACGACGAGCGCAAGCGCGAAGCGACGTACGAGGTGGTTGTCGAGAACGAGAGATCGACGGACGAACGTCCGAATCGTTCCAGGCATGGGGAGCCTCCAGTTGTATGGTGGCGGCACCCTATCACGAAAGATAAAGATCCCTCAGGTGTTTACCTGAGATTTACCAGGAGTTGGCAGGTTCGATTCTTCGGAGCTATCTGATCACCGTTCCCGGGGCGACCGGCCGTACAAACCCTACGGTTGGCGGCGTTTTGGTCGCGGCCTTCGCCTTGCGGTCGGCAATCATCTTGTCGAGTTCTTCCGGCTCGAGATAGGTCACGTCGACCCAGGCGTGCGCCATTTCGTCCACGGTGCGGTCGCCCCAGCCGACCCACTGGCGCGGGTCGGGATTGTTCGGATTGTTAGTCGTATTGTCGTGCCACGCGGTGAACGCGAGCGTCGTGCCTTTCGGCAGGAGCGGCGCGGTGTCGTCGGCGTAGATGTAGTTGACGTGCCAGCGCCACTGGAAATTGTTCACGACGCTGAGCATCTCGCGCTTGCCGTCTGGGTAGATGGCCTCCATCGACATCGCCTTGCCGCGCATGTGCATGTGCGGCTGGAAATTCTCGATGCGTCCCGGCGCCTGCATCACGTAGAAGTTCTGCGTCATCGCGGTCGAGTTCGGCGGGATGTCCAGCTCGGAGCCGCGGCTCACGTCGAACATCTTCAGCACGGTGCGATGCGGCGGGACGGTGCCTTTCGGGTAGAAGTAGATGCCCAGCTCGACCTGGTTGTCCTTCATCTCGCGGCCGATCGCGAACATGTGGATCTCCCAGTTGATCTTCGATCCCGGGAGCATGAGCTTGCCGGCGTCTGCGTTGAAGACCTCGCCGGTCTTGCCGACCGCCCATTCCATGAAGAGCCCCGCGCTCGTCTGCATGTGATGCGCGCTTTCCGCCAGATTCGTGACGCCCGTCTCCTGCTGCTGAAGCAGCGTGAGGACGTGGTGCACGATCTTGCGGCCATCAGACGTGGCCGGGCGAATCTCGATGGCCCGGACCCACCGCGGCTCTGTGAGCCCGGTGTCTGTCGTGGGACGGAACCACTTGTCCTGCGTGCGCGCGGCGAGCGTGTACGGCGGCGACTTCAGGACGAGATCGGGCTTCCCGTACTGCTTCGCGAACTCCCACTGGCTCGGATCGGCCGGCGCGGAGGATGCCGGCGGCGCGTCCTTCGGATCGCCCAGCGGCGTGCCGGCGGCGAGCCAGCGCGAGAACGTATCGATCTCGGCGTCCGTGAGGCTGCGGTCATTCTTGAAGTGCTGAATGCCGACGCTCTTGTCGATGTACCACGGCGGCATCAGCCGCGAGGCCGTCCGCTCCTTCATCAACCTCGCGTACTTCTTCGCGTCGTCGTACGTCAGCAACGACATCGGCGCGATCGAGTCCGGCTGATGGCAGACCTGACACTTCTGCTGCAGGATCGGCGCGACATGCTTGGTGAACGTAACGGGCGCCGCGGCCTGCTGCGCAGCAACGAGATGGCTGCGGAGTACGACCGCCGACGCGACCACAAGGATGCCGGCGATGACGAATCGTCCGAATGGGATGCGAGTCATTGACGTTGCTCCTACTTCGTGACGTTCACTTTCACAAATCCATTGCTCCAGCAACACTGCGCATGGCCCGCGCCGGCGACGCCCGACGCGTCGTTCGCGCGCACGCGCAACACGTAACTTCCGGGATCACTGAACGTCGCCGTCACCGCTGCGCTGCCACCAGTCGAGGGAATGCGCGCCGTCGGCGGCGTGAGCACGACCTTGCCCAGTCCCTGATGCAGGAACCACGTCAGCGACACAGGCACAGCCGCGCGCCCCGCGCTCGCGACGCTGCCCGACGCTCTGCCGTCGTCTTTTGCCCAGACAGAAATCGCAAGAGGTTTGCCGGCCGTGGCCGTCAGCGGACCCGCGGTCACGCCGAATGGTCCGTTGGCCTCAGGACCGGTTTCGCTGAACTTCAGAAACGGTGGCGTGTTGCCCGAGCCCGCTTCGCCCTCGAGCGCGTCGATTTGCCAGTTGGGATGGAGGTAGCCGGGAATGGCGAACGTCTGACCGCGGATCTTCAACGTCCAGAGCACTTCCTTGTCGAAGTTCGCCGGCACCTTCACCGCGAACACGCCCCAGTGGCGCCTCGGCTCGAAGTGCGTCGGCTGCCCCTGGTTCGCCTCACCCGGTGCGATCAGATTGTCCGCACCGATCGGAATGTCGATCGCTTCTTCGGCGTTGCGATTGAAGTAGCCGAACGAAATGCTCTTCGTGCCGTCGGGGTTCAGATACCAGCCCTCGAACACCGGATTGACGGTGCTGCCGGACTTGGGCGTTGGTGAGAGAGGAAGTTGCTGCGTGGATGGCGTTGCGTACGCGACAGCAACCACGAGCATTACCGCGACAACGACAAACCGCCGCCTTCGCATCGAGCTCTCCAGGGAAATGTGCGGTGAAGGGTAACACAACAGATGGAGGCCGGGTCTTCAGACCCGGCGCCCTGGCGGACTAAAGTCCCGCCCGTCTCCATGGCCTCAGGGCGCGCCGACGGTGGGCCAGCGCGCTGAACGCACGCGGGAGGTATCCAAACGGGATATCGGAACGCCGTTCGGACGGTTGATCGTGCAGGGCGGTGTGACGAGCGCCATTCTCAATGCGGTCGTCGCGGAGGATTTGGAGGCCGGGTCTTCAGACCCGGCGTTGAGGGCGGGATTGAAGTCCCGCCCTCCACGAGCAGCGTCACTTCACCTGATCACCAGGTAAAGGCAGGCGAGTCCGATGGCGCCGAGCGCGGCGAAGAAGTCGGGATTGCCGACCTTCTTCTTCTTGCGCACGGGACGGTCCGGCCGCAGCGGGACGACGACCGACGCGTGCGGACAGACGCTGACCTGCTTGCAGTGCGGGCAGTTCACCATCTTGCCGGCTTTGCGTTCCGGCTCTTGCTTCAGGACAGAGCAGTGCGGGCATCGATACGTAATCATCGCGGGTTCTCCGGGCTGCATCCTTCTACGCAAAACCCGGGCCGTCTTGGAGGGGCCGCGCATGCCCGGCCCCTACAGATTTGGGCTCTATCTAAAGAACGAGCGGGATTTGTTACTGCCGATGCAGTGCCACCATCGGATCTACGCGAGCTGCGCGGCGCGCTGGCAGATATCCGGCCAGCGAGGCCACCGCGACGATCAGGATTGTGGCTGACGCGAAACTCAGCACGTCCATTGGCGAGAGACCGAACAGAACTGTCTCCACAAATCGTCCGGCCAGCAGCGCCGACCCGATGCCGATCACGATCCCGATCCCGACCAGCAGCAGCGATTCGCCGAGCACCATTCGCACGACGGTCCCGCGCTGTGCGCCAAGTGCCATCCGAATGCCAATTTCGTTGGTGCGACGCGCAACTGTGTACGACATCAAACCGAACAATCCGATGCATGCGAGCAGCAACGCGAGGCCGCCAAAGAGCGAATAGGCCATCGCGAACAGCCGCTCCTGCGCGAATCGTCGTTCCACCTGTTCGGTCTGTGTCGCGACGTTCGTGATCGGCACGGCCGGATCGACGGCGCGCACGGCCGCGCGAACCGGTTCGATCATCGCAGCCGGATCGCCCTGGGTTCGGAGCACGAAATTCATGCTCCGCAGATTGCCCTGAAGATGGGACTGGTAGAGCGTCGGCGGGGCGGCGTTGCGGACGCTGTTGTATTTCGTGTCCTTCATCACGCCGACGATCTCGAATTCCGAAGCCTGTTCGGGTGAGAAGCCGACGCGCCGGCCAATCGCACTGCCGTTGGGAAAGAGCTTCCGCGCCGCCGTCTCGTTGATGATGGCGACTTTCGGCGCCGTCTTCGAGTCCTGCGCGGTGAACTGTCGGCCGGCTGCGATCGGAATCTCCATCGTGTCGAAGAACTCCGGCGAGACCGTCATCATGTAGACGTTGTGCTGCGCAGGCTTCGCGCCTGCGTCGTCCTGGACGCTGACCGTGCTGCTGCTCGAGCTGCCGGAGAGGAGCAGGACGCGGGTAATGGCGACGTTCTTCACGCCGGGCAGTGCGACCAGGCGCTCCTGCATCTGTGCGAAGAGCAGGGCAGCCTTGTCACCGTCGTAGCGGTTCAGGCCCGGATTCACATTGAACATCAATAGATGATTCGTGTTGAACCCGACGTCGACGCCGCGCAGATTCTGGAGCGTTCGCAGAAACAGCCCCGCGCCGATCAATAACACCAGCGACATCGCGACCTGTAACACGAGCAGGCCCTTGCTGAGCCACGTGCGCGATCCGGTGACGCTACGGCTGCTTTCCTTCATCGCGCTGGCCAGGTCGACGCGGGTCGCACGGAGCGCCGGCAGCAGGCCGAAGATCACGCCTGTGAGCACGCTCACGCCGGCGACGAACGCGAAGACGCGCCAGTCGATCGGCACCGTCTGGCCAAACGGCAGCAGCGGCCGGCTCCAGTAACCCACCAGAATCCCGAGGACGCCGCCGGCAGAGGAGAGCAGCAGGCTCTCAGTGAGCAACTGGCGGACCAGCCGGCCTCGCGTCGCGCCCATCGAGATCCGCACGGACATCTCGCGCTCGCGCGTCGTCGCGCGTGAGAGCAGCAGGTTCGCGACGTTCGCGCAGACGATCAGCAGCACGATGATGACGACGACGCCCAGAAAGGACGCCGATCGCGTGGACGACGTGTCCATGTCGTAGATGCCGCGGCTGCCGGGGGTGACGAGCAGGTCCGGCACCCGAGATCCAGCGCGCTGATTGATCGACAGACCCCGTTGCTCCGGAGTGAGCGCGGCCTGGTACGCATCCAGGCCCGCGCGGGCCGACTGCTGAAATGGGCCCTGGAGATTCCCGCGCACTTGTTCGAGCGTCGCGCCGGGCTTCAGTCGTCCCATGATCTGCAGCCACCAGTTGGTGGGCTCACTCATGCGCTTCTGGTTCAAGTTGAACTGGGAGTCCAACGCGAGCGGAAAGGTCACCTCGCGCGCGACGGCGCCGAGCTGCTGAATGCCGGTGAACGCCGCTGCCGTGACGCCGACAATCGTGACCTGCTGATTGTTCATCGTCACGACGCGATTGACGACGCCCGGGTCGCGCGCGAATCTGCGGCGCCAGTACGCTTCGCTGATGACGACGACGGGCGCGGCGCTGGGGGTGTCGTCCTCGTCGTTGAGCGTTCGTCCGATGAGCGCCGGCACCTGCAGCACTTCGAAATAGTTGCCGGACACGCCGAGCGCGGAGGCCAGCTCCGCTTGTCCATCGATGACGACGTTGAAGCCGCCCATCGGGGCGGCGGCGAGAAGATCCGTCAGCGTCTGGTTGGCCGCGCGCAGCTGCTGGTACGACGCGTAGGAAAACGAGGCATTCGTGTTGGGCCCGCCGATGGGAGCGACGAAGCCGTAGCCGCTCTGGTTCCGGACCATGTCGTTGTCGCCGGCCCACAGCAGTCGCACGAGCCTCTGCGGTTCGGGCACGGGCACCGACTGCAGCATCAGCCCGTTCACGGCCGTGAACAGCGCCGTGTTGGCGCCGATGCCGAGCGCGAGCGACACGAGCACGACGGCCGTCCAGCCCTTCTGGTGCGTGAGCATCCTTGCCGCGTGGCGGAGATCTTTGAGGATCGAGGTCATGGTCGGATTGTAAGACGGCACGAGTGGTTTGAAGGTTGTGCACTAGCAGTACGTAGGGCGGACCGAACTTGGGTCCGCCGAACAGTACGGAGGGCGGACAGTACGTAGGGCGAACCGAACTCCGGTTCGCCAACGTGGCACGCAATTCGCTCTTCCCCCTGCATGCACGCGCGACGCCCCCACCGCATCCAGAACTTCCCTTACCTCGGCGGCTATCGATATTTCGTGACGTGTTGCACCGACAATCACGCCCGCGCCTTCGTCTCGCCCCCGATTGTCGCCGCGCTGACGACGCAGTTATTGCGTACATGCGACGCGCATTCGTTTGCAGTTCTTGCGTACGTGTTCATGCCCGACCATCTTCATTTCCTTGTCGAAGGGCGCTCCGATCAAGCTGACTTTCGTGGGGCGATGCGCGTTATTCGTCAGCGGCTGACTGTGACGTACCACACGTGGAATTCGGGTGACCTATGGCAGGACGGTTACCACGAGCGTGTACTGAGAGATGAGGAGGCCACGGCGGCCGTGGCTGAGTACATTGTTGCGAATCCGGTTCGCGCCGGTCTCGTCGAGAACGCGAGGGACTACCCATTCAGTTGGTCGATTGAGTGGGAAGCCGACCAAGCCCTGTCTCGGCGGACCGTAAACCGGTCCGCCCTACGTACTGCCTCTTCGGCGGACCAAAGTTCGGTCCGCCCTACGTACTGCGGTTTGCTGTTCGTCCGAGAAGTTTGCTCGTGCGTCCTTCGTCGATGACAGACGCAGGGTTCCACATATAGTTCAGACAGATGTCTCCCCTGAGATTGATGGCCATCCTTGCGCACCCCGACGATGAGTCGCTGGGGTTTGGAGGGACGCTCGCCAAGTACGCGGCCGAGGGCGTGAAGACGTCGCTCATCACGGCGACGCGCGGTCAGCGCGGGCGCTTTCGCGGCCATCCGCGCGACTCAGCCGAGCATCCCGGCGCCGAGGCGCTCGCGGTGATTCGCGAACGTGAGCTGCGTGACGCCGCCGCCGAACTCGGCATCAGCGACCTGACGATCCTGGACTACATGGACAGCGAGCTCGATCAGGTCTCGCACGCTGCGGCGACTGCCGAGATCGCGCCACACATCCGTCGACTGCGTCCCGACGTCGTCATCACCTTCGGACCCGAAGGCGCCTACGGTCATCCGGATCACATCGCGATTTCTCAGTTGGCGACGGCCGCCGTGATGGCCGCGGCCGATCCGAACTTCGATGCCGCTCGCGGTACCCCGGCGCATCGCGTGTCGAAGTTCTATTACCTCGCTTGGGACGCCGCGCTATGGGCGGCGTATGAGGCAGCCTTTCGGGCACTCACGAGCACCGTCGACGGCGTGGTCCGTCAGGCGACGCCATGGCCGTCGTGGGCGCTGACGACCGTGATCGACACGCGCGACGCGTGGGCGACTGTGTGGCGCGCGGTGTCGTGTCATCAGTCGCAGATCACCGCGTACGAAAAGCTGTCGCAGGTCACGCCGGAGCACCAGGCGGCGCTCTGGGGCACGCAGTCGTTTTATCGTGTGCTGAGCTTTGTGAATGGTGGACGACAGCGGGAAACGGATTTGTTCGAGGGACTGCGATGAGTGGACCTTGCAATGAGGCAATGGGCCAGTGGGGCAATGAGGCAATGCTGTGGACGCCGCGAAGCCCGCGCCGTACAGGCGCGGCGCTGAGCGGAGCGAGCGGCGGGAGCCGCGAGCAGCGAGTGGGGGTGGGGCCCCACGAGCAACTAATGGATGATGACTATGAATAGACAAGCCCCCCTCGCCATGGACGCCGCTGAGTTCAAGCGGCTCGGCCATCAACTCATCGATCAGCTCGCCGAGGCGATGGCGTCGGTGCCCGCGGGCCCCGTCATGCGCAACGAATCGCCGACGTCGGTTCGGCGTGCGCTGGATCTCGAGGGCCCGCTGCCGGAACACGGCACCGATGCGGCGACGATCTTCAAGGACCTCACGCCGCGGCTGTTCGAGCACTCGCTGTTCAACGCGCATCCGCGTTTCTTCGGGTACATCACGGCGCCGCCGGCGCCGATCGGCGTGCTGGGCGATCTGATTGCCTCAGGGCTGAACGCGAACGTCGGGTCGTGGATTCTCTCGCCGGCCGCAACGGAGATCGAAGCGCAGACGATCCGGTGGATCTCCGAGTTCATCGGCTTCGGGCCGAAGGCCGGCGGTCTGCTCGTGAGCGGCGGCAACATGGCGAACATGGTCTGCTTCTGGGCCGCGCGCGTCGCCAAGGCCAAATGGAACATCCGCACGGCCGGTCTCGAAGGCAGTGAAGAGCGGCTGCGCGTGTACACCTCGGTGGACACGCACACCTGGATTCAGAAAGCGACCGATCTGTCCGGTCTCGGTACCGACGCCATTCGCTGGATCGAGACCGACGAACATCAACGCATGAACCTCGCGGCGCTGCGAGAGGCCATCGCCGAAGACCGCGGGTCCGGCGACGTGCCGTTCATGGTGATCGGCACGGGAGGATCGGTCGGCACGGGCGCGATCGATGCGCTCGAAGAGATCGCGCAGATCTGTCGCGAGCACGAGCTCTGGTTTCACGTCGACGGCGCGTACGGCGGATTTGCTGCCGGTCTTCCCGACGCGCCGGCCTCGCTTCGTGCGCTGCGTCTTGCGGACTCGGTGGCCGTCGATCCGCACAAGTGGCTCTACGCGCCGCTCGAAGCGGGATGCTCGCTCGTGCGCGATCCGGAAGCCCTGACCCGCGCGTTTGCGTATCATCCCGCCTACTTCCACTGGGAGGAGAGCGCGACGAACTTCGTCGAGCTCGGGCCGCAGAACTCGCGCAGTTTCCGCGCGCTCAAAGTGTGGCTCGCGCTCAGGCAGGCGGGCGCCGCCGGCTACCGGCGAATGATCGGCGACGACGTCGCGCTGTCGAGGTACATGGCGGAGGTGCTGCGCAAGAACCCGGCATTCGAGGTGACGTCGCAGTCGCTGAGCATCACGACGTTCCGGTACGTGCCGGAGGATCGGCGATCGTCGGTCGGTACAGAGGCGACCGAGCGATACCTGAACGAGCTGAACGCCGACTTGAACGATCGGATCCAGAAGAGCGGAGAAGCGTTCGTGTCGAACGCCGTGATTCGCGGACGCTACGTGCTGCGCGCGTGCATCGTGAACTTCCACACCACGCGCGCGGACGTCGACGCGCTGCCGGAGATTGTCGCAAGGATCGGGAGGGCGGTTGATAGTGAGAAGCGCAGATCGTAGGGCGGACCGAACTCTGGTCCGCCGTCAGGTGCCTTCTTCTATATTGATGCAGTGACGCAGATCTTCCTGCTGTCTCCCGCCTATTGCGGGGGCCGCCGTGCTGCCATCCTGCTCAACCCTGAATCCAAAGCCGCCATCGTCGCGCGGCTGAACGGCGGCGCGCTCACGCTCGGCGAAGCGTTCTCATTCATGAGCGGGTTGTACTTCCGCGGCAAGCTCGCGTACGCGACCGCCTTCGGCCGAGCGGAAAGTGGTCAGTCCGCCACCTTCGTCATTACACCGACGCGTGGTCTGCAGTCGCCGGAGCTACCCGTGACCGCCGCGTTGATTCGCGAATTCGCCGAGGTCGACATCAGCGACGGCGATCCGCGGTACCACAAACCACTCGAGCGCGATCTGACGGCGCTCGCGGCTGAACTCCCGAAGAACGCACGCGCCGTGCTGCTCGGCAGCGTCGCGACAGGCAAGTACGTCGATCAACTCTCGCGGATTCTCGGGCCGCGCCTCCACTTTCCGCCATCCTTTATTGGGCGAGGTGACATGAGCCGCGGGGGATTGCTGCTCCGAAGCGCGCGGGCGTCGACCGAGCTCGAGTACGCGGTGCTGCATCCTGGGCTCGAGCGGCGAGGAGCGAGACCCGCAAAGCTGCCGAAGCTACTTCGCTGACAAGGCGCGAAGACGACGCGCTGATGTTACACAACCGGTCGTAAAGACTTTACGCGCGCACGAGATCATCTTCCGGTTTCAGGCCGGAGGACACATGTCGATCGAGCGCCGCGCGTTTCTGCAACAGTCTGCTTTAGCTGCCGGCCTGGCGTTCAGTCGGCCGCTGGAGTCGCTGCGTGGTCTTGTCGGCAACGGCGATCCACGGGCATGGCGCACCGAAGGTTACGGACCGCTCGCGCCTGTGCGCGACGAAGCGAGCGGACTGCAATTACTGGAATTGCCGGAGGGTTTCCGGTACATCAGTTTCGGGTGGACGGGCGATCCGCTCGAGGGCGGCCTCTACACACCCGGCGCGCACGACGGCATGGCCGCGTTTCAGGGCGAGAACGGCCGCGTCGTGCTCGTGCGCAATCACGAAGAGAGTAACGGTCCGACGTTCGACCCCATGCTCAGTTACGACCCCGGTGCGGGCGGAGGGACGACGACGATCGAGTTCGATCCCGCGCGAGGCGAATGCGTGGGCGGCCGCACGAGTCTCGCGGGCACCGTGCGCAACTGCGCCGGTGGACCGACGCCGTGGGGCAGCTGGCTGACGTGTGAAGAGTCGCTCGTCGAGCCCGGCGAAGGACGCACATTCACGCGCAAGCACGGCTACATCTTCGAAGTGCCGCTCCGCGGCGCGCCGACGCTTCAGCCGCTCGTCGCGATGGGTCGCTTCACGCACGAGGCCATCGCCGTCGATCCCGCCACCGGCATCGTGTACGAAACCGAAGACGCGGGCACGGCCGGGTTCTACCGCTTCACGCCCACCACGCGCGGCGATCTGGCGAAGGGCGGGAAGCTCGAGATGCTGGCCATCGACGGCAAACCGAAGTTCGATACGCGCCGCGGTCTGAAGGCGGGCGTCGAGTATCCGATCGCGTGGGTGCCGATCGCACAGCCGGACCGCGCGCACGATGCGGAGACCGACGGCAAGGGCGTGTTCGCGCAGGGCCTCGCGCACGGCGGCGCGACGTTCGCGCGCCTCGAGGGTGCGTGGTACGGCGGCGGCAGGATCTTCATCACGGCCACGAGCGGCGGCGACGCGAAGATGGGCCAGGTGTGGGAAGTCGATCCCGCGAAGGCGCGCCTGCGCCTCGTGTTCGAGTCGCCGTCGACGGGCGTGTGCTCGATGCCCGACAACATCTGCGTCAGTCCGCGCGGCGGGTTGGTGTTGTGCGAAGACGGTTCCGGGACGTCGCACGTGCACGGCCTGACGGTGGACGGACGTATCTTTCCGTTCATCCGCAACAACGTCGTGATCAAACCCGAAGATGG
>Ga0137451_1000489_pt1 | contig 12051 bp, 7 predicted proteins | sample EasRivERMGT500_2_FD_102336 | JGI IMG/M metagenome (GOLD analysis project Ga0137451, IMG submission 102336) | Soil microbial communities from meander-bound floodplain in the East River, Colorado, USA - East River MetaG ERMGT500_2 | ecosystem: Environmental > Terrestrial > Soil > Floodplain ... | reverse complement strand
GCGATGGGCTTCATTCCGACTGGCTGGTATCCAACCGGCGTCGCATTCAGCCAGCAGGCGGAAGCGATCTTCATCCTGAGCGGCAAAGGGCTCACGAGTCTTCCGAATCCGCGCGGCGCCCAGCCGGGAATCCCGGGGGAACCCGGTCAGTACGTCGGGTCGATGTTGGCCGGCTCGCTCTCGGTCGTGTCGACGCCGGACGACGCGACACTCAAGCGGTACACCGAGACGGTCTATCGCGTCACGCCGTACAGCGATGCGACGCGTTTGACGCCGGCGGGTGCCATTGCCGCCTCTGCTGTTCCTGCGCGCGTGGGCGCGCCGTCGCCGATCAAGCACGTGTTCTACGTCATCCGCGAGAACCGCACGTACGACCAGATCCTCGGCGACCTCGAGCGCGGCAACGGCGACCCGACGCTGGCCCTGTTCGGCGAGCAGATCACGCCGAATGCGCACGCGCTCGCGCGCGAGTTCGTGACGCTCGACAACTTCTACGTCGACGCCGAGGTCAGCTACGACGGCCACGCGTTCTCCACCGGCGCCTACGCCACCGACGTCGTCGAGAAGTTCTGGCCGACGAACTACGGCAGCCGCGGCCTGGTCTATCTCAGCGAAGGCAGTGGCGGGCCGATGCGCAATGCGTACGGCAACCTCGCCGCGCCGATCAACGGCTACATCTGGGACGCGTGCGCGCGTGCGGGCGTCTCGTACCGCACCTACGGCGAGTTCGTGTCGAAGGACGCGGCGACCGGTCTCTCCAAGGCGTCGGTGCCAGGCCTCGAAGGTCACGTCGCGCCGGCGTTTCCGCCGTACGACCTCGAGATTCCCGACAACCGCCGCATCGATCTCTGGCACGAGGAGTTCAAGAAATTCGAAGCCGACGGCAACCTTCCAGGGCTGTCGATCATTCGCATCGGCGGCGATCACACGCAGGGCACGCGCGTCGGCAAGCTCACGCCGCGCGCGATGATTGCGGAAAACGACGTCGCACTCGGCCGCCTCGTCGAGATCATCAGTCACAGCAAGTACTGGAAAGATTCCGCCATCTTCGTGCTCGAAGACGACGCGCAGAACGGGCCGGATCACGTGGACGCGCATCGATCGCCGGCGTTCGTCATCAGCCCGTACTCGTACCGCGGCGTGGACAGCACGCTCTACACGACGTCCGGCATGTTGCGGACGATGGAGCTCATCCTGGGCCTGCCGCCGATGAGCCAGTACGACGCGGCCGCGCGGCCGATGTACCGTGCGCTGACCAGCACGGCGGTGCTCACGCCCTTCACCCATCGTGCAGCGCGGGTGTCATTGACCGAGCTCAACGCCGCCAATCCCGACGCCGCCGCGTCCGAAGCAATGAACTGGGTCGAAGCCGATATGACGCCGGAGCTCGAGCTGAACGAGATTCTCTGGCGCTCGATCCACGGGCCGAAGTCACTCATGCCGCCGCCCAAGCGCGCGGCGTTCATCGTGACGCGGACGGGGGCGAATGGTGAACCAGACGACGATGACGACGACTGGCTGGACAGAGTGATTAAGCGGAAATGAAGTAGCCGTAATTCAGCGAAGAATCCTGAGATATTCGACCCACGGCCCGACAGCCGGCCCGATCTGCTTCGCCATCACGCGCGAGATCTGCTGCACGTGATCGAGATCGTGCGCGGCCCAGGTCGCGAGCAGTTGCCGTGCCGTGACGTCGCCGAATTTCGGATGCACGCCCGTGCGTTCGAGATCGATCGGTGTGAGCCTGAACGACCGGACTTTTGCGAGGTTCGTCGCGCGCACGTCACTGAATTCCGCCAGCAGATTGCCGAGCGACTTGCCCTGGCTCTCCTTGAACTGCGCAAAGCGATCGAACGACGTGAACATCCTGTCCGGACGGTGGCTGAGGATGATCTCCAGTCGCGCCACCCAGTCGGTGCGTTCCCCATGGATGAGGTGGCCGATCACGTCGTACGGGCTCCACGTCTCCGGGCCCTCGTTGTGCATCGTCCATGTGTCCGACAGTCCGCCGAGCCAGTGGTAGAGCACTCGTGGTGTGCGTTCGAGGATCTCAAGGCAGGTATCGAGATTGAAGGGTTGCACGAGCGGATATTACCAAGGCGGTGAAGCATCGCCGGCCCTGGGTTCGCGTCCTGCCCGCCATCGGCGACTGTGTCGTACAGAGATCCATCGAGTCTGTCTGTTCGATGCCGGGCACTCCGGCCAGGCGCTCCTTCTTGTAGACGCCCGACAGGGGAACACGCTAGTCTTGTCGAGCGTCTACAGGGGAGTTGAGATGGCCGGAAAACCGCGAAACGAGAAGAACGACCTCCTGCAGGGCACGCTCGACCTGCTGATCCTCAAGACGCTCGCCCTCGGACCACAGCATGGGTGGGGCATCTCCCTGCGCATCCGGCAAATCTCCGAAGACGTGCTGCAGGTGAATCAGGGCTCCTTGTATCCCGCACTGCATCGGCTCGAAGAGCAGGGTTGGGTCGCCGCCGAGTGGGGCCTGTCGGACGCCAATCGTCAGGCGAAGTTCTACAAGCTCACACGCGCAGGTGAGAAGCAGCTGCAACGCGAGACGGAGGCCTGGGCGCAGGTCTCGCTGGCTGTGTCGAAGATCGTGCAGGCAACGTAGGTTCCCCCATGAGATTCCTCCGAAGACTCAAGACGCTCCTCCAGCGCAATCGTGTGGACGATGAGATCCGGCGTGAGATGGCGTTTCACGTCGAGATGGAAGCCGCAGAGCGCGCGCGACGTGGCGAGCAGGCCGGTGATGCGCATCGGATCGCGCGTGCGGACTTCGGTGCCGTCGCCGCCGTGCGCGAGGACGTACGCGACGCGCGCGGATTGACCTTCTGGGATCACCTCGTTCAGGACGTGCGGTTCGGCGTGCGACTGCTCGGCCGGCAGCCCGGCTTCACGGCCGTTGCGGTGACCATCCTGGCGCTCGGCATCGGCGTGAACACCGCGGTGTTCAGCATCGTGAACACGCTGGTGCTGAAGCCGAGGCCCTGGCATGCCGAAGGCGAGATCGTCGGTGTCCATAGCAAAGACACGTCGCTGCCTGACTCGTACCGTGCCTTCTCGTACGCGGACTACCTCGAGCTCCGCGGGCGCACCGACCTGTTCTCGTCGCTCACGGCGCACAACATGGCGCTGGTCGGGGTCGCGGACGGGGACCGCACGCGACGCGTCATCGCCGACATCGTCACCGCCAACTACTTCGACACGTTCGGATCGCCGCTCACGGCCGGGCGCGCGTTCACGATCGAGGAGGAACGGCCCGGCGCCGAGATCCCGGTGACGATCCTCAGCTATCCCGCCTGGCAGCGCATGGGCGGGCGCACCGACATCATCGGCCAGACGATTCGATTGAACACGCGGCCGTTTCAGATCGTGGGCGTCGCCGGGCGCGGCTTCGGGGGATCGCTCGCGTTCGTGACACCGGAGTTGTGGCTGCCGACCGGTGTCTACGACACGATCACGAACGACTTCTTCCGCGGGGACCCGTCCACGAACTTGGGAGACTCGTCGAACTACAGCCTGATTCTGATGGCGCGGCTGCCGGTGGGGCGCACCGCTGCGGCCCTCGAGCCGGCACTTGAAGTCGCGAGCGCCTCGATGGCCAAGGCAAATCCGGCCGCCAATGCGCATCGTCTCATCACTCTCGCGCCGCTCGGACGGATGTCCATCAGCACGAAGCCGTCAACAGACATCGCCGCCATCGCCGGTCTCACGGTCGCGCTGCTGTCCATGGCTGCCGTCGTCCTGCTCGTCGCGTCGTTCAACCTCGCGAACATGTTGCTCGCGCGCAGCGGATCGCGGCGAAAAGAGTTTGCGATCCGGCTGGCCATCGGCGGCAGCCGGGGCCGGGTCGTGCGGCAGCTGATGACCGAAGGCCTGATCCTCGCGCTCGTCGGCGGCGCCGCCGGTCTCGCGATCGCGATCTGGTCGACGCAATTGCTTGTCGCGACACTCTCCAGGGTCGCGCCCGTGTCGTTTACGTTCGAAGCCATGCCGGACTGGCGGATTCTGTCCGCGATGATCGGGTATTGCACGCTCAGCACCGTCGTCTTCGGTCTGCTGCCGGCTCGTCGTCTTGCCGGCACCGATCCGGGCCTGGCGTTGAAAGGTAATGCCGGCGAGCTCGTAACCGGCCGGCGCTTCCGTCTGGGACTGCCGAACCTCTTCGTGATGGGGCAGCTCGCGCTGTCGCTGGTGCTCATCAGCGTGGCGGCGCTCTTCCTGCGCGGCGCGACCGAAGCAGCGAAAGCGGATCCCGGCTTCTCACTCGACCGCGGAATCATGGTGCAGATGGATCCGAGCCTCGGCGGGCTCACCGCAGCGCGAAGCCGCGAGGTCTATCAGTTGGCGCTCGATCGTCTCCGCGCGCGACCGGACGTCGCCGCTGCCAGCGTCGCGTCGATCATCCCGTTCGGCGATTTGGAGGATGACGTCGACATGCAGCGTGCCGGCGCGCCCATTCGCCGCGGCGATGCGAATGCGGCCACGGACCTGGTCGAAGACTCCACGCTGACGAGCATCGGCGCCGGTTATTTCGATGCACTCGGGCTCACCGTCCGATCGGGTCGCGAGTTCACAGAGGACGAGGAGCGCGCGTCGGGACCGCCGCGCGTGGCCATCATCGATCTCGGACTGGCTGAGCGGCTCTTCGGCACCGCCTCGGCCGTCGGCCGTCAGGTGCAATACGCACCGCGCGGCGAGGGTGAGCCGATCGTGATGACGGTCGTCGGCGTCGCGCCGGGAATCCGGCAGAACATGTTTGCCACGTCGCCCGAGCCGCACGTGTACGTCCCGTTCGGCAGCGCGTTCGTCTCAGGAGCGATTCTGCATGTGCGGACGCGAGCGACGTCTGCTGCCGCAGAGCAGAGCATGCTGCCTGGAATCCGTCAGCTGATCGCGGACATCGACGCGAGAGTGCCCGTGCTGGAAGCGCAGACGCTGGCGTCCTACCGGGATCGCAACCTGCTGCTCGGCGTCGTCCGCGCGGGCGCCGCGACGTTCACGGTCTTTGGCGTCGTCGCTCTGTTGATGGCCGCAGTCGGCGTCTACGGCGTGAAGGCCTACGTGGTCTCACGTCGCACGCGTGAAATCGGGATCCGGGTCGCACTCGGTGCCACCGCACGCCGCGTGGTCTGGATCATCGTCCGCGACGGCTTGACGGCCAGCGTCGTCGGCCTCGGCGTCGGGCTCGTCCTCTCGGCGCTCGTCGGCATCGCGATGCGCAGCCTCACGTATCAGGGACGCGCGGCCGACGCGGCGGTCCTCACCGTCGCGCTTGTCGTGCTCACGTCGTCTGCGTTGCTGGCAAGCTGGTTGCCGGCGCGGCGAGCGACAAAGATCGAGCCGCTGCGCGCGATCAGGGAATAACTTGCGGTACGTAGGGCAGACCTTCAGGTCTGCCGCTGCGGCAGGCCTAAAGGCCTGCCCTACGATCGCCCACGTGTGAGTACTGTAAAGTTCTCCTCCATGCGAGTCATCTCCGCCCTTGCCCTTCTCGCCGTTGTCCTGGGCTCATCAAGCCGTGCAAAGGAACCTGACCTGGCCGAGCTGGTCGCGTCGGCTCGCGCCGCGCTCGGCGGCGAAGCCGCATTGCGAGCCGTAACGGCGTTTACCGTCGATGGCTCGACGAGTCGGCAACTGACGAGCATCACGACGAGTGAGCACTTCGAGATGAGCTCCGTGCTGCCGGACAAGTTCCTGCGGGTGTCGCGAAGGGCCGTCGGCGGACCGATGAGCTTCGACACGATCGACACCGTCGGTTTCAGCGGGACCACGCCGTTTCGCTCGACTGAGACGAACGGACCGTTTCCTATTCCGCAACCGCCGCCGAGCCCGGTCCGGTCGACACCTGAGGAAGCGGCCGCGCGCGAGCTCAAGGGCGTACGTCGAACCTTCCTGGAGACTGTGGTGCCGCTCTTCATCGCCGCACCAGCCAGCTACGGCATCGAGCTGACTGCCGGCGGCAAGGTGCCGCTCGGCAAAGGCCAGGCGGACGCGATCGATCTGAAGGGACCGGACATCGGCAACTGGCGCCTGCTGCTCGACGAGAAGACACATCTGCCGATCAAGATCGTCTGGAAGGCGAAGCCGATCGTGATGTTCTCGACCATGATGACGACGACCACTACGACCACATCCACCGTCACGACGCGCCGCGGCGAACCACCCGTCATGCCGGCCGCCCCGCCTCCCCCTCCTCCGGTCATGACGATGCCGGTTGGCGACCCGTCGGCGAACCTCGATCCCGTCGACTGGGAAATGACGATTGGCGACTACAAGGTTGCCGACGGGCTGAACTGGCCGCATCGCGTGACGACGACGTTCGACGGGAAGAAGTGGGAAGACACTCGGATCGGGAAGTACAAGATCAATCCGAAAATCGATCCGAAGAAGTTCGAGCGACGGAAGTAGCCCTCACACGGGCTATCATCATCAAGCCAGCCCTCCAGAAAGACCGACATGCGCGCGGTTCCCATTGCGGTCGCGTCGTTACTGCTCCTCTGTGCCGTCATGGCCGGCGCCCCGCAGGATCCCGCTCAGCAACGGCCGGTCTTCCGTCGTGAAGCGAACTACGTCTACGTCGACGCCTACGTGCGCAAGGGCGGACGCGTCGTCGAGGGCCTGACCGCGGCGGACTTCGACGTTTCCGAAGACGGGAAGCCACAGAAGGTCGAGACCTTCGAGTTCATCAGGGTGCAGCCGAGTCCGGTGGACGCGCTGCGAATCGATCCGAGCTCGCAGGACGAAGGCAATCGCCTCGCCGAGGATCCGCACAATCGTGTGTTCGTCGTCTTCCTGGACACGTTCGGCACGTCACCGGAAGGTGCGAAGCGAGCGTGGCCGGCGCTGACAGAGTTTCTGCGCCGGTACATGTCGCCGACGGATCTGTTCGGTGTGCTGACGTCGGTCACGCCGCCGCGCGATCTCGTCTTTGGCCGGCGCCTCGAAAGCGCGGAGTCCATGCTCTCGCAGTACTGGAACTGGGCGCGCAAGGACCCGCTCAGACTCACGCCGGAAGAGACCTTCCTCGAGCAGTGCTATATCGTTCGAACGGAAATCCTTCAGACGAACATCGATATCGGCCGGCGTCTGATTCAACTGTGGCGATTGGATCGGCTGCTTGACGGGCTCGAGGAGACGATTGCGCGGCTCGGAGTCCTCCGAGACGAACGAAAAAACCTGTTACTGGTGAGTGATGGTTGGAAAGCCCTTCCGCCGGCCAGCGATTTGATGAAGTACGCGTGGGGCAGCATGCCGACGATCGGCGCGCCACGGGGCCGCATTGGCACCGGCACGGGACAGCCGAACCAGCAGGACCACTCGAAGTGCGACGCAGAGATGGCGCGGCTCTCGCAGATCGACTTCGCGCGCCGCCAGATGTTTCTCGCCGAGCAGGCGAACCGCGCGAATGTCACGTTCTATCCGATGATCAGCAGCATCACCGAGTGGCCTGTTGGCATGGCGGCATTCGACAACAGCGCGATCGGCACGCTGCGCCGGCTTGCCGAAGACACGGACGGCACCGTCGCGATCAACGACTTGCGAGAAGGGCTTTCACGGATGGCCGACGATCTGTCGGCTTTCTATTTGATGGGCTACTACTCGACGAACACAGCGACCGACGGTCGCTTTCGCAAGATTCAGGTCAAGGTGAAGGGCCAGGACAAGGACCTGATCGTCACCGCGCGCCGTGGGTATCTCGCGAGGACGACGTCGGCTGAGGCCGCTGAGGCGGCGGCGAAACCTGCGGCCGCAAAGACGGCGACTCCGGGGCCACCCACCGAGATTCTCGATGCGCTGAAACCGCTCGCGCGCTTGTCCTCACCACCAGACGTGTTCACGTACGGCGTCGCGACGCCGACTGAGCTCACGATCGTTGTCGAGTTGCCGGCGTCGCAGGCGCTGACGCCGGCGTGGCGGCACGGTGCTGACGTAGAAGCAACTCTGACGTCGCCGTCCGGCAACGGCGCGCCTGCGAAAGGACGCATCGAGCCGTCAACGCGCAGCGCGCTCGTGCATCTGCCGATCGAGCCGGCGGCCGCCGGTCCCTGGCGCGTCACCATCACGATTGCCGCGAACGGCGAACGCCTCGAGGAGCACGTCACGGTTGACGCCGTCGCGAAAACCACATTGCTCGGCCGGCCTGTCGTGTATCGCGCCGGCGCATCGCCGCGAGCCCCGCTGTTTCCCGTTGCCGACTTCCTGTTTCGACGAATCGAGCGCGTGCACGTCGAGTGGGCGATCCTTCAGCCTCTCGAAGATCGACAAGTGCGCGTGTTGTCGAAAGGTGGGCAGACCGTCGCGGCGGGCGCCACGATCACCGAACGCGCCGCAGCCGGTCAGCCGATGCTTGCCGTGGATCTCTCCCTGGCGCCGCTGGCGGCGGGAGATTACGTGATCGAAGTCACTGCTCGACGCGGCAGCGACACGGTTCGTGTGTTCGCGCCGCTCCGCTTGCAGTGATTGTTGTTTCTGATCGGGGGAATCGGGAAACCGGCAATCTGGCAATCGCTCATCTGAGTATCGGGGAATCGTGAAATCGGGAAATCGAATCGCTAATCGGTTGTCCGATTCCCGATTCCCGATTCCCGATTCCCGATAGCCCGATAGGCGATTCCCCGATTATCGATTCTCCGATTTCCCGATCAAGGTGGCTACCCGACCTTGAACGCCGCCGTGGCCTTCGTCGTGCCCCACTCGATGCGCAGCGTCGCGCCCGCTGGTGTGTCGTCGATCGAAATCGTCAACTGCTCGACGGGTGCCGCCGTCTTGCCGAGCGTCATCGGCGTGCGTCCCATCTCGAGCGCCGGCTGATATGGGATGCCCCACTGGGTCGGCGTGCTGAGCTTGCCGAGGATGAGCTGCCAGGTGTCGCCCGGCTGCGTGTTGATCGTGTAGCTGCCTGGCTCGAGCTTCACCGTGCCGAACGTCAGCGGCTTGTCACTGGTGATGATCGTCGCCACATCGGCGCCGGTGCGCCACGGTTTGCCGGGCGGCATTACCTCCGCTTCGGGGCGGCCCTTGAGATACGGCCGGCCGTACTCGATCGAGATCTGCGCGCCGTCGATCGTCCACTCGGTCTTGACGTGCGGGCTCGTGGCGTTGGGGTTGCCAGTCGGGGTCGTCTTCTGAGCGCTCAGCACGACGCCAGTCGCGCCAATGAGCGCTGCCGTGATGAAGGTCTTGTGAAGTCGTCGCATGGTTCGAGAGTCTCCTTTGAAACGTCCGTTGATGTAAGTTTAGCGTTCACATCCGGAGGTTTCCGATGCGTCGTGTGTTCTTCCCGTTGATTGCCAGCCTCATCGTCGTGCTGTCCGTGCCGCCCGCTCGCGTCAGTGCGCGATTCGGAACACTGCAGCAGGCCGCGCCGCCGCGCTCGTCGCAAGTGCCGCCCATCGCTGCACGGACGGCCGGCATGCAGAAGATCGACGGTTTCTTCCCGCTGTACTGGGACGACGCGACGGGATCGCTGTTTCTCGAGATTCCGAAGCTCGATGTCGAGGTGCTGTATCAGACGGGCATCGGCGCCGGGATGGGCTCGAACGACATCGGTCTGGATCGCGGGTTGCTGGTGGACACGAAGATCGTGTCCTTCCAGCGCATCGGCCCGAAGGTGCTGATGGTGCAGCCCAACTACGACTTCCGCGCGCTCAGCACGAGTGCGGACGAGCGCCGCGCCGTCGACGAGGCGTTTGCGAAGTCGGTCCTGTGGGGCTTCACGGTGGCCGGTGAATCCGAGGGACACGTGCTCGTCGACCTCGGCGATTTTCTGATGCGCGATGTGACCGGGCTTGGGGCGCGTCTGCGGCCGGCCGCGTACCGCTTCGATCGCAGCCGCAGCGCCGTCTACATGCCCAACACGAAGGCCTTCCCGAAGAACACCGAGATCGAAATCACCTCGACGATGGTGACGGATGCGCCGGGCGCGGGACCGGGCCAGATTGGCGGCCGCATTCCGGACGTCACGCCGTCGCCGGAAGCGATGACGGTCCGCCAGCATCACTCCTTCATCGAATTGCCGGACGGCAACTACAAGCCGCGCACGCTGGATCCGCGCGCCGGGTACTTCGGCGTGAACTTCGTGGACTTCGCCGCGCCGTTCGGCAAGGACGTGACGGTGCGCTATCTGAGCCGCCATCGTCTGGCGAAGCGCGATCCGAACGCGGCCGTCAGTGAGGCGGTGAAGCCCATCATCTATTACGTCGATCGCGGCGCGCCCGAGCCGATTCGGTCGGCGCTGATCGAGGGCGCGTCCTGGTGGAACCAGGCGTTCGAGGCGGCCGGCTACCGCAACGCGTTCCGCGTGGAGCTGCTGCCTGAGAACGCGGATCCGATGGACGTTCGCTACAACGTTATCAACTGGGTCCATCGATCGACGCGCGGGTGGAGCTACGGCTCGTCCATCACGGATCCGCGAACGGGCGAGATCATCAAGGGCCACGTGTCGCTCGGATCGTTGCGCGCGCAGCAGGACTACCTCATCGGCGAAGCGCTCACGTCGCCGTACGTCAATGGCACGGAGCGCCCGCAGGCGCTGACCGACATGGTTGTCGGCCGCTTGCGTCAGCTCTCGGCCCACGAAGTCGGCCACACGCTCGGCCTCGGGCACAACTACTACGACAGCCGGATGGGCCGCATCTCGGTGATGGACTACCCGCATCCGCTCGTGACGCTGAAGGCAGACGGCTCGATGGATCTGTCGAACGCGTACTCGGTCGGCATCGGCGAGTGGGACAAAGTCGCGATTCGCTACGGCTACGGCGAGTATCCGGCTGCGACGGAGGCCGGCGATCTGAAGAAGGTGCTCGACGAGGCGTGGGACAAGGACCTGCGGTATTTCACGAACCAGGACACGGACGTGAATCCGAAGGTCGACCAATGGAACAACGGCACGGACGTCGCCGTCGAGCTCACGCGGCTGATGACCATTCGTCGTGCCGGCATGGAGAAGTTCGGCGAAACCGCGATTCAGCAGGACTGGCCGATGGCGAAGATCGAAGAGGCGCTCGTGCCGCTGTACCTGCATCACCGGTACGCGGTTGAAGCTGCGGCGTCGGTGCTGGGCGGACAGAACTACGTGTACGCAATGCGCGGCGACGGCCGGAAGCCGACGGAGTGGGTGCCGGCGGCGGCGCAGAAGGCTGCGATCGACGCGTTGATTGCGACGCTGAAGCCGTCCGAGCTCACGCTGTCGCAGACCGTGCTGTCGAAGATCCCGCCGCGACCGCCGTCATATCCGCGGACGCGCGAGCTATTCCCGCGTACGACGGGTGGCGCATTCGATCCGTTGACGCCGGCCACCGTCGCGGCCGACATGACGGTGGGCTTCATGCTCACGCCCGAGCGCGCCGCGCGACTCGTGGCGCAGAAAGCCGTGGACTCCTCGCTGCCAGGTCTGGCCGAAGTGATCGATCGCCTCGTGGCCGCAGGCTTCGACGCGCCGGCAACGTCGCCGTATCAAGCGGAAGTGCGCCGTTCGATCGGCCAGGTCGTGACGAGCCGTCTGATCGATCTCGCGGACGCGTCTCCACTCATTCAAGTGCGCGCGATTGCCGTGCAGAAGCTGAAGGTCATCCAGTCGAAGGCGACGTCATCGGTCGTGGTGGCTGACCTGCCGACGCTGCAGCTCCTCGCGAGCGACATCGACAGATTTCTCAAGCGTCCCTCAGAGCCTGCGCGCCGCATCACTTCGCCCGGCACGCCGCCCGGCGCGCCGATCGGCGACTCGCCGTGGATGTATTTGATTGGCGATCCGGGGTGTTACTGGATCAGATAGATGCCCCGGCGGCCCTTCTACTCGGAATTCGCCTGGGCTTTCAATCTCCTGATCGATCGCCCCGTTCAGAAGGAATGTGGCGCGATCGTCGCGTGGTTCATCGAGCGCGGCATCCAGCCGGGCGCGAGAGTTCTCGATGCCGGCTGTGGGACGGGCCGATACGCGATCGAGCTCGCGCGTCGTGGCTTCATCGTCGATGGCGTCGACGGCTCACCGGAGCTCATCGCGGAAGCGATCGCGGCGGTACCGGCTGATTTGCGATCGGT
>Ga0137451_1000488_pt1 | contig 12063 bp, 12 predicted proteins | sample EasRivERMGT500_2_FD_102336 | JGI IMG/M metagenome (GOLD analysis project Ga0137451, IMG submission 102336) | Soil microbial communities from meander-bound floodplain in the East River, Colorado, USA - East River MetaG ERMGT500_2 | ecosystem: Environmental > Terrestrial > Soil > Floodplain ... | reverse complement strand
CACCTGCGCCACCGGGTCCGGGACCATGAACCCCAGCAACTCGTGGAACAACACGCCGCCGATGTCGGCGCCGTCCAGCGCGGACACGGTCTCGAGCGTGTTGCTGACTTCGCCGACGAGCGCCGTGCCCGACGCCCGCACGCGCGTCACGGCGCTCGCGATCGCCTGCTGTGCATGCGCACCGGCGGGCCCACCCGCGGGGCCGTGGCCGCGCTCCGCAATCAGCTTTCGAATCCAGTCCACCATCGACGAAGTGGGCGGCACACGTCCGGCCATCCAGCTCAGCTCGAGGTGCGTGTGCGCGTTGACGAGACCCGGCATCAGCGCGACGTCTCCGCGCCGTTCCCCGAGATCTTCGACAGGTCCGGGCGCGCGCCCCGTGCCCACACTGACGACCCGGCCGCGCTCACACTCGACCCACGCGTCGACGAGCGGTGGCCCGACGATGGGAAGGATCCAGCGGGCGCGGAAGATCTTTGTGGAAGGCACTTGTCAGTTCCGAAAACTGATGGAGGGCGGGACTTCAGTCCCGCCACTACGCCGGGTCTAAAGACCCGGCCTCCTCTTGATATCGCGCGTCTCGCGGCCGGTCTTGCTGCGGGCCTCGTAGTCGCGCAGGTCGTCGGCTTCTCCGCCGCGGCCATCAGCGCGCGCGACCGCAAGCTCCAGCATACGCGGCACGTCGCGCTCGCGGATCACCGGGTCGCCAAGAATCTCGTAGTGCATGTTGCGCCGCTTGGGAACGAATCCGGCGCTCTCGATGTTCCGAACGACCTCGAACTCGTCCATGCAATACTCGGCCCCGGCGGCGCGCACGACGTTTTCTTCGATCATCACGCTGCCCATGTCGTTGGCGCCATAACCGAGGCTGAGCTGGCCGACTTTTCCTCCCTGCGTGACCCACGACGCCTGCAGGTTGTCGAAGTTGTCGAGCACGAGCCGCGCGATGGCCAGCGTCCGGAGATAGTCCACGCCGGTCGCCTCAGCCCCGCCGAGCTCGGTGTGCTGCGGCTGATAGCTCCACGTGATGAACGCGGTGAAGCCGCCCGTCTCGTCCTGCACCTCGCGCAGACGGAACAGATGCTCGAGCCGCTCCTCCGGCGTCTCGACCGTGCCGTACATCATGGTCGCGGTCGTGCGGAGTCCGGCGCGGTGCGCGTCACGCATGACGCCGAGCCATTCGTCGGCCGTGGCCTTGTTGTAGCAGTTGAGGATCTTGCGAACGCGATCGACCAGGATCTCCGCGCCGCCGCCGGGAATGCTGTCGAGACCAGCGGCAATCAGACGCTCGATGACCGTCGGGATCGGCAGCTGCGAGAGCCGCGAGATGTGAATCACTTCGGGCGGCGAGAGCGCGTGCAGCCGGAAATCCGGAAAGCGCTGCTTGACCCGGCGGAACAGATCTTCGTACCACTCGATCGGAATGTCGGGATTGTGTCCGCCCTGCAGCAGCAACTGCCCGCCGCCGAGCGCGATCGTCTCTTCGATCTTCTTCGCGATCTCGTCGAAGCCGAGCGTGTAGCCTTCGCTCGATCCGACCGGGCGATAGAACGCGCAGAACTTGCAGCGCGCAACGCAGACGTTCGTGTAGTTGACGTTGCGGTCGATGATGTACGTGACCACGCCGCCGGGGTGCTTCCGCCGCCTGACGTCGTCGGCCATGCGGCCCAACTCGGCGGTGGGCGCGTTGAGATAAAGGTCGAGTGCCTGTTCGCGAGTCAGGCGGCCGTTCAATCGAGTCGTCACCCGCCCTATTCTAACGGTTCAACGCGCCCTTGAGCTCCTTCACGATCGCCGCGTGACTGCCCTGCTCCGAGAGTTTCACGATGCCGACGTCGGTCTGGTAGATCGCGGGCGACGCGGGCGGCTCTGACGCCGGCCGCACGCGAAGGTCCGCGCCGGAGCCACCGCGAGGCACGTTGAACAGGATCACCGACGGGGGCTGTGGCGGCTGGTCCGGCTGCAACGATCCAAAGCCCGCGATGTAAAACCACCGGCCGAAGCCCACTGCCTGGCCTGTTCCCGCAACAGACTTCAGATCCATCCACTCCTTCTTCACCGTGGCAATGGACGCTTGTTCGGACGCGGTGGAGCTCGCGTCCGGAAGCTTGAAGTAGAGATACCCGCGAACCGCCTTCGAGATCGTCGTGCCCTTGCCGCCGAGGTTGTCCGTGTATGCAAACGCGCCCCAGACCTGGATGCGTTCCGGAGACGCCTCGCTCGGCTCGAACACGACCTTCTCCACGATCCCGTAGATGCCGAGCGGGCCGCTGGCGCTCGCACGACTGAGCGTCGCGACGAGAATCACGATCACGAGAGCGACGGTGCGTTTCATCTGTCTCTCCTACCGGGGTTGTCGCGGTCAGCGGCACTGTGCCTCGGACACATGCGACGCCGCGACGAGACGCAGTTGCGCGGTCACGCGTGCCGCGTCGAGCGACGGCTGCGCCTTCCCTAACAGCCTCCACGCAATCGGCTCGAGGAACCGTCCGAACTTGTTGAGCGTCGGCAAATCGTTTTTCACGAAGGCCTGCTCAGCTTCGGCAAGGACGTCCGGCGTGAGAATCTCGAGGCGGCCGACAAAGGCACGCGACACCTGCTCGGGCGCTGGCGTGATTTGGAGCGGCAGGATCGCATCCACGGCAGATTTCGGCAGCAGATAGAAGATGCGCGCGCCTTCCTCGAACCACGAGTCGCGCCAGGTCGCAACCATCGCCTTGGCCTCGCGCGGGTAGAGGCCTTCAGCGATCAGCATGCGCTCGAGATCCCAATGCAGGAACTCGACCTTGGCCGTGAGCTCGGGAGCATCGATCACCGTGCGGCCCTTCACGCCGTTGACCACGCGATATCCGACGCGGCCGCCGCGATTCTCGAAGAGCACGACGTGGTTCAGCTTGACGCTCGGGCTCTCGACGACGAACTTACCCCCGCCGTCGACGACTGCCGACACCGGCACCTGAAAACCGCCGAGGCCGCGATAGAAGAGGAACTTCTCCGTCTGTCCGTTGACTTCAATCGGCGCGGCATCGGTCCCACGCGCCGCGTAGTAGTGACTCTGTCCAGGCTCGGTGAGGAACGGCGTCTTCGACGCCGGCAGCACGCGGACTCCGCTCCAGAAGATCTCACCGGTCGACGCGCTCACGTTGCCGGGATTGAATCTCGGCAGCACGGTTGCGTTCGGGTACCACTCGGTGACGAGTCCCTGAGGAAACTTGACCGCCACGTCCACCCGCGTCTCCTGCGGGCTGTAGAAGTACAGGACCGGGGTCTCCATGCGGACCGTCGCGCCGAGCGCTGCCAGTTGCGCCGCGTTGGCGGCCGTCAACTGCGACGGATCGAAGGCCTTGATATTCCCGGGCATGGACCGCACAAAGCACGGAAGGTCCGACGGCCCGCTGAGTGGACGCCATTGGATCGCTGAGCCGTTCGCTCCGGCGATGGACGTGAACGTGCCCCATTCGTGAACGGTCAACCCGTTCGTGGGTGTGGGATTCCAGGGAGCGGACTGGGCGGCGACGGCAGCGACGGCCGAAACCAGACCAGCGAGCACCGTCGCGACGACGACATTCCGATACCGGGCACGAAGACTCATGGGCAGACCCGCCTTTCTAAAAGCCAAGACGCCCGTTGACCGGAGAGTGTTAGCGACCTACTTTCCTGGGCCCGTCGGGATGCCGTGCCGCTTCAGGACCGCGATGGCCTCGGGTGAGATGACGTGAGGTGAACGATACATCCCCGCCTCGTCCGGCGGTGGCACGCCGCTCATCTGTTTGGCGAAGTCGGTCACCATCATCACCGCCGGCTCCGTCGTGGTCGCGAAGTACAACCGGGCGTGCTGCCTGGCCATCTCCGGCGTCAGCCTTGCGGTAGGCGTGCCATTGCCTGCGGGGTTGTCGGCCGGGTCAATGAAGAGCGCAACGCTGAGAAACTTTCGGCCATCGAGATTCGGCCTGGTTGGCCGCCGTATGGGCGTCAGCAAATCGCCGAACGGCAGCGTGTCCGCGCCACTGACCAGGACCTTCTGCGTGAGCGGCGCTCCATAGAACAACATCACCGTGATCGGAATCGCCTGCACGCGGTGCGCCCACGACGACAACAGCGCCACCGCCAGGACACCGGCAAACACTCGAATCGATTTCGTCATCGTTGTTCCCCTAACGCGCCGGATTGTCGCGCCACTGCTGCATCCAGATCCGCCACCAGGCGGCCGTGCCCAGATCGAGCGCGTTCCACCACTGGTCGAGCATCTCACGCTTTCCGGCACGCACGCCGTCACGCGTGACACCGGCCGGCGGTGGCACGAAGGACGCGAGCCGATCGTAAACCCGATCGCGCCGGTCGAGATCGACGCGTGTGAGCAGATGCCACAGCGTGAACGCGTCCTCCGGCCTCGCTTCACGCAGCACGAGATCCAGGGCGCCCGAACGCGCAGACGCGGTCGCCGTGCGCAGATCCAGCATCGTCAGCGCGGTGCGAAACGCGTCAGACGTGTCCTCGTTGTAAGGCGTCCCGGGACCCAGGCCCGGCCGCGTCACGCACGCGGCTCCTGCTGGGATGAATGACTCGCGTCCCCGCCACTCGAATCCGACCCATCCCAGCGCGACACGCACAATTCCGACGCCGGCATCGTCAACGCTCATCGAGTAGATGCAGCCGAGGTCCACAGCCGTTGACGATGGCGTCTTGACTGAGACCTGCCCTGGCGGCGCCCAGATGACCGCCTGCAGGGTGCCGCGCGACAACTGCAGCCGGTGATCCCCGGGCTTTGTGCTGAGCAAGCCGAGCGTCGTGTCCGGCTTGACCTCGATACGCCCCACGTTCGTGATGTCGACGATCGCGCGTGACGACGCATCGGTGTCGAGCCGGCGGCCGGTCAGCAGTTGCGAACGTTCGGCCATCGGCTGACGTGCGATGGTCGGCGTGCCTTCGAGACGGGTGACCGCAAGACTCGGAACAGGGACAGTCGACTGGTGCCACGACACGACGACCAGCGCGACCACGGCAGCCGCAGTCGCAACGAGTGTGCCGAGAAACGACAATGGCGGCGTCTTGCGCGCGGCGGAGGCCGGCGCTGTCACGCTGCCCCAAGACGCCGACGGCCCCGGCTGGTAGCGGAGTGTCCCGAGCACGCGCTCGAGCCGGACGATTTCCGGATCGGGCCAGCCGGTGCGATCCCACAAATAGTCGCCGGTCACGAGGGGCTCCTTTCAAGTCGCTCGCGCAGCAGTTTCATGCCGCGATGAAGATTCACGCGTACCGATCCTTCCGTCAGCCCCGTACGCGCTGCGATCTCGGGGCCGGTCATGCCTTCGACCAGTCGAAGTGTCAGGGTCTCCCGATACGCTTCCGGCAGACCGCGGATGATGCCCATCACCGCGAGACCGGCGACGCGATCCGGATTGGCCGCCGGCAACTCGTCCGGAAGGTCGACGGTCGGACGCGCGTGACGGAAGTAGTCGACGGCCCGGTTGCGCGCGATCGTCGCAAGCCAGCCGGAAAATGCCGCGGGCTCGCGCAACTCCCCGAGGCGCTGCATCGCCTGCAGAAAGACGTCCTGCAGCAGGTCGTCGACATCGGCCCGCGGTACGCGGGACAACAGGATGCCGTGCACCGTCCGGGCGTACAGCGCATAGAGCTCCGCGAACGCCGCGCGGTCCTGGGCTTGCGCGGCGCGGATCAGGCGGACGACGTCCTCAGTCACGGGACCGGTGCGCCCCGGCACTGCTCCGGCGGTCGCTAGCCGCACCGCCGCTCCACGAGTGAAGGCCGCATGGTCGCCTGGTGATCACGACGTTGAGAGTCGCACGGGTGTTAACAAATGTGGGGGAAATGGAAAAGGGGGCGGGCTGAAGCCCGCCCCCTACGTTTAACCCGGCTTCGCCGGCTGCTTACCGACCGCCGGACTTGGTGCTCAGGTGCTCACCCAGGAACTTGTTCAGGAACATCTCCATCCGGTCGAAGGTGTACTGCCACCGGTGTTCCAGCAGCGTCTCGTGGATGTCGTCCGGGAACACGATCGTCTCGTGGTAGATGTTGCGCGCGCGCAGGAGCTGGACGAGTCCGACCGTCTGCGCGAAGTTCACGTTCCGGTCATCGTCGCCATGCACGAGCAGTACCGGCGACTTCCATTTGTCGATTTCTGAAATCGCCGCGGACTGATACGAGACCGTTTGCGGATCGAGTGAGCCGCGCACGTGCACACCGGCGAGATCGACGCCCGCCTTGAAGATGTCGGAGTTCCGCGCGAGCGCGTTCGCGGTGAGCAAACCGCCGTACGACAATCCCCAGATGCCGACGCGATTCGGATCGACGTCTGCACGCGCGGCGAGATACTTGCCCGCGACGAGCACGTCCTGGTACTCGGAGTTGCCGTTGTTGCCGATGTTCGCGGCCTGCCGGAACGAGCGTCCGTACCCGACACCGCTCCGGTAGTTCACGGACATCACGATGTAGCCCTGCGACGTGAGCCACTGATTCACGCCGTAGAACACGTGGTAGAAGCTCAGGTAGTGCCAGCCGAGCAGCATCTGACGCTGCGGTCCGCCATGGACGAAAATCAGCGCCGCCCGCTTCTCGCCGGGCTTGATGTCCTTCGGCAGGAACAACTGATTGTGGACATCGAACAGCCCATCCGGCGACTTCAGCGTGACGTTGGTCGGCACGACCATCGACGACACCGGGAAGTCCTTGCCGAGCGTCGGGTACAACACCTTCTGCGCTGACTTCTCCGCTGTCGTGACCGGCCACAGCGCCACGCTCAACGGCCGAATCGCGTCGGCACTCAACACCGCGATCTGCTTGCCGGACGCCAGCGCGACGGGCACGTTCTCAATGCCGTCACCGGTCGTGATTTGTTTCGGCGTGCCGCCCGACGTCGGGACCGACCAGATGTGGCGACGGTCGATGTCGCTGGCATTGGTGCAGTAGTAGAACGTCTTGCCGTCCTTCGAGTATGTGGCCGCCGTCGCGTCTTCGACGATGCCTTCAGTCGTGTTGAGGCGTACAGGCTCGGACGTGCCCGTCACGCTCATCGCGTAGTGGCGATTGCCCTCTTCGTTGCCCTGTGCGGGCATCGTGAAGACGAAGTTGTCGCCGATCCACTGAATGTTGTTGATGTTGGTGAACGTCGTGTCGCCGGTCGCCGGATGCCAGACTTCCTTGGCGTCGCCGGTGGCGATGTCTACGATCACGATGGCCAGCCTGTGGCCGCCGGGCAGCGTCGCGCGGTACATGCCGGGCGAATCCGCCAGCGGCGCCGACGCATCGATCTGCGGCTCGCCGCCGCCTCGTCCGCCGCGCCCGCCGCCACCCTGGCGTCCAGCCGCCGGGTTTTGCGCTGCCGCCTGTGCGCCCGGTGCCGCAGCGGGTGCCGCACCTGGAGCTGGAGCCGCAGTCTGAGGAGCCGCGGCATTCGGCGCTCCACCTTGACGTCCTGCGGCGCCGGCACGGCCTCCGCCGCCACCAGCACCGCGACCTCCGACGGCCGGGTCCGGCAAGCCGCTGCCGGATCCGGGTGACGGCTGCGCGCCGAACGGCAGCCCTGGTCTTCGCAGAAACGCGATCTTCTTTCCGTCAGGCGACCACGTCGGGCTCGTGTCGCGATCGACGCTCGGCGCGACGTAGGTCACAAGCTTTGTCTTCGCACTGTAGAGGCCGATGAAGGCGTGCGTGACGCGATTGCTCGAGAACGCGATGCGCGTGCCGTCGGGCGACCAGCGCGGTCCGTTGTTCTGGCCCCACGCGACGACGAACGGTTTCTCGCCCTTGTCGATCGGCGTCACAGCCGGCGCGCCGATACGCGCGCGATAGATGGCGCCGTCCTTCATGTAGAGGACGGACGAACCGTCGGGCGCGACTTCAGGATTGCTGCCTTCGGCGAGCCGCCACGCGACGCCGGGCGTCGCCACCTTGGCCGCCCAGATCGCGCGCTCCGTGCCTGCGGGATTTCCGCCCGGGTTCGCGACCCATCCGTCGTTGTTCTGCTGATGCCCTCGCACGAACACGACTGTGCTGCCGTCATCCGAGATCTTCACGCCCGTGAGATCAACGCCGTCGTCTTTCAGAAACGACGTCGCGCGGACAGGGCGGTACAACGGCGCGGCCGCGGTGAACACGTTGCGCTTGCCCTCTTCGTAGGCAACCCACGCAATGCGATCGGCCTTCTTCGCCGAGACGAGCTCGAGCGGCAGGCCGGGCTTGATGAATTGCGCGACGTTCGGCTGATGCCGCGCGAAGCCGGGGATGAATCCCTGGGCATACAGCGCCGGACTCAAGACGACCACTGAGCCGACGAACAGCGTAATCACAGGACGCAGAACGCGCATGAGAACCTCGCTTGCTGGAAGGGTGTTCGGGCGAAGGGAAGTATAGAACCGTTCAGAGTTCAGGGTTCAGAGTTCAGAGTTCGAACCCTGAACCGCGAACCCTGAACCGTGAACGACTTCATTTCCGCTGAAACGGCACGATGTGTTCCCATTCGCTGGCATCCGACCGGGCCACAACGGCGACGACCGGTTCGGTGTCGCTGGCGTTGAAGACCTCGTGAGGCACGCCCGGCTCGATGAAGATGAAGTCGCCCGCCTCGTTCTCGACGACGTGCTCGAGTTGCGGTCCGAACTCGTGACGGACGCGGCCCTGCAGGATGTAGAGCATCACTTCGAATCCCACGTGGATGTGGGCGGCGGCGACACCGCCGGGCGGAATCGTCGCGACGTTCATCGAGAGCTGCTTCGCGCCGACGTTGCCGGCAGACAGACCGGTCTTGTACTTGATGCCGTTCCAGCCGCGGGCGGCGCCGCCGCCTCGAAGGACCGCGATGCCCTCGTGCATTTCCACGTCGCGACGGAGATTGTCGGATGAGTTCATTGCCGCTCCCGATAGAACGCGATCAAATCGGTGGCCTTCGGCGGCTGTGCGCCCACCTGCCGCAGCATCGTCGTGATCTGGCCACGGTGATAGCTGCCGTGATTGACCACGTGCTGAATCATCTGCCACATCACGGACGTCCCCGGCGTGCCGTTCATGAGCCGGTACGCGTGCGCCTTCGCGAGACCGGCTTCACCTTGCTGGGCCACGAACGCACGGAAGTCGCGTTCGAGCTCACGCCAGGCGGACGTCAACGCCCCCACGTCTGGAAACCGGTCCATGGGAATCGGCGCCGTGGGCGACTCGCCCTGCCAGCGCGTGTACCAGATCCACTCCGCTGAGTAGAGGTGCACCAGCGTGTCGCGGATCGATCGAAAGCTGTTGCCGAGGTCGCGCGTGAGCGTCTCTGCATCGAGTGGCGTGACCGCGTCGAGAATCCGATCGCGCGCCCAGTAGTTGTAGTCGACGAGCAAGCCAATCTCGGCCGGTGTCATGCGCTCCTCACTTCGACGTTGCCGGACCGGCCAGCGCATACGCCGCCTTCAGCCAGCTTTTGAGCTCGCCGTCGACTTCTGCCGGTGAGTGCAGCTTCAGATCGAGGTGCCATCGATTCGCAGAGACGCGCTCCTGCTTCGCAATGCGCGCGCTCGCCACGCCCTTCGAGGACTTGATTGTCAGCAGCAGGCTGGACTTCTGCGCATGCACGCCGGCAAACGCCGTGTGGCGCACGAAGTGGATGGACGTCTTCTTTTCTTCCTCGACGAACGGGCCGCACGCACGCGCGGCCGCTTTCACCTGGCGATAGATTTCGACGACGATGGGTTCCGAACGGGCGAACAAATCGGCCATGGCCTCACGCCGGGACAACCCGGCCTCCTGCACCTACACGAAGAACTCGATTGCACCCGGCGCCGGCACCGCGCCAACCGCCGCCGCTTCCCGATAGAACGTGCGGAGCCCGTCGAGCGCGCGTGCATCGAGCTCAAACCGAAGATTGTCCCGCAAGTACCGGCGCGCGATCACCTGACGAGCCGGTTCCCCCGCGCAGTACTCGTCGGCGAGCTGGTCCGAGTGCCGCATGCCGTCGACGGCCGCCTGCCGCAGCAGCGCGACGACCTCCGTGCTGGCCGCTCCCGGACGGCCGGCCCAGAACGCCCACACGAAAGGCAACCGCGTCATCTCGGTCCACGCGGCACCGAGATCGATCTTCTCTACCCCGAGTGCCTGCGCGTCGGCAAACAGCGCCGGGTCGCCAATCATCAGGGCCGCGTCGGCGGCTGCGAGCATCGCCGGCAGGTCCGGCGCATGCGTGATGAACGTCGGCGTCACCTCGAAGCGCCGCGCGCACAACACGCGCGTCAGCACCGCCGATGTGCGTGACGACGTGTCGAGCGCGAGCGTGCGGACGTCACGGATCGGCCGCCGGGTGAAGATGGCGACGGACGCCACCGGCCCCTCGGATCCGATGCACACGCCCGGCACGACGCGATCGCCCGGCCGTTCCAGATGCGCCGCGGACGGCACCATGCCGAGATCGATCTCGCCCTCGGCCAGCAGCTTCGCACAGAGCGAGGGCACGTCGAAACGCAGCGAGACGAGGTCCCGCTTCGTTTCCAGTCCGTACACGAGCGGGCGGACGTTGAGGTAGCTGACGGCCCCAAGCCGCACGGGCCGGGTCACGAGCGCGGCTCGAAGCGCCCGTTACGGGGCTGCGGCGATGCGAACGCCGACTTGATCTGCCGCTCCACGTCCTGCGCCGGCGCGCGACGCGTGCCCGCGGCCGGGTCGTCGAACGCGCCAACGCCGTCGATGTCATCTGCGCCGTACGCGATGGCCACCTGCGCGAGTTTCGGGCCGTAGAGCGGCCAGTCCACCTGAATCGCGGCGATGCCGGCGCACATGAGACGTGCGACGGCGATCGTCTTCACGTCGTCGTAGCCGGTGGACGGCATGTCGCGCGGATCCTGTCGCGGCAATGGCGCGAATGCTTTGAAGGCGCTGGTGGCTTTCTGCACGGCGGCGGCGCGTTCAATCAGATCGAACCGCTCTCCCGTCGTCGCACGGTCCACCGTCGCACGCGGGGCGTTCAGGCCGCCGTGCGTCAACGCACGAACGACTTCGATGACATTCTCGGTGTCGCCGAGCCGATCCAGCGGCAACTCCGCGACTGCCTCGAGGCCCTCCGCCTTGAGCTGCTTCGCCAACTCGGCCAGCGCGAGGTGATCGCCACCGCAGAGCTCGAGCAGATCGGCGGCCGAGAACCCCGTGAGCGGCGTTCGCCCGGCGAGCTCGCGGCCGGCGCGGACGCACGCGCGCGCGTCATCGCTCGACGTCGGCTTGACCGCGATCCGGACCTCGCCGGCATCGCCCGCGGACTCCGGCCAATTCTCCCGGGTCGCGACTGCGACGCGGACGTAGCTGACGTTGTCGCCGTGATGCGCCTTGCGTGCGGCTTCGCCGAGCACGCCGATGCTGACGAGATCGGTGCATGCCATCACGCGCTCGGCGTCGGCGCGTGTGAATGCCTCGCCTCGTGCGGCTTTCGGCTCGAGATCCGCCAGCGGACTTGTCGCGGCCGCCGGACTCATCGGCCCGTTTGCTTCCTGATTTGTTCCCACACCTGCTCCGCTCTTGATGCCGCTGCCGGGCTCGTGACGAGGCGCTTCGGCCACTCCCGCGTGAAGCCCTCGGATGGCCACTTGCGCGTGGCATCGATGCCCATCTTGCCTCCGAATGCGGGGGCAATCGCCGCATCATCGAGATCGTCTACGGGTCCCTTCGTGATTTCAATATCCCGCGACGGGTCGACGTGCGTGCCGGCAATCCACGCCACCTCGGCTTCGTCCTGCACGTTCACGTCCTTGTCCACCACGATGATGCACTTCGAGAACATCAGCTGGCCGAGTCCCCAGCACGCGCTCATGATCTTGCGCGCGTGGCCCGGATACCGCTTGTCGATCGAAATCAGGACGATGTTGTGGAAGATGCCGGCGGCTGGAAAGTGCATGTCCACGATCTCAGGCAGCGTCTTCTTGATGAGCGGCAGGAACACGCGCTCGCTCGCCTTCCCGAGGTAGAAGTCCTCCATCGGAGGAATGCCGACGACGGTCGTGAGGTAGATCGGGTTCTTGCGCCGCGTCACGCACGTGATGTGAAACACCGGGTAGTCGTCGGCGTGTGAATAGAAGCCGGTGTGAT
>Ga0137451_1000487_pt1 | contig 12064 bp, 21 predicted proteins | sample EasRivERMGT500_2_FD_102336 | JGI IMG/M metagenome (GOLD analysis project Ga0137451, IMG submission 102336) | Soil microbial communities from meander-bound floodplain in the East River, Colorado, USA - East River MetaG ERMGT500_2 | ecosystem: Environmental > Terrestrial > Soil > Floodplain ... | reverse complement strand
TCTTTTGGAACTGTCAAAACCGTAACCCTTCCGCTGATTGGCGGTCCACCTGCAACGATTAGACATTTAACAAAATACTGTCCGTTATCGTTCAAGAGTTTGATTTGTTCCGGCGTTGTGGAATCCATCGGCCCAATTGAATTAACCAGTGAACCACAAGCGGATAGAGCAAAAAGGCCCAATAATGTAATAAGTTTTTGCATTTTGCAAACATTTTACTTTCTAAACATCAAAATAGCTAAGTAGACAGCTCCGCCGATCAAAAGATATTTACCGATATTACCCAATGCGCCGAAATTGAAAATGCTTGAAGTTGTTGCGTTGTCAACGATGGCTTGATCTTCGGGAGTCAAATTGACATATGTCGCGATTCGTTTAATCGCTTCGGAATGACTATCAATCTTATTAGTATTGTAAAATGCCAATAGTAGAGCCGCGATTGCAATCAAAGTGCCGCCGATAGTGAACAGAGTTATTGGATCGATACCAAGTTGAGTATAACCGAAAACAGTTAAGATCGGTTCAAGTTTGTTTTTGATCGATAACCACTTATTCAAGTCTAATTGAATCTCTTCATAGACAATATCGATTTCACTTGTGTCAAAATTTTCTTGGCGGAGTTGCGAGCGGAGTACATTAGAAGCATGAAGCTGGACATATAGAGTTTCACCCTTTAGTTGAAAATCCGGCAAGATGCCGGCTATGTAATCGTAAGCTTCGCTAGCTGTCATTTTAAGACCTTGACCAAGATGAAAGCGCCGGCTATCCAAACCCATGGTGATTGAAGCCAGGGATATAAACTCATGGCGCCTTGCTCCGCTTGATATTTGGCGTAGGAAATTCCGTATTTAGTCATTTCCCTGTTAATCCAGGTTTCCGCTTCCGCCGTTTGGATAGGCCAGATAGTCCGAGCATTATCAAGGATTTGCCTAACGATTAAATCGCTATCGGCATCGCCTAGTTGTGAAATGTAGGTACTCATTTTAGCATCATTAAGGCAATTAAACCGCCGCCGATCAATAACCATTTATTGTCGATAACCATTTCTGTTGTTGCGGGAGTTTGCGTTACGGTGACGACCGGTGGAGAACTAACCGGCACGGTTGGAAATGGAATTGGCGTAGGTGTCGGCGTAGGTGTCGGAACTGGCGTAGGTGTCGGCGTAGGTGTCGGCGTCGGAGCTGGCGGAACTGGTTGCGTTACGTTGAGCAATGCCGTTATTTTAACATTAGCCGCCGCTAGTCTACTCTCCCAACCGGCTCGCGCCTTTGGTATTAAATCTGTTCTGGCAAGATTTCGCGTTGCTTGAGCCGCCGCCGCTCGCGCCGCTGTCAATTGTCTTTCTTGCAATGGCGATAAGTCGCCAAGAAAGTTATTGACATACATGGCTATTTCCTTTTTAGCAGCATATAGGCGCCTACGCCTAACGCTGCCGGTAAGAGTAACGATTGAAAGTCAAAACCCTGCGAAGGCAACCGAACAAGCTGGCCTTGACTGTTTCGAGTATAGCCAGCCGGAACTTGAGCTGTTGGACTTTGGCCGGTAACTGCGCGAATGACATTTGCCGCCGCCGTCGATAACGGAACTAAAGCGCCAGTTATCGAACTCCACCAAGAGTCTGTTGACTGTGATGGCGTTCCCCATGTATTGCCAGAGTAGACATTTGGGTTGACTTCGGGATTATATCCATATCCTGACCATGAAACGTCGGGAACTTGTTCCGCCGCTTGCGCGAAAGTAAACTCGTCATTTTCTCCTAGCTGATACATAGTTTAACCTCTTTTGCAAAATGCAAAGATTAGCGCCGACGAACGATCAAAAAACCGATTCCAAGCAATGCTAGCATACCTATAGGTGAACTAGCAACATTGACTAATGAGTCAGTAGCGGAAGGGTTAAACGCTTTATCTGCTTTGACAGTATCAACGACGATTCCGCTCATAACGTCAACGCCGGCTTGTGCGATGAAAACGTTATTGATATTTTCCGGCATTGATTTTAAACCCCTATCCAACGAACCGCCTAAAGCTTGACCGCCTATAATTTTCACCGCGTCGAATCTTTGGCTAATACCAAGCTTAACCCATATACTTGACGAATTGGCCGGCGCTTCCTTACCGGGTCTTTCTTCCCTCATTTGGAAATAGTAAGAGCTGCTTGACTGATATGGAAGCGGAGTTGCTAGAATTCTCGCTTTGATTTCACTATCAGTTATCGCGTTGAGCATATCTAAAAAAGGCCGAGCTAAACCCGCCGTATTAGTTCTAATCTTTTCAAAATCAAGCTTCGATACTTCGGTATGCGCTGTAGGCAGTCCGCCCGATGTTATTGCTAGAACTCCGATAGGTTCACTATTAATATGAGCCGCTATCGTTCGTCCCTTTGGTTCAGCTTGAGTCGGCGTCATTCCCCAACCAAAACCGAAATCAATCATGCGTTTTCCGAGCAAGCTTAATAATCGGCCTACGGTAATTTTTTCGTTATCTTCATCCGGTATCAATGCGACAATACCGAAAACCGGTTTCTTAGGCTCTTTACCGCCGCCGAAGATAGCCATAAGAACAGAAACGATTGCACCGACAACCATTCCGACAGGACCGGCCATCGATGAAAAACCCATGACGGTAACAAGATAGCTTGCCGCTGATTTTGCCGCGAATGAAGCAACCATGCTTCCGGTTTGTGAAATGACGGCGCTAGAATCCATTGCTCCTAATTGATTTTCAGCATACATAAATTAAATCCTGAAATATCCTTCGCGTAAATTTCCATTACCATGGCTGGCGAATGAAAGCGTAGGATCAAGGTCATAGCCGTCACAATAGACTAGAACATGATGGAAATCACTTCCGTATTTTGAGACAACCTTGAAATATGGCGAATGACCGACCGATTTTAAAAGCGAAGCAAGATAAGTCGATAAGTCATCGCAATCGCCGCCAGGTTTTATGCCACGGCGCAAGGAAGCCTCTATATAGGTTACAGGATCAAAAAGCGATTCAACTCCGGTAGGATCGCGAACATATTGAACCGCGCCATTGACCCAACCTTGCAAGGTTCGATTTTCGCATATCGGCTCGCGCCGGCAATGCGCGACTAAGGTTCTAGCTCTTTCAATAATCCATGGGTGAGTAAAGGATTGATTGACCAAGTTAGTCATATATTGCAAAGTTTGCCAAACTCCATCATCGCCGCCGAGCTGAGAATAGAAAACCGGTGGAGTAAGCATTAGACTAGTTGCCCTATCGGTGTATTAGGATCAACGTTCAATTGAGCCGCGACGAATTCAGCATATTGACGCGGATAATTGTTATCGGAAGCCGGCGCATAGCGAGCGAAAAAATCATAGAGCGAATCACTTGGACTATAAACCCTAGACCTTCCGGTTGCAGCGTTAATCAATGAAATTTTTAATGCTCGCAAACCGTTTTCATAAGTATCGAAAACTATAAAGCCGTTACTAACGCTTATTTGACCTTGCCACGGTTCCGGCGATGGCCGCAAGTTGCCAGGATTATTATTCCTAAACGACAAGCTTGTCGGAGTCCAACCTTCAAACCGTTTAATAGCATCCGCCCACTTATCGATTAACCCGCCGACACTATCGCCAAAAACAATGTAAGCGAGTAGCAGGCCCAACAATATCCAAGTTAACTTGTTTTGCATTTTGCAAAGAACCTATCGGAAAAGCCCACGAATCAGGCGCCGGGTTTCACGTTCAAGCTGACTAATTCCTTGACTAATAAGAATTTCAAGCGGATTGAATCCAACCTTTTCAACGCGATTTTTTGCGATGGAAACTTTTCTTCCCTTAACATTCTTTTTCTCAATATGCTTGTTTCTCGTTTTATCCAGCTTTGGTTTGAAAGTTCCATCGGCGTCTAACTCCAAGTCTATTATTCTTTCGTTGTTCTTCATCGGTCAAATACCAAGAGTAGGGCAATGATAAGACCGGCAACGGTGAAATAGGTTGACCAGTCGGTCGATTGATCGGCATACAGAACGGTTTCCGATTCATTTGAAACATAATCGTTAGATAGATACTGACTAACTAAATCAACTTCGCTTGATTGTTGATCGGCGAAATAAAAAGCCCCGCTTCCGCTGATTAGCCGACTTAACGAATTTTTAAAACTATTCCAAAACTTCAAAACCGTTGAAGTATAATTTTTTGCAGCTTGCGTCAATCTATCCCTTGGACCGGCGAAGTAAGCGCCTAACCCGCCAGCTATGCCATATTGATTAATATAATCGCGCAAGATAGTTGATCCTATGAAAATGTTTGTATAAGGGTCAAACAATTGCTCCCGCGTAATGTTCCAGCTCTTTAACCATATAGCCGGATTGACTTGCATCAAACCTATTCCCGCGCCGGTATAACTTACGGCATTTGGATTGAAGGTAGATTCTTTCTGAATTATGGCGGGAATTAAGGCAAGCCAGCCGGAAGCATCAAGACCGGAAGGAATTCCAACTTGACCGACAACGGTTGAAATTTCGTTGTAAAATGGGATAGCCATTTAAATGGCCTAGCTCTAATAACTAAATGTATTTTGAGCTGTGTAGCCTTGCTCAATATAACCGGTCATTCCCTGCGCAGACCTTAGATAATAGTCTGTTTCCGGTCCAACGATGCCGTCAACGGCAATGCTCCACATTTCCTGAAATTTCATTACCCATTGACGGGTTAAAGGTCCAATAACTCCGTCAACGTTGAGATTGGCATCGGGGAAAAGCTTGTTAAGCGACCGTTGCACCCAAGCATTATAGCTTGACGAACCGACTGTCGGCGATTGAGGGAGCATCGCCGATATAGCTCTTTGGTTGGAAGTAATGCCAGCCGAAGCGGTTTTTGATTTGAGAAAAACAAAAGCGCCGACACCTAGAAAAATAAAAACAGGAATATCATTGCTGCTTTTCTTCGGCATTTGATTCGTCCTCTTGACCGGTTAAAATATCCATTAAAGCCGTTTGTAGATCGGTCCACCATCCGACTTGCAAACCGATAGCCGGCTCTATGGTTGTCAAATCATTCATATAGCGACCGTCGCTAAGCCAATCAATAATTGACTGTCTTTCGGATTCTGGAATTTGACCGGCAATGATTTCCGCCCAAGACGCGGGCTCTTGATTGATCGCCGCACTTTTCATTAGTTGCGGAATGAATGGCCGAATCGCTTCTAGTATTTTTGGTGAGTTGCTCATTGGCGCCGCGTTAGGAATTGAAGTCGGCAATATATCTGAAATTCCGCCAGTTGGCAACGTAGGCAAACCGTTTTGATTTGGTTGCGTAATGGGTTGCGCTACCGGCGTAACGTTGCGCTGTTGAGCTGCCATGACTTGAGCAAAAGCATTACTAATGACTGGTATAGATTTTTCAATTATTGATAACCACGGGTTACCTGTAGGGGTTTCGCCGTTGAAAGCTTGGCCGGCTATCTCAAGACCTTTCTTGAACATTTCAGCCAATTGCGCTTGATCGGACTGCGGTTGATTTGATGCAAAAAGATTTTTCATTAAGGCTAGTTCTTCATAAAAATCTTTCCTAGAGCTGCCATGATTTGCATTTTGCAAAGATTCTAGCTTGGCTTCTAATCGTTGAACTTGCATCATTAGTAATTGATTGGAGTTTCCCGCACCTTCACTATTCGGTATCATGCGCCCGCCATATTCTGTTCCGGCTAAAAGCGATTCATCGAATAATGGTTGGCCGGCGATAGCCTTATCAAGTATTTCTTTTTCAGATACAGAAACAAGATAAGCTTTTCCGTTGACGACCTTTCTAATGACTCGTTGAGCGCCGGCGATTTTTGATTCACCCTCTATTGAAAATCTCATTTTCTTAATGCCGTCAATGGTTTCGGCATGGACCATAAACTTTCCGCCGCCGTACCGTTCTTTAATTACAGCTTGGGAAAATTCTTCGGGGAAGAATTCATCGATGTAAGCGCTATTACCTTGCGGATTGAGCCGGTATAAAGTTATTTTTCGCTCTTTTTGCGGTAGAGCCGCAATGACTTCCATGACTTCATCGGCTTCAAACGTAAATGTATCATCTAAATCTTTTGCCCTTGATGCCATATCTATTCCTCTTTCATTCTGAGATCGTAAACAGTTTGGCGCAACGGTAAACCGCTTTGCTTGAACCAAAAAATAGTAATCGCTCCGGTTCCGGCCAAGAGCATTTCAATTATAGAAACAGCGCCGATGGAAACATCGATAATTCGTCCAACTTCATCGGCTTGCTGAATAGTTGAAAATACTTCAACGAATCCGATTTTTCTCAATTCATCGCGTATCTCTTTTAACGTAAACTTAGCAAACGAGTCGGAAAGGTCCGGGTCGGGAATATCGTTATCGCTAGCAGTTTTATTGTACTCTGTAGATAGATAGATTCCGGTTAAAATCAAGCTTTCTTGCAGTAAGATAACGTGATGCTTCATTGCGCCTATCCTCGTACATTCCATGTTTTGTAAACACTAAAACTTTCCCGCAATCTTTGCATTTTGCAAAAGTTCTTGGATAAGGCCGAATCGTTGAACATATAATGTCTATCGAAGTTGACCGGCAAAAGCAACGCCAGGTTTTGCTACTCATAGTTATTCACTTTCATAAATCGATGATAATCTAATATTTCCCACGGTAAAGTCAAGCCGCTGTTTTCAATCTTGCGCTTAGTGTAGTCCTTGCGGAATTCCTTAGAAACATCATTCCATATATTCGGTTGAAGCCCGCGCCGCCGACCTTCGCGTAACCGGGTAGGCTTTCTATAGGTAGCTCTACCGGTAGAAAAAAATTCCGCCGCTTTATTTTTCGGTACGCCTTTAGATTTTGCAGCTCCATCAACGCAATAAATTTTATTTCCCTTGAACCAAGCTGTAGAATAAACTCCCTCAAGCTTCAAGGCGCCTAGCTCCGTTGAAGTAGGTAATTCATCCGGCGTGAATAATGAATCGGTATCAGTATAATAATTTTGAGTTGCCGATCTAAGATAGCCGAGCAACTTGAGCCGAGCGTATGAAGTCACATAAGCAGACCATATAACATTAGCTTGTTTAGAATCACCGCTTAGAGTTTTTTCTTCATCGTTATAGATAACGGTGATTTCGTTATGCGAGCCGAATTTCCCATAAAGAGAATTTAGCAACAATTTATAAAATGCGCTATCAATCACGTTAGTAGACTCTAACCTTTTCTGATAGCAAAATTTTACATAACTGTCGAAGGGGTTTTCTACTTCGTCAAATTCTATCGCCTGCTTACAAGATAAAACTTCCCCGCCGTCCTTCAATGCTTGCCTGACTTCGGGATAAGGCCATGAGCCGTAAAGGCTTCCATAGGGAAATAAAATTTCCGTAGCTCTAACCGGTAAGCATGGAAAGTTGTGATAAGGTAAATTGATCCAACCTTCGAAAATTCCCTCTTTAGTAAAATCTGGTTTTTGCGTAACATATAAAGAGCTGACATTAGGATATGACTCGCTTACCATCACACTAGGAAACAGAGAGTTAACATCGTAATGATTGATAGGTCCGTCTATTTCGTTAACCCGATAAATTTCTACCCTACCGCCATAATAGCCCCGGCGCATAGTCTGCTTTATATAATCCGGTATCACCGGAAACTCGCCGGGATAAAATTGGCGGAATAATTGAAACGCCATTGACGGCAAAGTCGAGCGAATTGTTTCAAGACCGAGATCGCTATAACGTTGCAACATGGCATCAACATAGCGCCATGTAATTTCGGCATCACGCCGGCAATATTCAACGCAATCGTTACAAGTGCAACCTAGGTGTGGCATCGACAATTTAGGTAGACCGATTATCTTTCCCATTCCGTCAACGCTAACCGGCCAATGGCGAATAGTATCAAGAAAAGTTATCGGAGCTAAGCGGTAAGATGCTCGCATTAAACCGGCTTTGACATATTGCAAAGTTGTCAATTTACCGATCCATGGACCGAATATATTGACTAGATCATATTCAGCATTACAAGCCCAAACAATATTTGGCGCTATACTATGTAAATAATCCCAAGCCTTATAGCGGCAACCTTCACCAACGAAAGTTGAATGATCTTTACCATCGAAGAAATCTATTATGGTTACTTCGCCTTGTGAATTATCTTCGGTGTCAACGGTTATCATATATCGCCACGATTAATTCTAACAAAGCCCGCCGGTGGTTCCGGCAACGGACAAACTTTGAAAGTTAAACCCGATAAATGTCTGTAACGATAAAAACATTTTTTGCAGATTTTAAATTCTAATCCGCTTTCATTCGTCATCATATATGCAAATAGTAAAACTTCCTTATGAGAACATTCCCGCGCTAATTTTGCATTTTGCAAAGAATCTTCCATAAACCCTACTTTTTCAACGTTACCGTGATTATCATGTTTTCAACTTCGTCAAGCTGACTTGCATTTCTCCGCGCCTTACTAGTCATTTTTATCAAGTTAAGATTGTACTGTGTACGCATACCATAGCCGGCTAACAGCTCTTTAATAAACATTGTCAGTTGTAGAGTTTCGTTTCCTTCGCCTAATTCCACGTCGCCTTGAATATTTATTGGATCGTTGCCGATCCATCCTCGAATATTGACGAAGGCATTAGAAAATCTATGGATTTGAGTGAACAGATTTGTATCTTCAAGCATATCGAAGATACCGCCTTGATAATCTATAGGCGAGCCGGGATAAGTTGACTTGATAATCGTTGAAGGTCTTTCAATTTTGATTGGCGTTGAACGTTTCCCGTCAACCTCGTGATACTGCATTACCTCTTTCGTTGGTATCCATCGTTTGAATTTTTTAACCGAGCTGGCCTTGACGAATCGCCCACGTTTCCCCGGCCTAGTATCACGGTAACGGGTTATTTCTATAATTTTTCCCCATTTGCCGCTTTGTTTGGGAGTAAGTATCTTTTTCATAGATATTAAGGTTTAAATCAATACTCCTAACCTATTGAAAAGTCAAATGAATCTCATTTTTAAAAATAATCGATATTATTTTATTATAATTCCTTCAAACTATTGACAAGAGTTTGTAATTCCTTTAATCTCTTACAAACAAAAGGGAGTTTGCAAAATGCAAAAAAGAAAATGCGAATGCGAACATATCGCACATTTCGATGAAACAAAGACAACTCCCAACACTAACCCCGGCCATAAATACGGAGTTATGTTTTTCAACACTCAAGAAATCATAACAAATTACGGAAAATTTATCGTTTGCGATGACTGTGCAAATGACTGTCGGAAAGGATATTTGAAAAATGAAAAGTATACATGACCAAGTAACAGTTTCCGAGCTTCCGCAATGCGCCTTTACTCATAATGAATTTATCCCTTGCGGGAGCGAAGCTAAATATGATGCAAGGCTTAGAGCGTGCGCTAATACTTGGGCTTATGTTTGCCAATTTCATTTTGATTTTTGGGAATGTAAGCTAGGGTTAGGCCACGGTCAAAAATTAACCTTAACAACAGAAAGGGAATAAGCATGGATAAGAAAAAATATATTTACGGGTTACTATCCAACGGTCAAGGCATTATCGGCGAATGGATAGATAAACGGGATATAGCCGGCATTAGTGAAGCGGAAAGAAACGTCATTGTTAGTCCGGCAATTGTTGAAGTCGGAGTAAGGCCCTACCTTAACCCCATAACCGGCGCCGCCGATCCTAAAAAAGCTTCCGTTGTCGTTAACTGTATACCGCTTCCGATAAGATATGTATTTATGACAGCTCTAACCAGCGTCATTAGCTATCCGACCGAAGCAGATTTATTAACCCAAACTTACGAAAACGTAATCGATCAACAACCAAAAAAGACAAATTAACCTTAACCGAAAGGAAAACAAGATCATGGCATTAATAAAGATTTCCGATATTACCCTACCGGAGCATTACGTTAGGGGAACAGTTAAAAGCAAGCATGTTTCCGACTTGCTTGACGTGGTAGCTACTCACAACGGCGTGGCTACTTGGGCCGATCTAATCGGCAAGAAAACAATTCAATGGCCTTTTCCAGAAATAGACATAGGCAAGAATCTAACGCCAAAGCCGGAAAAGGTAGCCAAGAAAAAAGGCGAAAAAGTAACGAAGCCAAAAGGAAAAAAATGGTTTCCTTTCGAGCTGATAGACGGAGCGCACCGGTTAGCCGTCGCGAAAAGATTAAAGCGAAAAGAAATTGAAGCGATAACACGCGGTATTGACGATCCTGGCGCAAGATATATGCACCAGTATAAGACAAACGTAGGTCATGGCCTACGGCTTGATAAGGACGCCAGAGACAACGCAATCCGCACGCTAGCAAAAGTTTTCAATGTTTCACAGAAAGAGCTAGTCAAGGAAACCGGCCTTGACGTTTCATCGGTTTCACGAATTATCAACGCTAGACAGCGCAAGGAAGGCCCAAGAGCGAAGCCGTCAAGGCAAGGTCCTACAGTTACCACAATTGAAGCGCCAACAGAGTCAACAACTACAGAGTCCGGCAGCATGACCGTGGAAGGCTTCATAGACCGTCTACAAGGCATCGTTCGCGAGTTTCCTAAGCTTCAAGCGCCGCTTTTGGCCTATCTCATTTCTCATACTCCCAAGAGCAAGCTAACCAAGCTTAACGAGTTTGCTGGTTTGGTTCGCGCTATCGGTGAAACGTTCGATGATGCCACTAAATCAGAAAGTCATCCGGCCATAATTCCGTCAAATGATACGCCAGAAAATCCACATATCGCGCCGGTAATAGGTCAACCTATCATCGTCGGAGCTGGCGGAAACGTGGTAAAGGAAGGTTAACTTTGTGCTATCTAAAAGAAAGAAAGTTGTTGTTGCCGCCGTCGTTTCAAAAACCACGCGGGAATTACTCTACAGGTCCGCCAAGCTTGAACGACGGTCGCTTTCATCGTTACTCAATCATATCATTAACGAGTTTCTAACAAAAAATGAATTCACATTGAAAGGAAGTCAAGATCATGGCAACCAAGAAAGCAAAACAGACAGCGAGTAAGGACATGCAACCGGCGACTGATAGAAAGATTTCCATTACCCCGGCCAATATTCTTGAAGCTGAGGAAAAGAACAAGGATATTGATATTCCCGAATTCTTGAAAGAGGAAGGCGCTATCCAGCGCGAAGCGCCGGAAGGCTTTTCCCCGCTTATCGACTTTGCCGACGAAATAGGTAAATGGATCGTTGCGCAATACATTGGAGCAAGAGCCGAAGTCGGTCCTAATGCTTCGATGATGTACGAATTCCGCGTGCCACAAGAAAACGGCGTAATGCTTCAAGCCGCCTTGTGGGGCTCGACAATTCTTGATAACAAATTCAGGCAGCTCATGCCGTTACCGCTTGATTGGATTTATGTTCAATACATTGGCGTTGTCCCAACTAAACGCGGTATGAAACCGGCGAAAGATTTCCGGCTTGCGGTTATTTCCCCGGCAACCGTTGACAAGGAACTAAAGCGCATGGGATTTAAGACCGTGCCACCGGTCGAAAAGAAATAACCATGATTGGCGGTCCCTTCGGCAAGGCGCAAGGCTAGGTACTCGTGCCGTTTACTAGCGCCGCCAGTTTTGCAAAATGCAAAGAAAAGGAAAATAAAATGGATATAAAGGAACTTCAAAAACTATGCTATGAGCAAGCAAAAGCTAGCGGTTGGATTAACGACAAAAAAGCGGTGGAAGTACCGGAGCAAGTCGCCTTGATATGCTCCGAAGCTTGCGAAGGTCTTGAATCATGGCGGGAAAATCAACCTATTTCATGGACCGATGACCATGGAAAACCGCAAGGAATCGGCTCGGAATATGCCGACGTAATCATTAGGATTGGCCATTACGCCAGCTTAATGAATATCGATCTTGAATACGAGATCAAAAGGAAATTAGAGTATAACGCAACTAGGTCATATCGCCACGGAAACAAAAAGGCTTAAAAAAAATGAAGCATACCTGGAAAGTAACTATTTATCGCCGTGATAGTGAAACTCCGGTTGAACTTACTAACGTCAAACATTGTTGGTGGGAAGATAGAGGCGCTAGATTTGTAGTTTCAATTTACACCACG
>Ga0137451_1000483_pt1 | contig 12092 bp, 11 predicted proteins | sample EasRivERMGT500_2_FD_102336 | JGI IMG/M metagenome (GOLD analysis project Ga0137451, IMG submission 102336) | Soil microbial communities from meander-bound floodplain in the East River, Colorado, USA - East River MetaG ERMGT500_2 | ecosystem: Environmental > Terrestrial > Soil > Floodplain ... | reverse complement strand
GCCCTCCCCGCGAAGGGGGCCCATGATCAGCGGATAGCACAGGGCGAGTGACAGAAGCCCGCCCGCATAGCCGACCCCCCAGGCCCAGCCGGAGATCCGGCCGACCGCCTCGGGAGCGGCCACGTCGGGGAGGAACGCGTTGTAGAAGACGTACCCCGCCTCGAAGCCGATCGTCGCGACGACGTAAAAGAGGATTCCGGTGACGACGTCGCCCGGGCCCACGAGCGCCAGGAGCGCTGTGGCGACGACGGTCTGGAGCGTCGTCGCGATGAGGAAGAACTTCTTCTTCCCCGAGAAGTCCGAGAGCGCCCCGAGGACCGGCGAGGTGAGCGCCACGACCGCCATCGCGAGGAAGTTGGCGGTGCCCCAGAGGCGATCGCCCCGGTTGTCCGAAGCGCCGACCACCGCGTCGTGGAAGTAGACGGAGTACGCGACGGTGACGATCAGCGTCGTGTACGCGGAGTTGGCGAAGTCGAAGAGGCACCAGGCGGCGACCGCCCGGCGCGTTCTCACCGTCCGCCCCAATGGAGCTTCCGCTGGAGGATCTCGAAGTAGCCGCGGCCGGCGACGCGCACGAGGCGCACGGGCTTCTCGTAACGTTCCACGACGATCGCGTCTCCGGCGCGCATGGGGTAGCCGACCTGCCCGTCGAGGGTCAGGTACGCCTCCTCCTCGGCCCGGCTCTCGAGCACGACGTCGATGCGCACGGTCCCCGGGACGACGAGCGGCCGGTAGGTCATCGAGTGCGGGCAGATCGGCGTGATGAGGAAGGCGCTCATCCGCGGGTCGAGGATCGGCCCCCCGGCGGAGAGGTTGTAGGCCGTCGATCCGGTCGGTGTCGCGACGATCAGACCGTCGGAGGTGTAGGTGGCGACCGGCTCGCCGTCGACCCGCACCGCAAGGACGAGCATGCGCGCGAGCGCCGTCTTCGTGACGACGGCGTCGTTCAACACCATGTGCGACGCGACGGTCTTGCGCCGGCGCACGAGCCGGACCGAAAGCGCGGCCCGCTCCTCGATCGCGCAGGCTCCCTCGAGCACACGCGCGAGCCCGGCGAAGGTCTCCTCGGGGTGCAGCTCGGTCATGAACCCCATCCCGCCGAAGTTCACGCCGAGGATCGGCACGCCACGGGGACCCGCGATGCGCGCCGCCGACAGGAGCGTCCCGTCCCCGCCCGCGACGATGACGAGATCGGTGCCGGCCGGCAAGTCTCCGGGGCGGATCCCGTCGCGGCGGCGGAGCGCCTTCGCGGTCGCGGCGTCGTAGCGCACCGCGACGCCGCGCTCACCGAGCCACGCCCCGAGCTCGCGCGCCACGCGCAGCCCCTCGACGGTTCCCGGCTTGGCGAACACCGCCACCTGCCGGATCTCGACGGGGTTACGACGGCGCTTGGCCACGTGTGGCTTCCCGGCAGGCGCTCTGGAGGGCGCTGTCCGCGGCACCTGTCTCTCCCGGTCGAAGGTGGAGGAAGAACTCGACGTTGCCGGACACGCCCGGAAGGGGAGAGCGCAGCACCCCCGAGGGGCCCAGCGCGTGGAGGCGCGCGAAGGCGAGCAGCCCCTCGAGAACCTCGCGCCACAGATCCACGTCGCGCACCACGCCGCCGCGGCCGACGCGCCCCCGTCCGACCTCGAACTGGGGCTTGACGAGCGCCACGACCTCGGCCTCCAGGGCGAGGCAGGTGCACACGGGTCCGAGCACCTGCCGGAGCGAGATGAAGGATACATCGATCACCGCGAGGCTCGGCCGGAAGGGGAGCCGTGCCGGCTCGAGGTGCCGGGCGTTGACACCCTCGATGACGACGACGCGCGGGTCGTTCCGAAGCGTCCAGTCGAGCTGCCCGTGCCCCACGTCCACCGCGGCGACGCGACGCGCGCCGGCCTGCAGGAGCGCATCGGTGAACCCCCCGGTCGACGCCCCGACGTCGAGGGTGTCGCGCCCTTCGGGATTCACGCCGAAGCCGGCCAGAACGGGCGCGAGCTTCTCGCCGCCGCGGGAGACGAAGCGGGGGGACGGGGCGAGATCGAGCGCGACACCCGGATCCACGAGCCGTCCGGGCTTGTCGAGCCGCACTCCCGACGAGGCCACGCGTCCCGCGAGGATCAGCGCCTGCGCCTTCGCCCGCGTGCTGGCGAGCCCGCGCTCCACGAGGAGGACGTCCAGCCGCACGCGCGGCGCGCGCGGGGCCGGCGTCAACGCGTGCGGTCCACGACCGATCGCGCGATGTCGACGAGCCGGTCGCGGACGCGCGCGCTCCCGGGGATCGCCTCCGACGCGAGGTCCGCCAGGCGGGCGGCCTCCGCCCGCGACGCCTCGAGGCCCAGCAGGGCGGGGTAGGTTGCCTTCCCGGAGCGCTCGTCCTTCCCGGGGGTCTTTCCGAGCGCATCCGCGTCCGCGGTGCGATCGAGCACGTCGTCCTGGACCTGGAAGGCGAGGCCGAGCGCATGGCCGAAGCGCGCCATCGAGGCGCGCTCCGCCGCCGAGGCCCCCGCGTGCAGCGCGCCGAGCTCGGCGGCGGCCGCGAAGAGCGCCCCGGTCTTGTGCCGGTGGATCCAGTCGAGCCGCTCGCGCGAGGAGCCTCGCCCCTCCGCCTCGAGGTCGCCGATCTGGCCCCCGACCATCCCGTCGTGCCCGGCGCCCCGGGCGACGATCGCGACCGCCTCCGCCCGGCGCCACGCCGCGTCGGGGCCGTCCGGGCGCGTGGCGAGGATCTCGAACGCGAGCGTGAGCAAGGCGTCGCCCGCGAGGATCGCCGCGGCGTCGCCGAACGCCTTGTGCGTCGTGGGGCGGCCGCGGCGCAGATCGTCGTCGTCCATCGCGGGGAGGTCGTCGTGGACGAGCGAGTAGGTGTGGACGAGCTCGAGCGCGCACGACGGCGCGAGCGCCGCCGTGAGATCGCCGCCGAAGGCCTCGCAGGCCGCCAGGGCCAAGACCGGCCGCAGGCGCTTTCCGCCGCCGAACACCGCGTAGCGCATCGCGCGGGACAAGGTGGCCGCGGGCCCGTCCTCCGGGGGGAGAAGATCGAGAAGCGCGCGGTCCACCTCGCCGCGCTGGGCGTCGAGCCAGCCGGCAAAGCTCATCGAGCGCCCCTCACACCGCGTACTGGACGGCGCGCGTCTCGCGCACGACGCTGACCCGGATCGTTCCCGGGTACTCGAGATCCCGCTCGATCGCGCGGGCGATCTCCCGCGAGAGCACGAACGCCTGGTCATCCGAGACGCCGGAGGCGTCGACCAGGACGCGGAGCTCTTTCCCGGCCTTGAGCGCGTAGGCGCTCGACACGCCGTGGAAGCGCTTGGCGATCCCCTCGAGCCGCCGCATCCGCTCGACGAAGATGTCGAGGTTCTCCTTCCGGGCCCCGGGACGGTTGTCCGAGAGCCGGTTCGCCAGGCGGAGGATGAGGGCTTCGAGCGTCGTCGCAGGGGCGTCGGGGTGCAGCGCCTGGATCGCGGCGACGACGTCTTCGCTCTGTCCCAGCTTGGCGGCGAGCTCCGCCGCGAGGAGCACGGGGTGCCCCGTCGCACCGTCCTCGACCCTGCCGATCTCGTGGAGGAGGGCCGCGCGCCGCACCACCTCCGTGCGGGCGCCGGTCTCGCCCGCGAGATGGACGCCGAGCAGGACCACCTCGGTGACGTGCTGGAGCAGGTTGTGGCCGTGGTGCTGGCGGAACTTCAATCGCCCCACCAGGCGCGCGAGGCGCGGGTGGAGGTCCGGGACGCCCAGCGCGAAGGCCGCTTGGCCTCCCGCGTCCTCGACGATCGTCTCGAACTCCTCGCGGACCTTCTCCACGACCTCCTCGATCCGTGCCGGATGGATGCGGCCGTCCTCGACGAGGCGCTCGAGCGCGAGACGGGCGATCTCACGCCGCACCGGGTCGAACGACGAAAGGAGGATCGCGGAGGGCGTGTCGTCGATGATGACGTCGATCCCGGTGACGCGCTCCAGCGCGCGGATGTTGCGTCCCTCGCGGCCGATGATCCGGCCCTTCATCTCGTCGCTGGGGAGCGAGATGAACGACACGGTGGATTCCACCGCCTCCTTGAGGCTCACGCGCTGGGTCGCCTCGACGACGAGGCGGCGCGCGACACGCTCGGCCCCCTCGCGGGCCTCTTCCTCGATCCGGCGCGCGAGCTGCGCCGCCTCGCGCCGCGCATCGGCCTCGATCGCGGAGACGAGCTCCGCGCGCGCCTCCTCGGCGGTGAGCCCCGCGATCCGCTCGAGCGCCCCCGAGGCCGCGGCCCGGTCCGTTGCGGCCTGCGCCTCGTCCCGCCGGGCGCGCTCCTCGGTTTTCGCCAGGGCCCCCTGGCGCCGCTCGAGCTCCTTGCGCTGCCGGTCCACGGCCTGGAGGTCGGCCTCGAGCTGGCGCGCGCGGGCCTCGAGCGTCGAGTCCCGCAGATCGAGCTCGCGCTCGCGCCGGTCGGCATCCTCCTCGACCGCGAGCGCCTTTTCCTGCGCTTGCGCGACGATCTCGTGGGCGCGGCCCTGGGCCTCGAGGCGTGTGCTCTCGGCGAGAGCGCTCGCGCGCTCGCGCCCGGCCGCGAGAATCCGGCGGGCGGCGAGGAGGGACGCGCCGAGCACGACCGCACCGATCGCCAAGCCGATGATCGGCGCGAGGAAGTCGCTCATGCTCGACCGCACCCCTTCTCGGGAGTGACGGGGACGTCGGGGCGGGCAGAACCGCGGTGGCTAGAGTCCCCGCGAGAGCCGTGTGGGCCGGGACGGTTGAACCAAGTCAACCAAGTGGGAGCGGGGCTGAGGCGTCAGGCTTCCCCTCGACGAGGGGCATGCGCACGGCCTCTTCCGCCCTGGGCTCCCGAGACGACGACGTTGGTTCAAGTGCTTCGACCCATCACGCGCTCCGCAGGGATGTCGAACCTCGATCGTTCGTTCACGCGGCACCGTCCGCCCGGACGGCCTCGGCACGACCCGGGCGGCAGCCCGGATCGGCGAGTGTCTCGTCGATCAGGGCCACGAAACGGCCGAGGCGCTGCTCGTCGTCCGGAGACGGGGGCTGGCGCCTGGCTCGCAGGCATTCGTCCGTAATGTTGAGCGCGGCGAGGATGGCGAGCTTGAGCGTGTCCGCCGTCCCGGTCGCGTCCGCGACCTCCCGCATGCGCCGGTCGACTTCCCGGGCGAGCTCGTGGAGGTAGCTTCCGTCCCCCTCCCCGCGGAGGTGGTACGTCGTTCCGAAGATCGTCACCGGTGTGGACCCTAGCTCGGCGCTCACGTCGCAACCCCCGTCCCGTTTACTCCTCGCGCAGCTCCCGTACCGCTTCCTCGAGCACCGTGCGCAGCCTCGCGTTCTCCCGGACCGTCGATTCGGCCTGGTCGACGCGCGAGCGCATCAGGTCGATCTCGGCGCGCAGCGCATCGCGCTCCGCGGCGAGCGTTTTGACCCGCTCGACGATCGCCTGGATCCGCTCCTCGAGGATGTGCGTGGCCGTTTCGCTCATGGCTCCGTCCGTCTCAGGCGAACCCCTTCGACGGTCGACAGAGCCGCAATCAACGCCTGCCGGAACGCCTCGATCTCGGCGTCGAGGAGGGTCCGCTCGAGAGGCTGAAGAATAACACGCAACGTCATCGCGACCTCAGCAGGAGAAAGGCCGGGGCCGTCGTAGCGGTCGATCCAGGCGAAGGTCGCGGGCGCGGGGGAGGCCACGCGCGCGAGGGCGGCAACGACCGAGGCCGCGGGGGTCGCGCGGGCGAGCACCAGCGAAAGATCGCGCGCCGCCGCCGGCAGGTTCGGGATCGGTCCCGCCGAGACGGGGCCCGGAAGCTCGGGGCCCAGCAGCGACAGGTCGATCTCCCCGACGAGAGGAGGCTCGGCGAAGGCGAGGGCCGACGCGACCGAAGGATGGAGGCTCCCGCACCAGGCGACCGCGCGCCCGGCTCCGTCCCGCCAGAGAAAGCTCCGCCCGGGGTGGAGGGCCCCGAGCGCCGCGCGCTCACGGGCCCGGGAGGCCCGAGGCCCGGCGAGGGCGAGAACGTCCTCGACGAGCCCGGCCGCATCGTACGGATCGGCGGGGCGCGAGGGCCCGCTCCAGTGCGCGCCCGCGCTCCCGCACCAGACGAAAGCCGCGCGCAGCGGCTCGTCGGGGAGCTCGCCCGCCGCCCGTCCGAGGAACACGCGCCCCATCTCGAACAGACGCACGTCGGAAGCGCCGCGCCGCACGTTCTGCTCGGCCGCGCGCACGAGCCCCGGGAGGATCGACCGCCGGAGCACGGCGAGGGACGCGGAGATCGGGTTCGCGAGCGGGATCGGCGCCGGGGCTTCCGGGGCGACGAAGCGCTCGTCCTCCCCGGAGCCGATCATCGCGTAGGTGATCGCCTCGTGGAACCCGCGCGATGCGAGCCGGTCGCGGGCCGCGTCTTCGACCGGCGCCGGCGGACGCACGCTCTCGCGCGGGGCCGAAGGGGGGAGCGCGGTCGGAACGCGGTCGTAGCCGAGCGCGCGGCCGATCTCCTCGACGAGGTCCGCCTCGCGCTCCAGGTCCACGCGCCACGACGGGACCGTGACGCCTATGCGATCTCCGTCGGCGCGCGGGTCGAGCTCGATCGCGGCCAAGGCGGACATCGCCTCGGCGGGGTCGGGCCGGTAGCCCAGAAGCGCCGCCGCGCGGGACAGGCGGACCGTAAGGCGCGCCGAAGCCGGACGGACGGGCCGGCTCTCGACCTGGCCCGGGGCCGGACGCCCTCCCGAAAGCTCGGCGAGCCGGAGCGCGGCGAGATCCTGAGCTTGGGCCGGGGCCTCGGGATCGCACCCGCGCTCGAAGCGCTGGCTCGCGTCGGTGACGATCGACAAGGCGCGCGCCGTCTTGCGCACGGCAGCGGGAGGAAACCACGCGGCCTCGATCAGGACGTTCCGCGTCGCCTCGTTGATCTCGGAGGAGGCGCCCCCCATGATCCCGCCCAGGGCGATCGGGCGGCTCGGATCGGCGATGACGAGCATCCCACGGGAGAGCTCGCGCTCGATCCCGTCGAGGGTGACGAGGCGCTCGCCGGCGCGGGCGGCCCGCACGCGGATCGCGCGCCCGTCGAGCCGGTCCAGGTCGAAGAAGTGGACCGGCTGGCCGAGCTCGAGAAGCACCAGGTTCGACGCGTCGACGACGTTGTTGATCGAGCGCAGCCCGCACGCGGTCAGGCGCGCGACGACCCCGGGAGGGGAAGGGCCCACCGTGACCCCGCGGACGATGCGCGCCGTGTACCTCCCGCACAGCGCGGGGTCCTCGATCGTGACCTCGACCTCCTGGTCCGCCGGCGGGCCCGAGGCTTCAGGCGGGGTCCTCGGTGGCGTCAGGCGGGCGCAAAACGCCGCGCCCACTTCCCGCGCGACCCCGCGGTGCCCGAGCGCGTCGGGCCGGTTCGCCGGGACGTCGAGGTCGAGCACCGTGTCCTCGCCGCTCTCCGTGACGGCGTCCACGGTCAGCCCGCGCGAGGTGAGGGCCCGGGCGATCGCCTGCGGGTCGGCGTCGACCTCGACGAGCTCGCGCAGCCAGGCGATCGAGATCAGCACGCGAACTGCTCGAGGAAGCGGACGTCGTTGTCGACGAGCAGCCTCAGGTCGGAGATGGCGTGCCGCATCATCGCGATCCGGTCGATCCCCAGGCCGAAGGCGAAGCCGGTGTATCGCTCGGGGTCGATGCCGACGGCCTCGAAGACCGCGGGGTGGACCATTCCGGCGCCGCCGAGCTCGATCCAGCCGGTGCCCTTGCACACCCGGCAGCCCTTCCCCTCGCAGACGCGGCACGAGACGTCGAACTCGCACCCCGGCTCGACGAAGGGGAAGTAGCCGGGACGCAGCCGGATCGCGACCGACGCGCCGAAGAAGCGGCTCCAGACCGCGGCGCACGTTCCCTTGAGGTCGGCGAGGGAGATCCCCTCGTCGACGACGAGCGCCTCGAGCTGGTGGAACATCGGCAGGTGCGTCGCGTCGAGATCCTTCCGGTACGCGCGACCCGGGCAGATCATCCGGATCGGGGGGGCGACGGCCTCCATGGTGCGGATCTGGACGGGTGAGGTGTGCGTGCGCAGGAGCAACCCGCCGGGAAGGTAGAACGTGTCGGTCGCGTCGCGCGCGGGGTGGTCCGCCGGGAGGTTGAGGGCCTCGAAGTTGTGCCGGTCGTCCTCGACCTCCGGGCCCGTCTCCACGGTGAACCCCATCGAGCGGAAGATCGCCTCGAGGTCCCGGCGGGTCGTCGTGACGGGGTGGAGCGCGCCCCGCGGGAAAAGCCGAGGCGGAAGCGACACGTCGATCCAGGACGCGTCGAGCGAGGCGGCCTCCGCGGAGCGGGCCGCGCCGGCCGAAGCCTCGGCGAGCGCGGCCTCCAGGCGGTCGCGCGCGGCGTTGATCGCGGCCCCCGCCGCGGGGCGGAGGGCCGCCTGGAGCGCTCCCACGCTCTTGAGCAGCGCGGTCAGCTCCCCCTTCTTCCCGAGGAAGCGCACGCGGACCGCCTCGACCGCGGCCGGGAGGTCGGCCGCCTCCCGGAGCGCGTCGCGGAAGGCGCGCTCCAAGACCTCGAGACGGTCTTGCATGCCGCTACGCGCTGGCGGAGGCCTGGCGCGCCGCTTGGACCACCCGGCCGAACCCCGACGGGTCGTGGACGGCGAGATCGGCTAAGACCTTGCGGTCGAGCGCCACCCCGGCGGCCTTCAGCCCGTGCATGAGGGCCGAGTACGACACGCCGTGAAGCCGTGCGGCGGCGTTGATCCGCACGATCCAGAGCCGGCGGAAATCCCCCTTGCGGGCGCGGCGGTCGCGCGTCGCGAAGGTGAGCGAGCGCTCCACCTGCTGCTTGGCGATGCGGTAGAGCTTCGATTTCGCGAGATAGTAGCCCTTCGCACGGCGAAGGATCTTCTTCCGCTTCAGGCGGCGCTTGTTGCCTCTTTTGACGCGGGGCATCGTGGTCTCCTCTTGACGGGCACTCGCCCGACGAACGGCCGGCCGGCGGCGTGCCGGCACGGCGGGAGCGGAAAGGTCGCGGTCCTATCGACCGTACGGAAGCATCGCGGCGACACGCTTGGTGTCGGCCTTCGACACGAGCGAGGGCATGTCGAGCCCCCGCTTCCGCTTGGTCGTCTTCTTCGTGAGGATGTGGCTCTTGTAGGCCTTCGAGCGCTTGATCTTCCCGGTGGCCGTCATCTTGAAGCGCTTGGCGGCGCCCCTATGGGTCTTCAGCTTCGGCATCGTTCTTCTCCGTCCTTGCGCTAGAGCTCGGCGCTCCTGGCGGCGTCGATCGCGACCGCCCGCTCGATGAACGCGGCGAGCGTCACGGCCCCTTCGTCTCCGTCCTTCCGTGACCTGACAGCCACGGTTCCCTGCTCGGCTTCCCGGTCCCCGACGACGAGCATGACCGGGATCTTTTGCAGCTGAGCGTCGCGGATCTTCGCACCGATCTTCTCGCTGCGCTCGTCGAGGCGGGCGCGCAGCCCCGCCGCCGCGCAGGCCTTGCGTACGGACTCCCCGTAGGGGTTGACCCGGTCGGTGATCGGGAGCACCCGGATCTGCTCGGGCGCGAGCCAGAGCGGGAACGCGCCGCCGTAATGCTCGATCAGGATCGCCGTGAACCGCTCGAACGACCCGTTGACCGCCCGGTGGATCACGACGGGCCGGTGCGGCGCGTTGTCCTCGCCGACGTACTCGAGCGCGAAGCGCTCCGGGGCGGCGTAGTCGAGCTGGATCGTGCCGAGCTGCCACTTCCGGCCGAGGGAGTCCGCGACCTCGAAATCCACCTTGGGGCCGTAGAACGCCCCGTCGCCCGGTTTGACCGCATACGGGAGGCCGGTGGCGCGGAGCGCGCGCTCGAGGGCGCCCTCCGCGAGGTCCCACGTCGCGTCGTCGCCGATCCGCTGCGGCGGGCGCGTCGCGAACTGGAGCGACGCCTTGAGGCCGAAGAGGGCGTAATAGCCGAGGATGAAGTCGGTCAGCCGCCGGACCTCCGATTCGATCTGGTCCTCGCGGAGGTAGATGTGGCAGTCGTCCTGCTGGAACTGCCGCACGCGGGTGAGCCCCGACAGCGCTCCCGAGACCTCGTTCCGGTGGAGCACGTCGTACGTCGTGAAGCGAACGGGCAGCTCGCGGTAGGAGTGGGTCTTCGAGGCGAAGTAGACGTGGTGGCTCGGGCAGTTCATCGGCTTGAGCGAGAAATCGTGCTCGCCGGTCTCGTTGTCGAGGACGAGGAACATGTTCTCCCGGTACTTGCCCCAGTGGCCCGACAGCTCCCAGAGGCTCTTGTTGTAGAGCAAGGGCGTCTTGATCTCGCGGTAGTCCTCGAGCTGCAGATCCCGCATCGTCCGGTTCAGGACGTTGAACAGGATCGTGCCGCGCTCGGTCCAGAAGGCCGCCCCCGGCGCGTACGGATGGAACATGAAGAGGTCGAGCTCGCGTCCCAGCTTCCGGTGGTCGCGCTTCCTCGCCTCCTCGAGCATCGTCAAGTAACCGTCGAGCTCCTGCTGGGTCCAGAACGCGGTCCCGTAGATCCGCTGGGGCATCTTGTTCTTCTCGCTCCCCAGCCAGTACGCCCCCGCCACCGACAGGAGCTTGAACGCGCCGAGCCGGCCCGTCGCGGGCACGTGGGGCCCGCGGCAGAAATCGGTCCAGTCGCCCTGGCGGTAGATCGAGACCGTGTCCTCTCCCTTGGTCGTCGCGAAGTAGACCTTGTAGGGCTCCGCCTCGCGCTCGAAAAAGGCGATCGCGTCGGCCTTGGGGAGGTCCATCCGCTCGATCGGAAGGTCGCGGGCGACGATCTCCCGCACGCGGGACTCGATCGTCGCGAGATCGGCGTCCGTGAAGGGAGTGTCCCGGTCGAAGTCGTAGTAGAAGCCGTTCTCGATCACCGGCCCCTGGCCGATCTTGGTTCCCGGGTAGAGCTCCTGGACGGCCTGCGCCACCGCGTGCGCCGTCGAGTGGCGGAGCACCTCGAGCGCCTCGGGGTTCTTCGCGGTCAGGATCTGGAGCGAGGCGTCACGCTCGATCGGGCGCGCCAGGTCCACCAGCGCGCCGTCGACCTTCGCCACGACCGCGTCCCGGGCGAGCCGCGGTCCGATGGCGGCGGCGACTTTCGCCGCGGTGGTGCCGGCCGGGACCTCCCGGACGGAGCCGTCCGGCAGGGTCACGCGGACGGTGGCGAGCGTCTGGGACATCCTCGTTCCCGGAAAAGGGGTCTGACCCCGTATTGGTAGGCGCGCGCGGGATCGAACCGCGGACTTCTACCGTGTCAAGGTAGCGCTCTTCCACTGAGCTACGCGCCTGGACCGTCCCCGAGACCCCTTTTCGCCATTTCGAGACGGGGACCGCGGGATGGTAACACAGGCGCAAAGCCCCGTATCCGTTGGAGATGCACCGCTTCTGTTGAATTGTCCGCGGCATTTCGTTACCCTGCGGCCCGCACTGCCACCCAGGGAGCCCTTCCCGATGCTCATCGTGATGAAGAAGGGGAGCACGCGGGAGGATCTCGCCCGCGTTACTGCCGCCGTCGAGAGCCTCGAGCTGACCCCGCACGTGATCGCGGGGGCGGCGGAGACCGTCGTCGCGGTGACCGGGAGCACGGCGCCGCTCGATCCCGCGCGCTTCGAGGGTCTCCCCGGCGTGTCGCGCGCCATCGCGGTGAGCCGCCCCTACAGGCTCGCCGCCCGCGACGGCCGGGAAGGGGAGACCACGATCCCGCTCGGGAACCGGACGATCGGCGGCGGGGGCGTCTTCGTCGTCGCAGGCCCTTGCGCGGTCGAGAACGAGGAGCAGCTCTTAGGCACCGCGCGCTGGGTCAAGGCGGCCGGGGCGGACGCTCTGCGCGGGGGCGCCTTCAAGCCCCGCTCGAGCCCCTACAGCTTCCAGGGCCTCGGCCGCGAGGGGCTCGAGATCCTCGCCCGCGCACGGGAGGAGACGGGGCTTCCGATCGTCACCGAGGCGGTCGGCGAGGCGTCGCTCGAGCTCGTCGCAGAATACGCGGACGTCGTCCAGATCGGCGCCCGCAACATGCAGAACTACGAGATGCTCAAGAAGGCCGGCCGCCTGAAGAGGCCGATCTTCCTTAAGCGCGGCATGTCGGCGACCCTCGAGGACCTGCTCCTGTCGGCCGAGTACGTGCTGAACGCGG
>Ga0137451_1000482_pt1 | contig 12102 bp, 11 predicted proteins | sample EasRivERMGT500_2_FD_102336 | JGI IMG/M metagenome (GOLD analysis project Ga0137451, IMG submission 102336) | Soil microbial communities from meander-bound floodplain in the East River, Colorado, USA - East River MetaG ERMGT500_2 | ecosystem: Environmental > Terrestrial > Soil > Floodplain ... | reverse complement strand
GTCTTCCTGCTGTCCGATCGTGCGAGGGCGATCACGGGACAGGCGATCCTGGTCGACGCGGGATCGACCGCCTGACGTGATCGCGCGGCTCGCCTCCCGCTTCGGCCGGATCGTCGTCGCGCACCCGGTCGCCGTTCTCGCGGCGGCCCTTGCGCTGAGCGCCTGCGCGATCCTCCCCGCGAGCCGTCTCACGATCCGCTCCGACGTCGCCGCGCTGCTTCCGACGGACACCCCCGCGGCCTCGGCGTACCGCACCTTCCTCGAGAGCTTCGGCGGCATCGACGACGTGTACATCGTGATCCGGCGGCCGGACGAAGCGCCGCCCGACCCCGACGCGCTCGCCGACGCTGCGGGAACCCTCGCGGAGGACCTCGCCCGCTCGCCCGAGATCGCTCACGCGCGCTTCGGGCTCGACGAGGACGACGAGACGTTCTTCACCGACGTCCTGGCGTTGCGGCTTCCGCTGCTGCTCGGACCCGACGCGCCCTCGATCCTCGCCCCGCGCTTGACCGACGGAGCGCTGGCCGCGCGAGCCCGGGAGCTGCGCGATGCGGCCACCGGTCCCGGTGCGCTGTTCCTCACTCGGGTGGCGGCGTCCGACCCCTTGGGGCTCGCCGAGGGCAAGCTTCGCGAGCTCGCCGCCGGGGGAGTCCTTCCGTTCGATCCGATGTCGGGCGCCCTGCTCTCGCGCGACGGGCGCGCGGCCCTCGTCGTAGCGACCCCGGTGCGCGGGGAGTCGGACGCGGCCGGGGGGCGCGCGCTCAGCGCCGCGCTGACGGCGGCGTACGCGCGCACGCGAGCCGCGGCCGGGACGGAGCTCGAGTTCGAGGCGGTCGGCGGCCCCCTCTACGCGGCGCACGACGAGACCGCGCTCCGCGCGGATCTGATCCGCATCTTGACGACCGCCTCGATCTTGGTCCTTCTCCTGATCGTCCTCGCTTTCGGCGGGGTCGCGATTCCCGCGATCTCGCTCGCGACGGTCGCCGCAGGCCAGCTCGTCTGCGCGGCGGCGGTCACGCTGGGCTACGGGCCCGTCACGGCCGTGGGGGTCGGGTTCGCGGCGATCCTCCTCGGGCTCGGCGACGACTTCACCCTGCACCTCGCGGCCCGCGCCCGCGCGGCGTGGCAAGGCGGCGCCTCCCCCGCCGCAGCGGTTCAAGGCGCGGTCGTGGAAACGGCGCCGGGGATCGTCGCGGCGGCGCTGACGACCGCGGCGGCGTTCGCGTCGCTCGCTCCGGCACACTTTCGGCCCTTGCGCGAGCTCGGCCTCGTTGTCGCGCTCGGCATGCTCCTCCTTCTCGCCGCGACGGCCTTCGTCGCGGTCCCGCTCCTCACGCTGGCCGCGCGGCGTTGGTCCGATCGCCCCGCGCGAGAATCGGGGCGCGGCTACGCGGCCGTCGTCGAGGCCGGTTTTCGCTGGAGCCGTCGCCGCCCCGGCACGGTGCTCGCGGCGGCGGCGATCGCGCTCGGGCTCGCGCTTGCGGGGGTGACGCGCCTGGACGTGGACACCGATCTGCGCCGCATGCGGCCCGAGGACCATCCTGCGCTGAAGGCGGAGCGGCGGCTCGTCGCCTCGTTCGACGTGCCGCTCGACACGGCGACCGTCATGGTCCGAGGCGGCGACGCGGATGCCGCGCTCGACCGCGCCGACGCGGTCGCGTCGATCCTTCGCGCCCGGCTCCCCAAGACGGCGGAGGTCTCTTCCCCCTCCGATTGGATCGTGACCGGTGCGAGGGCGCGACGACGTGCCGCCGCCCTGGGCGGGCTCGGGCTCGACCGCGCGGCGGACCGGTTGGCGGCGGCGCTCGACCGGGAAGGCCTGCGCCCCGACGCCTTCGCCCGCTCTCTCGACGCGATGCGGGTCATCGCCTCCGGCGGAGACCCGGAGCCGGTGCCGCTCGATCGCTACCCCGCCTGGATGCGGGACGGGTTGAAAGTGGGTCCCGACGGCGCTCTCGCCGCGATCCGCGTGCGCGTGCCCGAGGGCATGTGGTCCACCGGACCGCCGGCAGAGCTCGTCGAGGCCATCGAGAGCGCCGCGCCGGGTGCCGCCGTCGCGAGCGCCTCGGCGCTCGGCGCCGAGCTGCGCGCGCTCGCGTTTTCGGACCTGCGCCGCCTCGGGGCGCTCGCCGTCTCGGTCGTGTTCGTGCTCGTGCTCGTGTCGTACCGCGGAGACGTGCGCGCGGCCCTCCTCACGTTTGTCCCCGTCGCCCTGGGCGTCGCGTGGACCGCCGGTCTGTGGGGTTGGCTCGGCCGCCCGCTCGACCTGTTCTCGCTGTGCGTGCTTCCCGTCCTGGTCGGGATCGGCATCGACGACGGGCTTCACGTCCTCCATCTCGCGCGGGGGCCCGGGCGGGATCTTGCGGCGGCGGTGCGCGAGGCGGGCCGCGGCGTCGTGCTCACGAACCTCACGACGTCGGCGGGGTTCGCCGCGCTCGCCGTATCGCGGGTGCCGGCGCTACGAAACGGCGGCCTGGTCGTGTGCGTGGGCAACCTCATGTGCCTGCTCGCGACGCTCGTCGTCCTCCCGGCCCTCGCGACCCTCGCGCGCCGGCGTTAGACTCGGGGGATCATGCCGATCGCATCGCGACGCGGCTTCGACGAGCGCGCGACGCTCCTTTCGGCCGAGACCGCGGCCCTGCTCGACGACCGCTTCGTCCGCTCGTGCGACCTCCTCGAGGAGTACGTGTTCCGGCTCACCGTGGGGATCGCGCGCGAGACCGGCATCGAGGACGCGTGGAAGCGAGACGCCACCGTCGACGAGATCGTCGCGCGCGCGGGGCTCGACCCCGAGGTCGCGCCGATCCCGGTCGCGTGGGTTCTCGGCATGCTCGCGGCGCGCGACCTGAGGCCTCCGCTTCCGCGGCTCGACCCCGAGGAGATCGAGGCCGCGCAGGCGGCGCACGATCCACGATGCCTCCCGTCGTTCCGCATCGCGGCGCTCGCCGCTTCGAGCTATCCCGACGTCCTGCGCGGGGTGACGACCGGAGCGCGCGCGCTGTTCGCGGCCGACCACATGGAGGCGTGGGCCGCCTACTTCTCGAACGACAACCCGGCCTACGCCATCAGCAACCGGATCGCCGCGCTCGAGGCGGCCCGAGTGCTCGCCGGTGCCCCGGGCCCCGTGCTCGAGCTCGGAGGCGGGCTGGGGAGCGGGGCCGCGGCGCTGCTCGAGCGAATCGTCCCCCCGCGCTACCACTTCTCCGAGATCTCCCTCCCGTTCCTCCGCCGTGCCCAGAGGAGCTTGTCCCGCGACTTTCCCGGCGTGCCGGTCGAGTTCGCGCGGCTCGACATCGATCGCCCCTTCGCGGAGGCGGGGATCGAGCCGGGGGCGTTTGCGCTCGTCTACGCCGTCAACGTCGTCCACGTCGCCAAGGATCTCGCGTTCACGCTCTCGGAGATCCGGAACGCGCTGCGGCCCGGCGGGACGCTCGTCGCCGGGGAGTGCGTCCGGCCGTTCCCGGGGCAGCCGATCTACGTCGAGCTGGTGTTCAATCTCCTCGAAGCGTTTCGTTGCGAAGGGGCCGGCTTCCGGACGCCCGAGGCGTGGGTCGGAGCACTTCAAGCGTGCGGCTTCGCCGGCGCCTTCATCCATCCCGACGTCCGGCGGCTCCGGGACGCCTACCCCTCCTTCGTCGTCGCCGCCGTCGGCGCGACGCGGCCGTGAGCCTCACGATCGAGATCCCCGCCGGGAGCCCCTACCTTGCCGGCCACTTCCCGGGGCGGCCGATCCTCCCCGGCGTGGCTCAGCTCGCCTTCGCGTGCGACGCCTTGCGCCCGGCCGGAGTGCGTCACGTCGTGCTCGCGCGCTTCCGGCGCCTGGTGACCCCCCCGGCGCGCCTTTCGATCCAGCCTCGCACGGCCCACGCGGGCGCGGTCCGCGTCGACGTCGCCTCCGAGCTCGGCCTCGTGTCGAGCATCGAGGTGGTTCCCGGGATCCCCGAGCCTGCGGGGGACTGGAGCGTCGGGATCGCGTCGCGGCGCGCCTCCTCCGCCGTACCGCTCGAGGAGCTCCTTCCCCACCGCGCGCCGATGCGTTTCGTGGACGGGATCGCCGGCGAGGCCGAGGACGGCCTGAGCTGCACGGCGCGGATCCCCGAAGCGTGCGCGCTCGTGCGGGACGGCGTCGCTCCGGCGGTCGTCGCTCTGGAGGCCGCGGCGCAGACGGCGGCCGTGTGGGAGGCGCTGCGATCGTTGCGCTCGGGGGGTGCGGGATCGCACATGGGCTTTCTCGTGTCGGCCCGGGACGTCGAGCTCCACGCGGCGACGGTTCCTGCGGAGGCGACGCTTCTGGCCTCCGTGCGCCTGGTCGCGCACGCGGGCCCGCTCGCGCACTACCGGGTCGAGGTCTCCCACGAGACGCAGCCGCTGCTGCGCGGGACGATCGGTGCCTATCGCGAGGAGGCGGCGCTGTCCGGCCAGAGCTCGCGAAAGCAGAACCACTGATACGGCGCGCGCCGTATCGCGCTTTCGATCTCCCCGCCGACCCGCATCACGGCGTCCGCGAGGTCGGCCGGGCGGTTCCCGGTCTTCGCGACGCGGATCGGCGGCGAGAACTCCACGACGTACCGCCGGCGTCCGCGGCGGATCGCGAAGACGGGGAGGATCGGCACGTCCGCCATGCGGGCGAGCGCGGCGGGCCCCGCCGGAAAGGTGAAGGGCTTCCCGAGCAGCGTTCCGGGGCAGGTCCGCGCTCCCGCGCGAGGACGGTCTCCTTGCATCGCGACGATCTCCCCACGGCGCAGAGCCTCGAGGAACGCGATCCCCTGAAGAGGGTCTTCGCTCTGGAAGTGCATCGTGTAGCGCTCGCTCTCGACGGCCGCGACGCTCTCGCGGATGAACTCCTGGGCTCGGGGATCGACCTCGGGCTCGCGCACGAGGTGCACGTGCCGTTCCTGCTTCGTGGCCGGGATCATCGAGCCGACCTCGTACGCGCCCAGGTGCGCGGTGACCATGACGAAGCCGACCCCGGAGCGGCACGCCGCCTCCCAGTGCTCGAGCCCGGCCGCCTCGATGTGGAAGGCTCGCGAGGTCGTGAGGCGCTCGTACCGCTCCGAAAGGCACCATGCGAAGGTCCACATCGTCCGGTAGAGCCGGGCCTGGCGCTCGAAAAACCCCGCCGGCCCCAGCACCGCCTCGAGGTTCGACGCGATCGCGCGGCGGATGTTGAAGATCGTCAGGAAGAAAAACGTCGTGAAGACCGTGACGATGATCCCGATCGACCACGACGGGAACGTCGACATCCCCCAGCGGTGGAAGCGGTACCAGAACAATCCGGTGACGTGATAGTCGCCGAGCAGGCGTCGCGCCCGGCCGACCTGCGGCGCGTGCGGTGGGGTCTCCGTCGCAACGCTCATCGTCCGATTGTAGACTGGCGGCCATGCCCCTCACGGCCGATTCCGACGTTGCGCACGCCCCTCATCCGCCTCTCGACGAGTACTACCGCGGGGAGGAGGGGAGGCGCGCTTTCGTCCGGCGCATCTTCGACGCGACTGCAGGGGACTACGATCGCATCGAGCGGCTCATGGCCTTCGGGTCGGGGCCGTGGTATCGCCGGCAGGCGCTGCTTCGCGCGGGCTTGGCACCGGAGATGCGCGTGCTGGACGTCGCGGTGGGGACCGGGCTCGTGGCGCGCGAGGCGGCGGCCGTCGTCGGCGCGCGCGGTCGGGTGGTCGGTCTCGACCCGTCGATCGGGATGCTGCGCGGCGGCACGCTGCCTTCCGGCACGGTCGCCGTCCAGGGTATGGCGGAGGCCCTCCCGTTCGCCGATGGAAGCTTCGATTTCGTCTCGATGGGGTTCGCGCTGCGCCACATGTCGGACCTTTCGGTCGTCTTCGGCGAGATCGCGCGCGTGCTCACGCCGGGCGGCACCGCCTGCGTGCTGGAGATCACCCGCCCGCGGGGTCCGATCGCCCATGCGCTCGTGAAGGCCTACATGCGCGGGCTCGTGCCCGTGATCGCGAAGGTGTTCGCCCGCCACCGCGAGACCGCCCGGCTGATGCGCTACTACTGGGACACGATCGAAGCCTGCGTCCCGCCCGAGCGCGTCCTCGCGACGCTCGCGGCGGCCGGGCTGACGTCGCCGGCGCGTCACGTGGAGCTCGGTATCTTCTCGGAGTACACGGGCAGGAAGCCCGCGTGAGCCTCCCGGCCCGAACCGACGTCCTCATCCTGGGCGGCGGGCCGGCCGGTTCCGCCGCGGCGATCGCGCTCGCCGACGCGGGTGTCGCGACGGTCGTCATCGAGGGCGAGACGTTTCCGCGCTTTCACGTCGGCGAGTCGCTCCTGCCGCATTCCCTTCCGCTGTTCGACCGGCTGGGCGTGCACGACCGGGTCCGGTCGCTCCCGCACGCGCTGCGGAAGGAAGGGGCCTCGTTCGCGACGCACGACGGCGCCCGGTACGTCGAGTTCTGGTTCGAGGATGCGTTCGCACCGGCCATCCCGAACGCGTACCAGGTACGCCGGGACGAGTTCGACGCATTGCTCCTCGACGTCGCGCGGGAGCGCGGGGCGGACGTCCGGGTCCCCTGGAGAGCGACGAAGCCCCACTGGGAGGGGGACAGGCTCGCGGGGGCGTGGGTTCGCCAAGAAGGCGGCGACGAGAGGCTCGTCCGAGCGAAGTGCGTGCTCGATGCGAGCGGGCAGCACGCGTTCCTCGCCACGCGGATGGGTTGGAAGTCGGTTTACGACGAGCACCGCAAGATGGCGGTCGTCGGGCACTTCGACGGGGTCGTGCAGAACCCCGGCCGCGCGGCGGGCAACATCACGATCGTCGTCACCGCCTCCGGCTGGTTCTGGTTCATCCCGTTCCGCACCGGGACGACCTCGGTGGGTGCGGTCTTCGACGTGGGCCGCTACCGCGAGGTGGAAGGAGGGCTCGACGCGCTCTTCGACGCGGTCGTCGCGAACACGCCCGAGGCCGCGCGTCGCCTCGCCCCCGCGCGCCGCGTGATGGAAGCACGGGCGGTCCAGAACTTCTCGTTCCGCGTGAGCCGCATCCACGGTGACGGGTTCGCGCTCGTCGGGGACGCCGCGGGGTTCCTCGATCCGATCTTCTCCACGGGCGTGTTCATCGGCACGACCACGGCGGTGACCGCGGCCGACGCGGTGGTCGAGGCTCTGAATCGGCGCGGCCGGGTGGACGCGGCCGACCTTGCGGCGACCGCCGCCAGGACGCGCGATCTCCAGCGCCTGTTCTTCTCGTTCATCCGCTCGTACTACGACCCGCACTTCCTCGCGTTCTTCTTCGACCCGCACGACGGGATGCAGATCCCGAAGGCGATCGTCACCCTCCTCGCGGCGGACGTCCTGCGCTCCGACCGCTGGAGATGGACCGGGCGCTTCCGCATGCTGCAGACGCTCGCGCGTGTGCAGAAGACGGCCCGGAGATTCGGCGGCCAGCTCGTGCCGCCGCTGACGGCAGCGCCCGGCTAGAAGGGCGGCTGGCCCAGGTACGAGCCGGCGGCATTGATGTAGTGCCACAGCTCGTCGGGGTTCTTGGCGAACGCCGTTCCGAACAGCTCCTCCGCGCGAGCGCGCTCGCCGTTGAGGTTGAACCACGCCGCGGCCTCGACCATCGACGTGTCGTCGGTTGGGTTCATCGCGATCGCCCGCTCGAGCAGGGGCTTCGCCTTGTCCCACTCCTTGGCCAGCGCGTAGACGGTCGCGATCCGATAGAGATCGCTCGCCGCCGTCTTCTTGCTGATCGCGAGGTCGAACAGCGCTTGGCCTTTGGCCTTGTCGCCGGAGAGGTAGTGGACCCGCCCCACCCCGATGCGCTCCCACGACCCGGTGCCGGCGAGCTGCTCGGCGGTCGCAAGCAGGGCCGCGGCCGCGGCCTTCGGCTCCTTCCCGGCAAAGTACGCCCCCGGTTCGAACACCCTTTTGGCGGCGAGCGTCGTCGCAACCCCGGCGGCGAACGAGACGATGAGCGCGATCACGATCGGCAGGCGTGTCCTCATGGGTTCCCCTCCGTCGCCGGAGGTTACCGTAGAATCGTTCGCATGCGTCGCGTTCTCCTCGGGCTCGTCCTTGCCTCGGCCTGGTGTTCGGCGCGAGCCGACATGTCCGGCAACGTCCAGTTCCTCGTCGGCCAGCGCTGGCTCTCCGACGCGTGGGGCCCGGTCGGCGAGCCGTCCGTGTTCGGGGTCGAGGTGGACTTCGCGCCGCAGACCTCGCCCGTGCGCGTGGCGCTGGGCGTCCAGCTCGCGGGCGACAGCTCGACGCTGCCCAACGCGATCAGCGGGTCGGACGACATCGACGTCGGGTTCTTCGAGCTCTCCGCGGGGTTTTTGTGGCATCCCGTGAAGAAGGCGATCGTTCGCCCCTACATCGGGGGCGGCGTCATCACGATGAGCGCCGCGACGGGGTCGAGCTTCGGCTTCTTCGGCGCGGACGAGAGCGACCAGTCGTTCGGGTTCTACGGGAATGCGGGCGTGTTCTTCAAGGTCGGCGAGCACTTCAACATCGGCGTCGACGGCCGCATCGTGCGCGAGACGGAATTCGACTTCGGCGCCACGGAGATCGACGGCGACTACGAGCAGGCGGCGCTTCTCATCGGCTTTTCGTGGGGACCGTGACCACCAGCGCGCGGAACGCTTCCCCGCGCTCCTCGAAGTTGCGAAACGTTCCGTAGCTCGGGGAGGCCGGGGAGAACAGCACGGTCTTGCCCTTCGGCGTGAGCCGGAGGGCGAGGTCCACCGCCTCCTTGAGGTCGTCCACCAGATGCGCCGGCCCCTCGATGGTCTCGGCCATGCGGGGGCCGCCCGGGGGCATGAGGATCACGTTCGGAATCCGGGCGCCCGCGAGCGCCTTCGCGAGGGGCGTGAAATCGAAACCGCGATCGGCGCCGCCGCCGACGTAGGTCGCGACCTCGTCGCCCAGCGCCTCGAGCGCGGCGACCGCGGCTTCCGGAGCGGTCGAGATCGAGTCGTTGACCCAGCGCACGCCGCCGTGCGAGCCGAGATCCTCGAGGCGGTGGGGGAGGCCGTCGAAGCGGGCCAGGACCTCCTGCATGTCGACCGCCGAGGCGCCGAACATCTCCGCCGTGGTCAGCGCCGCGCAGGCGTTGAGGCGGTTGTGCAGCCCGCGCAGCCTCATCCCGCGATCGTCGAAGAGGGCGGCCCCCGCGCGCCGGAACGCTCCGCTCGAGAACGAGATTCCCTCCGCGGCGCCGTAGGGCACGTGCGATGCGGGACCGAAGGGAGCACGGATCGAAAGCTCGGGGTCGGTGTCGTTCCAGATCGTCACGTCTTCCGGGCGCTGCGTCTTCGCGATGTTCAGCTTCGACGCGAAGTACGCCTCGGCCGATCCGTGCCAGTCGAGATGCTCCGGGAAGAGCCTCGTGATCACCGCGACCGACGGTCCGATCGTCAGGTCGTGGGTCTGGTAGCTCGACATCTCGTAGATCACGACGGGCTGGGCCGCCAGCACCTGGTCGAGCGCGTCGAGCGCGGCTCGCCCGATGTTCCCGACGAGGAGGCTGTCCACGCTCGCCTCCCGCAGCACGAGGTCTATCAGCGTCGCGGTCGTGGACTTCCCCTTGCTGCCGGTCACGCCGACGACCGGGACGCCCGCGCCCCGCGCCGCGTCGACGAACAGGCTCGTCCCCGTGGTGACCGAAGCACCCCGGCGCGCCGCCTCGGAGAGCAACGGGTGCCGGGGGGGGATCCCCGGCGAGCGCACGACGAGCTCGACGCCTGAGAGCGCGCTCGGATCGGTGTCGAGCGCGAACGACGCGCCCGCCGGGAGATCGCCGGGGCGATGCTTCGCGACGATCACGAGGCTCGCCACGCCCCGGCGCGCAAGCCACGCGGCGGCGGCGCGCCCCTCGACGCCGAATCCGAAGACCGCGGCGCGGACGTCAGTGCCGATCGAGATAGGCATCGAGCTGCGCGAGCCAGCGCACGGGGATCGCGTGCGCGTCGGAGCGGGAAAGCGCGGAAGCCGCGACGTCGGGAAGGTCCCGCCTATGCGCCGCCACGCGATCCTGGAATACCGTCATGCATCCATGCGGCAGCGTGACGCCTCGCGTCCTCGCGAGATAGAACGCCGCCGCGGTCTCCTCCGGCGTCCCCACGCACTCGAAGGGCTTCGTGCCGCGGACCCCGAGCAGCTCCTCGATGCGCTCGCAATTGGCGGGGTCCGCGAGCGGGTCCGCGCCGAAAAGGGCGTGGTACCTCGCGTCGTCGAGCCACGGGCGCGCCATGAGCGCGACGAACACGCATTTCGGACAGGTGAGACACCACCGCGAGGCGGCCGGCCCGGTCTGGGAGAAGTTCTTGTTGCACGACGTCACGCTTTCGAAGAAGCGGGTGTGGGTCGCGAACGCCTTGACGATGCGCAGCTCGGTCAGCGGCCGGAGAAGGCTGAAGTACTCGGGACCGCCCGCGAGATTGCGGGACAGCCAAGCCTGGAAACCGCGCTCAAACTCCAGGGACTTCGACCACTGGTGATTCACGTCCAGCCCGTGCCACGTCGTGCCGCCTTCCGAGGCGCTGGACTCGTTCGATGCGATCACCGCCCGCCGTCCGCACAGGAGCGCGACCAGGACGCCGACGGCGGCGAGGTAGGCGCTGACCGGAACGTGGCCGTTGAGGGCGCCGGCGGCGTTGAGCTCGAACAGCTTCGGGTCGAGGCGCCGCTCGACGACGTGATGCGGAACGCCGGCCAAGGCGGCGGATCGGCCGATCCACTCCCATCCGGCGCGGCCGATCGTCAGCAGCTCGTGAGGCTCCGAGGAGGCGGAGAGCACGCGCTCGGAGACGAGCGAGTCCTTCCCACCGCCCCACAGGACGAGCGCGGGCCCGTTCCCTTCCGCCGCGGCACCGGGCTCGGGAGTCGCGCCCGCGCCTTCGAAGGCCAGCGCGCCGTTCGGATCGAGGCCGTTCCGGTAGAAGAACTCGCCCAACCCCTTCGTGTAGACCATCGTCCAGAAGGCGTCGTCGTCGGCGGACAGCCGCTCCCCGGAAACGACGATCCGCCGCGGCACCGCGGTCTTCCAGTACGACGGGCCCCCGGCGAGGTGAACGGCGAGCAGCGCGCGCGCCACCGCTCCGTCGGAGGCCGCGGCGAGAGGGCCGAGGCTCTCGGGGAGCGTGAGCGTCTCCTCGAACTCCAGCCGCGCGCCGCCCTTCCCGTGCAGCGCGTAGCCGAGCGTCACGGTCCGATGCTCGAGCGACCGTTGCGTGAGCTCGAACGACTCGGCGGCTTCCGGGCGGATCACGAAGAAAGGGTATACCCCGGCCCGCCCGCGTCGAGGGCGGCCTCGTCCCCGACTCGGAGCATGCCTCCCCGGAGAACGCGCGCATTCAGGGCGAGCTTCCCCTCGAACCGGTTCACGATGTCCCGCAGGACCGAGGCGTCCTGCACCTGCGTGTCCGGGTCGTAGGTCGTCATCACGCACCGGTCGCGCAGATCCTCGAGGGCGATGACGACCTCTCCGGCGCGGAGCACTTGGCCTTCCCAGTCGCGCTCCGCCAGGCCGGCAACCCCGCCGATCACGATGTTGGGGCGAAGGCGGCGGCCGTCCCGGCCGAAGGCCGCAATCGCGCCGTCCGTCGCGACCAGCAGGGGGAGCACGTCGAACCGCGACGCGGAGTCGTCGCGCACGAGGTGGGCACCCGAGCCGACGACCCGCCGCACGTCATCCGCCACGGACGGGTCGGTCCAAGCCCTCCCGTCCACGAGCGGCTCGCCGTCCGCGCCGAGCGTCGCCTTGTGCGCGAGCAGGCCGGGGAAGGTGCGCGCGGTCGCGGTCCTGCCGAGGGATCGCACGACGTGCACGACGCGGTCGCCTTCGAACCCCGACGAGAGAACGGTCACGCGCTCGAGCGCCTCTCCGGCCATCGACTTCACCGGGTAGCGCCAGAGCTGCTCGATCCTCACCGCGCTCAGTCCACCTTCAGGATCGCGAGGAACGCCTCCTGCGGCAGGTCGACCCGGCCCACCCGCTTCATGCGCTTCTTCCCTTCCTTCTGCTTCTCGAGGAGCTTGCGCTTGCGGGAGATGTCGCCGCCGTAGCACTTGGAGGTCACGTCCTTGCGCAGCGCCTTGACCGTCGTCCGGGCAATGACCTTTGACCCGAGCGCGGCCTGGATCGCT
>Ga0137451_1000481_pt1 | contig 12129 bp, 8 predicted proteins | sample EasRivERMGT500_2_FD_102336 | JGI IMG/M metagenome (GOLD analysis project Ga0137451, IMG submission 102336) | Soil microbial communities from meander-bound floodplain in the East River, Colorado, USA - East River MetaG ERMGT500_2 | ecosystem: Environmental > Terrestrial > Soil > Floodplain ... | reverse complement strand
GCGACGTGTTGCGCGGCCAGACCGTGCGCAGCCACGCGGGTCTGTATTACGAGACGTTCGAAGAGTTTGCGGAGGCGCTCTATTCGCTCGAAGCCTCCGGCCCGCTGGCGGCGCCGCTCGGCGCAAACGGCCGTCAGTTCTTCCAGCGTCACTACACCTGGCCGGTGATTGAGCGGAAGTACCTCGACATGTTCGATCGCCTGAAGCGCGAGCCGGCGCCGGCGCCCATCGAGCCGCTGCCGGGATTCTTCACGCGCCGCCGGCGCACCATCCCGCCCGGCCGGGACGTGCTCGACAACCTGCCGTCGGGGCCTGTGCTGTGAAAATCGCCTGCATCGTTCCCCGCTACGGCACCGAGATCACCTCCGGCGTCGAATGCCAGTGCCGGCTCATCGCGGAGCAACTCGCGGAACGTCATCAAGTGGACGTGCTCACGACGTGCGCGCGCGACGACGCCAGCTGGAAGAACGACTATCCCGAGGGCGCCGATCGCACGCGCGGCGTGACCGTCCGGCGATTCTCGACGTCACGCACGCGCGACGCGCGCGAGTTTCAGCGGCAGTCGGAGTGGATCTTCACGCACCGGCACGGCCGTCAGGAAGAGATCGAGTGGCTCAAGCAGCAGGGCCCGTGGTCGCCGGCCCTCATCGAGTTCCTCGAACGCCACCATCAGCAGTACGACGCGCTCGTCTTCTTCGGAAGTCTGCACGCGCCGGCGGTGATGGGGATGAGAGTCGCGCCGCACAAGAGCGTGCTGGTCCCGGCCCTGCGGGACAACGACGATCCCGCGTATCAGCTCGGCATCTGCCGCGAGGTCTTCACGAGCGCCGGCGCGATCGCCTGGAATTCAGAAGCCGAGCGCGAATTCGCGCACGCGCGTTTTGCGCTCCGTACCGTCGTCGAAGAGATCATCGGGTGCGGCGTGGCGTTGCCGGAAGGCGAGGCGGTTGCCGAAGGCGCCGAGCCCCCGGCTCCCCCGCCCGGCGGCCGTGAGCCGTTCGCGCGCCACATCGAAGGTCCGGCCAACGCGTTTCGCCGCCGCCACCGGATGCACGGCAAGTTCGTGCTGTACGGCGGCCGCATCGATCCGGGCGAAGGCGGCGAAGAACTGCTCGAGTACTTCCAGACCTACGTCAAGGAAGGCGGCGACGCGACGCTCATCCTGATGGGCGTCAAGCGCATGCCGCTGCCGGAAGATCCGCACGTACGATTCGCCGGCACGCTGCCTGACGAAGAACGGCTCCACGCTCTCGAAGCCGCCGCCGTCGTCGTCGTGCCCTCGCCGAACGACAATCTCTCGATCGTCGCGCTGGAATCCTTGTCCGTCGGCACGCCAGTGCTCGGCAACGCCCGCTCGGCGTCACTCGTCGACCATTGCCGCCGCAGCCACGCCGGGCTGTACTACGCGGACCGGTGGGAGTTCGTCGACGCGCTGAAGTTACTGCTCAAGGACGATGGACTCCGGGCCGCGATGGGCCGGAACGGCAAGGCGTACGTCAACACGCACTATCGATGGAGCCTGGTCCTTTCGAAGTACGAGCAGCTGCTGATGCGGCTGCGCGGCGGTTCGGCCGAACGCGATCGGGAAGCACAACGGACGCGTGAACCGGAGCGCGAACGCGAGCGAGACCGGGGACGGGATCGAGACAGAGATCGCCATCGCCAGTGGGGCCGCGGGCGTGGCCGGGGCCGGGATCAGAATCGCGGTGGCGGTGACCGCGGCGGCCGTGGCCAGCACGGAAAACCGCGCGGAAGACACTGACATCGATTCGCATGGAGGCCGGGTCTTCAGACCCGGCGCGGATCTACCTGCGAACCAGCGTCAGCGTCAGCTTCTGCCCTTCGGTCAGCGTGAGTGGAATCGCTGTCGCCTGAAGACGCGACAGCACCTCCGGATCGTTCCAGGACACGTCCTCGGCATCTTCAACGCCAATGAGGAAGTACCGGCCGGCGAGAAGACCGCCAATCGAATAGCGCCCGTCCGGCAGCACTTCGGCTGTCTGAATCAGCCGCGATCTCAATCCCCATCGCCGCGTGTCCTGGCTGAAGACCACGACCCGGCCTGCTGTTGGGCCGCCCTGCGAGCCCTCGAGTGAGCCGCTGATCGTCGCTGTCCGGTTTGTGAGGACGATCCGGAGCGCCCGCTGCGGCGCGGCAGCCGGGTCGACCGGCGTGTCCGTCACGTCGGCGGCATCGAGAAACACGGACTTGAGCGCCCAGCCCGGCGGCAGCTTGTCGACCCGAAACAGACGGTTGCCGAACATGCTCGAGAACTGGAATGAGCCATCGGCTCCGACCTTGCCCTGCACTGGCCCCGAAGGCGCCGGTGGCTGCGTGGCCGGTACCTCGAAATCAGTTTCATAGGCGACGACTTGAAGATTTGCCGGCAGCGTGGCGCTCCCCTCGACCTCCACACGGCCATTCACGGCCGCGGCCTTCGCCGTCGTGAGCGTCACGTCCTTGAGATCCTGCCCGGCGACGACGATACGCATGGCGGCGAACTCGGTCTCGCCGCCTGATGGACGCGCCGTCCCGAGGAGCCAGTACTCGCCGGGCGGCACACTCGGAAATTGAAAAGAGCCGGGCCGCAACGTCACGCCTCGCACTTCACCGGGCGGCGCACCGATCCGCTGAATCCGAATGCCGCTCGCGTTTGGTGTCTTGCCGGACGAGTCCACGATCGTGGCGGTGACGAGGGCCATGCGCACGGCCGTGATGCGGAACTCGAGATTCGTCACGTCCTGGCCCGGCCCGACCGACAGCACGCGCGCTTCGTCGATGCGCGACGTGCCTGGAAAAAAGCTGAGCGCGAAGCCCTGCTGGTCCGGCGCTGGCATCGACGTCAGGGCCTGCATCGGATCCGGCGCGGCGTCGAGGTAGTAGTCGCCCGCGGGCAACGTGTGCACGCGAAATCTGCCGAGATCGTCCGTAGTGGCTTGCCGCACGATTCCGGGCCTGCGGCCGTACGGTCCGTACTGAAGCTTCACGGCAGCAACGATCAGATTCGCGACGGGCTCGCCTTTGTCCGTCAACAACACGCCCTCGAGCGCCCCCGCCCGCTGCATTTGTATGGTCAGGGTGCCCGGCGCATCGGGTCCGAGCGTCACAGGTATCGGCCGGACGATGCCGCGCGCCGGACCGCGATCGAGTGGGACGAAGCCGGGTTTCTCGGCGACGACGCGGTAATTACCAGCGGGAAGGCTGTCGAAACGAAACGCGCCGTCGGTATCGGTGTCGGCGATCTTCGGTGGCCCGAGGTCGGAGGACAGGACGACGCGTGCACGCCGCACTGGAACCGGCGGCACACTTTCAGCCAGCACGACTTTGCCGGCCAGCGTCAACGTGCCCGTGGCGGCCGGCGGTGGATTTCCTGAGGTGTCGCGCGTCTGCGCCCCGAGCATCAGCGGCGCACACATGAGGGCGACGAGCCCGGTCACCGCAACAATCCGAACTGCCAACCGCATGTGAAGTCCTCGCCTACTCGTCCGCCTCGTCCGGCTCTGCGCCATCCGCGCCCTTCTTGCGGCGGGGCCGGATGTCATATCGCTTGATCATCTCGTTGAGCGTCGTCGCCTTGATGTGCAGCAACTCGGCGGCTTTCTTTTGGACGCCGCCGGCCGCTTCGAGGGCGGCTTCGATGTACCGGCGCTCGTGGCCGATGATGACCTCGCGGAAGTGGATGCCGTCGGCGGGAATCACGACGTCGTGCGGCTCGAAGTGCGTACCCGCGCTGACGTGGTCTGGAATCAGGTCGATGCCGATCTCCTGCTGGTCGCCGCACAGCACGACGGCGCGCTCGATTACGTTCTCGAGCTCGCGAACGTTGCCCGGCCAGTCGTAGGCCATGAGCCGGTCCATCGCGGGAGGCGTGAGGATCAGGCCCGGCTTGCGGCTCTCGTCACCGTACTTCTGGAGGAAGTGCTGGACGAGCAGCGGTATGTCGCTGCGTCTGTCGCGCAGCGGCGGCAGCTGCAGCGTGATGACGTTCAGGCGATAGAAGAGATCCTCGCGGAAGCGGCCGTCTTCCTTCAACTTTCGCAAGTCGATGTTGGTCGCGGCGATGATGCGCACGTCGACCTTGATCGTCTCGACGCCCCCGAGGCGCATGAACTCGCGTTCCTGCAGCACGCGCAGCAGCTTCGCCTGCGTGTCGAGCGGGATGTTCCCGATTTCGTCGAAGAAAATCGTGCCCTTGTCCGCCAGCTCGAACAGGCCCTTCTTCGGATAGACCGCGCCCGTAAACGCGCCTTTCACGTGGCCGAACAGGTTCGACTCGAGCAGGTCCGGCGGAAGATTGCCGGAATTGACCGTGATGAACGCGCGATCGGATCGGTTCGAATGTCGATGAAAGGCCCGCGCCACCAGCTCCTTGCCGGTTCCGCTCTCGCCCTGCACGAGGACGGTGGCCCGGCTGGGCGCAGCGCGCGAGATCAAATCGTACAGCGCGCTCATCTTCGAGTTGCCGCCGATGATCTCGTCGAACCGGTGCGAGCTGGAGCGCAGGCGGTTGCGCAGCTCACGGTTCTCGAGCACCAGGCGGCGCCGGTCGACGGCGTTGCGCAGCACGGTCAGCACTTCGTCGTGCTTGAAGGGCTTGGTGAAGTAGTAGAAGGCACCACGCTTGGTCGCAGCGACGGCGCTTTGAATCGTGCCGAACGCCGTGATCATGATCACCGGCAGGTCGGCGTCCAGCCGGCGGATGTCCTCCAGCACGTCGAGGCCGTTTTTGTCGGGCAGCATGAGATCGAGCAGCACGGCATCCACCGGACGGGCGCCGAGCGCGTCCAGTCCCAGTTGCGCAGTCGCGGCCGTGACGACGCCGTAGCCCTCGGCACTGAGCAGCGCCTCGAGGGCCTCGCGAATGATGGCCTCGTCGTCGATCACGAGCAGCGTCGCCGCCGGCGCGACCGGTGTCGCCGGCTTTTCAGCCGTATCGGAGTTCTGAGCCTTCGTCACGTGAGCCTCTGCACCCCTTCCCCCTCCTGATTGAGCCATTGCGTCATTGGCTCATTGCCTCATTGACCGATGGCCTGAGCCGGTCGCGACAGCAGCGGCAGCACGAGCCGGAAACTGGTGCCCTGGCCGGTATCACTCTGACACGACAACGTGCCGCCGTGCTCCTGGACGATGCCGTATGTCACCGCAAGGCCCAGGCCGGTGCCGCGGCCGTCAGCCTTGGTCGTGAAGAACGGATCGTAGATGCGGGCCAGATGCTCCGGCGGGATGCCGATGCCGGTGTCGTTGACCTCGACGATCGCGTTCGGTCCGGTCGACGACGTCATGACGGACACCCATCCGCCTTTGGGCATCGCATCGCGGGCGTTGAGGAACAGGTTCAGAAACACCTGCTGCAGCTTGTACTCAACGCCGCTGACGACAACGGGGACGGGCGCGAGGTCGCGCTTGACCTGCACGTGGGAGAGTTTGAACTGGTGCTCGAGCAGCGCGAGGATGTCGCCGATCACCGTGTTGATGTCGACGGGACCGGTCTCGCCGCCCGATGGCCGCGCGAGATTCAGCAGGCTGTTGACGATCTTGGCCGCGCGGAACGTCTGGCTCTCGATCTTCTCGAGGATCGGCGTCCGCGGATCGGCCGGATCGGTCTTCTCGAGCAGCAGCTGCGTGAAGCTGGAGATGCCCGTGAGTGGCGTGTTGACCTCGTGCGCGACGCCCGCCGCAAGCAGGCCGATGGCCGCCATCTTCTCAGACAGCTGCAGCTGCTCCTCGAGGTTGGCGCGTTCGGTGATGTCCTCGATCACGAGGATCCAGCCCGCCTGGGCGCCCTCTGTGTGAAACGGCGCAATCGCGAGATTGACCAGCAACGATCGCGCCTGCCCTCCCCGATCGAATGACAGCGGCACTCGATACAGAGTCGTGCCGGCGGGCGCCTCGCGGCGCGCGGACCTGAGTGAGTCGATAAACGGCTTTTTGAACAACGCCGAGAGTGGACGGCCGATCGCCTCGCCGCGACCGAGGTGGGCCAGCGACTCGGCCCGGCGGTTCCAGCGCAGCACGCGATCGTCGAGGTCCACGACCACGAGGCCGTCCGACAGAGACTCGACGACGCTGTCGCTGAACTGGCGCAACCGCTCGATTTCCTCGGCCTTGACGCTCAGCTGGAGGTAGAGCCGCGCGTTCTCGAGTGCGGTCGCGGCCTGTCCGGCCACGGCTCCGAGCAACGCGAGGTCTTCGCTGCTGGGCGGCTCGCCGTATGGCCTGCGTCCCACGCCCACAATCGCCATCGTCGCGTCCTTCGCGACGCAGGGGACGAAGTGATAGAGCCCGGCCTCGCGCAACTCCGGCAGATCGTCGAGATGCCGATCGGTGGCGGCACCGCGCGAATCGGTCGACAACCAGCGGTGCACCGGATCTTCGAGGGCCGCCATGTGGCCCGCGATGAGACGCGTGCCCATGGCCGACGATCGCGGGATCGGCGGAATCGGCGCGCCGGAAAACCCCTCGGAGGCTACGGCGACGAACCGGCCGTTCGGATCGTCCGGATCCGGGAGAAAGACGGCGACGCGATCGAGACCCAGCGTCTCGCCGACGCGGCTGACAAGCCGCTGGCTCAGGCGTCCCAGGTCGAGCTCGCTGTTGAGCTCGCGCGCAAAGTGCAGGAGCGCCTTGCGGTAGTCATAGCGATCTTTGTAATACAGCCGGTCGAGACCAGCCTGGATCGCATTCCACAACCGGGGCGCGACCACCGCCACGACCAGCGTGGCAAGGAGCGCCCAGGAACTGCCCTCCTCCTGTTTGAACACCAGGCGGACGAGGTCGAGCGTCCCGACGTAGATGCCGAGCAGCAGCAGGCTGGCGGCCGCAACGACGAGACCCTTCTTGATGATGACCTCGACGTCCATCAGGCGGTAGCGGACGATGGCCGACGCAAAGGCCAGCGGAATGCATCCCAGCAACACAGCGGTTTTCTCGGCGTAGGCAGGCACGGTACCGAAGAAGAGCGGCATGACGTAGAGCAGGACGAACGGCAGCGATCCAACCGTCGATCCCCACATGATCCAGCGCAACTGCCGCCGCGCGGTGACCGAACGGTGCCGTGCGAGTGCCCGCACCATCAGCGCCAGCCCGCCGACGACGCAGAGCACGAGGTAGGCGTTGGCGATCATCTGCAGCCGGTCCAGCTGGCCGGACGTGCGCGCGCCGGACGCGTCGGCCAGCATGACCCACACGCGGCGCAGTCCGAGCGCGAAGGCCGGAACGTAGAGCAGCGCCATCATGGTCGTGCCGGCGCGGCTGCGGACCCACGGGTTGGGCCGATCGGGAAAGACGAGCGCGAAGTGCAGGAAGAGCGGGGCGAGCGCGAATCGTGCGATCGCGTCGGCCCAGTCGAACACGTAGTCGACGTGATCGAACCGGCCGGATGCGCCAAACGCAAGGACACCGGCAAACGCGACCGACAGCCAGAAAAAATGGAGCGTCGCCGAATCGTTCGGACGTCGCAGCCGTACCGACGCGCCGACGACGAGCGACAGGATGCCGACAAACGCGAGTGGATAGTAGAGACCGAAGCGGCCGGCCTGCGCGGCGTCGGCGGGCGACGTCTTCACCACGGCGATGTTGATGATCGCAAGTGCGACGAGCGCCGCGGCCGTGGCGACGGGCAGCGCCACACGCACGAGCGGACGAAGTTGGCGAGCTAACGGCATGTGACCGGAACGCGATCCGCCCGGCAGATCAAGAATACCCTTAACACCGCGTGGTATCATGCCCGCGCTTTTCCGCGGCAGGAGGCCCAATCAGCGTGAAAATCCGGACACTCGAAGCGCGCGAGATTCTCGACTCGCGAGGAAACCCGACCGTCGAAGTGGACCTCACGCTCGACTCCGGCGCGTTCGGACGCGCGGCAGTGCCGTCGGGCGCGTCGACGGGCACGCGCGAGGCGCTCGAGCTGCGCGATGGCGATAAGACACGCTACGCCGGCAAGGGCGTTCGCAAAGCCGTCGGACACATCAACAGCGAGATCGCGGGCGCGCTGGCCGGCGCCGAGGCGGATCAGCGCGCGATCGACACGCGCATGCTGCAGCTCGACGGGACGCCCAATCTCGGCCGGCTCGGCGCGAACGCCGTGCTCGGCGTCTCGATGGCGCTCGCACGCGCCATGGCCGCCGCAAGCGGCCGGCCGTTGTACGAGTTCCTCGCGTCGCTCGTCCCCGCCGACATGCGTGCCGGCGGACCGGTGCTGCCGGTCCCGCTGATGAACATTCTCAACGGCGGCGCGCACGCAGACACGAACGTCGACTTTCAGGAATTCATGGTCATGCCCGTCGGCCGGCCGTCGTTCAGCGACGCGCTGCGTGCCGGCGCCGAGACGTTCCACGCGCTGCGCTCGCTGCTGAAGAAGCGTGGCCTCGCCACCGGCGTCGGCGACGAAGGCGGCTTCGCGCCGAGCCTGTCGTCGAACCGCGAAGCCGTCGAGCTCGTGCTCGAAGCCATCCACGCCGCCGGCTACAAGGCCGGCGGTGACATGTTCGTCGCGCTCGACGTCGCGGCGAGCGAGTTCTGGGACGACGCGTCGAAGAAATACGTGCTGAAGAAATCCGGTGAGGGCGAGAAGACGCCTGACCAGATGATCGCGCTCTACGAAGACTGGACACGCCAGTACCCGATCGCCTCGATCGAAGACGGCATGGGCGAAGGCGACTGGCCCGGCTGGGCGCGGCTCACGGCCGCGATCGGCAAGCGCGTGCAGCTCGTCGGCGACGACGTCTTCGTGACCAATCCGGCGATCCTGCGGGAAGGCATTGCCAAGGGCATCGCCAATGCCCTGCTCGTGAAGGTCAACCAGATCGGCACGATCAGCGAGACCCTGGCGGCGATGGAGATCGCCCGCCAGGCCGGCTACGCCAACATCGTCTCCCATCGATCGGGCGAGACCGAGGACACGACGATCGCCGACCTCGCGGTGGCCACCTGCGCCGGTCAGATCAAGACGGGTTCCGCGAGCCGATCGGACCGCACGGCCAAGTACAACCAGTTGCTGCGCATCGAAGCCGCTCTCGGCCCGGCGGCCAGGTACGCCGGGAAGTCAGTGCTGCGGACGGAACGGCAGTAATGCACAAGGTCGTCCTGCTCCGACACGGCGAAAGCACCTGGAATCGCGAGAACCGGTTCACCGGATGGACCGATGTGGACCTGTCCGAGAAGGGCCGTGAAGAAGCGCACGAGGCCGGGCGTGTGCTCCGCGCCGAAGGGTTCACGTTCGACATCGCCTACACGTCGCTGCTGACCCGCGCGCTCCGGACCTGCTGGATTGCGCTCGACGAGCTCGGCCTGCTGTGGATTCCCGTCGAGAAGGACTGGCGGCTGAACGAGCGGCACTACGGCGCGCTGCAGGGTCTGAACAAGGCGGAGATCGCCGCGAAGCACGGCGACGCCCAGGTGAAGATCTGGCGGCGCAGCTACGACATCCCGCCGCCGGCGCTGTCGCCCGACGATCCGCGACACCCGCGGCACGACCCCCGTTACGCCGGCCTCTCGCCGTCAGAGGTGCCGGCCACCGAGTCGCTGAAGGACACCGTGGCGCGGTTCCTTCCTTACTGGCACGAGACGATCGCGCCGGCGATTCGCTCCGGCCGCCGCGTGCTGATCGCGGCACACGGCAACAGCCTCCGCGCGCTCGTGAAGTATCTGGATGGGATCTCGGACGCCGACATCTCCGAGCTGAACATTCCGACCGGCATCCCGCTCGTCTACGAACTCGACGACGATCTCAAACCGATCCGCCACCGCTACCTCGGCGATCCCGAGAAGGCGAAGGCCGCCGCGGACGCCGTCGCGAAACAAGCTGCCACAAAATAAAACGACGCCGGAGATCGACTCGATCCCCGGCGTCGTCTGTGTTCACTGGGCGTCGCGCGCTCGACGCGCGCGAGGCTACTCGACTTCGCGCTGCTTCTCGGTCGCCTCGTCGGCGGCGATGCGCAGCGACTTGAGGAAGCGGCGGTCGTTCGCGCTCATGTCGAGCGACGACTTCGCGCTCGCCTTGCGCGCGAGCGTGCGTGAGACCGGACCGCCTTCACGCGGCACGAACCCAATCGCGGCCTCGAGCGAGACGCGCATCTCGAGTCCGGCAGCGCGCGCTTTCTCGCGACAGGCATCGACACGCGTGTCGGCAGTGACGGCGGCGGCGATCGCCTCGGACAACTCACGAGCCAACTGGTTCACCAGGGCATCCATCAGAACCTCCACGCGCGACGACTCTACACGAAGTAATTGAAAAACTGGGGCAATTGTAAACAGCGCACGAATGGAGTGTCAAACAAGAACCGCGCGATTCTCACCGGGATTTTCCTGTAGAGACGCGCGCGAGCGCTGCGCGTGCCCAGAAGTGTGGCGCGCGCGCCGATCACAATTCGTGAAGGATCGCGCGCGTCGGGCGAACGCCCGCGCCGCACGCCCGCTGACAGCAGAAGTGTTTGTTAGAATGCGCGCGTGACCCGCCCCTTCGCGCGGCCGGCGGACGTTCCGCCGGACGCCGCCACAGATCTGCCCGGCGTGTTCCCGTTCACACGCGGCATCCAACCGACGATGTATCGCGGACGGCTCTGGTCGATGCGACAATACGCCGGCTTCGGCACCGCCGCGGAGTCCAACGCACGATATCGGTATCTGCTCTCGCAAGGCGTGAGCGGATTGAGCGTCGCGTTCGATCTGCCGACACAAATGGGGTACGACTCCGATCACCCGATGGCGGCCGGTGAGGTCGGCCGGGTCGGCGTGGCCATCGACTCGCTCGAGGACATGACGACTTTGTTCGCGGACATCCCGCTGGACCGCGTGTCCACGTCGATGACGATCAACTCGACCGCGATCATTCTCCTCTCGCTGTATGTCGCGCTCGCCCGGCGCCAGGGCGTTCCCCTCGCGAAGCTGTCCGGAACGATTCAGAACGACATCCTGAAGGAATATGTGGCGCGCGGCACGTACATTTACCCGCCGCGTCACTCGCTGCGGCTCGTCACTGACGTTTTTGCATGGTGCGAGCGCGAGCTCCCCGGCTGGAACACGATCTCCATCAGCGGATACCACATACGTGAGGCCGGCGCGACCGCCGTGCAGGAAGTCGCGTTCACGCTGGCCAACGCCATCGCCTACGTCGACGCGGCGCGCGCGGCAGGACTCGATGTGAACCGGCTCGGCAAGCGCCTGTCGTTCTTCTTCGCCGCGCACAACGACTTCATCGAGGAGGTCGCCAAGTTCCGCGCGGCGCGGCGGCTGTGGGCCGAGACCATGCGGGAGCGCTTCGGCGCGACCGACCCGCGCGCCTTACAACTTCGGTTTCATACGCAGACCGCGGGCAGCACGCTCGCCGCACAGCAGCCCGATAACAATATTGTCCGGGTGGCGATCCAGGCGATGGCCGCCGTGCTGGGCGGCACTCAGTCACTGCACTGTAATGGCCGGGACGAGGCGCTCGCCCTGCCCACCGAGGAAGCCGCACGAATCGCGCTGCGCACGCAGCAGATCATCGCGAACGAGTCGGGCGTCCCGAATACCGTGGACCCGCTCGGCGGCGCGTGGGCGGTCGAGAAGCGCACTGACGAAATCGTGCACGATGCCCGCGCGCTCATCGGCCGGATCGACGCGGCGGGCGGCACGCTGGCAGCCATCGAATCCGGCCTGATTCAGCGGCAAATCCAGGATTCTGCCTATGCCGCGCAGCAGGCCATCGACCGCGGGGAATCCGTGATCGTGGGCGTCAATCGCCTGGTCACCGACGAGGCGGCCCAGATCGAGTTGCTGGAAATCGATCCGGAGAGCGAACGCCGGCAGGCCGCTGCCGTGCAGTCGCTCCGCGCCCGGCGCGACGCCGCCGCGCACAAGGCCGCCGTCGACGCCGTCGAACGCGCGGCCCGCGACGGCTCCAATCTCGTGCCGCCCATCGTCGCCGCCATCGAGGCCTCAGCCACGTTGGGTGAAGTGTCCGACGCGATGCGACGCGTGTTCAGCGAGCACCGTGAAATCCTCATCTGAAGGTTCACAGGGTCCGCAGGGTCCGTTCCTGGCCGTGTCCGGTCTTCGCACGGTGTTTCCGATCGGCGGCGGGCGTGAGGCTGCGGCGGTCGATGACATCTCCTTCGAGATTCGAGCCGGCGAGACACTCGGCCTGGT
>Ga0137451_1000480_pt1 | contig 12135 bp, 16 predicted proteins | sample EasRivERMGT500_2_FD_102336 | JGI IMG/M metagenome (GOLD analysis project Ga0137451, IMG submission 102336) | Soil microbial communities from meander-bound floodplain in the East River, Colorado, USA - East River MetaG ERMGT500_2 | ecosystem: Environmental > Terrestrial > Soil > Floodplain ... | reverse complement strand
GCCGAGGTAACACCCGACGTTACACAGGACCCGATCCGCCTCGGCTGCGCCTCGGCTCCCTCGGCTCCAGCGGCGTCTCAGAGACAGTGCACGGACCCCCACAGCAGCCGACCCCACAGCCACACGTTAAAGTCACGTGACACTCAAATGAAATCTCAAATCCTAGATATATAGAAAACAATGGTTGAATTTACGGCTGCTGAACGATCCATTATAAGACTTTACAATGTATCACGTATGAGTCCTCATTACCGTACAGCATCAGATGATGAATTCTTATATAATGAAACTAGAAGACGTTCATCGATTGTAGGATCAAGTAGACCTAGTCAACCACCTCCACAAGCCCGTGATCTACCAGACAACTCTATAACTATCATTGTTAAAAAGGATGGTGATACTTTGACATACACTCGACGTTTTTAAAAATCATTATTTCGGTCTTGGTCTATAACCAGTCCAACGAGGAACTTCGTAAACATAAGGTTGTCGCAAAGGATGACTATTCAAAACCTTAAGTTTTTGACCGTTAATGTTATGAAATCTTCGATGAATTACATAAGCAGGTCCCGGAGGAGCAAGAGGAATATTATTACGATCAGTATTAGAGTCCATTTTTCAACATATTACAAAAAACCATTTTCAATTCGATCTATTCTATTTATATTATAAAAATCTATCTCTAAGATCCACATTCACTAAGGGAATCGTTCGGTATGTAGCAGCAATAGCATTAAAGCAACCATCACTAGAATCAAGACAATGAATAATATCGTCACTATCACTTCAGGGTTCTCCGACAGAAACATTAGCAATCTAGTATTCAACATCCAAGACAATAAACATGAATCTAAATTAAAAAAGCATCACCTGGTATTTATATATGACATACTTCGCCTAGATCTCATTAAACACAGACTCCATTTAATTAAACACGGACTCACCTGCCAGATCAGCACCTCCCAAGTACAATGTCCTCAATTTATCAATGGTACTACCACACTCGATCCCAACTCCGAATGCATAGCAAACCAATCTCAAAATATACATTCCTAGTATGCGACGAAGATCTCTACCTCTACAAAACTATCAAACCATACAATGAAGGGTACATCAAAAAAGTCGGACCTACAAACATAATTATCCCAATGAAACCTCAAAAAACAAAAGACTTGCAAATCCAAAACTTACCAATGGAAATAATAATTGAAATCCTATTCCAAGTTTCATTATACAAATTCCGCTGTCGTGAATTCAAACAAACCTACAAAATTCTACTATTACATCCACAACTGTTCACAAGGTTCTACCAGTACTTTTTCCCAAAGGAATCTAACGAAGTATATTCAATCTATTTCAAAGATGGTTACCAAGAAATCTATCAAGACCGAATCTCCCGAACACTCTACCTTTGCACCAAACTCCATCAACAAATAACCAAACCTTCCTATGAATTCCCATCATATTTCGTAATAGAAATATTTCTCAACGATGCCAACATATTCTACCCAATCTTACCATGGACAATTATAGAAGGAAAGAAACCAATGGACTACAATATTGAAATGAACATTTGCACAAATGAATACCCCAACGAAAATGAAAACCATTTTGCCTTCATAACGGGACCAGCAGTTGGTGATATAGCATGGGTCAGAGGAAGTTTCTATAACGATAACATCCTCCTAGCATCAACATTCCAACGTCCAGTTTTACCCATTCTTTTCACAGGTAGATTAATGGGTCTATACAAAGGAGAAGATATCCTAAAAATGGAGAAAGCGTGGATCTACCTAACAAAGATGCTCCAATATACCTACGGTGAAGACATGCGTCTATATATAGGAAATCAAAACCGACCTTTCGACTATACCTTCCACGATTCCTTAGACCCTCGTTTCTTACAGTAATAAAAACCCAATTTTGTATGTATAAGTAACTTTCCATAAAATGTCTAAAACTCTAGGAGGTGAAAATGAACTTACAGACATCTCTTCAATAACCTACGTTGCAGGTTCAACCGTAGTCCACGAACAAGCAATAGATGGTGGAACTGAATACAACTTCAATCTCCCACTAGATCCAGGAACTCCAGGAGATCTACTAACATCAGCAGGGGGAGACTCTAACGCAATGACTTGGACATCAGCATCATTTGGTACAGGAACAGTAACTTCAGTCAACGTAACAACTCCCACATTCATGACTTCCTCAGGGGGCCCTATAACAACAACCGGTACCATAACCCTCGGCCTCAGTGGAACACCCCTCCCAGTCGCTAACGGTGGTACTGGTACAACTACATCTACAGGTACAGGATCAACTGTACGATCAATAGCTCCAACATTCACAGGAATAACAACAATAGATACCTTAGATTTAATTCAACCATTAGGTGTAGTTGAAGGGGGTACAGGAGTTCAAACAGCGACAGGTACAGGAGACACTGTTAGAAATACAGCTCCAACGATGATAAACACAAACCTTACAGGAACAACTGTCTCACCAGGTATCCTAAACGTTACAAACACAACAGCGTCTACATCTACAGCAACCGGAGCATTAACAATTGGTGGGGGAGTAGGTATAGTCGGAGACTTGAATGTTGGTGGTTCAATAACAGGAACAGCAGCCGTTGCTTCACTAAGTACAACAGGAACAATCACAACAAGCAACGCCACCCAATCAGTCGGTGTAAACAGTGGAGCAATAGTAGCAACGTCGGTAACAGGAGGATTAGGTATAGGAGGAAATGCAAATATTGGAGGAACATTAAAAACATTCAATACAACAAACTCTACCACCACAACAACCGGAGCATTACAATCGGCAGGAGGATTAGGAGTTGTATCAAACGCCAATGTAGGAGGAACTATAACAGCTAATGGTATGACAACAACCTCATTAACTGCATCTGCACGAATAACAGGAAATCAAATATACACCACTCCATTAACCCTCCCAAATGGTGTTACAACAGTACTAACTATAACATCCCCAACACGAATAGTTCTTCAAGGGGCTACAGGTGCAGGATTGACATTACCTGCAGCCAATTTATTACCATTAGAATATACTTATACTGTAAGAAATATTTCATTAGGAGTTTTACAACTTAACAACGGTACTCCATCATTTTTAACCAATATTGGTCCTGGAGGTACCGTACAAATTACATTATCAACTAATTCAACGGTAGCAGGAAGTTGGACATTAAATTATCTCGCACCACCAACTGTTTCATGGGATAATGGAACTGCAGCAGATGGTTTGATAACACCAACATTAATACAATCAACAAATACTACAAATTCTACAAGTTCAAGTACCGGATCAATTCGTACTAATGGAGGATTAGGAGTAGCGTTAAACGTAAATGTTGGAGGAAATATAAGAGTGAAATCAACTGCAGGTGGACAAATAGGAATAATACCAAATGTAGACGAAGCGGAAAGATCTATTCTTTATCAAGGACTAGCAAGTACAACAGGAAGCACTGATTGGTATGCTGGAGTAAATGTAGGATCAGGAACGAATCATTGGGGTCTTTTTTCAGGTACATATGGACTAGTTCAAAAATGGCCTGCGACTGCGGTAGGATTTAGTACTGAAATTCTTGGAGGAGGATTATCAATTGAACCAGGGTTCGGTATCTCAACCAACTCAGGTACAGATACATTCACCTACGAAACAGGAACATGGACTCCAACTCTGGCAGGTTCAGTCACCTACACAGTTCAAACAGGTCATTATATCCAATCAGGAAAAGAAATCAAAGCGACATTCACAGTAACATTCAGTGTAACGGCTGCAGGAGCACGACTTAAAATAACCAATCTCCCATTTGCATGTTCTGCAACAGGATCAGGAGTAGCCACAATATTCACATCAGGATTCATAATAACTGACCCTCCAAAACCTTATTCAGGAGTTCAAACAGTATCATCCACAGAAATTCAATTATTTGACAGAGAGGATGATCTTATATTTCTAGATGCAACTTGGGTTAATGTAACAATCAGAGGAATAATGGTTTATTTTGTACCATAAAAATATCTATCCCAAAAATCATCAAGAGCCTCTTTTCTAGCTTTTGTTAATAAACAATCTATTTTAAAATCATGTTCAATTCCTAATCATTAACATTCGTAGGATACCATGTTCCCATAAAAGTCTTATAGAAGTATACCTTAAACTCGGAAAGTATTTCCTTTCTTTCTGTAACTTGAACAAATATTCCAACTCTTTAAACCTCCCTAAAATCGAATGATAAGTCATAGAATCCACATCCACACGACAACCCTTCCCTAACAAAAACATAATCCTAGGTATTCTATTATAATACCTACTCTTGTCATTAAATTTCAACTCTCTCTTAAACAAATACCAAGCATCATTTTTATCAAAATCAATCATTTCACAAATTTCAAAAACATCTTCCTCTACCTTACCCCTCCACCCAAGTAATTGTAACAAAACCATCCTAAAACGATCAAACCTTCGTTACCACTACGGTTTACCTTGAGTAACGATGAATAGGACGAGACATAACAATAAACTCACAAGGATCGGCCACGAATTCAGGTTGTCCGTCAACACAAATCCACTGGTAATACCCATAATTATCAGGTAATCCTACTATCACCCCTACCAAATTACCATACAAATCAATATCCTCCCTAGTAAAAACAGGTAAATCATTCTCCCAAGTTGAAGGTTTCAACATAAAGAATAAAATGTATGTTTTCCCTTGGTTATCAAATGTCTACACATTTTAAGTGGTATCCAGCATCAGAAGAAACAATTGTCCCATGGAATGCTCGTTAGTAAGTAATTCATTTAACACATAGTCCATTCCCATCTCAAGCCAATAAAGCAGTCAAAAGTGAGTTTATTTTCTAATTTTAGTGACACCTAGAATTCCGTATGTCTCATAATTAACAATAGTCCAAAATCCGGGGGTACTTTTACAGCTGGTCAAGTTATTAGAGGTAATTTATATAATTAACAATAGTGGAATTTCCTGCACAGGGCTATATTAATCCATTAAATACCACGTAAATAATCTGATAACAATAGTTTCGAATTTGACGTCACTCTTCAATCATATGGTACAGCAGGAGGTGAACAAGTCCGGTTCCAAAATAACATCCAAACTCTTTTCTCAAGAGTCCGTCTTTTATACGGAGCAACTCCATTAGAGGATATTATTAATTATAACACGGTGGTAAGAGCTTTAACAGAATGGTCATCTACCAATCAAAATGGAATCATGGACCAAACATCAATCGCCGAAGGAATTGGTGGAGTAACAATGGGGTTCAGTAATAGTGGAGCTACTCCGGCTGATTCCAAAGCAGGTTTAGTTAATGTACGTCAAAATTATATTCAAGGAATTGATTTATCTACAGCTACAACTCCATTAGATTTCGTAGCAGGTACTGGTGCAGGAAGATTACCAAATAATTACATTCCTACAGGAGTTACTGCAACTGCTCCAACAGCAAATATTTCCACTCGAAGATATCAAGTCAATTTCGGTTTAGGTTTATTCACTCAAGATAAATTAGTAAATCCAAATCATAACAATAGATTCCAACTAAATTCATGGCATCTCAACTTGCAATTGAAATAACATTAGCAGAAAACGCATTCGCAATTCTCTCATACCCTGGTACTGCAACTGGAGCACTTCCATCTTATACTATAACTTCAGTCAACTTAATCCCAGAAGTTTTAGAATTCGACGCCAAGTATGATGAAATGTTCTTGGCTGGTCTTAGAGAAGGAGGAGTGGTAATCATTTTCTATTAATTTTAGCCAATCAAATTTTCATCATGGCATACATACATCTTCTCCACCAACTCAGCATCCAATCTCAACCTCCTAATCGCAGAAAGATCACGATCAGTCAGAGCCTTATTTGCGGTCCAACGTAGAGCAACTCCAATCGTAGGTTACGATACTGGAGCACTTATCATGGATTCTTCAGCATTTTCTGCAACAGGAAATACTCTCCAAGCATACCAATATCGAATTGGATCTAGGTAAGTTTTTTATTATTCAAATCTTCCTCCACGATTTCGATTGTTATCAAAATAGTTTGCCCAACGCAAATTATCGATACAATTGTTTTCGCTATTTCTATCGATATGATCTACCATCACTTTGTCATCATATTTTGAACATAAGAAAGCCTCCAATACCAAGTGTGATGCTTGCTTATGTTTGCTTTCCTTTTTATTCTTTGTTCCTCGAGGTTGGACATGAACAACATATTCGTATGAAGGTTTATAGCCAGCTCTTCTCTTTCTACCTCCTTTTGTGATACGAGTTTTCCCAGATTGATTAATTCTAACTTTGAATCTACCAAATTGTGAAACTTCTATATCATAAATAGGATGAGGAACAAAGAATTCTCGGTCTGAATGATCCATAAAAGAAAAGAAATATTGATCTAAATTACTATTTGAATTATTGAACATTGACTAACGCTTAGATATTTCCCTGCCGCTCCAGTCCAAGTAGCACACACTCTTGGAGGAGCCGATTGTAATGGTGGAGCAGAAGCATTCCTTGAACTTCAAAAAGCATTGAATTGTGTAGGAGACTATAGATTATCAACATCCCTAACTTCAAATAGATGGGCATTACCACCATTCTTAACCACAGTCCTAGGTACTGCGTATTCAGAATTAGATTATATTCCAGCGATCAAAGCATGGAATGTTCATGGAAGTCCTTCAGCTGTAGCAATCACAGCAGCTGGGGTAGGTACAGGTAATGCATTCATGGGTGGAGTAGGATCCGCAGCATTCACAATGTCTATTGATCTCCAAACTTCCAACGGTGTAGAAATCGCAGGTCTTAACGCAGAAGAACAAAGTGATATTTCCTTACTTCTCCAATGGTCTCAACCTCAAGCTGCTACTCATAACATTGAAGTCTACACTTATTATGATGCAATGATTATTCTTCGTGAAAACAACATAATGGAGCTTGTCCAATAATGTATGAATATTTTAATAAAACATGTCAAGCAACGAAGGTAGTTTTGGTATAAATAATGAATATGATTATTATGAATTTCAATTTGATTCTAAAGATGCTAGAGCAACATTACTCCCACCATCACTAGATCCTCAAGTATCTCAATACAATACAACAAATTGGCCATTATTCACTATGGGTAGACCAGTTGACGCTATAGCAGCTCTAAAAGTACTTGAAGTACAAATCCCATTTTCATATTATATCGTCCACGCTTTAAACAATACATTCATTATACAAGAGCAACAAACATCACCACTTCCAGCTCCAAATGGAACATACCTATTTAGTTTCACCGTCACAATTCCCCCAGGAAATTACACGGCTCTCACATTAGCAACAGCCGTAGAAACTGCTCTCAATGCAGTAACAACATATACAGCATCAGGTGTAGCATTACCATATAGTGTAACATACAATTCAACAACAAAGAAATATTCTGTAACAGCCAACGTCGTAGAAGCAGGAACATTCGCTTTGGTGTTCGGATCAGCATTTGACCAAGGATTCTCCAATCCTCGCTACGTCCTAGGATATCACGCAGGATACAATATTGCAGTAACAACAACAGGTCCTGGTGTAAACGACTTTATAGCAATAGGACCACTAGTAGCTCAAGTAACTGGTCCAAACTACCTCTTCCTAAACTCCTCACTTATGGGTCAACAATGTAAAATGTTTTTACCTGAAGGGGCATTCAATCAAGGACAAATTGGTCCTCAAATAGCCAAGATTCCAGTAAACACTAATCCGGGAGGAATCATATACTGGCAAAATCCGGACCCAGAAAAATGGTTCAATTTAGAAAACTCAAACAATATTAATAATATTGATTTCTATTGCACTCTAGGTAACGAACCAACAAAAATCGATTTCAATGGAGTCTCATTCTCATTCACTCTGGGGATCCTATTCAACAGGCAAAACGATACTCAAATAATGAGAGGACTAACATCAGAAAACAGAGTATTCAAACGCGTCCGAGGATAATTGTATGTTTAATAAAAATTTATGTCACTCACAGATTCGTTATCAATAACAGCATATAAACCATTAAACCGATGGGACTACTCTTGCATTTCACCAGGCCCAGTAGGTTCAGTCGGCGATACATTAGGTCAAATCAGATTCAAACATTCATTCCCAGACCAAGGTATCAGATTAGACCCTGAATATAAAAACAATAAACAAAACAGACTAGGTTCAAACGTTTCAGACGGTAACCATACTTCATTCACATCCGGAGGCAGAGGTGACCCATTCACTCTTTGGTCTCCATGGACAGATTCTCGTATACGTAAAACATCATTCGGTACAATTCATCAAGACGTAAGAGCATCAGACAAACTCCACGAACCTAGGTTAGGCTCCTTACCCCAACTTTCATGGAACAATAAACTAGGAACGGTCTATAATGCCAAAAGAACAGGAAACATGTTCTTACCACTCCCTGGGCCATACGTATTATCCCCAGGAGAAACCCCAAGAGGATCACAAATCCCAATAGTAGCAATGACAACTCCAGCTCAACAAACTACAGATGTAACAAATTCATATTATCAGAACCCAAGATTCGAAAATCCAACACCAATGCTACCAGACATCCGCGGTACTCGTATGCGCTAATTTGTATGCTTCTAATAAATCTATAATAATGCCTAAATTTAAACTATCTAAACCTAAATTTTTCAATCAACCATCATACGCAAAAGGTCTTTCTGACAAATTAAAAGGATATGGTCAACAATTCCTCCAAGAAATATTTCCAGGTGTAGGAGCAATAGTAGGTGGTCTCTTAGGAGCAGCTCCAGGAGTATTCACAGGCAATTTACTAGCTGCAGCAGCAGGAGCATATGCAGGAGGTGTTCAAGGATATAATCTGGGAGGTCAACTGAACCAAGGTATTTATAAACCAGTAGCTCAAGCAGCATATGAAGGTCTACAACCATATTATAAAGATAAAATGTACGGAGACATAAATGTTGAAGGAGCTGTAAATCTAGCCTACGGAGCAATCCAAAATTCTTAGACAGTCGTTCGTTTAATTTGTATGTTCTAATAAAAATTTCATGTCTCGTAAACGACCTCTAGATTATATTCCTAACCCATTACCATATTTTACTACTAATTCTTTTTCTAATGTTCCTAGGATTAGTCCATTCTACCAAAGTTCATCAGCAAGAACTGGAGGAATTCCAGCTATCAATAGAACTCAACCACCAGAATCTCCAATTACAACTCAACCTCCTCCAACAACTCAACCTCCTACAACAACTCAACCTCCTACAACAACTCAACCTCCTACAACAACTCAACCGCCTTCAACAATAGAACCAACAGAACCACCTCAAGAATTAGGAGAAGCAATCGATTTACCAATGCCCCCTTCAAGCGGTTATACTCCACCAACAACTCAACCTCCAACAACAATACTTCCTCCCACAATAGAACCTCCACCAGCACTTCCTCCATTCACTCTAGGAGCACCTAAACCAAACCGACCACCTCCTACTTACGCAGCCGTTCCTGGAGCAACTACCCCATCATACCAACAACCAGGTACCTAACTTGTTTCACTCGTAGGTACCCACTCCGCTAACGCTCCGTAGGTTACGTACCATCATACGCTCAACCAGGATTTCAACCACCCGTAGCAGCATACCAAGCTCCAATCCCATCAATCAATCAACCTACCCCATCTCAAACCTACACCCAACTAGTAGCGAAACAAAATGAAGAACTAGCTAAAGAAAAAGCAATAGCCTACGCCCACTACCAAGAAGTAATTAAAGCTGCTTATGCAAAAGAAGAAGCCGACAGATTAGCTGCAAAAGCTAAAGCCGATGCAATAGCATCCCAACCCAAACAAGAACTGACCCAACCTAAAAATAAACCAAGAAATAAAGGTGAAGCTAATGAACAAGGTACAATTCCACTACAACTGTTACAAGCAGGTGTTGGAGGATTGGTAGCATTAGGAGGAGGAGATTTCTGGGAAGGTTACAATTTAGGTACACAATTAACAAATCTAACTACCGGAACTCCAAGTAGAGATCCAGCAAATGAAGTCCAAGATTATGTTCCAATTGATCAAGAAGCCGCTCTATCAGTATTACAATAAAATTCGTTCGTTTAAAAAGTATGTCTTTTAATATAATACATGCCTGAGAAAAAATCTAAAAAGAAAGATAAAAAGGAAAAAGTAAAAAAACCAAGGAAAAGAAAAGCTATAGTTAAAGCAGGTCAAAAGTTCACCGCTCCTGCAGCTTCATCCAGTGGTGGCGGAGGTGGTTCAGGAGGTGGAGCATCAATAAATTTTGCACAACAAATGCAACCAAGAAGACTCTTTCATAGACAACGACCACCATTAACAGAAAAACCTCCACCAGTCACAGAACCTCCACCAACAGTAAATGAAATCCCAAAACCTGAACCAATACCAACTCCAACACCTGAACCTATCCCCATACCTAAACCTGAACCTCCATTACCTGAACCAGTAGCTCCATCAACAGGTGGTGGAACAGGTCCAGTAGTACTTCCATTACCTGAACCTGTAGCTCCATCAACAGGAGGGCATGGTCCACCATTAGTCCAAGAACCTTGGGTACCTCAACAATCGGCAACAACTGGAGGTCATGGTCCAGTAAATGCTACTACTGGAGGTCCTAATAAACTTCCTCCAACAGGTCCTAAAGGTCCACCAAAAATAACAATAACCTAAATTGTATGTTTAATAAAAAAAAATAAAAAATGTTACGTACATCACGTCGTCCAAGTAATTATTGGGGTCTAGTCCAACAAAGAGGTCCATGGGCAGAAACTGCCATAGACCTCGACCGTCTAAAAGAATCACGCACATATAAACTAGGAGGAGGTGTTCCAGACGGAGGTACAGAACACGCAGGCCACGCCTATTGGTCATCTACAATGAACCCAAACCCACAATTCCAAAATCTCCCTCCAATGCCAAATCCTAGTACCTACGCTCAAATCTACAATCTCATCCCTGGTCCACCACAAATACCACCACTTCCAGGCAGACCACCACTATACGTATTCAGAAACCCAAATGATGAAAAACAAGGGACATTTCATCAACATTTAACTCAACCTCGAGTTCCAACAGACGCACTTCCAGGTGTACCAATACCACCAGAAATAAAGGAAATTCAGGATATGCAAATCCATCGCGATTTAGTAACTGGACCATTTGGTCATTCATACGATTATACTGAAACCCCAGAAATGTATTCCGAACACCGTCCCAGTATCCCAACATACATTGAAACTCCCTACCGAATTAACGCTCAACTCCCACCATCTAGAGACAGAGAACCACGCCTGATGCTCGGTTCAACATCATCATCAGAGTACTCAACCCCACTATCAGTCTCAACATCCAGCATTTTCAAAGGCACACCTAGAGAAATCACATCACAAATGGCCCAACACTTAACCAACCTAGATGTCGCCCTCAAAACATCAAACGATCAATCATTCAAAATCATAACCGAAGACCTAATCAATCTCGCCGAAGACATAGGTATAGACACATCAGAAGCTAAATCTGAAATCATGCACTTGTTCTCCGAAAGCGACCTCGAAACATACGGTCTAGAAATCCTACAAATCCTACTAGCACTAAACCTGCAAACCAATCTATGGCTCTACAATTCCACCACCCCATCATCATCAACATCCTCAATAATAACCTCAGGTCTAGGAACACCTGAAACATCAGAAACTCTTTTGGTATCCCCACCCGGTCAATCAAACGATATAATCTTCAATCCAGGATTCAACGAAACAACAACACAAATCCCAGAAATCTCAGGTTCAGTAGAAATGAAAGCAAAAGCAAACTCTCTAGGAATAAATGTCTCACAACTCAAAATGTATGACTCTGGTTATGAATCACAATCACCAAATGAAGAAAATCACCCGAAAAGATTACGCACCTGATCATCAACTAATAGTCAATAAAAATGGAATAAACATCAACCCACCTAACCTAAAACCTAAAAACCAAAAACAACGCAAATCTAAAAAATCCAAACAACCAAAACGATACCACAAAAATGG
>Ga0137451_1000477_pt1 | contig 12160 bp, 13 predicted proteins | sample EasRivERMGT500_2_FD_102336 | JGI IMG/M metagenome (GOLD analysis project Ga0137451, IMG submission 102336) | Soil microbial communities from meander-bound floodplain in the East River, Colorado, USA - East River MetaG ERMGT500_2 | ecosystem: Environmental > Terrestrial > Soil > Floodplain ... | reverse complement strand
CCATATAGCCGTCGTTGTGGTTGGGGTCAAATCCCGATTTACTTCCTGTGATATAGGAAAAATTATAGCCCGCTTTTATTCCAAATTTTTGTTTGGAAGTTTTTTGCGATTGTGCAAAGGCCGGAGAAATGATAAAGCTTGCCGCACAAAACATTATCAAATTCTTTTTCATGATAGTTACGGTTTTAAGGTTTGATCGCCTGAAGTTTGTTGAAAGTTACAAAACTCATTTCCTATTGTTTATTGTCTATTGGTTCTGTTTTTACGGGTCTTACTGTTTTCAGATAATTATAGATCGCTGTCAGCTCGTCATCTGTCATGCGTTTAAAAGAATTCCAGGGCATCGGGCTTTTAGAAACCAAATTTCCCATCCGGAAACGATCGATAAAGTTTTGTTTTGACCAATTAAAAATCCTGCCGCTGGAATCGGGAGTGAGGTTGGGGGTTGTGAATCCTTCTACTTCAAGCCCGCCTGCAAAATCTTTACCGATGAAGGCTCCTGTCATCATATCCCTCTTTGTATGGCACCCGCGGCAATTGGCAACACTGGAGGCAAAGTATCTTCCATAAACAGCCGTTGTATCCTTCACAACGGGACTTCATCACCTCGCCAGTCGGACCTGTAGGTTTCATCAGGAAGGCTTTCACAAATTTTCCAGGAAGATTTGTTATATTATCCGGCACTTTATATTTCACCGGCGGTTGTGAACGCAGATAGGAAATGATCGCTCTGAGATCTTCGTCGCTGGTATTATGAAAGGGCATGAAATCAAACATCGCTGATCCATCAGGCTTCACGCCATATCTCAGTTCACGGGCGATCTCTGCATCGGTATATTTTCCAATTCCTGTTTCGACATCCGGTGTGATATTCCGGGTATAGACTTCTCCAACCGGGAGTTCAAATGGTATTCCGCCGGTCAACGGAACTTCTTTGCCAAGCTTAAAGATTGAATCAGAGTTTAGTTTATTGTGGCAGTCAATACAATGAGCTGCGCTGATCACAAGATGCCTTCCTCTTGCAATTGAGGCCGTGTCTTTTGAGGCTTTAATGTCGGGATATGGAGCATTATATTTTAAATTTTGTCTTGAAGCCGTGGCGATAGTAATGGCAGCGACAAGAAATAGCAGGACTATAACCGTCCATTTCAAATTTTTTTTTATCCTTCTCATAATTTATAAGGTTTTTTATTTTTGTTATGAGTTTCAGTCATTCATTTTTATTTGTATGATTTATTTCCCCCTTATTGCATTTTCAAAATGTTGCCTCTGGCGCTTCTTTTTGTGCCATGGTGGGGCTGTAAAAAGCTGTTATAAGAAAATGGATGATGATCTTTTTCATGATGGAGTTTGTTTCGCTGTAAACCTATAGTTAGTTTGCAGCAGGAAAAAGACGAGAATGGCTGAATTGAATAAAATGGAGAATGAATTGCAGTAAAGAATAAAACTGCTGATCGGAAAAACAAAACGGCTCTTTAACGGGCCTTTTATTTTGTGGACTCTACGAGCAAAAAGTCGAACCAAAAGAATGTGGACTCTACCAGCAATTTGTCGAATCACATAATAATATTCTTCAAGCGTATTTATCAGCTTAAAATTTTAACGGACAATTATTTATCAAAAATTGAGTGAAGGATAAGGCTATTTCATTATGAACTAACAGATCTGTCGGACAAGAACACACCAAGTTTCATGTCAATGCGACATTAGCTTATCACGCGAACTATTAATTTCCTGTAATTTAGTTCGAACGCTTTGGCTAATCTTTTTAATATGCCGGCCATTTCGGAAGAACAATTGAAAGTCTTTTTGTCTCTTTTCAGGGGCAGAGAAGATGTCTTTGCTATTCGCTGGGAAAAAGATGGTAAGAGTGGTTATATGCCAGCTTATGATTTAAATTGGGATGAGTTCGCAAGACATAAAGCGAAAGGCGGTACATTAAAAGACTTCCCCAATAAATCCTTTTCCAGCCTTACCAGACAAAGATTCCTTAATCATTTATCAGGTAAGGAAATCATTGGTCTTTATCCACTATTGGCAGACAACTCTTCCTGGTTCATATTGGCTGATTTTGATGAATCGCAATCAGGGAAAAGAAGCTGGCAGGATGAAGTCAAGGCATTTATAGAAGCCTGTGCAAAATATAATCTACCTGTTTATCCCGAACGTTCACGAAGTGGAAATGGTGGTCATGTCTGGATGTTCTTTGAAACAAATTATCCAGCTTATAAAAGCAGAAGGATATTGCTTCATATTTTGGAAACGTCAGGTATTATTTCACCATTCGATAAAAATTCTAATTATGACCGGCTATTTCCAAACCAGGACTCACATTCAGGCAAAGGACTTGGCAACCTGATAGCGTTGCCATTACAAAAGAATTCGCTTGCTAATAAAAATTCCTGCTTTGTAGATCCCAACAAGTTTCTCCCTTATCCGGATCAATGGAGTTTTTTACAAGCTATAAAAAGAGTAAGTCCCCTGCAACTGGATGAAGTTTATTACTCGATAGCGGATTCAGGAAATAATACTATATCAATCACCCGATCTGATTCCGGCATCTTTCAAATTATACTGAATAATAAAATTAAAATTCCAAGAACTCTATTAAACACGAACCTGATAAATTTTTTACGGGACAATCTCAACTTTATTAACTCTGAGTATATTATTAAAAAGAAGTTAGGTAAAAATACATTTGGTACTGAGCCCTATTTTAAGATGCTTGAGGAACGAGATGAGCATGTTTTCATCCCAAGAGGTTTTATTGGCAAGCTACTTCGTTATTGCAAAGATCAACATATCGCTTATCAACTGACTGATGAACGAAAAAAACTTACAGAAGTTAATTTTTCATTTAAGGGTTCATTGTATGATTATCAGCAAGAGGCTGTTGACGCAACCAGCAAAAAAGAAGTCGGGATTATTGTAGCCCCTCCTGGCTCCGGGAAAACTATTATTGGTTTAGCTATAATAGCTCAAAGAAAACAGCCTGCACTGATAATTGTCCACCGTAAACAACTGTTTGATCAGTGGATAGAGCGAATTCAGTCATTTTTAGGGATTGCTGAACCTTTTATCGGTAAAATAGTACAGGGACAGCAAAAAATCGGAACGCATATCACTATTGCCATGATTCAAAGCATTGCCAGCATGGGTACTTCCAGTGAAATATTTAAATCCTTCGGTACAATTATAATTGACGAATGTCATCATGTACCGGCTAAAACATTCAGGCAGGTAGTAGAGAATTTTTACTCATATTATTTGTATGGATTAACCGCTACTCCTATCAGGAAAAATAATGATGAAAAACTAATATTCATTCACATTGGAGATGTCATTCATGAAGTAAAACTACCCATGCAAAATGACTCTCCTGCCAAAAAAGTATCAGTCATAATAAGAGAAACGGGATTGCTTGTCCCATTTGATTACAAAACTGATCAGCCGGAAACATTGTTTCAGATACTTATTCATGATTCATCAAGAAATCGCCTGATAATTGAGGATATTGCAAGTGAAGTGAATACCGGGAAGAAAGTCCTGGTGTTAACAGAAAGGAAAGCACATATTGATACTTTATATCAATACCTCAAAAACAAATTTGAGGTCATTACGATTTCAGGCGAGGATTCTGAATCAGCGAAGAAGATTAAATTCAAGCAAATTAATAATGGGCATTTTCAAATACTTATTTCCACCGGGCAGTTTTTGGGTGAAGGTACCGACATTGGAAACCTGGACTGCTTAATTCTTGCTTACCCTTTTGCCTTTGAAGGAAAAATGGTTCAATATATTGGCAGAGTTCAGCGTGCCGAAGTCACTCCCATCATATATGATTATAGGGATATTCATGTTGATTATTTAGAAAAACTATTCAGGCAAAGAAGCCGGTTTTATCAAAAACTATTGCGAACCGGGCAAATACAAAAGCTTGATAACCTTATTTTGATCTTTGACGAGGATAAGGTTTTTATCAATACTGATGCTTCCGTATTAACAATAGATCAACTTGACCTTCCACTTGAAATAGAAAGATTCAAAATGGATGTAGCCTGGAAAATAAAAGTTTTAAATTATAATGAAGAAAATGGAGAATTAATGTCAGAAATAGTGGATTATTTCGCCAAACCAGAAGTGGATATTGGCAAACAAATTTCTTTACAATTTCAACCAATAGATAAAATAAAATTTCGCTCGCTTGATACAGCCAGGTTACTGAATTCAGTTGAACTTAAGCGGGTTCCGATAGCTCCAAAACTATCTGAAGAAACTGTCAGTTACGACTTTTCAAAACCCACAGTGAAAGCAGAAGTTAAGCCTACTGAAATAGTTTTGAAAAAAACCTTGAAAATACCTTTCACTAGTTTTCAATTTCTAAATGCCAGTGTCGCATTTTCCATATTTATTGAAGAACTGGATCAGGAAATTAAATTTAAAATTGAAAACCCAGATATTAGACCCGAATTTGAAGCTGTCAAAGATTACTTTGTAAAAGTCCTAAAGAAAAAATTGATTATCGCCGAAATTGAAATTCATTATAATGATAAACAGATATTATCTGCAACAGCAACTTCCGAAGATATTGATAAAATAAACGGCAGTATTATTGATAGTGTACGGTTTGAATTTGTGAAAAAAAGAGTTCTGACATATAAGGGCGATAAAGATGACAAGCAAGTGCTAAACACCCTGGACTATTTACTGGCCTCGAACCAAATGCAATTGAAAGAAATGTTTAAATCAGAAAAAGACTTGCTTGATGATATTTTAAGTGTAAAGAATTCAAAACACTACAATCATCTTAAATACCTTGCGTCTCAACATCTTTCATCAGTATTGAAAATAAGGTTTGTTCTAGATCCTTTTTCATTTTTATTTCTGTTGGCTGGTGACAAAAAATATCATATCGTATGGGAGACACTGAACAGCGAAGAAGCCACTTATATCTGGCATTTTGAAAAGACAATGGACGCCTTGCGAACTGGATTGAAGGAGATTGAAAAAATGCTAAATGAGATAAAGAACACAGGAAAGCAGGATTATCTTAAAAAGGATCATCCAAACTTCGGCAGAATTATACACGATTATTCTGATACTCAGCATGGATTTACAATTTGGAAAGGGCAGCTTGAGGAGAGACTAATTTAACTTTAAGGTTAGTTCAGATTTTCAATCATTTAAAACCTCTCAAAGCTGGTTGAGCTTTCTAAGGTGTTAATTTTGGAAATTTTTCTAATTTATTTGGAAATTTTTCCATAACTTAGCATCTAAGTTTAGTTATATGAATACAATTGCAAGCGAACACAAGAAAGCAGATTCCTTATTATCAAAATACGAGAAATCTTTTGATAATTCTATTTCCATATTACTTAATGCTAAGAAAGGTTTAAAGGCCCAAGCTGTATTTGATTTTATTTTAATCTCCCGGTTTTCTAATCAGCTAATTGAGCAATTACTGAAAAAAACTCTAAAAACCTTTACGAATTACAAAGACCAAAATACTTTATTGGACTCTGCAATCAGCGAAAAGCTCCTTAAGCTTTTTGCTCTATACGATAAAGGTGTTTCAGTGTTTGGTTCAATTGAAGAATTTAATAAATGGATGGCCGAGCCCGCTTTCGGTTTAGGCAATCAAATTCCCAGTTCTTTACTTGATACCATAACGGGTATTGATCTCGTTGGAGAAGAGTTAACAAGAATTGAATACGGAGATCTGGCATAGTTATGATCGTCTTCAGAATAGCATTAGCTAAATATGCAGATAAACTAATTGCTTCTGGGAATGCTGCAAGATGGAATTCGAAAGATGTACAAGTAATTTATACTGCGCAATCAAGAGCTTTGGCATGTCTTGAAAATGTAGTACATAGAAACTCCAGAGGCCAACAAGAAAATTTCAGGACAATAATTGTCGAGATTCCTGATAACTTAAAAATAACAATTATTAATACATCCGATTTAATCGAGGATTGGAAAAGTTTTGCAAACATTCCGTTTACACAGGGATTAGGTAATAAATGGGTCAAAGAGGCATCTTCTGCTATATTAAGAGTACCTTCTGTAATTGTACCTGAGGAACATAATTATATATTAAATCCTGCACACGAATATTTCAAAAAGATAAAATATATCGCCAATGAACCTTTTCAATTTGATAGCCGTATCAAAGAATCGTAGTCTAAGATTTAGCTCTTACTTAATTTGAATAGAATACAAACCGTCCGGAAAAGTTCGATCTTAACGATTGAGATAGTAATTTAAAGCCTTGTTGAGCAAGGTTTTAAATTTTTGTGGAGATAAGGGGACTCGAACTCCTGACCTCATTATTTGGAATTAAGAATTCAATAAAATGCTTTGCTGCAAAGGATTTCAGGCTTTTTTTACATTTAATTATTACACGCAAATCAACCATTAAACAGCCTATGTGTCTAAAAGTACACCAGCCTGTAAAGAACTAAACTAAAAATAACAAATTTTCTTTTCATTGTTTACATAGCAGATCTTTAAACAATGTTTTTATTTAATAATTTATCTATTGAATAACGATGAATATATTTTCTTATACCAATTTTGGCTACAATTAACAGATGTTTTTTCACAAAGCCCTCATTTGGGTATCGCAATAATCAAAACAACTTCTTTGCATAAGACCAAGGAATCCATTTATCCGAAATGATATTCGGTCGATTCTACGACATAATGATTTTAATCTCCTCGATTCCGTTTCGAATTAGCTGTAATTGTTCTTGGATTTCAATACTGAATTGTTTAGAAACAAAATACTCAAAACATTTAGTTGGAGTTAAAAATGGAGTGATTTTTCTTGAAAATTTTTTACACTAAAATGAAGATCGTTTCCGTACTGGGCTCGAAGCCATATGATTTAACTGAATTATTCAATTTGATGAAGTACGCTTCTGTCAAGGATTTTGACGGTTTCCTAAGTGCATACTTTTCAGAAAATAGCTACCCAAAACTACTCATGTCTCTGAAAGTACACCAGCCTGTAAAGAACTGTATTAAAGATAAATAATTATAAAAATTGTTTTTGAAATAAAAGGAAACCAAGAGTTAATCAAAGGGTAGTGAAAGCTATAAGCTGACATTTGGGCTTTCCATGTCATGAAATCCTGACTTATGATATATCCTATGTGCTTCAAAAGACTCTCGCTTCAAAAAACTTATCCACATGAGAAAAATCACCGACTATATTTTTAAATTATAGTATACTTGCCATAAAGCTTCCTAATAGAGCGGAATTGCACAGATGATTATATACAAACAGAATTAATGGCCAAAAGTTTATTCAATCTTTCCCGAGTGAAGACAAATAATTGCAAGCCACCTGCTGAAATTTGAAATTTCCACTTTTTGTTTATTTAAGAAATCGGAGTCATGAAAAAGATCTTACTTATAGAGGATAATGATGACATCCGTAATAATACAGCAGAGATTCTTGAACTGGCTAATTATAAAGTGTTTACTGCGGAAAATGGTAAAACAGGTGTAGAAATGGCTTTAAATGAAAAGCCCGACCTGATCATCTGCGATATCATGATGCCGGTATTAGACGGTTATGGTGTATTGCATGCCCTGCAGAAAAATCAGGAAACGATGAATACACAGCTTATTTTTTTGACAGCAAAAACAGAGAAAACAGAACTTAGGAAAGGCATGGAAGCCGGCGCAGATGATTACATCACCAAGCCTTTTACAGGTCCAGAGTTATTACATGCTGTGGAAGGCAGGCTGAGAAAGATAGAACTTTTGAAACAACAATTTTTTCATGAGCCTGCAAATGAATTTAAGAATATCAGCAAAACTGAACTGATGAGAGAATTGATTGGAGGCCGAAATATTAATAGATATAAAAAAAAACAGATCATTTACTTTGAAGGCAACAGGCCGGGCAGTTTATTTTACATTCAAAAAGGTAAGGTGAAAACCTATAAAATAAATGATGATGGAAAAGAACTGGTGGTTGAATTATTCAATGGAGGGGATTTTTTAGGGTACGCGGCTTTATTGGAAGGCACCAACTATAACGAAACAGCTGAACCATTGGAAGATACTGAACTGGCCGTCATTCCAAAAGAAGATTTTGATGAAGTAATAAGTAAAAATCATGAGGTAGCTCGAACTTTTATCAAATTGCTGGCAAAAAATATTAATGAAAAAGAAGAACATTTACTCGGATTAGCTTATAATTCCTTACGCAAAAAAGTAGCAAACACCTTACTTGAACTTGATAAAAAATATAATCAGGACGCTAATAAAAATTTTCCTATAAGTATCAGTCGTGAAAATTTAGCCAGTATTGCGGGCACTGCTGCCGAATCATTGATAAGGACACTAGCAGATTTTAAAAAAGAAAATCTTATTGAAATGGATCATGGAAGCATCTTTTTACGAAATAAGGCCAGGCTTCAGAAAATGTCCAATTAATTTTTTTTCTGTAAAGCGAAAACTGATGAAAATCACTATTCCACTTAGCTGCTATCATTCTTATCGCCACCTCTTATTGATTAGCTTCGTTTATTCATCATTCTTTCTATGACTAAACAAAAGAAACGGAAAACCCAATTATTAATTACGCACGGGCATTTTAAAATCAATAAATTATTGACATATAAAACTGATAATGCTAACCCACCGGACGATAAAAATGTTTCAAAAGCGAAGGCGAAAAAGGAAACGCCTTTGTTTTACGACAAGCCGATTCATAAGGCTAAGAAGTATGATTTTTTCTAAATTATTTTCCTATAGGTTTTTCCTTCTCATTTGATCCACAGGTGTTGATTCAAAAAAGCTTAAAAAAAACAGGATAGAAATCCGGCTCTTTTTTATAATTGACACTTATTATTATAAAACAATGGATGAATAGAATTGCTATAAGGACATCCTTTTTGATCCAATACTGGTATTGACAAATTCTTTCAATTCAAGTGGTAAAACTGCAATCACATCCCTAAACTCTCGATCTGATAAAAAATGCCTAAGTGTTCTAAAAACGGCCTGGATCGCACGTTTCGCTGATTCGTCATTTCCAAAATCATTCCTTGCAGCAGCTTTATCAAATTTACGTACCTCATTAATAAGCTCGTCTACATGATGGATTCGATGAAATGAGCGCCAGGGATCCCACTGATCTACATAAACGCTTTTTAATGCCATTGGTAATTGAGCAATCACCTGAAAAGACTCTTCGAGGTTTATCCGATCCCGTATAGCATACAATACGGCGCGAAGAATGCGACCTGCTTTATCTCCTGGAACTTTCAAATCCTCTGCCAGCATATTTAGCATTTCATTTCCTTCGACAGCATATTTATCAAAATCGAGGGCCATACAATTACTTTTTCTCTTCTTCTATCTCAAAACAAAGTTTAACCGTTACGCGATACTCCACTATTTTGTTATTCTTTACTGTAGCACTCTGATCCTGTATATAAACAGAGCGGATATGTTTTAATGTCTTTGAAGCTTCATTGACTGCCTGCTGTGCGGCATCTTCCCAGCTTTTTGTAGAATTTGCCATCAATTCAAGAACTTTTAAGATTGCCATAATATTTTCGGTTTAAAAATGAGTAATCAATTTTCAAAAACGAAAATATCGTATGTTGTACATAGAGGCAATGACGGGCATCAACGAAAAATCCAATTATCGTCAATGAGTCCATCGACAATTATTTTTCCAAAAAAAAATTTCTCTCTTTATTTATAACACCACAAAAAAATAAGGTCAGCATACAAAAACTTTTTTGACATCAAACAGAAATTTGGTTGACAACAATCATTGTTTCCAGGCATGCACTAAATGTATCTTTATATCAGTTTTAATTCGGGTTAGGTCGGTTAAGAAGGAGGGTAGATATAGCTGTTTAAAGGGCAGTAAACTATCTGACCCAACGCAGAATAAAAATTGTTAACTTAACCAGGACGATGGCTGGATTGGATAGGCTGATGCAGAATAACGGTCTTAAAAGGCTATAAACTGCATTGGCTGATAACAAGGCAGGTTTTAGAAAGCCTGCCTTGTGTTTTTATCTTGTTGAATGAATCTAAATATATTTATTTATCTCATTTTCTTTTAATCTAATTAAAAAATAATTGTTTTTATTTTTTTTATAATGACCATCATCATTGCTTTGGGATATGATGCGAGTCACGTAAAGGTGTGAGAAAAATTGTCTGTGATTTTAATCTGTAAATCAGCATTTTTTGAAAATTATCTTTTCCACCGTCCAGGCGTCCAATGCTATCCGCCGCCTCTTTCTCTTCATAGCCAGAGTGTGTCCAGTATAATCTCTTGATGGAAGAATACATTTCATTTTTTTAATCAAAAAAAATCCGATTACTCTCTTCTATATATCCAATCAACTCTCCAAATCCTATTATATGACCGCTCATTGCCTTTTCAAGGTCAGTCTTGTTTGAGCTCACAGGAATTTCCAGTTTGCAATCCAGTGCATACACTTTAAAAAAATAACGATGTGTTCCTTTAGCCGGGCAAGGCCCGGAATAAATATGTTTACTGAAATCATTCAATAATTGCCAGACTTATTGCTCCATTGGGAATATGATCAATATTCAAGGGAGGATTTACATTTTTCCCATCAGAAGTATACCGACGTGGAATGAAACCATTTTCTTTAAATACTGCGGAGCTAACTTCCATTTTTTTATAGGTTACTGACTTCTCCTGCCCGAGCGGCAAAGTATGAGGAGTCATAAAATTTATTTTATTGCTTTTATTAAAACATAGGAACCTTTTCCAAAACCAGGCATCGGCGTTTCTGTACTTTTAATTCTATTCAGGTCACGAAAAAGCGACTGTGAAAATTCCATCTTTTTAAACCCTGCTTTCTTTAATTCTTTTTCAATCTTGCTCACCGTATAAAATTTTGCTTTTTTTAAAAAAATGCTTTCTGGTTTTCTGTCTTCGTAATACTTTCCAATTCGACTGTTTTTGTCAATGAATCCCACAAGAAGGCAACCACCGTGTTTCAAAACCCTATAAGCTTCTTTGAAAGCTTCAGGAACATTTTCAAAGTAGCTGATACAAAAATTCATAAGGACAAAATCAAGTAGCAAGGTTTTATATGGCAGCTTTTCGGCTACAGCTTTTATCACACAAATCCCTTTCTTTTGTGCAAGTTCCCGCATATTTTCAGCAGGCTCTATTCCGTCTTTTATTCCCAATGCTTTTGCAAAACGCCCGGTACCTAATCCTACTTCAATGCCATGAATATTTTCTCCCCTGGGTAGTAGTTCTTTTATGGCAGCTACTTCTGACCTGAATACGAAAGGATATTTTTTATACCAGGCTTCGTATTCAGCCACATGATCATTAAATGGAAGTGTCTGAAGCATGACAAAATTTTTAATAGATAGATCAATAAAATTCTTATGTAAAGCAACTCTATTTATGTCTCCTATGCAATGAGAGCTATCACTGATTTTAGTGATGGTGGTCATTAATAAAAAAAGTAGGTAAAATCAATTAATGATGTAAATCATTCCTGTCGGCAATGGCGATCATTTTTGAGCTCTTTTTCAATAGTTAATATTGTTTTCTAAATTATTCTTATGGCAAAACAAATTGATTACGATCTGGACGCCAGGAAGAAATTAAAATCCGGCGTTGATCGCCTCGCAAAAGCTGTAGTTATTACACTGGGACCACGTGGAAGAAATGTAGTATTTGAAAAAATGGATGGCTCTCCGCAAATGAGTTGTGATGGAGTAGCGGTGGCTAAACAAATTGAATTGGAAGACCCTGTAGAGGAGATGGGAGTAAAAATGATAAGAGATGCTGCGGTAAAATAGCAGAAGCTGCCGGCGATGGAACGACTACAGCTACATTGCTGGCGCAGAGAATGATTGATACAGGCTTAAAAAGAGTAGAGGCCGGTATTAATCCGCTTGAAATAAAAAGTGGCATTGACAAAGCTGTTAAAGTAGTTGTTGAGAAATTGAAGCAGCAAGCGATTCCGATAAGTACCGATAGTGCAAAAATTGAACAAGTGGCTAGTATATCAGCTGGCAATAATCCTGAGATTGGAAAATTGATTGCAGACCCAATGAAAAAAGCCGGTAAAGAAGGGGTAATTACAATTGAAGAAGCAAAAGGATTTGAAACTTATGTGGAAGT
>Ga0137451_1000476_pt1 | contig 12164 bp, 12 predicted proteins | sample EasRivERMGT500_2_FD_102336 | JGI IMG/M metagenome (GOLD analysis project Ga0137451, IMG submission 102336) | Soil microbial communities from meander-bound floodplain in the East River, Colorado, USA - East River MetaG ERMGT500_2 | ecosystem: Environmental > Terrestrial > Soil > Floodplain ... | reverse complement strand
TGGGACTGTTTGAAATCTCTAATCTTTCAGTGGACGAACAACTCATTGCGTCATCGCCGGACAGAGATGTCTAACTTTAGTTCGAGCGGACGCGCTGAAGCGCGCCGCTCAACATGACGTTAGGCGTGAACTTTCCTATGTACACCGGAGAGTGCTGCGTTTTGCGCCATCACGACTGCAGGCGTGCTGTGCGTCCATCGCAGCGCGCCAGGCACGGCGCGCGAGTGACCACGTTGGCAGCTTCGGCAAGCGTTGCTTTCCGCTTTGTTCGGTCCAGCGTTGGGGTGCCGTCTCAATGGCCGCGCCCGGTGCGGTCACGCAGTGCCGTGCGCGGGTCGGGTGCGTCCATCGTGGCACAGAATGCCACCGCGTTACACTGGCGACTTCACATCGTTGTGCCGGCTTTCTACAGCGGAGCTACGTTTGAAACCTGTGCCTAACTTTAGCTGGTGCGGACGGGCCGCCAGCGTCGCGCCTTCGTTTGCCGCTGTGCCGGCCCGCCGCACAGCAAGACGTTCGGCGCCCCAACGCGCAGGGCACGCTCCCTAAGATTCTCGGTTGTGCACTCGAGCAAAAGGCAGGTCACGGGCGGCGGTAGTAGATCCCGCTGTGCGTGGCGTGATCGCCAGGAGTACCATCGCCTCGAGTCCTTATCCGGGTCCCGCGCCCATGAACCAAGAGATCCGTTTCTGCACTAGCGCTGACGGCGTGAAGCTCGCCTATGCGGTCAGCGGCGAGGGACCGCCGCTGGTGATGTCCGCTACCTGGCTCACGCACCTCGAATATCAGTGGCGTAGTCTGGCGTGGCGGCCGTGGCTGGAGGCGTTCTCGCGCGAGCATACGGTGGTGCGCTACGACTCGCGCGGTTGCGGGCTTTCGGACCGCAAGGTCGGCGATGTCTCCTTCGAGACCTGGGTGCGCGATTTCGAATGCGTGGTTGAGGCTGCCGGCTTCGAGCGATTCTCGTTGCTCGGTACCTGCCAGGGTGGCCCCATCGCGATTGAGTACGCGGCCCGACATTCCGAGCGGGTGAGCCATCTGGTCCTTTACGGCACCTACGCGCGCGGCCGAGCGAAGCGCATCAATCTTCCGCAGCAGATGGAGAAGGCGAGAGTTCTGCTCGAACTTACGCAACTCGGCTGGGGCCAGGAGAATCACGCCTTCCTCCAGGTATGGGCCTCGCAGTTCCAGCCTGGCGGCACGCTGGAGCATCTTCGCTCCTGGTCCGAACAGCAGCGCGCTGCCACGTCCGCAGAGACGGCGGTTCGTCTGCTCCGCATCGGCATGAATGTCGACGTGACTGATACCGCGCGGCGCATCAAATGTCCCGTTCTTGTCGTGCATCCGGAGCGCGATGCAGTCGTGCCGATCGAGGAAGGTCGCATGCTCGCTGGTTTGATACCGAATTGCCGCTTCGTTCAGCTCGACAGTGAAAACCATATGCCTCTCGCCGACGAGCCGATATGGCCGCAGTTTCTCGCGGAGGTGCGCGGCTTCCTCGCGGAGAAAGAGGCCGATCGCGCCGCTTGCCGCAAGGCCCTGCCGCTCGGCGATCTCACTCCGCGCGAACGCGACGTCCTCGAATGCATCGCCCGCGGCCTGGATAACTCGGAAATCGCCGCTTCACTTGGACTGGCGGAGAAGACGGTGCGCAATCACATTACGCGCGTCTTCGACAAGATCGGCGTGGAGCATCGTTACCAAGCCATCGTGCAGGCTCGTGATGCGGGGCTCGGCGCCGCCGACCGGCTTGCCGGTTCTCGCTAGTCGGGACTTCTGTCCCTGGCCGGCCGCACAAGCCGGACGTTGCATCGGGGCATTCGCCTCAATACAAAGCGCTATCGCACGCCTCAGTCTGCCTGTACGGGCCGCGCCCTGCGTGCCCGGCAGGCAAGTCGAAAAGGAGAGTGCGATGCCCAAGTTCGTAATCGAGCGCGAAATCGTCGGCGCGGGAAAGCTGCCACGGCAGGAGCTGCAAGCGATCTCGCAGAAGTCGTGCAGCGTGTTGCAAAGCATGGGCCCGAAGATTCAGTGGGTTCAGAGCTTCGTAACCGATGACAAGATCTACTGCGTGTACGTTGCACCCGACGAGGAAACGGTGAAGCAGCACGCACAGAAAGGAGGATTTCCGGCCAACTCTGTCGCCCGCGTGCGGTCGGTGATCGATCCGACCACAGCCGAATAGCGGGGCCGGTTAAGATCCGCGCAGACGCCGAACAAACCATTCCAGCGGACGCGCCGACGGCGGCGCGCCGCTGAATGGTGACGTTGGGCCTCTGCAGCAACGGTCTCGCGGCAACGAACACAGGGAGGGTGAATGCCGACGCTCCGTACTTGGTCTGGTCGCAGTCAGTTTTCGTACACGGGTTCTGTGGCACGCGGAGTCGCAATTCGCTACGGCGCTAATCGACGCGCCGTTGTTACCGCTGCTCAGTTCACGAGCTTGCTTCGCGCTTTCGCGGGACGTCATGTTGACGTGGGAACCTCTCGGACAGCGGCTCCCCGGTTTAGTCTCGGCGCTTGGCTCCAGCACAACGTCAGGCGCACGGCCATCGCGTCTTACGTAGGGCCCATCCTAGTCGCGCAGAGCCGTGCTATGCGCGCGCCCGCTGATCCTCACCAGATTCAGTTTCCGTGAGCGAGCAGAGGCCCAACCATCCGATGCAGCGGACCGCTTCACAGCGGGCTTTCGCCCGCTGTTTCGCGGCCGCTGATCGCAAGCGTTGGGTGGCAAGATGAAGTCGGTGTTGCTTGCCGTTGCTGCATTATTCCTAGTCGCTTCCACATGGTACTTTGCGGGGCTGAAAGCCATGAGTCCCTATCCTCTGCTGGATCCTTTGACGTTCCTGAACGTACTCCCGAACCCTCCGCAGCGACCCGCGAATAAGAACTATGACCCAAAGTACTTTGACGAGTTTGGATACCTGAAAGGCGAGCGCGGCGCGGGAATAGCAATGGCTTCCTGGACCAAACGTCCTGGCCCGCAAAATGATGAATACGATGCAGATTTGACGATTCGTGTCATAGCGACCCCGTCCCCCTCTATTGCCAAAGAAGCACTGGTCCTTGAAGAAGAGCAAGACAAGATACTGTTCACGAAGTTGAAGAGCACCGATGTCACAATCGTACTGACAGCGGACGAGTATCGCGCAAGGCGCTTGGAGCACTCCCGCCTTCCTCCCATGTATATCGTGAGCACACGGTACGGCAACTATGTTTTCCGGTTTGTTGGGCGGATCGTCACTGACGGCTATTTTGAAGACGGGGCTCAATTTCTAGAACGCCTCAGAGCCTTGGACGCCCATATCACTGCGACTCTCAGAAATGCCACCCAACCAGGCGCTCCAACCGACGGTCCTCGCGCTGCGCGCTCCGACCGCGGCTGAGCGCCGACGTTAGACCTCGCCTCAGACTGTGTCAGACGAAACGATTGAGAAGCTGCTTCTGGTGGCCCTCGGCTGGTTACTCGGCCTGCTCGGCCCTGTCGTTATCGACGCGATAAGGAAGCGACGCGAGAACATACAAGTCAAATTCGCTCTGTTTGCTGAACTGCGCGAGGTCGCCTACAAGCTTGCTCTCGCCAACTTCTTGGTCAATACGCATTTCGGCACGATCGACAAACCGTACCTGCAATGGCTGAAGCGTGCGACCGAGAACTACAAAGGCCCCGGGTTCGTAGAGACCCAGCGGGCTGTAGACGTTCAACTCAATCTGCCGCCGGAGCAACTCGAAGCGCTGACGCGCCGAATGACTACTGCGAAAGGAACGAACATCGTTGTACAGAAGATGCATGTCCCACTACTCGATGCGCGCCTATCTGCCCTGCTGTACCTCGATCATCAAGTACAGATTCACCTTCTGGATATTCGAAGCAGCATCGCGCTGCTCAACGAATTGGTAGATCAGGCACGCTACTATACTGGGCTTACCTTTGGAAAGCTCGAAGGTGACAACTACCAACTCGTCACCGGAAATCTCGATGGCTGCCTCAAGCAGTACGCTGAACGAGCCAGAATGATCGTCTCTAAAGTCGAAGAGCTGGACCGTCTCTTGTGAAGACGAGGTCTAACTTTAGTTCGAGCGGACGCGCTGAAGCGCGCCGCTCAACAAGACATTATACGGCACAGACAGCATGTTGACCGGGTTTCTCGCTAATGCAGTCTACGTACGCGTGAAGAAGAACCAGTTTCGCGTCCGAAGTCTCGAATCGGCGGCGGAAGCCACCTTCGACGCTCAGCCACCTTTTACGACGGCGAGGTTATTGATCGGCCAGTTCCTGGCAGCCGAGAAAGTGCTAAAGCGCGCGGTGAAGGAAATGTCGAAGGGCAGAATCTTCGCCGTGTCACCGCAAGTACTCATTCAGCCGCTCGAAATGCTCGAGGGAGGGCTGTCCGAGGTCGAGGAGCGCGTGTTGAAAGAAGTCGCAATTGGCGCCGGCGCTTCAAAGGTTGTCGTTTGGGTTGGCCATGAGCTGAGTGACGCTGAGGTAAGGGGGAAGCTCAATGGCAAGTAGCGTGCCGTATAACAACGCGTTCGAAAACGGACGTTAGACCGCACATATGAGGTGCTTCTACATCAGCTGACACCATGTGCGTCTGGTTACGCCGCATTCTCGCCTTCCTGTGCATCTCCGTACCAGTCGGCTTGATAGAACACGCCGTGTTTGGCTGGACTGGAGACCAGATCTCCGCATACTTTGGCTTGACGAGTCCCTCTATTGTTCAGGTACTAGATTTTATCTGGAACATTGGTGTGCCAGCTCTAGTGGCTGGCGTCGCCTTATTTGGCTATCACCTTTGGTGGTCGAAGCATGCTGGCATGCCCGCTGAGAATCTCGGCTTAGAAGCGGAGCAACTTAAGCAGGTAAGGCTCCAGGATAGACAAAATCCTCGCCAGGAGGAACTCAGCCCGGCACGGACGCGGAAATACTCAGAGGCAGAGGCCGCGAAGCGGTTAGCAATTTACGACCAGTTGTATCAGATACTCAATGGAACCTGCTCCAATGCTTTGGACTTGGGAATTCGAACTGGAGCTAACTGGGAAAATCAGATAGTAAATTCCGGCAGCTCAACCTATATCCGGAAGTTGAAAGAGTTTCGAGAGGTGGCGAACAACGTGCTGCAGGAAATCTCGGTCGTGTTGAAACGGTATGAATATTACCCAGACATTCAAGGCATGTTCCATAACACTTGGGGGCGGTTTCAAAGCGTTCTCTGGGAGTCCATTACAGAGCTAACACAAACGTTGCAGCCGCCTTTTCCGGAGAAACCAGAGAAAGCGATTGCTGCATCTATTGGAACCACGCGGCGAAAAATTTGTGAGCGGCGTCCACCTGTTCGGGGAATGGATTATCGAGACGAAAGCTGCAATCGCCGCTAAGGTCAAAGAACTAGGCGGCGACCGCACAGAGGCCACGGCTCACTCAGACTCTCCTGAACAAGAGCTTACCGACATGCATGAAAAGGTCCTTGGTCTGCTCTTCGAGAAACCACAGACTGTCGAACAGGTGCGTAGGTTCTTAGGAGTTGGCGCAGAGCAGGCGAAGTTCTATCTTCATGATCTTCTTGCGAGGGGCATGGTTTCACATCCGGCACCGTACGCGCCCGGCCCCGAGGAGTGGCGTATCAATCAGGGTGGAAGGCAACATGTCATGCAACGGGATGCGCCTTAAAGCGCAAATGAAGTTTTTGTTGTCGAGCACTCGGCATACCATACTCAACGATACTAAAGGAACAAGGGGAGCGTCCATGCGCGCAATGAGTGCGATGATTATTGCGTTGATGCTTTTCGCCTGCTCTGGCGGAACGTCGCGAAGGGATGCGGGTGTTGAGAGGCAGTTGACGCTAGCGGAATTGGCCGCTTCAAACCAAGCAAGGTTGGCGAAACTTTCAGTCGGTATGAGTAGGAACGATGTTGTTTCGCTTATGGGGGATCAAACCTCAAAAACACCAGACGGAGTCGTCAATAACCCTTGGACGGTTGAAACATCTGTTGGAAAGGACGGAGCGCAATATGAGGTTCTCTATTACGTAATCCGAAAGAACCAACCTTTTACGCCAGTACGAAAATCCTTGACTACGGCAATCGTCTTTAAAAACGGTAAAGTCGTCAGTTGGGGAGAAAACGCATTCGAACGATATAAGTAACCTCTCACAATTCGATGCGCTCTAACCCCGCATTCGAGGCCGCCTTATTCCGGCCGCTTCCGCCGGGCCCGGCGCTTGTCCAACCACCACGCCACCAGCGGCAGCAGGGCGAGGCCTCCGGGAATCACGATGAGCGCAATATAGGGGCTCATCCTGGACAGGCGCTTGAAGTGGGCGACGAGCTCGCCCTTGTCCTGCTCCGTCCAGCGCTCGCCGTTACGCGACTTCATCAGCAGCGGCATCATCTTCTGCGTGCGCGAAAGTTCATCCCTGAGATGTTTCTTTTCCCGGTCGATGACACCGAGGAAGCGCCGCACGGGATTCAGGAACTTCATGGCGCGCGCGGCCAGTGCTCGCGGGACGCGATCCTCGCGCCTTCGGCCATCGCCGCCATCTTCGCCCACACCACGTTCGCATCCACCGCCGCCTGGCCCACCCAGGTGCCGTAGCCGCAATCGCTTCCGGCGATCACGTTCTCGCGGCCGACGAGCTTCGCGTAGCGGCCGATGCGCTGCGCTACGAGCTCCGGGTGCTCGATGAAGTTGGTTTTCGATTCGAGCACGCCGGGAATGAGGACCTTGCCCTCGGGCAGTTTCACGGTCTCGAACAGCTTCCACTCGTGCGCGTGGCGCGGGTTGGCGGCCTCGAACGAGATTCCCGCGGGCCGCGCAAGGAACACGATGTCGATGATGTGCTCGAGCGGCACGTCGCAGTGGTGAGGGCCCTCGTAGTTGCCCCAGCACAGGTGCATGCGCAGGCGTTCGGGCGCAATGTTCGCGAGCGCGTGATTGAGCGCTTCGACGTGCAGCCGCGCCCTCTTGCGGAATTCCTCCAGGGAGAGGCTCGCGTACTGGATATGCCGGCCCATGGCGAGGTCCGGGCAGTCGATCTGCAGGATGACCCCGGCCTTCGCCACCGTTTCGTACTCGTGGCGCATCGCATCCGCGATGGCGAAGAGATAGGCCTCCTGGCTCGGGTAGTGGTCGTTCCTGAAAAAAAGCCCGATCACGCCCGGCGACGCCGCGCTCATGAACGTTTCCTCCGCCTTCACTTTCCCGACCGCCGCTTTGAGATTGTCGACGTCGTCCCGCGCCGCCTGCGGATCGCGCACCCCGATCGGCGCGTTGCATCCCGGGGTTTTGCGGCGCGAGCGCCCCGGATCGCCGAACACGCGCTTGGCTAGGTTCGGGAAATCGACGAGGTCCTGATAGACGAAGCTGTTGCCGCTGCCGCCGAAGCCGTCGAGCCGGTCCTTGACGTAGGTCGCGTAGCTGGGCTTCGACATCTCGCCGTCGTTGACGACGTCCACGCCCGCTGCGGCCTGCTTTCCGACCACCTCCTCCACCGCCGAGCGGACGCGCGCGCCGAGCACGGCGCGATCCACCGGAACGCCCTCCTCCCTGGCGTACATCATGCGCACGAGGTCCTCAGGCCGGGGCAGGCTGCCGGTATGCGTGGTGAGAAAGCGCTCGGTGCTGTGTTTCACGGCGCGGTGCACCGCTACGGGATGGCGTGAGTGATGAACTCCTGCGGCACCGGCTCGCCCCACTGGGAGGTCAAACCTTCCTCCTCGGAAAGCAGATTGGGGCGATGGCGGGCGTTGAGCACGTCCGAATCGGTCCAGTGCTCGTGCACGCGGCCCCACGGGTCCTTCCAGTAGTCGTAGATCTGGCTACCGAGGACGTGCCGTCCGATGCCCCAGACGTGCTGGTACTTTCCGATCTGCTTCAGGTGCTCGTGACCGAGCATGACGTCGTCGATGCTCTGCACTTCGAAAGAGAGGTGATTGAGCCCCGTCTTCGGGCCCTCGAGGCACAGGAACACGTGGTGATCGACAAACATCTCGCCGCGGTCGCAGCGGTTGAACGAGGCGATGATGTTGTCCTTGGAGCCGGCGTAGACGTCATCCGAAGGCAGAAAGCCGAACATCTCCCGGTACCATTTTATTTTTTCCTTTGCGTTCTGCGTCATGATGACGCTGTGGGCGATGCGCTTTACCTGCGAAGGCCCGCGGGGAAGGCGCATGAGCTCGCCCGCCCGCCGCATCTTCTTGTCGCCCCAGTTGAGCACGTTCTTGCGCGCGGGGAGACGCTTGAGCCTCTTCATGCCGCAAATCACTTCCATCTGATAGCCGTGCGGGTCGCTGATCCATACGCGCCTGCCGCCGCCCGGCTCGTCGAGATTTTCAATGCCGCTCGCTCCCGAAACCTTGGCAAACTTCTTCAGGTCGCCCTCGCTCTCGACAAAGAACGCGAGGCCGATGAATTTTGACGGCCCGAGATGCGTTACGTGAATGTGGTGGTCCGGGTCCGTGCCGCGCATATAGAGCGCCCGGGAGGTGCGCTCGGCGCGGACCATGCCGAAGTAGGTGAGGAACTCCTCGGCCTCATCGAGGCTCGGCGACTGCAACCGCCCATAGGCGATGTCGGTGACTTTCACGACGGGCATGGCCTGCTCCCATTTCGCTCCGGAAAGGAATACTAGCAGGAGAAGCCGCGGGACCGGCCGTGCACTATCGCTTCCAGAGGGGTTGGAACCGCGTCGCGACCACCCGCTCGTAGGCCGGTTCACCCGAGAGAAGTCCCGTGGCCCGCGCAAAGGCGTTGAGTGAGTCCACCGCGTCCGCTGAAATCGCCGGATCGTAAAACGGGGTGTCGCGCTGCACGAGCTCAGGGATGAGGGCGAGCTCCGCCGCCGGGAAATGCCGTTTCGCCGCCTCGGCGGCAAGCGACAGATCGTTCTTCAGCGCGCTCTGCGCCGCGACGACGGCGCGCACCGCCGCGGCGACCTGTTCGGGCTCCTCGTCGATCCTTTGCTGAGTCGTCACCAACGCCGGAAATGTATAGTGCTGAGAGCCTTTCGGTCCGTCGCCGCGCCGCGCGTCGATCACCAGGGTCCCGACGCCGCGGCGCAGCGCGACTTCCGCGCCCATGCCGTTCGCCCAGAAGCCGTCCACTACGCCGTCTTCGAGCGCCTTCGCCGCAGCCATGCCGAAGGACACGCCGGCGCCGGCGGCTCCGGGCACCGGTGCAATTTTCAGCTCGCGCTCCGGATCGATACCGGAATCGATCAGCATGCGTTTGAGACCATCGGCCGGGCCGGGTGCCGCGCCGATGCGCAGTCCTCTCAGCGCGCGCAGGTCGCCGCGTCCCGCGCTGAGTTCCCTTCGCACCACCAGGAACCAGTACATATTCTGCGAGAGCGCGCACAGCAGCTTGCAACCCTTCCACTCTCGGAAAGCGTAGAGCGGCGCGTGCGCGGCGCCGCCGACAAGATCGATCTGGCCGTCGCGCAGGGCTTCGAAGGTCTTCGTCACGGGGAAAAGCAGCTCGATCGAGGCATCCAGCCCTTCCTTCCTGAAAAACCCCAGCTCGACCGCGGCGATCGCCGGAAAGTAGGACGGCGACACCATGTCGGGGATCGCGACGCGAAGCGGCATGGCGCTACCGTTTCAACGGCTTGTAGCGGATGCGCTTCGGTTTCGCGGCTTCCTCTCCAAGACGCTTTACTTTATCCGACTCGTACTCCTGGTAGTTGCCGGCGAAGAACGCGACCTTCGAGTCGCCCTCGAACGCGAGGATGTGGGTGGCGATGCGGTCGAGGAACCAGCGGTCGTGCGAGATCACCATGACGCAGCCGGCGAATTCGAGCAGCGCGTCCTCGAGCGCTCGCAGCGTTTCCACGTCCAGGTCGTTTGACGGCTCGTCGAGCAGCAGCACGTTCGCGCCGGCGAGCATCGTCTTCGCGAGGTGCACCCGGCCGCGCTCACCGCCGGAGAGCGTGCCCAGCTTCTTCTGCTGGTCGGCGCCCTTGATGTTGAACCGGCCGAGGTAAGCGCGCGAGGGCATCTCAAACTTGCCCACAGTGAGGATGTCCGCGCCGCCCGAGATGAATTCCCAGACGTTCTTATCGGCCTCGAGCGCGTCGCGCGACTGGTCCACGTGGGCCATCTTCACGGTCGGCCCGATGACGATCTTGCCCTTATCCGCTTTTTCCTTGCCGGTGATCATGCGAAACAGCGTCGATTTTCCAGCGCCGTTCGCGCCGATGATACCGACGATCGCGCCGGGCGGCACGCTGAAGGAGAGATCGTCGATGAGCAGGCGGTCGCCGTAGCCCTTGCTCACGCCCTTCAGCTCGATCACCGAGTCGCCGAGTCTGTCGGCCACCGGGATGAAGATCTCCTGGGTTTCGTTGCGCTTCTGGTATTCGTACGAGGACATCTCCTCGAAGCGCGCAAGGCGCGCCTTCGACTTCGCCTGCCTGCCCTTGGGGTTTTGCCGCACCCATTCGAGTTCCTTCTGCATCGACTTGATGCGCGCCTGCTCCTGCTTCTCCTCGACCTCGAGGCGCTTTTCCTTCTGCTCCAGCCACGACGAGTAGTTGCCCTCCCACGGGATGCCGTAGCCGCGGTCGAGCTCGAGGATCCACTGGGCCGCGTTGTCCAGGAAATACCGGTCGTGCGTCACCGCGACCACGGTCCCGGGAAAACGCTTGAGGAACTGCTCCAGCCACTCCACGCTCTCGGCGTCGAGGTGGTTGGTGGGCTCGTCGAGCAGCAGGACGTCCGGCTTGGAGAGCAGCAGCCGGCACAGCGCCACGCGCCTCTTTTCGCCCCCGGAGAGCGGCGCGATTTTCTGCTCCCAGGGCGGCAGGCGCAGCGCGTCCGCCGCCACTTCCATCTGCTGGTCTGCGCTGTCGGCGTGCGCGACGTTGACGATCGCCTCGAGCCTTGCCTGCTCGGCGGCGAGCTTGTCGAAATCGGCGTCGGGCTCGGCGTAGGCCGCGTAGATCTCTTCGAGCTTCTTTCTCGCGTCGAGCACTTCACCCAGGCCCTCCTCGACCGCTTCGCGCACGGTCTTCGCCGCGTCGAGTTGCGGCTCCTGCGGAAGAAATCCGATCCGCATATTGGGCATCGGCACAACCTCGCCCTCGAAATTCGTCTCCACGCCCGCCATGATCCGAAGCAGCGTGGACTTCCCCGAGCCGTTCAAGCCCAGCACGCCGATCTTGGCGCCGGGAAAGAAATTGAGCGAGATGTTCTTGAGTATCTGACGCTTGGGCGGCACGACCTTGCCGACCCGGCGCAGGGTATAAACGTACTGGGCCATGTTTCTTTCTCTTATGACGGTTCAGCCGTCGGGCGTCACTTTACCTGTGCCCGCCCACGCGGTAAATTCAAAGTCGACCAAGCCGCATTTTCGCCGCCACGCAGGCCAGGGCCTTTACGGCTCCAGCTTGCGCGGAACGTGCAGCAGGCAAGCGTGCAATTCTGAGGAGGACGCCTTATGGACTGGATCTTCAATCCCGCCGTAACAATGTACCTTCGTTTCACCAACATCGCCCGATTTCCGATCGCGGGCTCTTTTTTCCTGATCCCGCTCGGTGTCGCGGTGTACTACGGCCACCCACAGCTTTCGGCCGGCGCGCTGGTCGGCATTGCGGCTACGCTGCTGCTGGCGTTCTATTTCCTCGCGGGCTTGTTTTACTCCTCGAAATACGGCTGGGGCGTCATTGAGGGGCTCGCTCAGCGCATCAACGAATGCGACCTTCAGCGCTCCCAGGCGGACGAGCGGCACAATCTTCTGCGCGGCCAGTTCGGCAAGATGTACAAGACACTGAACCAGGCGCGCGACAACCTGCGCGACATCGTGAGCCAGGTTCGCACCAGCGCCGGTGCCATCAACGCGGGGACGAAGGAGATCGCCGCCGGGAGCACCAACCTGTCGCATCGCACCGAGCAGCAAGCCACCACTCTGGAGGAGACCGCCTCGGGGATGGAGGAGCTGGCGGCGACGGCGAAGCAAAACGCCGCCAACTGCCAGTTGGCGAACGGGCTCTCGAAGAACGCGAGCGAGGTGGCGCAAAAGGGGGCGCGCACAGCGCACCAGGCGGTCGATCGCATGGCGCTCATCGACAAGAGTTCCAAGAAGATCGTGGACATCATCGGGGTGATCGAGGGGATTGCCTTTCAGACCAACATCCTGGCGCTCAACGCGGCGGTGGAGGCGGCGCGCG
>Ga0137451_1000475_pt1 | contig 12171 bp, 10 predicted proteins | sample EasRivERMGT500_2_FD_102336 | JGI IMG/M metagenome (GOLD analysis project Ga0137451, IMG submission 102336) | Soil microbial communities from meander-bound floodplain in the East River, Colorado, USA - East River MetaG ERMGT500_2 | ecosystem: Environmental > Terrestrial > Soil > Floodplain ... | reverse complement strand
CGAGTCCGTCGGCCATGGCGAAGGTGCGGAAGACGGCACCGTCGTAGCGGCTCGCGCCGTGCGGCGTGGCGAACCACAGGTTCTCCGAGCGGTCCCCGGCGATGGCGCGCACCTGGATCGCGGCCAGGCCGTCGGCGAGACCGAACGTCTGCCACAGGCACCACGCGGGCGCAGCATTCACCAGCGCCACGAACGACACGCAGGCGAACAGGACGCGGGCGCCCGCCGGTCCGGCGGCAAACGGCGCCCGGGTCGCTGGGGCCCGGGCGCCGATCATGTGGGCAACCGGGACATGCGCCGGTTCAGTTCAGCAACCTCGCCGAGTGGATCTCCGTCGAAGCTCCCACCGGGGCGAACCATACGATCACCGGCTTCCCGGCGGCGTCCAGGATGATCTTCGCACCGCGCGGTTCGCCGACCTCGGAGGAGCCGGGGCCGGTCACGTTCACCGCGGGCCCCCACGTCGCCCCGCCGTCCATCGAGCGCGTGTAGTAGAGGGCGCTGCCGCACACGCCGACGAGGGCGTGGATCGTGCCCGCCGGCCCGACGACAAAGCTCTTGGGGCAGAGCCCGGTCGGCGCGGGAGCGGTCACGTGTCCGACGAGCGCAAACGTAGTGCCCCCGTTGGTCGAGCGCAGGAACGCGACGCTGTCCTCGGGTCCGCCCTGCTGCAAGCCCATCACGTACACCCTGCCGTCGGGGCCGACCTGCGCGTCCCCGAGGGTCGCGAGCTTCACCACGCTCGTCAGGGGGTTGCTCTCGTCCCGTACCCGGCGCGGCGCCGCGAACGTGACCCCGCCGTCGAGCGAGCGGCGATAGAGCACCCGGTCCACCGGGGGCTCGCCCGGCAGGTGGTACTGCCAGACCACGAGAACGGTGTCCCCTTTGGTCGCGCAGGTCCGGGCCATCGAGTTCGTTTCCGACGGCAGGCTGTTGGCTGCGATCGGGACAGGAATACTGAAATCGGCGCCACCGGTCAGCGAACGGGAGTAGAAGACCCCGGACCCCGGCCGCTCCCAGGCGGCGTGCAGGTGCTCGCCGGCGCCCACGGCCAGCGCCGGATAGGCCGTCGGCGAGGCGTCCACGGTGGTGACGAGCGGGTCCATCTGGAACCCGCCATCCGCGGACTGCTTGAAGAACAGCTGGTCGACGCCGGAGGCGAGCACGCAGAACTTGTTCGTCGGCGTCACGGCGACGGCGGGCTGCACCCCCTGGTGGGGAATCGGCGCGGCGACGGCCCAGTTCAGCGTGTTGTCGAGCGAGAGCGAGTGCGCGGATTCGTGGAACACCCGCCCCCAGACCATGAACAGCTCGCCGTTCACGCCGCAGACGATGTCAGGGTCGCGCGAGGCGGTGGCGGCCTTCGAGACGTTGAGCGGCAGGCTGAAGGTCGGAACGGGACCGAAGTCCACGATGTCCGCGCCGCTCCGCGGGAAGACGGCGAACGCCCCGTCCACGCGCCCGAGGACGCCGGTGATCGTCACGATCCGGCCTTGCTCCGCGGCGAAGGTGAAGTTGCCGCCCAGGGCCGCAACCAGGATCTGCTCCTGCGGGACGCCCTGCGCCGAATTGGCGCGGACGCGCGACGCGGCCGCCGATCCGGAGCTCGAGGGGGTCGCGACGTAGAACGAGGTCCCGGGCGGCTGGCTCCCGGTGATCACGACGCGGTCCATCGTCACCAGCATGCCATCGAGGTCCTGGCCGGTGAGGAAGAGCTGCGCGACGTCGCACGTCTCGTCGCTCAGCGCGTGCACCGACTGCACGGCCGGAGCCGGAGCGGGCGCGGCACCGAGGTCGCGCGCGTAGACGATGCCGATGCCCCGGGTTTCGCCGCCGGCTTCCGCCAGGGCGCCGGCGAGCAGGTACGCGCGCCCCGGGCTGAGGGCGAAGCCCGACGAATGCACCCACAGTCCACCGCGCACCGGCGGCGTGCTCTGGAGCGTGTAGTCGTCGCCGAACGCCCCGGTGACGGTGCCCGCGAACGACGCGCGCAGGCCGGGGGCCGATCCCGGGCCGGAGTAGCGCGACCGGTCCTGGCAGGGGTCGGCGGCGAGGAAGTCCGGATCGGGCACCCGGACCTTCTCCAGCTCGAGCACGCCGGTGAGGAAGCTGCGGCTCTGCGGGACGGCCATGGGCGTGCCATTGGCGAGGCTCTTCACGCCGCTGACCGTGACTACCTCGGCGTCCCCGTCGTGGCGCGCGCTCCGGATCTGCAGCACGACGCGGTTGTCCTCAGGCGCGTCGAGCCGGCGGGCGCCGTCGATCGCTCCCGACGAGGCCAGCGAGTAGTTGCCGGCCGTCTCGGCGCTGGACTTCTCGACCGGACGGTTGAACACCACCATGACGCTGTCCAGCCGCTGGCTGCCCGCCAGGTCGTTGTCGAAGATCGGGAACGCGTCGGTCAGGAGCGGAGGCGTGCCGACGCGGATGTCGTCGGGGCCGCGCAGCTGGATGCGGTAGCCGCCATGGAGCCGGTCGAACACTCCCTGCACGAATGCCAGCGTGGTTCCCGGCGCCGGCGGCGGAACCAGGGCCAGGCTGCGTCCGTCCACGACCACCGTGTCGCAGCCGGTCCCCGTGCAGGACGGGTCGACGACCAGAAAGGTGTTCTGGTCGCCGCCCGGCGGGACGGGCGCCACGACGAGCGGACCCGGGAGCCGGACCAGCATCCCGCCCCACGGCGGGGCAGCCGGGTTGGAGGACGCCTCATCGAATTCGGCGAGCGTGCCGAAGTGCATCGGCGGCTCGGGATTGCCGCTCGACACCCGTCGCACGAAGACATTGCTCCCACCGGGGGCATCCGTGACGACCGCGAGGACCACGTCGCCATCGTAGAGAACGGCCGGCGCGTCGGGCCCGATGAAGTGCTGCACCTTGCCGTAGGCGACCACCGAATCACCGACCTGGAGGTTGAACGGCGTGCCGGGCCCCTGGTCGACGTTGCCGGTGAAGACGCCTACGCCGCTGTAGGGCAGCCCGTTCGACATCTGCATGTAGAGACTGAACTGACCCACACCGTGCGTGAACGCGGTGACGATTCCGCCCACGCCGAGCACGACGTCGCCCGGTCCCGGGTGCGGGACCGCGTCGGGATCGCGCAGGTTGATGATCGTGAGCGTGTCGGGACAGCAGTTGCCCGGCCCCGGCGGGTACTGCGCGGCCCGCGCGCCGGCCGCCAGCGCCAGCGACATGAGGCACGCGACCAGCGCGACCAGCGCGGCCATCCCGACTGCGGGGCGGCGGCTCATCGCAACCTCACGATGCGCTGCGTCTTCTCGAATCCGGGCGTCTTCACCCGGACGAGGTACACGCCGGGCGCGGCGCGCTCGCCGCCGGCGCCGGTTCCGTCCCACGAGAGCTCATGAACGCCGGCCGCGAGCACGCCCGAGACAAGCGTCGCGACGCGACGCCCGGTGATGTCCAGAACCTCGGCGCGCACGAAGGCCGGTTCGGCAAGCGTCAGCTGGATCTCCGACGTGCCGCGGAACGGGTTCGGGCGCGCCGCGCCCAGCTGCGCGGCGGCGGGGCGCGGCTCGTCCACCCCGACCACGCCCGTGCCCACGGTCTGCTGCGCGTAGATCGCGGCGGTCGCCAGGCTCCCCGACCGCAGGTCCTGCCACGTCATGATCGCGGTGCCGACGTTGCTCGTCGCGAGCACGGGGAACTGCTGGGTGTTGGGCGCCAGGCATATCCCCAGGCCGTCCCTGTCCCAGAGCGGGTTCAGCACGCCCCGATCGTTTACCTGCTGCACGTAGACGTCGTTGCTCGCGCCGTTCCGGCTGTCGTACCAGGTGATGAAGGCGCCGCCCCTGCCGTCGTGGACGATCTGCGGCGCGAACTGGCCGTTGATCGCAGTGCTGATCGGCACGCCGTCCGCGACCCAGGCCGCGTTCCCGGCCGTCAGGTGCTGCGCGTAGATGTGGTTCGTCGTCCCGCTGCGGTAGTCCTGCCACGCGAGGAACAGGCCGGTCGCGCCGTCGCCGACCACGACGGGATAGTACTGCGAGTATTGCGCCTGGCAGACGGGGCTCCCGTTCGGCGGCCAACTCGTCTCGATTGCGCCCTGGGCGCTCAGGTGCTGGGCGAAGATGTGGTTGTCGGTTCCGGTGCGAAAATCCTGCCAGGCTACGTATACGCCCCCCGCGCCGTCGCCCGCGAGCACCGGATAGAACTGGGAGTTGGCGGCCGTGCAGACGGCGGCCCCGTCGGTGCGCCAGCGGGCGTCCGGAAAGGTCGTGCCCTCGGCGGTGAGATGCTGCACGTAGATATCGAACTCGCTGCCCTTGCGGTAGTCCTGCCAGGCGACGTACGCGCCGCCGGCGCCATCCGCGACGATCGCGGGGTTGATCTGGTTGTTGGTCGCGACGCACACCGGGACTCCCGCCGGCGCCCACAGGAGGTTGCCGTCGCTGTCCACGCGCTGGGCGTAGATGTCGTAGTTCCCGGTTCCGCGGCGGCCGTCCTGCCACACGACGATGGCGCCGCCCACACCGTCCGGGATGGCGACGGGCAAGTACTGGTTTCCGGCGGCGGTCGAAACGGGAATCCCGTTGGCGACCCAGTTCGAAGTCGCGGTCGATGCGATCTGTCCCGAGGCGCTGATGTGCTGCCCGTAGATGTCGTAGTTGGATCCGTTGCGGGCGTCCTGCCAGAAGATCAGGGCCCCCCCCGCGAGGTCGGTGACCAGGACCGGCTGTTCCTGGAGGCCGGTGGCGCCGCAGACGACCAGCGGCCCGGCCGTCGGCCAGCCCGGGGCGGTCGAGCCGTCCGACCGGAGCCGGCGGGCAAAGATGTCCGATCCCGCCCCGCCATGCCACGCGATGATCGAGCCGGACGAGCCGTCCGAGATGATGAACGGCCTGTAGTTCGACGCGTCGGGCGAAAGCGCCACGCCGTCGGCGACCCACGCCGACGCGGCGCTGGGGATCATCACGGCCGACATCCCGATGCAGAGCCAGAGAACGAAGCGCGATGCCCTCTGCCCTCGCATGTTTCCCCCCGGGCCGCGCACCCTAGCGGTACAGTCTCTTGATGTCGCTCCAGGTTACGGCCCGGGAACTCACGAGCCCCCCGTCGTGACAGATGTTGTCGACCCCGATGCCGCTCGGATCGGTGCTCTGGATCAGGATGCCTGCGATGCTCCGGCTGCCGTCGGGTGTCGCGAAGCCGTATCGGGAGTCCACCAGCCCGGTGACGACCACGTTGTCGATGAGCGACCCGTTCGCGCGGTAGAACCCCAGCGTCGCCGAACCGCCGTTCCCGCCCACGATCTCGAAGCTCACGCGGGACTGCAGGATCGGAAAGTACATGGCGATGGCGCCCTCGCCGATCGCATCGAGATCCGGGAAACCAAGATTCCCGAGGCCGGCCAGCACGTTCGTGGTGTAGGCGAACACGTCGAGGTTCTGGCCGGGAGCGCCCACCTGCAGAGAAAGCGGACTCGTGGGGATTCCCGAGACCGCGTCGAAGTCACCGTTGTAGCCCAGCGTCTGGCCCACGAAGCGCTCGGCGAAGCTGAGGCCCCCCGACTGGACGATGCCGTCGTAGTCGGTGCCTGGGTTTTCTCCGCCGACCAGGTCGTTGAACGTGACAGGCTGGGAGCAGGGCACCGAGTCCGGGTCGACCGGAACGATCAAATGGTTGCTGGGGATGATGTTGCCAGCCGGGAGTGGCACCGTCGCGCCTGAGCCGAGAAGTGGGAGGCGGTCGGCGTGCGCGGTCCCCGGCCGCGCGCAGGTCAGCGCCAGGACCGCGGCGAAGGAGGCCAGGAACCGGAGCGGGGTTTGATCGTAGCGCACGTAGGATTCCCGAGTCAGGCCGCTTCGCGGAACGCACGAACTGAGGCGCAGGATCGCCTCAGCCCACGACGCCTGTGATGAGGTGACTGGAGCCAGCCTGGGGGGGGCGCTACTCCGATGGAGCACAGAGATTAGCAGGCCTGCCGCCCGCGATTCAAGCGTTCTCGCGGCATCTCTGGCTCCAACGACGGCCGCCGGCCTCGAGGCGCCATTCGCAGTACACGCGCTGGAGCACCTATCGCGCTCGGGGGCGAGGCGACCCAGCCTTACGTGTTCCGGAAGCTCGAGACCGCGGCGACGGTGCGCCGGGGGGTCGCCTTCGGGGGCTTGGCCTTGCCGAGCCGCAGCAGCACCAGCGGATCCTCGCCCCCCGCGCTGAACATGCGGAGCAGGTCGCCGCGGTGCCGATCCGACTCGATCGGGGCCGAGAGCGCCTGGTGCGCGAGGCCGAGCTGCGTCGCCTTGAGGGCGAAGCGCTCGAAGGCCTGCCCGCCCATCAGCCACTGCGCCTCCTCGCGCCGCGGGCCGCAGAGCAGCGCGAGCGCGCCGGCCGAGCGCACCTGGGAGCGCGCCTGCTTGGCGGCTCCGTCGGCGCCGAAGTGGAGGAACCGGCTCTTCGGGTTGTAGGTGCGGCCCGCGAACCATCCGGAGGGTCCGCCCAGCTCGAGCGCGTCCACCGGGACCCCGTCGCGCCGCTTCTGCGCCTCGTCGTCGAAGCGCATCCAGGCGAACTGCTCGGTCTGCGCGCGCGGGTTCAGGATCTGCTCCCGGATCGCGTCGTGCGCGAGGTCGGCCACCTCCCGCATCGGGTCGCGATCGTCGATCCAGTGCAGGAAGAGCCCCTCGGGGATCTGGGCCGAGAGCTGGGCGCGGGTCTGCGGCAGGATCGCGCGGCCGTCGTACTCCCGCCGGTTCGTGCGGCGCTCGGGGATGGCTGCCGACATCCCCAGGTCGCGCTGCGTCTCCCCCTCGCTCCAGGTCACCTCCGCCACCACGCCGTTCGCCCCGCCGTGGGGGAAGTAGGCGACCGCCGGGTGCAGCCCGTAGGCGCGGGCCGCCACCAGCAGGTTCTCGAGCGCCGCGCCCAGGGCGATCATCATGCCGCGCCGCTCGGGGTCGGTCACCGGCAGGGCGCGCTGGGGGTCGGCGACCAGCCGGATCGAGGCTCCGTCCACCTCGAAGCTCCACGGCTGCGTGTTCCAGTCGCTCGGGGCGAGGATGGCGGCACCGATCAGCGCGCGCGCCGTCTCGACCTGGCTCGAGGGCAGATCCGCGGGGGCCGCGGGCGGCTTGCCATTGGCATCCTTCTTCGCGAAGGCGGCGCGGGGTCCGGCCGCGGCCAAGGCGGCGGCCCCTCCCATCAGGATCAGGAACCGGCGCCGGTCGATCGGGTCTCCGACTGGCTCCTGCACCTCCCGGGCGGCTCGCGGACCGCCGGTTTCGGGGCGTTTCATGCGGGGCAGAGTGGGGCCTGGCCCACGCGGCGTCAACTGAATCACGCCATTTCGGCCCGGCCCAGCGGGTTGGGACCGAGTCTCGGGGACACGGAATTCGCCCAGCAGGCGGTCCGCGGCTGGCGGGCCACGAAAAGCGCGGGGTAGGTTCCGCCCATGCCGCCCGCACGCTTCGTCACCGACACATCGCTCGACCTGCTGGCGCGCCGGCTGCGGATGCTGGGCTACGACGTGGCGACGGTGCCTGGAGCGCGACTGGAAGAGCTGTTCGAGGCCGGGAGGCGTGACGGGCGGACGGTCCTCACGCTGAGCGCCCGCCGGCCGAAGCGCTTCGCGGACGTCCCGGCGCTGCGCATGCCGCGCGCCGACCCCGCGGCCGCGCTGCGCGAGCTCGCGGCCGGTCACGAGCCCGCCGGCCCGCCCTTCAGCCGCTGCCCCGGCTGCAACGTCGCGCTCCAGCGCCGCACGGCCTTCGAGGCCGTGGGCGAAGTGCCCGGCAAGGTGCTGCGCAGCTCGCCGTCCCTCACCTACTGCCCGCACTGCGGCAAATGGTACTGGGAGGGCAGCCACGTCGCGCGTCTGCGCGACTGGCTGGAGCGGGCGCTGGGGCGGTCGATCGCCCCGGCCGGGTGAGCGGGATCCCCCATGGCACGGGGCGGATCCGGCATGCGTGGCGCGAATGCCCCATGTTCGCGCCCGATACTGGGAGGCACTTTCCCCGAAGCACTCCGCCAGATAGAGTAATCACATGAGCACGTCAGCCCCGACCCGGGACCAAACGATCGAACGCCTGCTCGCGGCCGAAACTGAGATCCGCCGGCTCGGCGTCCGGCGTCTTGCGCTCTTCGGCTCCGTGGCCCGCGGCGACGCCCGCCCGGATAGCGACGTGGACCTCCTCGTGGAATTCTCCCCCGGAAAGAAGAACTTCGATCGCTTCATGGCTCTCTGCGATCTCCTCGAGAAAGTTTTGGGGCACCGCGTCGAACTGGTCACGTTCGAAGCCCTCTCCCCTTTCATCGGCCCCCACATCCTGGCTGAAGCGGCGGATGTCCTTCGAGCCGCTTGATTATCTTCGCCACATCCTGGCCGAGGCGGACTACCTGATCGGTCACAGCGCCGGTCAAAGCACTGAAGCGTTCGGGGCCGATGAGACGCTGCGACTCGCGTTCGCGCGGAGCCCGGAAGTGATCGGCGAGGCGGCGAAGAAGCTGCCGGATGCCTACCGGGCCCGACATCCGCAAGTTGAATGGCGCGCAATGACCGGGATGCGGGACCGACTTATCCACGACTACTTCGGGGTCGACTACATCCTGGTGTGGGATGTCGTCATGCACAAGATACCGGAGCTGCGCCGACAGATTGCGGAGATCCTCGACGCGGGGTGACGGCTCTCGCGCCCGAGATCGCGAACCTGCGATCGCAGCAGCAGGAACTCCGTTTCCGCCCACCTCCCGGGCGATGCTAGAATCGCCCGCGAGCCTCCCTCCCGCCCGTCGCGGAGTCCGCCCGCCCCCGCATGGATCTATCCGTAATCATCGTCAACTACAAGGCGCGCGACCTGCTCCTGAAGTGCCTTGGCGCCCTCGCCTCCGACGTCGCCCACCTCGAGTCCGAGACCGTCGTGGTGGACAACGACTCGCGCGACGGCACACCCGAGGCGCTGGCCACGCGCTTCCCGGGCGTGCGGCTCATCGTGAATGCCGAGAACGTGGGCTACGGGCGCGCGATGAACCAGGGGTTCCGCGGGACGAGCGGGGAATTCGTGCTGGTGATGAACCCCGACTGCGACCCCCGTCCCGGGGCGCTGGGCACGCTGCTCGACTACCTGCGCGCACATCCGCGCGCGGCGATCGCCGGCCCGCGCCTGCTGCGCGCCGACGGCGGGATCGAGCAATCGGCCCGCGGGTTTCCCGACCACTTCACGTTCCTCTTCAACCGCTACTCGCTGCTCACCCGGCTCTTCCCCAACAACCGCTTCTCGCGCCGCTACCTGCTGAGCGACTGGGACCACCTCTCGGTGCGCGAGGTGGACTGGCTCTCCGGGGCGTGCCTGATGGCGCGACGCGCGGCGATCGACCAGGTCGGCGGGTTCGACGAGGCGTTCTTCATGTTCAACGAGGACGTGGACTGGTGCCGGCGCATGAAGCTCGCCGGGTGGGCCAACGTCTACGTGCCGGACGCCCAGGTGGTGCACCACGTCGGCGCGAGCAAGAGCCGCGTAGCCCCGCGCGTCATCGTCGAGCGCCACCGCGGCATGATCCATTACTTCCACAAGCACCACCCGACGAACCCCGTGCTCGCGGCGCTGGCCGACGCGCTCATCATGACGCGCGCGGGCGTGATGCTGGTGGGGAACGCCTTCAAGCCCGCACCGCGATGAGGATTCCGTACTCGCTGCTGCTCGCGCTGGGCGCCGCCGCCACGGCACTGCTCGCCACTCCGATCGTGATCGCGGTCGCGCGGCGGGCGGGCGCGTTCGATCATCCCGGGCCGCGCCGCATCCATCGCGAGCCGGTGCCGACGCTCGGCGGGCTCGCCCTCGTGCTCTCCGTGCTGGGGGTGGCGTGGATCGCGCGCCTGCTGCCCGGGCCCGCCGGAGCGCTCGACGTGAAGCCGCTGCTCGGGCTGACGCTGGCCGCGATCCCGATGGTCGCGCTCGGCATCGTGGACGACCTGCGCGGCGCCGGCCCGTGGGCCAAGCTCGCGATCCAGACGAGCGCCGCGATGGTGCTGGTCCTGTTCGGCTACGGCGTCCCGGTGCTCACCAACCCGTTCAACGGCAACTTCGCATCGGGCGCGTTCAACATCCCGCTCACCGTGGTCTGGGTGCTGGTGGTGACGAACGCGATCAACCTGATCGACGGGCTCGACGGGCTGGCGGCGGGAGCCGTGCTGACCGCCGCCGTCACGCTGTGGTGGGTGGGGCGCTCGCACGCCGACTTCTACGTGATGTTCATCTCGGCGCTGCTGATCGGCGCAACGTTCGGGTTCCTGCGCTACAACTTCCCGCCCGCGCGCATCTTCATGGGCGACACCGGCAGCCAGTTCCTGGGTCTGTCGCTCGCAGCGGTCTCATTGCTCGAGAACCGCAAGGGCACCGCCGCGGTCACGCTGTTGCTGCCGCTGGTGGCGCTCGCCGTCCCGATCGCGGACGGGTCGGTCGCCTTCCTGCGCCGGCTGGTGCGCGGGCGGCCGGTGTTCCACGCCGACGTCGGCCACATCCACCACCGGCTGCTGCGCCTCGGCCTCTCGCCCCGGCAGGCGCTGTTCGCGCTGTGGGGCGTGTGCGCCCTGTGCGGCGCGATCGCGGCGCTGCTCTCCGCACTTCCGCACGCGGTCTCCGCGCCGCTGGCGCTCCTGCTGGCGCTCGCGCTGTTCGCGGCGCTCGCGTGGGTGCGCGCGCGCGATCGTGCGCGCGGGGGGTGACGGGGCGGCCGAGGAACGAGCCGGTATTCGGGGCCCCTCCACCCTTGCCGCCCGCACGGGGACCACGGGTGCTAATTGTAACTTAGATTGCCAAGTAGCCCCACCCGAGGCAAGCTCCAAGCGTGATCAACAGGACCCTGCACGACCTGGCGCTGTTGCGGGCCCGGCGCAATCCGGTGGTGGTCATCACCGGTCCCCGCCAATCGGGGAAGACCACGCTTTGCCGAATGGCGTTCGGGAACCGACCCTACGCCTCCCTGGAGCCGCCCGACGTTCGCGAGTTCGCGACCTCGGATCCGCGTGGGTTTCTGGCCCAATTCCCGGACGGCGCGGTGCTGGACGAAGTCCAGCGCGCCCCTCATCTCCTCTCCTACATCCAGGAGATCGTGGACCGCCGCAGGCGGAACGGGCTCTTCATCCTGACGGGCTCGCAGCATTTCGGCTTGCTCAAGGCCGTGTCCCAGTCGCTGGCCGGCCGCAGCGCCGTGCTCCATCTGCTTCCGCTCGCGCTCGAGGAGGTGCGGCAGTTCCGGCGTCCGCCCCGCGACCTGTTCTCGACGCTCTTCGCCGGCTCCTACCCGCGCATCCACGAGCGGCGGATCCCACCCTCGGAGTGGCTCGCCGACTATACGGCCACGTATGTCGAGAGAGACGTCCGCCAGGTACTCAACGTTAGTGACCTCACCACCTTCCAGACGTTTCTCCGCACCTGCGCCGGGAGGTCCGGCCAGCTCGTCAACCTGTCCGGGCTGGCCGCCGACTGCGGCGTCTCGCACAACACGGCGCGCGCCTGGCTCTCCGTTCTCGAGACCGGCTTCATCGTTTTCCGCCTGCCTCCCCTCCACCGGAATCTCGGCAAACGCCTGGTCAAGAGCCCGAAACTCCACTTCTTCGACTCCGGGCTGCTCTGTTACCTGCTCGGGATCCGCAGCGCCGACCAGCTTCGCCAACACCCGTTGCGCGGCGCGGTGTTCGAGTCCTGGGTGGCATCGGAGATCTACAAGGCCCGCGTGCACCGGGGCGCGGCGGCCGATCTCTACTTCTACCGGGACCGGAAAGGGAACGAGGTGGATCTGTTCGTGGATTCCGGCACGCTGGCCCGCGCGGTTGAGGTCAAGTCGGGGGCAACCGTTTCGGCGGACTTCACGAAGCCGGTCGTCTCGCTGGCCGAACTGCTCGCCGCCGCCTCGAAGCCGACGGCGATCGAGAGTTTCGTTATCTACGGTGGGGATCAGCCTCAGACTCGTGGCGCTGTCCGAATTGTTCCATGGTCCGCGATGGAGTCGTTGGAATGGGTCGGCGACGGCGAGTCGGCGGCGGGAGCCCGACGAGTCTCGGCGTCCCGGCGCCAAGTGCAGGCGCGTCCAACAGGTCGCGCGAAAGGTCGCGCGAAGCAGCCACGCCCGTAAGACGGGCGGTTTTCGAGACCGCCCGATTCAGCTCGGGCATCGTGCTAAGTTTGGACTGCGTTGGTCACCGTGAACCCTTGGGGG
>Ga0137451_1000474_pt1 | contig 12173 bp, 6 predicted proteins | sample EasRivERMGT500_2_FD_102336 | JGI IMG/M metagenome (GOLD analysis project Ga0137451, IMG submission 102336) | Soil microbial communities from meander-bound floodplain in the East River, Colorado, USA - East River MetaG ERMGT500_2 | ecosystem: Environmental > Terrestrial > Soil > Floodplain ... | reverse complement strand
TCGCGACGAGCGCGGCGCGGCGCCATCCGAGAAGCCTCGCGGCGGCGACGGCCATCGCGGCCGAAGCGCCGATCACGGCGACGAGCGTGGCGGGCCAGAGCACCCGATAGGCGGGAGTATCAGGCTGCGGCGCGAACCCGTGCACGATCCCGCCGAGCGCGGTGGCGATTGCGGAGAGCGCGAAGACAGCGACGAACGCGATCGAGGAGGCAGAGCGCGGTCTGCGAGCGAGCGCGAGCGCGAACGCTGCGCATTCGATCGTGAGGGCGAAGTCCGTGAGCGCGACGTCGGCCTCGGTCACTCAGGAGCGTCCCCCTTCCGCGCGCGGAGTGTAGGCCAAGCCGGTCAGGGGCACGGAGCCAGGGCGCGATCGCTCGTGCACGAGGCGATCCCGTCCGGCCGCTCGGTCCCCGCCGAGCTCGTTCCCAGGCTGCCCGTGAAGCCGCCCGCAATCGGTGCGATCAGGTAGTAGCGATCGCCTCCGAAGGGCGCGAGCGTCGTGGACAGCGTGCCCCCCGCGGTGCACTGCCGCGCTTCGTGCGAATACCAGGTTCCGATCGCACCCTCGTGCACCGCGTAGGCGGCGACCCCCGGACGGCAGCTCGCGCCCCACGAGAGATCGATGCTCCCCGGCGTCGCGCTACGGCTCACGAGGAGCGGCACGAGCGATCCCGGCAGAGCGGCGTTGGCCACACAGCTCTTCCCGTTGTTCGTCGCCACGCAGGTGCAGCTCGGGCACGAGCGGAACGGAGGAAAACACACGACCCCGTTGTTGCAATCGACGGCGAAGGGATCGCCGCACGCCGTGCCGCCGAGCTGGCAGCACGCGGAGGCGGGGCGGGCCAGGCCGAGCGCCAGCCCGGCCGCCGCGACGAAGAGCCCCCGCGTCCGCACGCCGCAAACGTCGTCCCTCGGGTCGGCCCGGTCAAGTCACGGTAGAGTCTTCGGATGCTCGCGCTCGGGCTTCTCGCAGCGACGATCCTGACCGCAGAGGCGGTGGCGCCTCTGTGGGTGGAGCCGAAGGACCTCGAATCGCGCGATCTGCTCCACGGCGCCGGGGGCGAAAAGGGGGCGCCGCGGCCCGGGGAGGAGCTCCGGTTCGAATCGAAGGAGACGAAGGGGCACAGCGCCGGCTACTACGTCTTCGGCGCCGACGGCCGGAAGTGGAAAGTGAAGACCGGGAACGAGGCGTCCTCGGAGGTCGCGGCCTCGCGCCTGCTCTGGGCGATCGGCTACCGGCAGCCGGTCCTCTACTACGTCCCCGAGTGGCGCATGACCGGCGCGCCGGATCCCCACCCGGGCCCGGGGCGCTTCCGGCTCGTCTCCGATCACGACTCGAAAGACCCGTGGGCGTTCGACGACAACCCTTTCGTGGGAACGCGCCAGCTCCACGGCCTCGTCGCGGCGAATTTGCTTCTCAACAACTGGGACCTCGCGGCGAGCAACAACCGGATCTACGAGGTGGGGAAGGAGCTTCGCTACGTCGTCCAGGACCTCGGAGGGTCGCTCGGGAAGACGCGCTGGCCGATCGGCTCGCGCAACGACATCGAAGACTTCGAGAGCCAGGACTTCGTGCGCGGCGTCGAGCGGGGCCGTGTGCTGTTCGACTACCACGCGCGCCACAAGCACCTGCTGCGCGGGATCGCGCCCGACGACGTCGTGTGGGTCTGCCGCCTGATGGCGCGACTGAGCGACCGGCAGCTTGCCGACGCCTTCCGCGGCGCCGGCTACGCCGACGACGTCGCCGCCCGCTACGTGCGGAAGCTCAGGGCCAAGATCGCGCAGGGGCTGGCGCTGGAGAAACACCCCCCCGCCGACGCGGAGCCGGCGGGGGGCATCGGGGCGCGGTCAGAGCGACGGAGGGATCGGCTCCGGGCTGTCGCCGATCGCAACGATGGTTCCCGTCGCGCTGAGCGATACCGAGACGGTCGCGGCGCCGCCGATGACGAGGTTCGGGCTCGTGAGGGTCTGCTGGCCGACGCCCTCGACGACGACCGTCACCTGGATACGGACGACCTCCGGGTCGCCGTCGGGGTTGTGAACGGCCACGACGACGGTCGAGCCGCCGACGGCGGAGGTGGCGACCTCGACCTCGGGCGGGTCTGCCGCCATGGCTCCGAAGGAGAGGATGAGTGCGGCGAGGACAACGAGCGTTCGCTTGATCATGGGACTGGCCTCCAGGCTCCGAAATGAGTTCCAAGGACGTGAGCAGGTGGAACTTTTTCGAGGCGGCGCACGGGCCAGTTGGCAGACGGGTAGACACACGACCCCGTTCCCCCAACGGCGGACCGCTCGAGCGGTGAGAGTTCAGTGCTGGCGTATTGCGCGCGAGGCTACGGGCTGGGCTTCATCACATCGCGACCGAGATGCCGGTGCAGCTCGGTGACCTCCGGGCTCGACTGATCGACGAACCGGACAAAGTAGGCGGCCTCGCGAAGCTCGACGTCAGCGCGGGCGGGCTCTCCGCCGGCGAGTTCCGTTTTCCAGAGGTAGTAGTGGGCGTGGAAGCGGATGACGTTGTCATCCGTCGTCAGGGAATCGGCGAGCACCGAGCGCAGGAGCTTGCGGCTGCCCTCGTGATCGCCTTCGAGCTGTAAGCCGCGCGCCGTCTCGAGCTCGGCGAATAGGCGCAAGCGGCCGAAGCCGTTCTTGCGAGCGAACTCCGCGGCGCGCCGCCCCGCGGCGACCGCCTCGCCGCCGCGACGGCGCCCGTACGCCAGATTCGCGAAGGAGATGAGGAGCAGCGACTGGTCGCGCGGCGATTTCGCCTTGCGCGCCGCTTCGAGCGCGAGCGCGAGGTGGCGGCCGGCCGCGTCGAAGTCCTCGAGATCGATGTGGACGAGCGCACGCTGATGCTCGACCCACAAGCGCCGGCGGTGGTCCTTCGGGCCGACGTGGACGGCCGCCCTTTCCAGGAAGGCGAGCGCGGCCTCGGTCGAGCCCAGCGAGCGCCACGCGACCGAGAGCTGGATGAGCGTCGAGACGAGGATCGGGACGCCGGGCTTTTCGAGAAGGAGATCCTCGAGGACGTGGCGCGAGATACGATGCTTGCCGAGGCTCGACGCGGCGACCGCGAAGCTCAGGACGGCTTCGTGGCGGATCGCGGGCGGCACCGCCGCCTTCGTCGCTCGCTCGCGGAACTCGAAGAAGCACGCCATCGCCTCGGGAACCCGGCCCGCGCGCCACGCGGCGAGCGCGGCGTCCCGGAGCTTGAGGGGATCCCGCTCGAACGGAACCGCCCCTGCCACCGACTCGAGGTCGAGCAGGTCCCCCGCGGCCTGGGCGGGGAGCCGGTAGAGACGCAGGAGCTGATGCAGGCGGCGAACGCCCGGGTCGAGCCGGCCGCTCTCGATGCGCGCCAAGGTGCTGTGAGGAATCGACTTGCCGGACTCCTCCGAAAGCGTTTGAACCTGCCTGAGGGTCAGGCCCAGCTCGCGGCGCCGTTGCCGGAGGAACTGGGCCATCGCCTTCGAGGCTTCGAGGGGCTTGCTGGGCATGTATCGGAAAGCTTACGGGCCGCTTCAGAACAAAACCAGAAAATGTTGCTTGACAGCACCAAGTGCCAACAGGAAGATTCACTCAGAGCATCACGGCGCGGGATCCCGCACCAAAGTCGGTGGGTCGGAAGCGGAGTCGTTCACGCATACACTCACCCCGATCGGGGGACGTGTTGCGAATTGCTCACACGATGGCCGCTGGCCTCGAGTTGCTGGCGCGCATCGAGCCCGACGGCACCGTCGGTCCGATGTGGATCATGCGCTCGTCGGGTCCGTTGTTCGCGAGTGCCGCGATCGAGGCGGTGAGGCAGTGAGGTTACGACCCCGCGCGACGGAATGGGGAGGCGGTGCCTTGACGATGGCGCGGGAGGATCGCTCCCCCCGCGCCTCGCAAAGCTATGTCGTGATCTTCTTGATCGCGGACACGCCTTCGTGCTCGCCGGTGTCCTTGTCCTTGCACGTGACCGAGACCTTGTCGCCGGCCTTCAGCGTCTTGGCCTCGTCCACAGCCTTGCCGAGCAGCGGGGCTGTATGGTTCTCGCCCTTGTCGTCCTTGACCGTGATCGTCTTTGCGGTCTCGTCGATCGAGACGACTTCGACCTTCATCTCATGGGTCTTGCCCGCGCCGGCAAGAGTGGTTGCGGGAAACGCCACGGCGAGCGCGGCGACCAACGGGAGCACGAGCAGAAGCTTGAATCTCTTCATGGGATCCTCCATCGGAAGGGAACTGAGCCAGAATCGGGCCCACACACGAGCCTGTCCGAGAAACACCTCAAGCAACGTTGAAGCCAGCCTCGTCAGGACGCCTGTTCTTCGAACAATTATCGCGAACGGACGTCCTCGGCGGCGGTTCTTACACACCCTAGCATGCGGCCGAGTCCAGATGCGGTCCTTTCTACTGGCTTGACGCCCTGCGTCAACGTGGCGGCCGTAGGCCTCAAATTGGCGCTCGCGCATCCTCCGTTATGGCTGTTTCTCCTATCGCCGTCGTAGGCGCTAGGACGCTCGCTGCGATTCACCTCAGGAGGTCGACTTCATGACGCCACCCCCTTGACCTCGAGCATACGGCGAGCCCCGCCGAGCGACCGGCTGCGCCACGCGTGGTAGACGGCGGGGTAGACGAGCAGCTCGAGGAGGAACGACGTCAGGATGCCGCCGATCATCGGCGCCGCGATGCGGCGCAAGACGTCGGAGCCCGGGCCGCTCGCGAAGAACAGAGGCAGCAGGCCCAGCACCATCGTGGCGACCGTCATCAGCTTGGGCCTCAGGCGACGCGCCGCCCCTTCCACGACCGCCCGCGTGAGCTCGGCCGGGGAGCCGGCACGGTGCTCGCCGCGCGCCCGCTCGTACGCCTCGTCGAGGTACAAGAGCATGAAGACCCCGGTCTCGGCGTCCACGCCCAGAAGCGCGATGACGCCGACCCACACGGCGGCGCTCACCGGGTAGTCGAGCAGCCACACCGCCGCGACCGCGCCGATGGCGGAGAAGGGGACGGCAAGCAGGACGATCCCGGTCTTCGCAAGCGAGCGCGTGCTGAGGTACAGGAGCCCCGCGGCGAGGAGGAGAGTCAGCGGCACGATGCGAAGGAGCTGGCGCGTCGTGCGCTCGGTCTCCTCGTAGCGCCCCGACCACGAGAACGTACACCCGGCCGGAAGCGCGACGCGCTCGCGCAGCGCGCGGTCGGCGGCCGCGACGTAGGCGCTGGCGTCGCCCCCGGCGAGGTCGACGTAGACATAGCCGGTGAGAAGGCCGTCCTCGCGGCGGAGCATCGCCGGGGCCCTGACCGTGCGCACCTCGGCCAGCTCCCCGATCGGCACGTGGCGCGCGCCGTCGTCGGAGGTGACCGGGAGGCGCGCGACCTCATCGGGGTCGGCCGGGAGCTCGCCCGCGTAGCGCACGCCGACCGGATAGCGGGCGTGGCCGTCGACGACCTCGGTGACGGCGTCGCCGCCGATGCCGTAGCGGATCGCCGACTGCGCCTCGTCGAGCGTGATCCCCGACCGGGCGAGCGCCGCCCGGTCCCACCGGACGTCGAGGAAGCCCGTGCGGCCGGCCTCCTCGGCGTAGACGGCGCGCGTGCCCGGGATCGACCGGAGCGCGCGCGCGATCTCGGCGCTTGCGCGCTCGATCCCGTCGGTGTCGTTCCCGGAGACCTTGAGCCCGACGGGCGTTCGGATCCCGGTCGCCAGCATGTCGATGCGGCCGCGGACCGGCATCGTCCACGCATTGGAGACCCCGGGGATCGAAAGCGCCGCGTCCATCTTCGCGATCAGCTCCTCGCGCGCGCGCATGCTCCACGAGGCAGCCGGCTTCAGGACGACGAGGGTCTCGAGCATGGACACCGGAGCGGGGTCGGTCGCCGTGTCGGCGCGGCCGGCCTTCCCGAGCACGCGCTCGACCTCGGGGAACGCGGCGAGCGTCTTGTCCGTCAACTGGAGCAGGCGCGCGGCCTCGGCAACCGAGATCCCGGGGGCCGTGCTCGGCATGTAGAGGATCGTCCCCTCGTCCACCGGGGGCATCAGCTCCGCATCGAGCGACAGCGCCGCCGGCACCGCGACCAGGACGGAAGCCAACGCGATCGCGGCGACCGCTCCCTTGTGCGCGAGCGTCCACCTCACGACGGGCTCGTAGACGCGCATGGCGCCTCTCAGGAGCGGGTGATCCTCCTCGCGCCGGATCGGCCCGGCGGTGCGGGTCAGCAGGAGGCGCAGCGCGGGATCGAGCGTCACCGCGAGGATCGCGGCGGAGAGCATGGCGAGGCTCTTGGCCCAGGCGAGCGGCCGGAACAGGCGCCCGGCCTCTCCCTCGAGCGTGAGGATCGGGAGGAACGAGATCGCGATGACGGCGAGCGCATAGAAGCTCGGCCGCGCGACCTGGCGGATCGCGCCGAGCACCACGGCGCGCGGGTCCTCCCGGCGCCCGGCGGCGTCCCACGCCTCGAGCCTCTTGTGGGTCTGTTCGACGACCACGATCGCGGCGTCCACGAGCGCGCCGACGGCGATGGCGATCCCGGCGAGCGACATGATGTCGGCGCCGATCCCCAGAAGGCGAAGCGGCACGAAGGCGATCAGCACCGCGAGGGGAAGCGTCACGATCGGGACGGCGGCGCTCGGCGGATGCCACAGGAAGACGAGGATGACGAGCGTGACGATCGCCATGATCTCGAGGATCGTCCGGCGCAACCCGCCGACGGTCCGCAGGATCAGCTCGGACCGGTCGTAAACCGGCACGATCCGCGCGCCCGGGGGAAGCGACGGGACGATCTCGGCGAGCCTCGCCTTCACGCGGCCGATCACGGCGAGCGCGTTCTCGCCCTGGCGCATGACGACGATCCCCGAGACGACCTCGCCGTCCCCGTCGAGATCCACGACCCCGCGGCGCGGAGCGTCGTCGATCGTCACCCGGCCGACGTCGGCGACCCGGATCGGAGTCCCGCTCGCGGCGCGGGCGACGAGCGTCTGCTCGAGATCGTCGATCCCGGCGAAGCTCCCGAGGCCGCGGACGACCAGCTCCGCCCCGCCGGCGTCGAGGACCCGTCCCCCCGCGTCCCGATTGCTCCGCTCGAGCGCATCGACGACGGCCCGCAGCGAGACCTCGTGCGCGCGCAGGCGAGCGGGGTCGACGTCCACGCGATAGCGGCGCACGAGCCCGCCGGCGGTTGCGACCTCGGCGACACCCGGGACCGACTCGAGGTAGGGCTTGAGGTGCCAGTCCTGAAAGGAGCGCAGCGCGTGCGGGTCGGAGCGGCCCGTTCCGTCAACGAGCGCGTACTGGAAGACCCACCCCAAAGACGACGCGTCCGGCCCGAGGCGCGTCCTCACCCCGGCCGGGAGCCGGGAGGCGGTGGTCGCAAGCGCCTGCGCGACGCGCGACCTCGCCTCGGACACCGACGCGCCGTCGTCCAGGACGACGTACACGTACGACGACCCCGCGTCGGAGATCCCGCGCACCGCCTTGACGCCGGGGATGCCACGCAGGGATGACACGATCGGCGAGGTCACCTGTGCGTCGATCGCGTCGGGCCCGCGATCCCAGTCGGCCTGGACGATCACCTGGCGATCTCCGACCTCGGGGAGCGCGTCCCAGGGGAGACGGGTCAGGGACCACCACCCGAGGAGGGCCGCGGCGGCGGCGAGCGTGACGACGGCGGCCTTGTGACGCGCGGACAGGTCGACGAGGCGGTCAATCATGACCGACCAGGAATGCTCCCGACACGACGATCGACTCGCCGGGCGCCAGCCCCTCGACGATCTCGACTCGATCGCCGAAGCGGCGCCCGATGCGGACGCTCCGGGGCTCGCGCCGGCCGTCGCGATCGACGAAGACGGTCTTTCCGCCCCCCGCATCGAGGATCGCGGAGGCGGGGACCGTCGTGACGTCGGGCAACGTCACCGGCAGCTCGACGTCCACGAGCATGTCGGGGCGGAGGACCAGGCCCGGGTTGTCCGCCTCGAGGCGGAGCTTCGCGGTGCGCGATGTCGCGTCGAAGCGGGGAAGCGCGCCGCTCACGGTCGCGGTCAGCGGTTGCTTCGCGCTTCCCGGGGCGGTCACGCGCGCGACGGTGCCCGCGGGGACGTCGGCCGGATCGTCCGCGGCGAGATCCGCGAGGATCCAGACGCGCGCGAGGTCGGCGATCCGGAACAGCTCGGCGTCCCGGTCGAACCGCTGGCGCGGGTACGCGCCGCGGGAGAGGACCACGCCCGAGGCGGGGGACGTCAGGACGACGTCGAGGATGACCGAGCGGGTCCGCTCGAGCTCCCCGATCTGCGCCGCGCCCATGCCGAGGTTCTCCAGGTAGCGGCGCGCCTCCTGCAGGGTCAGCGCCGGGGCGCTCTCGTCGCCCGGGAGCGCCGGAGGGGGATTCTCGGAGGCCTTGAGCGCGTAAAGGAAGGACCGCTCGGCCGTCGCGAACTCCCGCCCGTACACGCTCGCGAGGGCTTGTCCCTTCCGCACGCGGTCTCCGGTCGCGGCACCCGGCTCGATCTTCGTGATCCAGCCCTCGCATCCGGCGACGACCGGGAAGACGCGGTTCTCGTCGGGGGCGACGCGCCCCAGCGCCTTCACGGTCCTCTGCACGCTCCCGCGCAGGACACGCCCGAGGACGACGGCCCCGGTCGTTCCCGAGGACTCCTCGTAGACCGGCTCGAGATCCATCCCGCAATCGGGGGCCTTGCCCGGACGATCCGAGGTGTAGGAGGGGTGCATCGGGTCGCGGTAGTAGAGGATCTTCCGGCCGGCCTCCGGCCCGGCCGCGTCCGTGACCCACACGGCGCAGGCGATCGTAAGGAGGACGGCGGACGGCTTCATCCGTGGAAACGATTACGGCAGAACGACCGGTGACGCCATGTCCTGGAGGATTTCGGCCGCGGTGAGCGCGCGGTTGTAGATCCTCAGGTCGTCGATCAGCCCCCGGTACCCCTGCTGCAGGGCGCCGTCCACGCCGATCCGCAGTACGGTCCCCCGGGCCTGGATGTCGGTCGTCGCGGCCGCGGTGAGCGCCAACGTCCCGTTCAGGTAACCCTTCACCGAAGTGCCGTCGTACGTGTACGCGATGTGCGTCCAGGTACCGGTGACGGGGGTCATCTTGAACGGGCCGCGAGCCTGGCCCGACGTGTCGCCGAAGTAGAAGTCCAGCGTGTGCGCGCCGTTGGTGTCGTATTCGATGCCGTACTGGTAGTACGGGTAGGTCTGGCCCGAGGCCGTCCAGGGCTTGCCCAGCAGGACGTAGTCGACCGCGCCGGAGAGGGTGATGTTCGCCCACATCTCGATGGTGAGCCCCTTGCCGGAGATGTCGATCGACGGCGCCGCCGGGACTTGGACGTAGCTGTTCGGCGTGTACGACAGCGCGCCCAGCGTGTGCCCCGACGTGGTCCACGTCGCGCCCGACACGGTCCCGTTGTTGAGGAATGTGGAAGAGTCGCGGACCAACGTGCCGCTCCCGTCGTCGAAGGAATACGCGGCGGCAAGCCCCGGGATCACGACGTTCGCGACGGTCACGGCGGCCCCGGCGGAGGTGGCGGGGTTCCCGGCGGCGTCGCGCGCGCGGGCGGCGATCGTGTGCGGCCCGTTCGGCGCCAGGCCCGAGTTCCAGCTCAGCGCATAGGGGGAGGTGGTGTCCTCGGCTCCGAGATTCCCGCCGTCGAGCAGGAATTGCACCCCCGCGACGCCGATGTCGTCCGATGCGCTCGCCTGGAGCGTCGTCACCCCGGTGAGCGTCGCGCCCGAAGCCGGTGCCGTGAGCGTGGAGCTGGGCGGGGTGACATCGGCCTGCAAGAAGACGCCGAATTCGTTCGACGCGGCCCCGATGTTCCCTGCGACGTCCTGGGCCGTGACGTCGTAGACGTAGTTCCCGGTCGCAAAGCCCGTGTCGCGGAAGGTGAGGGTGGCGCTCTGCCCGACTCGGTTCGCCAGGGTGGGCACGAGCCCCGGAAGCGTGCCGCGGTGGACGTTGTACAGGGCCACGCCGGTGTTGTCGGAGGCGGCGGTCCAGGTGAGGTCCACCTTCCCAGGCTGGGCAACGCCCGTAAGCCCGCCCGGGGCCGACGGCGAGATCGAGTCCTCCCACGGCGCCGGGAAGCGCACGATCGAGCCGACCGACGGCACTCCGGTCGTGTCCACGAGGAAGAGCATGTAATGCCCGGGGGGCACGATGTTGGGGCTGGTCGGTGCGGTCACGTCCAGGGCCCCGGCGACCGGCGTGAACGCAAGCTCGACGTAGCGCTGGTTCTCGTCGAACCCGTGAGTCGGCGCCCCCAGCCGCACGAGGGTCACCTTCGCGATCCGCGCTCCGTCGGGGGTTCCGACGTTGAAGTGGCTGTTGAACTGGAGGAGCGACGCCACGGACGTGATCCCGGGGCGCGGTCCCTTGAAGAGGTACGGCGGCGAGTAGACCTCGGCGCTCGGGAAGTCGGGGCCGAAGCGGCCTCCTCCGGCGACGAGCACGCGGCCGTCGGGGAGGAGCAGCGCGATCGAGTGGTAGTGCCGCGGCTCCTGCATCGTCGCCAGCGACCTCCACGTCTCCGCGGTCGCGTCCCACATCTCCGCGGTCTTCACGCATCCGGCGGTGTCGTAGACGTTCGTGTTCGTCGAGCCCCCCACCGCGAGCACGTTCCCGTCGGGGAGCACGACCAGGTTGTGCTGCGTGCGCGCGAAGCTCATCGGCGCGATCGCGCGCCAGGTGGGGGAGGGAGCGGTCGCATCCATGACGTAAGCGGTCGCGGCTGAGGGGACCGGGGTGTAGTCCGGGTTCCGGCCGGTCCCGGTCTTCAGGATCTTCCCCGGGCGGTACATGACCGAGCTGCCGCCGTCGCGCGCGACCGGGTCGAACGTCGTCCAGGTTTGCGCGCCGATGTTGAGCGCGCGGCTGACGATCGGGTCCTCCTGCGAGGCGACCGCCAGGACCCGCCCGTCGGGGAGCACGTGCATGTGCGGGTAGAGCGGGAGGCTCAAGGACGCGCCGGGAAGCGGCGACCACGTGTTGGCGCGCGGATCGTAGATCTCGGGGACGAGGGCAATTCCGACGTGCGTCCCGTTCGGATCGATGCACGTCGGGCAGTTGTCCGCGCCGGAGATCACGAGGACTCTCCCGTCGGGAAGCGAGGTCGTCGTCGGGTACCAGCGCGGCTGGGCCATGTCCGCCGCCGCAGACCACGTCTCGGTCGCGGGATCGAAGATCGTCGTGTCCGGGATGCCGACGTACGCATTGACGTGCCCGCCCGCGGCGAGCACGCGCCCGTCCGGCAGCAGCGTGTGCCCGGAGCAGAAGAGGTTGTTCGCGTTGTACGGCCGGCTCGCCAGCGACCCGGTCGCGGGGTTCCACACCTGGACGCCCGCGCTCGTCGTGTGGTCGTCGTAGAGGAGCACCTTGCCGGTCGGCATGAGGATCCCGTGCACCGAGACGAGCGGCCAGGAAAACGGCCCCGCGAACTGGCCGATCACCGATGGGTCGGTCGGGGCGACGTTGGACACGGTGACCGTGACCGTCGCCGAGGTCCTCTCGTTCCCCGCGACGTCGCGTGCGACCGCGGTGAGCGTGTGAATGCCGTTGGTCGCCGTCGCGGTGTTCCAGTCGGCCCCATAGGGCGCGACGAGATCCTCGGCGCCGAGCGGCGCGCCGTCGACCTTGAACTGCACGCCGTACACGCCGAGGTTGTCGCTCGCGTTGGCCAGGATCGTGGTCACGCCCGAGACGGTCCCGCCGGTGGGTGCCGTGATCTGCACGTTCGGGAGGGTCGGGTCGGCGGGATCGACGACGGTCGTGAAGTGCACGGGCACCGCGTCGCTTCCCAGGATCGTGCTGTGGTCGGCCCGGACGAGCACGCCGTTCAGAGTGTGCGCTCCGACGTGCAGCCCGCTGTACTGGAACGCGCCGTCGAAGCTGAGGTCCATCACGACCGGATCGGCGTCGAGCTGGAAGTGAACGTGGTTCACCTCGCTGAGGTCGCCGGTCCAGGTGTACGCGACCGGGAGCGTGCTCCCGGGGACCGAGCCTCCCTCGGCGGGCGAGGTGACGATGAGCTTCGGGGCATTGGGCCCCGGGCCGGCCGCGGCCTTGAACGCGGCGACGACGGCGGCCCAGGCCTGGGTGGGCGCGATGGTCGCGGTGGCGGAGGCCGCGCCCGCCGTGGACTGCACGCGATCTTCCACCGCGAGCTTCGTCGAGGGCGCCGCCGGGAT